>Ga0255336_100329_pt1 | contig 86428 bp, 79 predicted proteins | sample MeOH1_35cm_T3_17_FD_189102 | JGI IMG/M metagenome (GOLD analysis project Ga0255336, IMG submission 189102) | Sandy soil microbial communities from University of British Columbia, Vancouver, Canada - MeOH1_35cm_T3_179 | ecosystem: Engineered > Artificial ecosystem > Sand microcosm > Unclassified ... | reverse complement strand
CTGCTCGTATGGCCCCAGCTTCAATTCCAGCGCAACCTTTTTTGGGGACTCACTTATCCCGCTTTCAAGGAGACGCACGGGAAATATTGGGCCGACGAGTCGATTCAGCGTAGCAATTATCTGCTCATGGCCGATCAGATCAAACGCATTGCTCCCGCTAACGCCACGCTGAGTTCGAGTGCCGCAATGCTGATACTGTATCCGCTCACGGGTCTTCGTCCACCGTGTTACGGCGTCAGTAATCTGACCGTCACGGCTGTCACGCTGCATTTCAACGTCGAAGCCATGAGACGAGCCATCGAAAGTTGTCCGGCAGACGTGGTCGTAGTGACCCAGAGAGACTTGCCCGGTAGCTCGACCGTCGTGCAAGCGATCCGCGAGCTCCCGCAGTATCGACGCGCCGGCACAGTTGATGTTTCGACTGAACGAGATTACGGAAACTCCAGCGCCGAGTTGTTCGTGCTCCAGCGTTGACGCGAGTGAATGTGCCAAGGAGCACGCAACGGCACGCTGGCATTTCAGCCTAAGCCAATATCGCGTTCCGACCGTTGGCACGTCGTCGCGCTTGTTGCATCGACTGGCTCGGACGGAGCAGCGAATGCAACACCAACGTCCGTGTAGCGAGCCGGAATACCTGAAGATCAAACCCCCGGAGAGCTGTCCCCTAAAGATAGATGCCGACGTGCAATAGCTGAAACCGCGACGCAAACTGGCGGATAACGGTTGCGATCACAACCGTCAGATAAATCGATATCCTCACAGCAATTAGGTGTATAAGAGATCCATTGATCCCTCACGGGAGATGCAGCGGCACCCCGGGAGAGTAAAGCGCAAGATGTCCTCTCGGTATTTTTTCCCTTCTGGCCGCGCAAGCATTACCAATATGTAGTTCTCTATTACCGGCGCATTTCGCGGCCGGTCCGATTCTTCCAGGATCAGTTCGGGTATGTGGTTGCCCCGGTCCTCGGTATGTCCTCAGCGCCACACGCAAACCGAACTTATTTTAAGCGGCACCGAATTCCCGGCGCTGCGGACCGACTATGCAGAAGCGAACCATGAAAAATCTTGAATATAAAGCGGCTTTGTCGTCGCACCGGGGTTGCAAATGAATCACATATCGCGTTTCGCGAAACGGCTGAGCTGGTTGTCGGCAGTGTTCCTCATCGTGTTGGTAGCAGGGTGCGGTGGTTCTTCGGACAATGTTTCCAACGGCGGCGATCAACCTGCTTCCGCGCCGGGTGGAACTCAGGACACGACCCGTCCTGCCGTTAGCGCCGCGGTGCCCGCGCCAGGCGCTACGGGTGTCGGAGTAACGACGAAGATCGCCGTCACTTTCAGTAAAGACATGAACCCGGCAACGATTTCCGCGTCGAGCTTTACCGTCAGCGGTCCGGGCGCCACCCCGATTGCCGGCACAGTGAACTATACCGTTGGCTCAAGAGCCGCTGTATTCACGTCCACGAATGCTTCGCTGCCGGCGGGCACTGTCCTCACTGCAACGATAACCACTGCCGCGAAGGACGTTTCGGGTAACGCGCTGCAGAACAATTTTGTGTGGAGTTTCACCACGGCGGCCGCTCCAGATGTAACTCCGCCGACGGTGTCGCTTAGCGTGCCTGCCGCGGGTGCCACTAACGCTGCCTTGAACACTCACATTGCAGCGACTTTCAGCGAAGACATGGATCCGTCGACGATCACGGCGACCAGCTTCACACTGACCGGCCCCGGCGGCGCGCCAGTTGCGGGTACGGTGTCCTACGCGGCGGGGGCAAAAAGTGCCATCTTCACACCCACCACGCCTGCGGTCCTGAGTGCGGCAACCGCATACACCGCAACGATTACGACCGCTGCCAAAGATCTTTCCGGCAACGCGCTGGTCAGCAAGTTTGTGTGGACGTTCACCACGGGAACCACCACGGACACGACGCCTCCGTCGATCGTATCGGCCAACCCGGCCAACGGTGTGACCGGTGTTTGCACCAACAAGTCGGTCAACGTTACCTTTAGCGAGGCGATGGACCCGTCGACCATTACCGGCGCCACCCTCACTGTCGCTGCGTCGAACACACCCGCCACATTCCTGTCAGGTACAGTGGCCTATGATGTGCCGAGCAAGGTGGCAACCTTTACCGCAACCAGCCCGTTCGCGGCTAACACGAGCTACAACGCTACGGTCACAACCGGTGTGAAAGATCTCGCGGGCAATGCCTTGGCATCGGCTTCGGTGACGACATTCACGACCAATTCGTCCCTGTGCACGACGGCACCGGCACTGGGAGGCGCCCAGCCTTTTGGTTCGTTCGGTGGTAATGCCTCGGTCACCAACGCCGGATTGAATTCGGTAATTCATGGCGACCTGGGTGTGAATGCCGCTTCGACGAAGATCACGGGGCTGACCGACTCGAGCGGCACCCACTTTACGACTACCACCAGCAATAACGGACTGGTAACGGGTTTGGTGTACACACTCACTGCGCCTGCTAATTCGGTCCCGGGACTTGCGGTCACTCAGGCAAGCCTCGACGCCACCACCGCGTTCAATTCGCTGTCGCCGGCTTCGTTGCCGGGCGGTATCAATGTTTCGAGCCTGGCCCAATGTCCGAGTTGCGGCGGCGCTGGAGGCGGAGCGGACGAACTCGCAGGCCGTACGCTTCCGCCGGGCGTCTATCTGTCCAGTACGGGTACGTTCGATATCGGCGGTGTTGGCCGCACGACAGCCAATCTGACGCTCGACGCGGGTGGCGACGCCAATGCGGTCTGGGTCTTCCAGACGGCAGCCGGTACAGGGACATTGAATGTCGGCTTGACCGGACCCGCGACACCAGCGGTGCCGATCCAGGTATTGCTCGTCAATGGTGCCCAGGCTAAGAACGTGTTCTGGTACGTCCCGGCCGGTGCTGTTATCGGCACGGGGTCCACGATGACCGGAACGATGCTGGCCAATGCGTCGATCACTTTGTCGACGGTAGGCGGGACGCCTCCCACGGCCGTTATCACGACGCTCAATGGCCGCGCAATCGCATTGACCGCCGCGGTGACGATGGTCAATACGGTTATCAATCTGCCTTCACAGTAGGACTGTCTGTGCCAGTCGAGTACCCGGCAGTAGCCGGGCACTCGCTTCCGGCGCATCGTGTTTTGCCTTCCGGGATGGAGTCGTCGCTACCCGCTTCGTATCAGGCGCTACCAGCCCATGCAATTTCTTTTCACTTATGAGCCATACGTCATGAAAAAAGCAGTCCTCGCACTCGCCGTTGCCGCCGCATCTCTGTGCGCCGTCTCCCCTGCATCCGCCAATCCGCATCACCGTTCCTGCCACCGGGTAATGGTTCATCACCACTGGCAAAACCACTGCCGGTAATCAGATCACGCAACAACTTGTCCCCGCTGCCCTGCGGGGATTTTTTTATGCGTGATCGTCAAGCTTTCATGGCTTCATGACGACTTTGATACAGCCGTCTTCCTTGTCACGAAACGTCTTATACATATCGGGCCCTTGTTCCAGCGAAACCGTGTGCGTAATCACAAAGGACGGATCGATCTGTCCTTCCTGAATCCGGCGCAACAGATCATCTGTCCAGCGGTTGACGTGCGTTTGTCCCATCTTCCAGGTGAGGCCTTTATTCATGGAGGCACCGAATGGGATCTTGTCGATAAGCCCGCCATACACTCCCGGCACGGACAATATGCCGGCAGGGCGACACACGTAGATCATCTCCCGCAGCACGTGCGGCCGGTCAGTCTCCAGCATCACGGCCTGCTTGACACGGTCGTACATCGCGTCGAACGAGCGGGTGGCGTGAGACTCCATGCCGACTGCGTCAATGCATTTTTCCGGGCCCTTGCCGTTCGTCAACTCCTTCAGACGGTCGAGCACGCTCTCCTCGTCGAAGTTGATGGTGATCGCACCGCCAGCCTTGGCCATGACGAGCCGCTCCGGTACACGGTCGATGACCACCACCTGCCGGGCTCCCAATAGCACGGCGCTACGGATTGCCATCTGGCCGACCGGCCCCGCACCCCATATGGCGACCGTGTCCTCGGGCTGGAGATCGCAGTTTACCGCCGCCTGCCAGCCGGTCGGAAAAATGTCGCCGAGGAAAAGAACCTGTTCGTCGGTTAGTCCATCGGGAATCTTGACGTGCGTGGTGTCCGCCATCGGCACACGCACGTATTCCGCCTGTCCGCCTGCATATCCGCCGGTCAGATGGGAGTACCCGAATAGTCCGGCCGTTGCATGGCCAAAGACCTTGTCTGCCTTTTCCTTGTTGCGGTTACTGCGTTCGCAGACGGAAAAATTACCGCGCTTGCACTGATCACATTCGCCGCAAAAAATCGTGAACGGAATGACGACCCGATCCCCGATGCTCAACGCCTTGTTGTTCTTGCCGACTTCGACCACTTCGCCCATGAATTCGTGGCCCATGATGTCGCCACTTTCCATGGTCGGCATAAAGCCGTCGAAGAGATGAAGGTCCGAGCCGCAAATGGCGCACGTCGAGACCTTGATGATCGCGTCGCGTCCTTCTTCGATGATCGGGTCGGGGACCGTATCGCAGCGGATGTCGTGTTTGCCATGCCAACGTAGTGCTCTCATTCGAAGCTCCCGGTAAATGTCAGTGCCATTGCTTGCATGCGATCGCATGCATAAGGCCGGCGCCTTCCCTCCGCAACGACTATTCCCGCCCGTGGCGGGTGCGCCTTGCGTGTGGGAATGGCGGTTGCTCGAAGTCACGTAGCGGGATTCTTCACGGCCCGCCGTACCGAACCGACCTGCTAAAAAAGGGCACGGTGGCTCGAACAGGTAGACGGGAAAACGGACCCAGCGCACCCGGCGGCGTTTATCGCACGCCGGGCGAATGACGAGGAGAACGAAAGTGAGCCGATCGATCCGCTCGGAAGCGGCCGCCCGCCGCCGCGGCGGTAGCATCTTCCACATTGCTGTCGAAGCCGTCGGCAGATTTGCGTCGGACAGATGCACGACGCTGGCGGCGAGCATCAGCTTCTACGCGGCGTTTTCTCTCGCGCCGACGTTGCTGATCGTCCTCACGGTGACAGGCTGGTTTTTCGGCGAAGCCGCCGCCCGCGGCAAGCTGTTTGCGCAGGTGCACGACATCCTCGGCAACGACGCAGCCGGCGCGATGCAGGCCGTTGTCGAAAGCGCGCATCGTGCAAGCGGAGGCGGCCTGGCCGCGCTTCTCTCCATCATGCTGCTGGTGATCGGCGCATCGGCCACCTTCAGTTCGCTGAACACGGCGCTCGACGTTGTCTTCGCCGCGAAGCCAAAAGCCGGGCTGGCCGGATTGGCGCTTCTGGTGCGAGCACGCCTCGTTTCGTTCGGGCTGGTACTCGGTGTCGGATTCCTGCTCGTGGTTTCGCTGGTACTCGATACGGCAATCACTTTCGTCGGACAACGACTGTTCGGCGAATCGCCGCTGGTGATGGCCGCGCAGATCGCGCAAACCGTTTTCGGCATCGTCGTGTTATCTGCCGCTTTTGCGGCAATGCTGCGCTGGTTGCCGGACACGCATGTCCCATTTCGACACGCCATGACGGGCGCAATCGTTTCTGCGGTCCTTTTCTCGGTGGGGCGGCGGCTCTTCGGACTTTACCTCGCACATGCCGGTACGGCGAACTCGTTCGGTGCCGCCGGCTCGCTTGCCGTGCTGATGATGTGGCTTTATTTCTCCGCAGCGGTGTTTCTACTCGGCGCAGAGGTCGCTTCAGCGATGGATGGCGAGCGTCAGACGCCGGACGGGAAGACGCCCGTAACTGTCGGACAGCCGCGCAATTAACCGGATATTCGATGGCAGCGCATGGAAGCGTGATCGGGATGCCTGATCGCGCTGGGTCGGCGGGCATATCGCTTGCTCGACTACGGTGGCAACCAGACCATTCAACCGCATGACCGAGGAGATCACGATGCAAGCCACGAAAGAGAATCAGACAGAGACCCGCTCCGGCACAATCGACGCGTTGGCCTTTCTGGAGGCGGACCATCGAGCAGTTGAAAAATTGTTCGCCGCGTTCAAGAAAGCGGACGACGACCTCGAAGCGAAGGCGGCGCTTGCGCAGCGTGCCTGCGAAGAGCTAACCATCCATACGATACTGGAGGAGGAACTGCTTTATCCGGCTGCGCAGGAAGCGTTGCCCGACAGCGATAAGGTGGATGTCGAAGAAGCCTACATCGAGCACTACCTCGTCAAATCGCTGATTGCGAAATTCGAAACGCTGAAAGCGGGCGACAAAGGTTTCGACGCAACTTTCAAGGTAATGAGCGAGATGGTGGACCATCACGTGGAGGAAGAAGAGCAGGAACTCTTCCCGGAGCTGCGCAAGTCGAAATGCGATCTCCGCACGCTCGGTGAAAAGATGGCAAAACGCAAGGCGGAACTGCAAGCCAAGCTCGATGCGGTTGGCAGCAGATCAGTGGGCGACAAGACCGCGACGCTTTGAGTCGAGCAGCGCGACGGCAACGATGGAATGGGGCTGAGGGGCTTCGTTTTCACTTCGCATTAGTAGGAATCCGCAGGGTTTAGCCACGCGCACCTGCGGATGTTTGCAAATCCGTATCCGCAATCTGATCATCAATTACGTCATTCAATAGGCGCTCTGCGGGACGCAAGGATCGCCGGCATGGCCATGAGCGAATCGATCAAACCGTCGCACTCCAGCGCCACCGACCCGTGTGGCCCGGCATAGCCATAGCGCACGATGAACACCGGCAGACCTGCCGCCCGCGCGGCGCTCACGTCCACCGGCGAATCCCCAACCAGTACGCTGTTTTCAGGTTCCACGTCGAGCAGCCTGCACGCGTGCCACAACGGTTCGGGATCGGGCTTCATTGTCGCGATCGAGTCACCGGCAACCAGTACGTCGAGGAAGCGGGCGAGCCCGGTCATGAGCAATAGCCGCGCGGCGAGTTCCTTCGGCTTGTTGGTGACGCACGCAAGCCGGTAGCCAAGCCGCTGCAGCTCCGCAAGGCCGGTTTCCACGTGAGGAAAAACGCGGCCGAGGCGTCCATTGGTCTGCACATAGTGGCGATGAAACACGTTCAATGCACGCTCGACATCGACGTGCCGGTCCAGACCGGCCGCTTCCAGCGAGCGTCGAACCAGGTTGGGCACGCCCTTGCCGATAAAGCCGCTGACGGTCTCGAACGGCAACCGCGCGGTACTGAACTCGTCGAGCATATGGCTGACCGCCTCGACAATGTCCGGCGCGGTGTCGACCATCGTGCCGTCGAGATCGACCAGCACGGCTTTGGGCCGCATACCTGTCATGAATGGCGCCCGATGCATGTTCAGATCAGGCGAGCGCGGCCGACGCGTGGCGATGCCACTGACGCAAGGTGGCCAGATCGACCCAACCGGCCCGTTCATCCGGTACAGACGAAGGAATCGGCGCGTTCGGTTCGCCCAGGTGAGGGAGCACGGCCAGCGCACCGTCGAAATCATCTTGCGACGTATAGACGGTCGGCGTCACGATAGTGGGAACGCCCGCCGCACGTGCCGCGCGCAGACCATTCGCGGAATCTTCGAAGGCCACGCAGTCTGGGCCTTTCAGACCGAGTTGCCGAAGCACGTCGAGGTAGACGTCGGGCGAAGGCTTCTTTACGTGGGTCGTGCCGGCATCGCAAATCGCGGCAAAGCGCGTACGCCACGTAGGTCCGAACGGCGTTTGCAGCAATGCGTCGAGGTTCGCGGGGGTGGTGGTCGTTGCGATCGCCACCGGAATGGCGGCTGCTTGCGCCTCGGCAATCAGACGTGCAATGCCCGGCCGCAACGGCAAGCCGCCGTTGCGCACGCGCGCGGCATAGTGACGGGTTTTGATCGCGTGTACGGCGTCGATCACGTCGTTGATACGCGTGCCATCCGCTTCTTCCAGATCGGCGACGTGCCAGTAATGCAGCAGGCGCTCCTTGCCGCCCGCCACTTTCAGAAGACGGGTGTAGAGCGACTCGTCCCAGAACCAGTCGAGACCCACTTCGGCGAATGCGGCATTGAAGGCCTGCAAATGAGCGGTCTCGGTATCGGCAAGTGTGCCGTCCACGTCGAAGATCAGGGCTTGCATGGTCCGGGCTCTCCTGGGTTCACGCAGGTTCAGGCAAGTTCAAGCAGCCACGATAGCGGAGCCGGATGCCGATTTGAATTCAGAGATTCTTTGGTCTCCGGTAAGGCATCCTTTAAGTCGTTGTGTCGATCACGCGGAAACACCGCGTTATTTCTTCTCCCGAGGATCGGTCACGAAGCCGATTTTTGTCAGTCCGCCGGCCTGCGCAGCCGACATCACGTCGGCGACGCGCTCATAGGGCACTTTGCGGTCGGCCCGTAAATGCAGTTCGGGCTGAGGCTTCGTATGAGCGGCCTCGGCAATCCTTGCGCGCAGAACGTCATCGGCCACGGGATGGCCGTCCCAGAGAATCGAACCGTCTGCCTGCACGGCTACGTCGAGATGCGCGGGTTTGACGTTATCCGGCTGACTGCTCGCTTGCGGCAGATCGATCTTCACCGCGTGCTGCATTGCCGGGATGGTGACGAGAAAGATGATCAGCAGTACCAGCATCACGTCGACGAGCGGCGTCATGTTGATTTCGTTCATCAGGCCGCTTTCTTCGTCGTCGGAGAACGGAGTCATTGCCATTTGAGCGCTCCGTCGTTCGTGGCGTCATTGGCTTCGCCATTTGCCGCAGGAACAGCGCGCGGCACAATGCGCATGTCGGGACCGGTACTCGACGGCAATTGCGAGCCGGTCACGAAATACGCATGCAGTCCATGCGCGAAACGCTTGAGTCTCGTCACGACCGACTTGTTGGCGCGGGTCAACCCGTTGTATCCCAGCACCGCGGGTATCGCCACGAAGAGGCCGAAGGCCGTCATGATCAGCGACTCGCCGACCGGTCCGGCGACGTGATCGATCGAGGTCTGTCCCGTCTCCCCGATCAGGATGAGCGCGTGATAAATGCCCCACACGGTGCCGAAGAGCCCGACAAAGGGCGCAGTGCTGCCGATCGACGCCAACACCGCGAGTCCGCTTTGCATGCGTGCGATGGCGTCGTCCATCGTGTCCTGCAGGCGCCGCGTAATCCAGTCGGATACGTCGATGCGGTCATGCAAATGCGACTGCGTTTGCTGATGATGGGCCGCGGCTTCCTCGCCGGCCAGGGCGAGCGCGAGAAGCGGATTGTCGCGGACCGACTTCGATGCGTGGGCGCCGAGGCTCTTCAATCCGTCCTCGAAGTGGTCGGCTCGCCAGAATTGCGCTTCGGCCTGGCGGGTCACGCGTTTGATCCGCAAAATGGTCCATAGCTTGACTAGAATCACCGTCCACGAGAGGACCGACATGATCAGCAGCGTGCTCAGAATGCAGCGCGTGACGATGTCGCCGCTTTCCCAGACATTCGCGAGGCCGTAGTGTTGCATGGTGAATTCCTTTGACCCGTAGACAAGTTACTCGGTCAATCCGAAGACGAACGATTCCGAATAGGCAGCGCGTACCGCTTCGCCGTTTTCCCTGTATGGCTGACAGGCTCCGGCGTGCACGGCGGAGAGCGCTGCGTCGTCGAGCCGGGGATAGCCGCTGCTCTTTTGCAGTTGCGCGGTTTCGATATGACCGCTCAGGCCTACTACGAAGCGGACGATCGCGGTGCCGCTTTCATTGCGGCGCTTCGATACGTCGGGATAGTCCGGCTTGGGAATATCGCAGTCGACGTGCGATACGCTCTTTGGCGTGGTCGATGCGGGCGCCGTGTGTTCGGCGGCGGTCGCCGGTGTATTCGTTGCCGGTGCTGCGGGCGAAGGCGTAGCGGCAACGGGCGGAGTAGTGGGCTCGGGTGAGCGGGCAGTGTCTCTGGACGGCGTCGGCGTGGCCGGCATACCCAGCGCAGGCGCTATGCTGCTGCGCGGCGCCTTGAGACGAGGCGGCGGGAGTTTGCTGCGTGCAGGAGGCTGCGCGGCTTGCGGTGCTGCAACCACGGCGGCCGGCGCGGGCACGGCAGGAGCAGCCACCTCCGGCTCATTCCTCAACAACATCGCAACGATGGCCGGCGCTTCGACCGTTCGCTCCAACGTCCTGTCCCGCGTCGCCGACACCCACGCGAGCAAGCCCACATGAGCGGCGACCACGGCGCCCAGCGCCACGACGATCCGACGGCGCCATGCCGCATCGTTCGCGGTATATCCAGCCGTCGCCATTGCACGTTCCAGCATCATGGTCGAGGCCTTGCATTGGCCACCTCCGCGTTTATTTTCCACCCCTGCAGCGTGTTTTAGTACTGCCGCTGGTCCCGCAGCGTCAATTCGGGAAAATCTCCCGCCCGATGTTCGTTGTCAAACGATCCTCCAATGGACTACTTTGCTTGAATGACGCGAGCTTTCGCGGCGCAGCGATTTCACTACGGAGTACAACAATGCTGGAGACACGGTTTCGCATCACAACGCCAACACGTTCCCTCGCTTTCGCTGTCGCCACGTTAGCCACTGCCGCTACGGCGATCGCGCTCGCCGCGAGCACGGCTTACGCCGCCGCCCCAATGGCCTACGTAACCAGCGAGAAGGCCGGCGTAGGCGTGATCGATCTGGATCAGATGACGCTCACCAAGACGTTTCCGGTCGGTGCCGACGGCCCACGCGGCCTGAGTCTGAATACAGACGGCACACGGCTTCTCGTGGCCAACAAGAATACCGGCGACCTGGCGGTGATCGACACGGCTTCGGGTCAGGTCGTGCAGCGTGTGAAGATCGGCAAGAACCCCGAATATGTGCGCGTGCACAATGGCCTCGCATACGTGACCTACGAGCCCGGCGAAGACGGCGGCCCACCCGCCGCCAACGCCAAGCCCGGAGCCGACGACGATGACGCCAACAAGCCGCCGGCGCAGATCGCGATCGTCGATATGAAAACCTGGCGCGTGATCCGTTCAGTGACGAGCGGCCACGAAACCGAAGGTATCGAATTTTCACGCGACGGCAACACGATGCTCGTCACCAACGAGGGTGACGACACGGTGTCCGTTTATCACGTCCGCACGGGTGCGCCGGTGAGAACCGTTAAGCTCGTTGCAGGTGGCCGTCCGCGCGGCATCCGCCTGTCACCGGATGGCAAGGATTATGTGGTCACGCTCGAATCGCTAAGCAAGTTCGTGGTGATCGACGCGCGCACGTACCAGGTCACGAAGACTGTCGATACGAAGCTCGGGCCTTACGGGGTAGCGTTCGGGCCGGATGGCAAGCGGCTTTTCGTCGCCGCGGCGCGCGACAGGACCGTTCAGGTTTTCGACGGCCACAGCTACGAGCATGTCGCCGACGTGCCCGTGGGACAGCGCTGCTGGCACTTCAGCTTCACGCCGGACGGCGCGAAGCTGCTGGTGGCGTGCGGGCGCTCCGACGCGGTCTATGTGCTCGACGCGCAGAGCTATCAGCCGATCAAACAGATCGGCGAATTGCCGCTGGCCTGGGGCATCGTTACTTATCCGCATAGCGACGGCTCGATCGAATCGCATTGAGCACGTGCCGCATGTGAGCCGATCGAGCGTCGATCAGGCAAGACGACGCGTCGATCGGCTCACGCCCATCGCGCTACTTCCACGCGTAGCGCAACCCGACCCAGAAACCACGCGGCGCACCCGGCCCAACGAACTGTTCGTTGGTCGCGTTTGCGCCGTCGAACGTATGGTTCGCGCCGTTGAAGAAGTTCTCGCCGAGCGCCCCGAAACTCGCGTAGCGCTTGTCGAGCAGGTTCGTGACGCTCGCGAAGACCTGAAGCTGTTTGGTCACCTGGTACGAAGTATCCAGATCGATCAGCAGATAGCCGGCGATCTTGCCGTTCACGTCCTGGTTGTTTTCGTCGCCCTGCGCATAGACGCCGCCGCGCCAGGTCAGGTTGGTGCCGATGTTCCACTTCGCGGTGGCCGCATAGTCGAGTTGCAGTTTGACGGTGTTCGCTGGGATGCTGGGAATATGGTCGCCCGACTTGACCGTGATGTTGCCGTTCTGATCCGCACTGGAATTGCTTGGGCTGCTTTCGGTCCAACTCGAACGGTAGGTCGCATCGACATAGCTGTAGCTGGCCGTGACCGCGAGCGGCCCGAACTGGCTGTGTCCGGACAGCTCCACGCCTTGCCGGCGCGTGCGGCCGACGTTCTGAAAGAAGCCCTGGTTGCTGGTGGCGCCGTTCGTGCTGATGAATTCAATGTCGTTGTCGAGCGTCGTGCTGTAAGCGGCGGCGCTCCAGGTCGTTGCCTGGCCGATGCGTCCGCGTGCGCCGATTTCAAAGGTCTTCGAGATCACCGGCTGGAGCGACGGGTCCGACACGAAGTCGTTCGGCAGCGAGCAGGGCGCGGACGGATCCGCACAGGCTAATTCGATGGCGGTCGGCGAACGCATGCCTTCGTTGTAGGTGGCATAAGCCGTGAATGCGGAAGTCGGGTTCCAGTTGATGCCGACCGCCGGATTGAAGCGGGAAAACGTATGGTGGCCATCCAGTTGAGGCTGCGTGCCGCTCGAGTCGCCGATCGTGGCGTCCGCCCAGTTGTAGCGTCCGGCCAGCGTCAACGTCCATTGCTTCGTGAGCGACAAGGTGTCCTGCAGATAGATGCCGTAGTTTCCGTTATGCGTTTTCGCCGCGGTTTCCTGCTCGAAATCGCCAATGCCGATCGTCGCGCGTGAAGCGGTGAACACCGCGTCCTGGGAAGATTGGGTGTACCGGGAGTTGGCAATATCCGCGGACACACCGGCGACGAACTGGTTCTCCATTCCTCCGAGCTTGCCGAGCAGCGTGAGTTGCAGGCTGGCGCCATAGCTGTCGGTCGAGACGATCGATTTCTCGTTGGTCGCCTGGGTCGTATCGACGTTGCCGTCGTCGTCCACCGAGCCGAAGTCCGGATTGGTGTTGCTGCTCACATTGTCGTTGCGGAAGTGCCGGTAATAAACGTTGCCGCTCAGTTCGACGTGGTCGTTGAAGTAATGGTCGCCCGAGAGCGTTGCGTACGCGGCGGTGTTCAGATTCTGGTCGGGATAGGTATAAGGCTGCTTCGGATTGCCGAGGAAAGATCGCGGAATGGTTTGCGTGCCGTGCAGGTCGTTGTCCGCGCCGCCTGCCGAGAACGACAGCGTCGTATCGGCGTCGGTATAGCGCAGCTTGCCGAACGCCTGCCGCACGCGGCTGGCATTCTGCTCCGCCCAGCCGTTATCGTTCGCCGCGCTGCCGGTCACGTAGTAATCGAGATTCTGACCAATGGTACCGCCCTGTTCGATCTGGGCGGTCTTGCGGCCCCACGAGCCCACTTGCACCTCGGCCTCGCCGCCGGGGCTCGTCTTGCCGTTTTTCGTCGTGATCGCGAGCGCGCCGCCCAGCGTATTGAGCCCGTAGGTCGGATTCGAACCGGGAATCAGCTGGATCGTGTCGATCGCCTGTTGCGGCAGCAGGTCCCAGTTCACCACGTCGCCGAACGGCTCGTTCACGCGCACGCCGTCCACGAACACCGAGAGGCCTTGCGGTGTGCCGAGCAAAGGCGACGCCGTGAAGCCGCGATAGTTGAGGTTGACCTGATACGGATTGCCCTGCGCATCGGCGATATCGACGCTCGGCAGGTTCTTCGCGAAGTAGTCGGTAAGCGTGCTGCGGTGCTGCTGTTCCAGGTCCTGGGCGTGAACGGTCTGCACATTGGCGGGCACCTGGGAGAGCGGTGTGCCGATGCCGAGAAGCGGCGTGGTGCCGACCACGACGATCGGTGCGAGCTTCACCGTATCGGCGTCCGGACTCGCACCGGCCGGCGCGGCGGACGAAGCCGCTGCTGCTGGCGTGGCTGTTTCGCCCTGGGCCCACACCGAGACCGACAAGCTCGCGAGAGCGCTGCCGAAGCAGAGGGTGAGGCCGGCGCGCCGGCGCAAACGTGGCAAGTCCGGTAAGCGGGATGCGCGGTGCGCGCTGAGCGGCATGTTCATAGTTTTGTCTCCGGCCGGATCGACGCTATCTTCATTAGCGCTACCGCGTTGCGGCGTGCGTAGCGCTTTCTTTCTGTGTGTGCAAAGCTTCGCATACGCCGGCGCGCGAAACCCGGGAGCTTTTCCCGATATCGCGGGGAAGCGTTCCCAAACGCGCTGCAACAAACCGTTGCGGGCCGCTGGTCTGAGTAGAATGCAAACGTGACGAATGCAAACGTGATGGCAAGCGATCCCTCGAACCCTTCTTCAGCGCGCCCCGTTCCGCCGCATTCGACGGTGCGGCGCGACCTTGCATGGGTGCTCGCGCTGACGGTGTTCGCCGCCGTGTTGAGCGCGAGGTTCGATTTCAGCGAGCACGCTTACCGCTGGACGCGCGGCCTCGAACGCTTCCAGCTCGACGAATTGCCGGGCACGCTGTGCGTGCTCTCCATCGGCCTCGCGTGGTTCGCATGGCGCCGGTACCGCGAGGCGCGTCGTGAGCTGATCCGTCGTTGCACGCTGGAAGAGCAGGCCGAACGCCTGCTCGCCGACAACCGGCGTCTTGCCAATCAGGCGCTGCAGGCGCAGGAACTGGAACGCCGCCATCTGGCGCGCGAACTGCACGACGAACTGGGCCAGTACCTGAACGCGATCTCGCTCGACGCCGCGCGCATCCGCGATCTGTCCAGCACACGCGAGCCGGAGATCCATCGCGTGTCGCTCGGCCTGATGCAGAGTGCGAGTCACGTCTATCGGCAGATTGGCGGCATGATCCGGCGCCTGAGGCCTATCGGGCTCGACGAGTTCGGTTTGCCGAGCGCGCTGGAGCATTGCGTCGACGGCTGGCGTGAGCGGCTGCCGGACGCATCGTTTTCGCTGACGATCGAAGGGGACTTCGCCGGTCTGAGCGACGCGCTGACCATCACGCTTTACCGGCTCGTGCAGGAAGGGCTGACCAATGTCTCGAAGTTTGCCCGCACTGCGCGCGTGGAAGTGTTCATGGTACGTGCTCCGCGCGAGACGCTAGCGCGGCAGGACGGCAGGCTCGTCGATGAAATCGTCGTCACCATGGCCGACGACGGCCCCGGCGCCGATCTCGACAAGCCGCGCGGCGGACTCGGCCTGATCGGCATGCGCGAGCGGGTCGAAGCGCTCGGCGGCGAGTTTCACGTGGCGAGCAAGCCGGAGGGCGGGTTCCTGTTCTGCGCGCGGGTGCCTGCTCACGCAGGGCTTGCCGAGCCCGTGAACTGAAGCCCGAGGCGGCTCGCCATCTGGGCGAGCTGCACGCCGTTGTCGGCGCCGAACTTCTGCCGGATCACAGACTGATGATTGGCCACGGTCTTCTGGCTCAGCCCCAGTTTTTCGGCAATGCTCGGCAGCGTATACCCTTGCACGAGCAGACGCAGCACCTCGAATTCACGCGCCGACAATTGCCGTCCGGGCGGACCTTCGCTGAACGCATTGCGCAGCGCGAGCGCCTGCGAGATATCCGGGCTCAGATAACCCGCGCGCCGGGCGATGGTGCGGACTGCTTCCACCAGCACGTCGGGCGCGCTGGCCTTGGTCACGTAGCCGAGGGCGCCGGCGTCGAGAGCGCGGCGCACGAAAATCGCCTCCTCGTGCACGCTGAAGATCAGCACGCGCGCGTCCGGCTCGCGCGCCAGCATACGCCGCATTGCTTCGATGCCGCTGGCGCCCGGCAACGAGACGTCCATCACCACCACGTCCGGCCGTAGCGCGCAAAAACGCTGATAGGCCTGGGCGGCGTCGGCTGCCTCGCCGCACACATGCACGTCGGCGTTCAGTTCGAGCAGTCGCCGGTAACCCTCGCGCACCACCGCGTGATCGTCGACGAGCAGGACGGAAATGTCTCCGGCTGTCATGGTCAGCCTCCTGTGCCGCCGTGGCTGCCGGTATCGCCGCTCGCCGCCACGGATGCAGCGGACGCATTAGACGCCAGCTTGCGCGAGTTGGTGTCGTTGCGAAACAGGATCGGCTGCTCGCGCGCTTCGCCTGCGGCGGCCGCGCGCCGTGCCATGTTTACCACGCTCACCACGGCGTCATGCGACGGCGACTTGTCGCAGACCGGGTCGGCGTTGGCCGCGTCGCCGGTGAGCAGATAGGCCTGGCAACGACAGCCGCCGAGGTCGCGTTCCTTTTCGTCGCAACTGCGGCAGGGCTCTTTCATCCACGCGAGGCCGCGAAAGCGATTGAACGCGTCGCTTTCGTACCAGATCTCGCGCAGCGGCGTCTCTTTCACGTTCGGCAGCACGAGTCCCGGCAGACTGCGGGCGGCGTGACAGGGCAGCGCCGCGCCGTCCGGGGCGACGCCGAGAAACACCGCGCCCCAGCCGTTCATGCAGCGCTTCGGGCGTCGCTCGAAGTAGTCCGGCACCACGAAGAAGATCTTGCAGCGCTCACCTTGTGTGCGGCGATAACGTTCGACTACCGCTTCGGCTTCCTCCAGCTGTTCGCGTGTCGGCATCAACTGCGCTTCGTTCCGATGCGCCCAGCCGTAGTACTGCGTGTTGGCGAGCTCCAGGTATTCGGCGCCCATTGCGAGCGCCATGTCGATGATTTTGTCGACGTGCGGCAGGTTGTAGCGATGCAGCACGCAGTTGAGCACCATCGGAAAGCCGTGCCGTTTGATCGAGGCGGCAACGCGTTGTTTCAGATCGAAGGTGCGCGTACTGCTCAGGAAGTCGTTCAGTTCCTGCGTCGAATCCTGGAACGACAGCTGGATGTGGTCGAGGCCGGCGGCCTTCAGATCGCCGAGGCGCTTGTCGGTGAGACCGACACCGGAGGTGATCAGATTCGTATAAAAGCCGAGCTTGCGCGCCTCGCCGACCAGCACTTCCAGATCGTCGCGCACGAGCGGTTCGCCGCCTGAAAATCCGAGTTGCGCGGCACCGAGCGCGCGCGCTTCACGCAGCACGCCGATCCATTGTTCGGTGCTGAGCTCGCGGCTATGATCCGTATAGTCGACCGGGTTGTAGCAGAACGCGCAGTGCAGCGGGCAGCGATAAGTCAGCTCGGCGAGCAGCCAGAGCGGCGGTGCGACTCCGTCCGGAGTCGCCTGCGACTGTGCGGCGCCGGCAGGTTGTGAAAGGTCCGTCATCGCGCTACTCCAGCCAGCCGCGCAACTGCGCGTCGGCAACGAACGCCCGCACGTCGGGACCGAGCCCGGTCGTGCTGAACGCCTGCTCCAGGTCGGCGATCAGGGTGTTCATATCGCGCGTGCCGTCGCAACGTTTGAGAATTTCCGCCGCGCTCTGGTTGAGCTTCACCATCCCTTCCGGGTAGAGCAGGACGTGAGCGTTCTGAGCGGGCTCCCATTGCAGACGAAACAGCTTGCTGATCGTCGGACGATCGGCGGTTTGCGTGGCGCCGCCGGCGCGTGGCAGATCGTTCATTGCGGAAAGGCCTTTTCGATCGAATCCAGCATGGTCCACAGAATGTCGAGCTTGAATTGCAGGATCTCCAGCGCGCGTTCCTGCTGTTCGCGCCGCGTGAAATGATCGAGCGTGACGGCGAGCCCGTGCTCCACGTCGCGTTGCGCAAGCGAAATGCGCGAGCGGAAATACGCGAGACCCGAAGACTCGATCCACGGATAGTGCTCCGGCCAGGTCGCGAGCCGGTCGCGATGAACCTGCGGCGCGAACATTTCCGTGAGCGACGAGCAGACCGATTCCTGCCACGGCGCGCGGCGCGCGAAATTCACATAGGCGTCGACGGCGAAACGCACGCCGGGCGCCACCTGTTTCAGCGACCATAGGTCGTCACGCGACAAGCCGACCGCGTCGCCGAGCCGTGCCCATGTTTCGATGCCGCCTTCCTCGTCGCCGTAACCGTCGTGGTCGAGAATGCGCAGCACCCAGCGGCGGCGCGTTTCGCGATCAGGGCAATTCGACAGCACGGCCGCATCCTTCAACGGAATATTGATCTGATAATAGAAGCGATTGGCGACCCAGCCGCGAATCTGCTCGCGGGAGCAACCGCCGCTATTCATCTTCACATTGAACGGATGATGGATGTGATACGCGGCGCCTTTCGCGCGCAACTGTGCTTCGAATTCTTCGCGGGTCCAGGCCGGGCGCCCGTCGCGTCCGTTCGTTTCCGCGTCCTGCTGCGGTGCCGTGCCCAAGGTATCTTTCGCGTTCATGCTGTCTCCGTTTTGCACTTCGTGACTACGCTTGCAGACTTGCGCTTCATCTCCCGCTTCAGTCTGATTTCATCGCTTCATGTCAGATCTCGAACGTCATTCCGTCATACGCCACTTCAATGCCGTGTTCGGTCAGGATGCGGCGCTCGGGGCCATCCTCGACGAGAACCGGATTGGTGTTGTTGATGTGAATGAGCACCTTGCGGGCATTGTGCGCGCCGAGCGAGTCCAGCACCTCGATCATGCCGCCGGGGCCGGACTGCTGCAGATGGCCCATGTCGGCCGCGGTCTTCTTCGAGAGACCCAGGCGGATCATTTCATCGGCGGTCCACAGCGTGCCGTCGACGAGCAGCAGATCGGCCTCGCGCATCGCCGCGAGCACATGCGCTTCGATTGCGCCGAGTCCGGGCGCGTAGAACACGCGCTTGCCGGTCTGCCGGTTCGTGATGACAAGTCCGATGTTGTCGCCGCGCTGGGGTGCGTTGCGATGCGGCGAATAGGGCGGCGCCTTGCTCGATAGCGGCAGCGCGTCGATCTGCACGCCGTTGAGCGCATCTACGGTCAGCGGCACGCCGTCGAGCGCGATACGCCGATGCTCGACGCCGCAATAGTGCGAGAGGATCGGCGCAACCGGAAAACCGCTGCACAAGTCTTGCCATACCGCATCGGTCGCATAGAGCGGCAGCGGCGTGTCGCGTTCGCGCAGCATCAGCAGGCCGGTCACGTGATCGATCTGCGCGTCGATAACCAGCACCGCGGCAATGCCGCTGTCGCGCGCGCGGCGAGCCGGCTGCAATTCCGGGTTGGCGGCGATCTGCGCGAGCAGATCGGGCGACGCGTTGACGAGCAGCCAGTCCTCGCCGTTCGCGCTCACCGCGATCGACGATTGCGTGCGGCGTGTTGCCTTTATCGTGCCGCGCCGCACGCCGTCGCAATTGCGGCAATTGCAGTTCCATTGCGGGAAACCGCCGCCCGCCGACGAGCCGAGTACCTTGATCTTCATGCCGCGCGGCGCAGAACGCGCCCCTCGTCGTGAGTGGTTGGGAGGAACATCATCGCGAGTGCTGCGGCAACGCGTTCGTGCAGCTTCGGGTCGCTCGCCAGGTGGCCGGCGCGCACGTATTCGACGCGTGCCGCGGGAACGGCACGCACGAGGCGTCGCAGATTGTCCGGCGGGCACACCGGATCACGCGAGCCATGCACGGCGACGAGCCGCACGCCTGCCGCGGCGGCGCCGCGCGCCAGCGAGAGCAGACGGGTGTCGCCGAGCCAGCAGCGATGCATGAGGTAGTGAGCCTGAATCCGGTACTTGCCGATCAGCTTGCGCGTGTCTTGACGCGAACTTCTTGCGGGCGAGCGTGAGCGGCGTGAGGTGGCACTGGCGAGCACGGCATTTTCATAGCCGCGCCATGCGAGCGCGAGTGCATGCTGTTGCGCCTGGTTCGCGTTTCCGCCGCGTTGCAACCGGGCATGGCAGCATGCCAGCAACGAAGCGGGCCGGTCGCACTGCGCGGCCGCACACAACTGCGCCCATGCGCGCGGCGCGCGTTTGCGCGCCGTGACGAACAACCCACGGACCTCGCCCGAGGAAGTGAGAAACAGGCCACGCATCACCACGCCCGTCACAGACTGCGGATGCCGGCCGGCATAGGCGAGCGCGAGCGCGGCGCCCCATGAGCCGCCGAGCACGCCCCAGCGTTCGACGCCGAGCCGGACACGGATCGCTTCGATATCTTCGATCAGCCGGTCGGTGCGGTTATGGCGCACGCTGCCGTGCGGCGTCGAGGCGCCGGTGCCGCGCTGGTCGATCAGCACGACCCTGAAGCGCGTCAGATCGAAGAGCCGCAGTGCGCCAGGCTGACTGCCGCTGCCCGGACCGCCGTGCAGCACGACCACCGGCACGCCGTCAGCCGCACCGGCTACGGTGAACGACACGCGATGCCCATCGCGCGTACGCAGCGCGTCGACCGTCAGCGGCGCTTGTGGTGAAGCGTGCCGTGCCCCTGGCGTTGACCCGGAACTTGAGGCGCGCCGCATCATGGCAGCATCCTCGCCAGCAGATTGTCGCGGTCGATCAACTGATGCTTGAGCGCGCCCGCCACGTGCAGCACGATCAATACGATCAGCGCATAGCCGATCGCCTGATGAAGGCCGAAGAAGAGTTCGCGCAAACCTGCGTCGTCCCAGCCCCACTTCGGCAGCGGGAGACCCCAGAAGCGCGTCCCGTAGCGGTTGAACGACGAACCCAGATAGCCGCACACCGGCATCGCGACCATTGCCACGTATAAAAGGCCCTGCGTAGTGCGCGCGGCGGCGCGTTGCCACGGTCGCATCGGCGGCAAGGGCGGCCGGTTGAAGGCCACACGCGCCATGATGCGCAGAAGCACCAGCAGGAAAACCGTCAGTCCGACCGACTTGTGAAGGTTGAGCAGCGTCGCCTTGAGCGGCATCCCCTTCGGCAGTCCGACCATATAGAGTCCGAGCGCAAGCAGGCCGATGATGCCGAGAGCAATCAGCCAGTGCAGCGCGATCATTACGCCGGCATAGCGCGGCGCGGGCGCTTCGGCGCCCGGCGACAGGTGGGAAGAATGCGCTATCGTCATGCTGTCTCCTTCGTTATCCGGTGTTTCTGTCGAACACCGTTTGACGGGCTGTTTTGCGTGCCATCCGGTTCCGGCGACTAACTCACGACCAGTATTTCCCCTCGTCCGTCGACCGCGAGATCGCCCGCGTGGCGCGTCGGCAAACTCGCCGTGCGCCACTGCGAAAAAGGCGCGATTTCAATGGCGAGACTGCGCACGAGGAGCGCCCAGAACACGTCGAAACCGCGGCCGCCTTCGGTGAACGTCGGCGGCAAGTGCGCCGGCCGCTGGGCGAGCAGGAGCGTGCCGCGCCTCATACCGTACGCATAATGCGCGCCGAGTTGACCGCCGATACCAATGGTGCCCGCCACCAGTCGCGACGCGGCAAAATCGCCCGCGTTGCCGCCGACCAGCACGAGGCCGCGGCGCATGCGATCGGCAAGCCGTGCACCCGCGTTGCCATGAATCGTCAGCGTGCCGCCCGTCATGCCTTCCATGTCGCCGGCGAGCGCGCCGGCGGCGAAATCGCCGCTATGGCCGGTCACCGTCAGGCGGCCGCCGCGCATTTCGCACGCTGTGAAATGTCCGGCGTCGCCTTCGATGTGCAGCATGCCGCCCGCCATCTGGAAACCGCTGTAGTCGCCGGTCGAACCGTGAACGACGAGGTGCCCGTCCGTCATCCGTGCACCGACGCGGTCGAGCCACGGCTCTGCGTTCTCGAACACCAGGGTGGCGCCGGCGTGAGGCGCTTCTGAGACATCGGCGGCTTCATTGCGTGACACGTGGAATATATCGCCCACGATACACCTGTCGTTGCCCGCGGGCAGGACCATGCGCTCGATGTCCGCCACGCTCATCGCCGCGAGCGGCATCGGCAGCAGGGAGGAAGCGTCGACCCGGAAACCCGGCGGCGTTTTCACGCGCAGCGTTGTGCGTTGACTCATGCGCGGCTCCCGTCGAGGCCGGCTGCGAGGCTGTGAAGATGGAAGTGGTAAGGCCCCAGCTTGCCGCCGTAGTTGCCCGCCGAAATCCGCAGCAGGCCGGCCGCGCGTCCGAGCCCGGCGGCCGCGCCGATACCCGCGGTCATGGCGGCGCCCACGTCCGTATCCGTGAGCCCGTCGATCACGATTTCGAGCACGCTGCCGACTTCCGCGCTCAGTTCGCTGTGCGCCGAGAGACCCGTGAGCGTGGGGCAGAACGCGTCGTTGGTGGATGCGCTCGCGCCTTTGTATTTCGAGCCGACCTTCGAACCCGAGCGCACGACGCCGCCCGGGAACGGCATGATCACGTTCGGCAGCCTGCGCATGGCGGCGACCGCGGCCTCGGCGGCGGCGAGTGCGGCGTCGATATCGCGCGCCAGCAGAATCAGGTTGCCGCCGCCCACGGCTTTGACGGTGAGCGCAGTGTCTTCGCAGACGAACTCGCCGTCCATCACCGGCACGCGCCAGTAACGCGTGTCGCCGAGCATCTTCGAGATCTGCCAGCCGTCGCCGAAAAAGCGCAGACCACTGCCGAGCGACGCCCGGTCGGACAGCGGCGCGCGGCTCGTTTCGGCGTCGATGCCGCCGTACACAGCGGTGGTCGGGCAGGTGAGCACGCATTGCCCGACGCGCCGTTCGATCTGTTTGGCCAGTTCCTTCGACGAGACCGCGAACAGCAGTACCGTCACGCCCGGCCGGCCATCGGGCGTTTGCCCGGCCGGCAGCATGCGTTCGACGCCCGCTTCGCAGCCGCAGCCGATCACCGAGGTGGCGAAACCCGTCAGCGAGTTGGCGGCGTTCATCGCCCAGGCCGGCGTATGGGCGGTGATGACGAGCCGTGTCGCCTTCATCGGAAAGGCTTCCGCGAAGGTGGCGTCGATCGTGGTGCCGTTGATCTGCAGGGTCGCCGGTTCGCTCATTGTGTGCGCTTCGCCTTTGCTCAGCCGTTCGCGAGACATTCGACCGGCAGCAGTCTGCCGCCGCGGCAGCAGTTGCAGATCTCGTCGTCGCCGATTGCGGCATGCGCGAAGTTGTTCGCGAGATTGGCGTCGCCGTAGGCACGCAGCGTCTTCTCGATGCCCCGGTCGAAGTCGGGCGAAACGAAATGGATGCCGCCCGTGGGCGTGGCGACGAGCGTGCCGTCGCGCGCGACCAGTTCGCCGTCCTTGAACACATAAGCGGGCGACGTAAACATCCGCTCGCGGTCCGCGTCGTCGCGATAGACGGCAATGTCCGCCGCCGCGCCGACGCCCAGATGGCCCCGGTCGCGCAACCCGAGCAGGCGTGCCGGGCCGGCGCGCGTGATGATGGCGATTTCGTACAGCGAGAACTCGCGTTGCAACTGCGGCAACGCGCTCGCCACCTGTGCGTCGGCATTGAGCTTCGCGAGTTGCTCGCCGCGAAACGATTTGTCCATCAGCAGGCGGATCAGATGCGGATAGCTCGTGAACGGACCGCCGTTCGGATGATCGGTGGTCATCGCGACGCGCCACGGGTCGTCGATCAGCAGAAAGATCTCGAGGCCGATGATCCACTGCAACGCATTCACGTAGCTCTGCTCGCGATAGCGGAACGGCACCACGCCGCAGCCCGCGTCGCATTCGATATCGCCGATCACCCATTTGTGCGGACGCGCGAGCGGCGTGTTGCGGAACTGCATCATGGTGTCACCCGATGCGGTGACGGTCTGCCCGAAGATGATCTGTCCGACGTCGATCGACACGTTCGGCCGCGCGTTCACCGCTTCGGCGATCTGCCGCGCGCCCGACGAAAACTTTTGCGGACCCTCGGTGCCATAGCTATGAAACTGGATATGCGTGAGATGGATCGGCAGGCCGTCGGCGGCATCCATCGTGGCGATCGTCGAATCGATGTTGCCGGGCACGCCGAGATTGCTCGCATGCACATGTAGCGGATGCGGCACGCGCAGTTCGGTCAACGCGCGCGAGAGGGTGTGCAGCACCTCGCGCGGCGTGATGCCGTAATGCACGTGCGGCTCGTCCACGTTCAGCGAACGCTGGTTGAACTTGAACGCCGAGATGCCGCCGGGATTGACGACCTTCACGCCGAGCGCCTTGCTCGCATGAATCGTCCAGCCGATGTAGTCGCGCAGCCGCTCGAAGTCGTCGCGCGCGGCGAGCATCTGCAGGAACAGTTCGTCGTTGCCGAGCATCACGTACGCGCCGTGATCGATGATCGGCGTGTCGCCCATTTCGAGGTGCGTGTGGCGCGCGTTGGACGGCATCATGGCCGGTTCGAACGCGGCCGTGTAGCCCATTTCGGCGTAGCGGTAGCCGGTTGCGAGCGTGCCGGGCGTGCAGACTCCGCACGACGGCAGCCGCAGATAGCGGCCGTTCGCATCCTGCACCGATTCGTAGGCGGCGTCCCGCACACGGTCGTCGCGATGATCCTCGGGCAGCAGCAGGCGCGAAAGATTGGTCTTGCCGCCGCCGATATGCGAGTGCATGTCGATGCCGCCTGCCATCACGATCATGCCGGTGGCATCGTATTCATGGTCGGCCGGCGTACCGGCGGGCACGTCGACAATGCGGCCGTCGCGGATCGCCAGGTCGCGGCGCTCGCCGTTCACGCCGTTGGTGGGATCGAAGAGCGTGCCGCCCTTGAGCCGGATCAGACTCATGGCTGCACCTGTGCGGCGGGTTGGGCGTGGAGCCGCTCAGCCAGTCGCGATGCGATCGCCGCCACTGACGGCAGCGCCGCACCGCGTGCGGCAGCGAGCGGCATCACGACCGAGCCGTCGACGCGAAACAGATGTCCGCCGCTATCGATGCCAGGCGTGGCGACGGGAATGAACACGGTGGCGCCGCCACGCGATTTCGCGGCCTGCGCTAAAGCGGGATGGCCGAGCACGATCGCCGGTACGTCTTCGGCGAGCGCTTGCGGCCAGGCCGGCGGCGCGAAGCTGGCGACCCACAGCAAGGCATCGATCTCGCCCTCGGCGAGCAGTCGGGCCGTGCGGTAGCGATACGGATCGTAGTCGAGCGGCGCCGTGCCGGCGATGCGTGCGGGCGTGGAGACACGAGTACGGAGCGGCAGACCCGAAAGCCAGGTCACGGTCTGATTGACGGTCAGCGCGCCGTCGTCGCCGCCGAGCGCGAGACAGCCGGCGCGTACGGTGCGGTTGGCCGCCTTGACGATCCGGTTCAATGCTTCGATCAGCAGCGCGGCGTGCGGGCCGGGCAGCGCCGCAGGTTCGTAGACGAGCACGGTGTAGTGCGCGGCGGCGATGCGTGCTTGTAGCGTGGCAAGCGCTTCTGCTGCACCCGTGCTGTCGTCCTGCAATGCGCCAGGCTCACGGCCTTCGCTAAGTGCGGACCAGAGCGCGAGCGTGTCGAAAGGATCGGCGTCCGGCAGGAGCGCTTCGATTCGCGCATTCGCCAGGCTGCTCGCCGCCGGGTCAGGTGTGCAGCCGACGAACACCAGGTCGCGTTGCTGCTGCGTGCCTTCCAGCGTACGCGCGAAGAAACGCGGGTAACGCTGCGACGGCCGGCAGCCGAAAAACACCAGCAGGTCCGCACGTGAACGCACTTCGGACAGCGTCGTGAAGAACGACCCACGATCCTGTAATGGCAGCGTGGCCGCGCTCATCGCATCGCCGTGCAGATGATCGAGAATGGCGCCGCAGCCAGCGGCGAGCGTGTACAGCGCACGGGTGCCGGCAACGTCCGTGGTCAGCGAGCCCAACAACGGGCGGCGTGCCGAGGCAAGTATCCGCGCCGCGCTCGCCAGTGCGGTATCGAGATCCGCGTCTTGACCATCGACGCTGTTGCCGCACTGCGCATCCGCACTGCCATAGCATGCGAGCGCTTGCGCGAGGCGCGGGCATTCGGTATCGGGCACCGCGAGCGTGGCGTCTTCGCGCGACTCGACGACGAGGTCGTCGCATAGCAGCGGGCAGAACGGACAGATCCAATCGCGCGTAACCGGCGAGGCGGGCGCGCTGGTCGCGGCCGACGGGCTCGTGGACGATGGATCGATGGACGAGAGGTGCATGGCCGCACTTTTAGCAAGCTCCATGCCGATCCGGATGCATGGCGATGGCGCGGGTGTGCGGCGAATGGTGCGCCGCTCATGTGGCACTGCGCTTAAAGGGATCGATACGGCCGCCGTTTGCGCGATGCGCCGCATCTGCCCAGCCGAATCGGCGTCACGCCTGCCGGCTGCGCCGCACAGGTTGTGTGTCAATCTGGAGCAGAGTGTCACGAACTGCCACATCAGCTTGCCGTTCGTTTACATCCACACCCTCTCCGACGTTTGGCATGGAATTTGTATGGCTCGCCTATGTGGATTCGATGAGCGGCGCGCCGATCTGCCGATCATGCAGCGCGGACGCGACGAGCCACGCAGAAGCACCGCTGCGGGCCGCTGCCGCAACATCGTCGCGATGGCGAATGCCGCCCGCTCCGATCACGGCGGAATGCGCGGGAGCAACGGCACGAATGCGTTCGACCGTGGCGAGATCGGGGCCGTCGTAGCTGCCCACCTGATCGAGCGTCATTGCGATCACTCTTCGAGGCCACCACGCGGAGGTGCGCTCGAATGCGGTGGCGGTGAGTAGTTGGCCGGTGCGGTGGTCGAGCGAAAGGATCGGCGAGAGACCGGCGGCTTCGGCGGCGCGCAGCGCGTCGATGTCGCGCAGCGACTCGGTGCCGAATACGGGCACGAGGGTCGCGAGATCGTGCGGAGCAGGTTGGCTGTTGCTGTTGCGCTTGCAGGTTGCTTCGATGCGTTCGAACAGCGAATGCATCGAGGTGTAGTCGGCATAGCCCGCGTCGAGCCAGATGTCAGTGCCGGGCAGGGCGGCACGCAGTGCAGCGAGCGTCTCGACATGAGCGCCTTGCTGAAGGATCGCGCCGAGGTCGGCGATATAGAGCGTTCGTGCGCCGCTTGCCGCAAGCAGCGCACGGGCGATGTGAAGCGGCTCGCTGGTGGCGGCGAGCGACGAGCGGATGGGCCGATAGGCCGTTCGTTCGCCGCGCACCGCGCGCACCACGTGGCCGTCGAGCAGATCGAGAACCGGTATCACCTGCATAGGGGCGCGTTCCTTTGACCAAGATCTTTGTCTACGAGTATCTCACCGGCGGCGGCATCGACCCGGCACATGCCGGCGCGGCGAGTCTCGCCGACCTGAGCGCGCTGATAGTCGAAGGCCGGGTGATGCGCGACGCGCTGGTGAGCGACTTGCGTGAGCTCGACGGCGTGGACGTGAGCTTCGCGAGCTCGCGCTTCGAAACCGTCGACCCGGCGCTCGCTCATTGTAGGGCCGCGCAAGGCGAGTCCATGACGGCCTTCGTCGCACGGGTGGCGCGCGAGCACGATTACGCGTGGATCATCGCGCCGGAATGCGACGGCTTGCTGCTCCACCTATACGACGCGGTGGGCGCGGCGCGCTGGCTCGGCTGCGCGAAAGAAGCGATCCGCGTGGCGTCGAGCAAGAGCGCCACGGCGGCGTTGCTCGCGGCGCAGGGTATCGCCACGACGCCCGCGATCGAACCCGGACAGTCCGACGAACTGCCCGGCGAGCGTTGGGTCGTGAAACCGGACGACGGCGCGGGCGGCCTCGATACCTTCGTGTTCGACAATTTCGCCGACGCCTGCGCCGAATACGATGCACGCGCGGCTGCCGCGCGCAATCCGGTGCTGCAGGCCTGGGTCGACGGCGAGCCGCTCAGCCTTTCGCTGATCTGCCGTGCCGACGGTGTGGAACTCATCAGCATCAACCGGCAGCAAATCAGCTTGAGCGCAAACGACGCGTCGCAGCGGCAACCGCGCATTGTCGAATTCGACGGCGTGACGGTCAATCAGATCGATCTGGCCGGCGATCAGGGGCGCTTGCTTGGCGCGCTGGCACAGCGCGTCGCGAAGGCGATGCCGGGCTTGCGCGGCTTCGTCGGCATCGACGTGGTGTGGCATCCGCTGCGCGGGCCGGTCGTGATCGAGGTCAATCCGCGCCTGACCGTGGCGTATGCGGGCCTGTCCGGGGCGCCGGGCGGCGAACTCGCACGCACCCTGCTCGCGGCGCACGGGGTGCGCATCGGGCGATCCGGGCCGGCGGCGCGCAGCCGTGGCGCACAGTCTGCCTGTGGAGCCCAGCCGTGAGCACCGCGCGCGTCAAGCATGCAAGTCCCGCGACTCAGGATAGCGGGCCGGTGTTCGGCTGGGATGTGGGCGGCGCGCATGTGAAGGTGTCGATGGCCGATGCCGGCGGCACCGTGCTCGACATCGCGCAATGGGCGTGTCCGCTGTGGCAGGGGCTCGACCATCTGGAGCGAACCATCGACCTCGTCTTCGAGCGCTGGCCGCTCGCGCAGAGCCACGCCGCGCAACACGCGGTGACGATGACCGGCGAGATGGTCGACCTTTTCGAGGACCGCGCGCAAGGCGTGCGGGCGATCGCCGCCGCGCTGGCAGAGCGGCTCGGGCCGCGGCTCTGCTTCTACGCCGGCGACGCCGGCTGGCTCACGGCGCAGACCTGCGCGGCCGGCTGGCGCAGCGTCGCCTCGGCGAACTGGCTGGCGACCGCGCGCTGGGTGGCGACACGCGTGCCCGATGCGCTGCTCATCGACATCGGCAGCACGACCACCGACATCATTCCGCTCGCGGGCGGCCGTGTCGTCGCGCGCGCCGCGACCGATGCCGGGCGGCTCGCCACGGGCGAGCTCGTGTACCAGGGGGTGGTGCGCACGCCGTTGTGCGGTGTCGCGCAGCGCATCGAATTCGCCGGGACGGCCGTCAACGTGATGAACGAATGGTTTGCGACCACGGCGGACGTCTATCGGCTCACGGGTGAACTGGCGCCGCAGTACGACCTGTATCCGTGCGCCGACCAGGGGCCGAAGACGGAAAGCGCAAGCCGCACGCGGCTCGCGCGGATGATCGGCCGCGATGCTCATGAAACGGATCCCGCCGAATGGCGCCGGTTCGCGCTGCGCTGGCGCGAACTGCAACTGCGCGAAATCGGCGTCAATCTGGCGCGGGTGACGGCGGCGCACCCTGAACTCGCCGCCGCGCCGCTGGTGGGCGCAGGCTGCGGACGGTTTCTCGCGGCGGCGCTTGCGCGCGAAGAGGCGCGCGGCTACATCGATTTCGGCACGCTGGCGAGTGTGCCGGCGAGCCGGTCGGACTGGGCTGCGACGTGCGCGCCGAGTGTGGCGGTGGCGTTGCTGGCGGCAACGCGCTACGACGAAGCCGCTGATGAAAACTGTAGAGCGGCGTCGCGGGCGGCTTGACGCGAACGGACGCGGTGCAGCGCAGGTTGTCGCGCGAGGCGGCAAAGAGCGGTTGTTGGACGCGACGGAGCATGCAGACGGGCAGGTAATCGGGCGAACGAAGCGGGCAAACGGGCAATCGGGCAATCGGGCAATCGGGCAATCGGGCAGGCGGCAGGTCAATGCAGTTAATCGGAAACGAGGACAACGGTCATGTGGGTGGTCAAGATCGGGGGCAGCCTGAGTCACGAGCCGACGCTGCGCCACTGGCTCACCGAGCTATGCGAAGTGGGGGGCGGGCGCGTCGTCATCGTGCCCGGCGGCGGTGATTTCGCGGACAAGGTGCGGCAATACCAGAGCGAGTGGCGCTTCGACGATCTCGCCGCGCACAATATGTGTCTGCTCGCCATGACGCAATACGCGATTCTGATGCAAGGGGTCTTGCCTGAACTCGTACTCGCCTCGAGCGAGGCGAAGATCCGCCGCGCGCTGCGCGACGGCCATGTCGCCGTGTGGGTGCCGACCGCGTTGATGCGCGACACGCCGGACGCGATGAGCAACTGGGACACCACTTCCGACAGCCTCGCCGCGTGGCTCTCGACCATGCTCAACGCCGAGCGGCTGATCGTGGTGAAGTCATGTCCGATCGCCGAGGACGAGCGGCTCGAAACGCTGGCCGCCTCGGGCGTGGTCGACCGGTGTTTCGTCGACTATGTGAACGAGGCCAATTACGTGGTCGAACTGTTCAACAAGGACAATGTCGCGTTGATGCGCGACCGGCTGTTGAATACGCCGGTTAGCTAGCGTTTTGGAGCGTGCGTTGCATGTCGCCGGTTGTGCGGTGACATGTAATGGTATGCATGGGCAAGCATCAAAACCGCGCCGCGCCCGAGGCTCGCGCGTCCGCCGCCGCGACCGCGCCACTGACCTCGCCCGACGGACGGTGCAGCGCGGCGGCCCATTGCGCGACGCGCTGCGGATCGAGCCGCGAGCGCCGTCCATCGACACATAGCGCGGTGCGAAAACCCGCCACGTCCGGCGCGAGCGCACGGATCTGCTCGAACTGCGCCCAGCCGAGCGAGCCGGCAATGCCGCTCATCGCGCCGCGCTCGCGCGTGATCCGCAACCATTGGGCGAGCGTGTCGCCATCCACGTGGTCGAACAGCGTGCTGCCGTCCTTGCCGGCGGTATCGAACATCAGGCCCACGAAGCCGAGCGTGGCCGCGTAGGCAACCAGCTCGCCGTCCATCCCGCCGTCGCATAGCAGCACCGGCACGACCGCTGCCGGCAGGTTGGCCAGTTGTTCGAGGCAACGCCGTGCGGCCGGTCCGGGCGTCACGCCCACTTTTACATAATCGATGCCCGCGTCGCTCACTTCGATAACGCGTGTCGCGATCTCGTCGAGCGCATCCGCCGGTACATCGCCGATCGTGGCGCTGATAGGCTTGACCGGGTAATGGGCGCGCAGCCGGCGCGCGATCTGCGTGATGTCGCCGATCGACAAACCGCCGAGCGCACCCGCGTTCGGCTCCTTCAGGTCGATCAGTTCGGCGCCGGCCTGGGCGGCGTCGAACGCCTCCTCATCCGAGCGGACGCTCGCGAGCAATGCGGTCATCGATATTCTCCGAAAGACGGGAAAAACTAGTGGGACACGAGTTCGGCGGCCGAGCCGCCGGACGCTGCGAGATTCTCGCGGTGCCGCGCGATCGCGGCGGTGAGCCAGTTCCAGGCGGTGAGTTCGGCCTCGCCCGCCGTTTTGTCGATGGCGATCTGCAGGTAGGCCATTTCCCGGTCCACCTTGTCGGCGGGCAGCATGAACAGCCGGCTGACGAGAATCGCGCCTTCCACCACCGCCGCCTGGGCGCGGTTAAAGCCGCCGAACGGCGCATGGTTTTCGCGGTGCACGCATTTCATGCGCAGCACCGGGCGCTCCTTGTCGTCGCGCAGGTCGTCGAGTTCGAGTTCCGCATGCGCGAGCGATTCGGCGAGCCTGACGCTCGCCACGCGGCTCGCCGCGAGCGTGGGCCAATCGGTTGCGTAATGCGTAACGCAGCCGGCAAAGATACGGACGTCCGTGGTGAAGTTCAGCACCGCTGCGCGCGACGCCGCGATATTGTCGAGCGTCACGGACGGACGAAAAGGCGAGAGGATGACGAAGTCGCCCTCGTAACGCGCTCCCATTGGCGCGATGTGAGGACGGCCATCGCACGCTGCCGTGGTGACGATCGTTTCGTGGATCATGGCTGGGAACGCGTGACCTGGCAGCGCCGAAAGGCCGGCCGTCTAGCTAGGGATTACACAGCAATCCGCAGAAGGGCCGCGTCTCGCGGCCCGTGCGGGCTTAACGCGTAGCGATATACATCGTGATTTCGAAACCAAAACGCATATCGGTGTAGCTCGGAGTGGTCCATTGCATACGTGTTTCCTCCAGGTATTGATACAGCGTTGCGCCGTCGGCCCGGCGTGATGCCGGACTTCATTGGCGTGGGTTACTACGCAAGCTCCATGCCGGGTATTCGGCGACACGGCGTGGATAGCGCACTGACGCGCCGCAATACAGCGTTTGCCGAATTGCGCCGGCGCGGCCACCGGGCGCGCGGCACGATGCGGTTGCACCGCGCACTGTTCCGGGAATGCAGCAAAGTGTTCCATGACGGGCGAAGGCAGCCGCTTCTGTCACGCGATGCTTGCAATTCCCATGCAGATCATTGTCTACCGATCGAAAGCGCACGTGTTGAAAATTCGCTTCGTGAACTGCGTTTTCGTGATCCGCGTTTCGGTGAACGATAACGGATCGGTTAAGTCTGCCAAATAAAATCGTGAATTCTCAATGACTGCGTTCATGCCTACAGTGCACACAAGCGCTTCGTTCTTCCGGCAGCGCGCCTGTTCACTCTCGAGGATACGTCATGAACGATTTCAGTCAACCGGTGATCGATTCCATACACAAGCCGCGCGACGCGGGGAACCCTCGCGAACGGTACGCCGCGGGCGTGATGAAGTACCGCGAGATGGGCTACTGGCAGCCCGATTACACGCCCAAAGATACCGACGTGATCGCGCTCTTTCGCATCACGCCGCAGCCCGGCGTCGATCCGGAGGAGGCGGCGGCGGCCGTGGCCGGCGAATCGTCGACGGCAACCTGGACCGTGGTGTGGACTGACCGGCTGACCGCGTGCGACATGTACCGCGCGAAAGCCTATCGGGTCGATCCGGTGCCGGCCTCGAACGCAGGCGAACCGCAATATTTCGCGTACATCGCCTATGAACTGGATTTGTTCGAAGAAGGGTCGGTCGCCAACCTGACGGCGTCGATCATCGGCAACGTGTTCGGCTTCAAACCGCTCAAGGCGCTGCGTCTCGAAGACATGCGCATACCTGTTGCTTATCTGAAGACCTTCCAGGGGCCGCCGACCGGAATCGTCGTCGAGCGTGAACGGCTCGACAAGTACGGACGGCCGCTGCTCGGCGCGACCGTCAAGCCGAAACTGGGTTTGTCGGGCAAGAACTATGGCCGCGTCGTGTACGAAGGATTGCGCGGCGGGCTGGATTTTCTGAAGGACGACGAGAACATCAACTCGCAGGCGTTCATGCACTGGCGCGACCGTTTTCTGTTTGCGATGGAAGCGGTGAATCGCGCGCAGGCGGAGACGGGCGAGGTCAAGGGCCACTACCTGAACGTGACGGCCGGCACGATGGAGGACATGTATGAGCGCGCCGAATTCGCGAAGGAACTGGGTTCATGCATCGTGATGATCGATCTGGTGATCGGCTGGACCGCGATTCAGTCGATGGCGCGCTGGGCCCGCAGGAACGACATGATTCTGCATCTGCATCGCGCCGGGCACAGCACCTATACACGGCAGCGCAACCACGGCATTTCGTTTCGCGTGATCGCGAAGTGGCTGCGCATGGCGGGCGTCGATCACGCGCATGCGGGCACGGCGGTGGGCAAACTCGAAGGCGATCCGCTTTCGGTGCAAGGCTATTACAACGTGTGCCGCGAATCGCACAACGAGGTCGACCTGTCGCGCGGGATTTTCTTCGACCAGCCGTGGGCCGGTCTGCGCAAAGTGATGCCGGTGGCCTCAGGCGGCATTCACGCGGGACAGATGCATCAACTGCTCGATCTGTTCGGCGACGACGCGATCCTGCAGTTCGGCGGGGGCACGATCGGCCACCCGGCCGGTATCCAGGCGGGCGCGGTGGCGAATCGCGTCGCGCTCGAAGCGATGGTGAAGGCGCGCAACGAGGGCCGCGACATCGTTCACGAAGGGCCGGACATTCTCGAAGCCGCGGCACGCTGGTGCACGCCGCTCAAGCAGGCGCTCGATACGTGGCGGGACGTGACCTTCAACTACGCGTCCACCGACACGCCGGATTTCGCCGCCACGCCGACCGCGGCGTGAGCGGCGGGCATTCAGGATTTTCAGGGCGGGTTCGACCGCAGTGCAGCCGCACTGCGCGGGAGACTGCTGGCGCCGTTCCGAACGCTGCATTCATCAACGAGGTACGTCATGCGTATTACACAGGGCACGTTTTCCTTCCTGCCGGAATTGACCGACGAGGAGATCCGTTTGCAGATCGACTACGCGCTGAGCCAGGGCTGGGCCTGCTCGGTCGAATACACCGACGACCCGCATCCGCGCAACACGTATTGGGAAATGTGGGGCCTGCCGATGTTTGACCTGCGCGATGCGGCCGGCGTGTTGCAGGAAGTGAAGGCGTGCCGCGCGGCGCAGCCGCAGCACTACATCAAGGTCAACGCGTTCGACTCGGTGCGCGGCTTCGAGACGATGCGCCTGTCGTTTATCGTCAACCGTCCGGACGAAGAGCCGGGCTTCCGCCTGACGCGTCAGGACGGACCGGGACGCGTGCAGCGCTACGGGTTGTCGGGCTACGCGGGCGACCGGCCGTCGGGCGAACGATACGGAGCGGCGCGCTAAAAGGGGAGCCCGCAATGCGAGGCTCGATGAATGCCACAAGCAGAGGGAGAGGCCATGACCGAAGCTGCCGCCATAGACGCGAACGCGCTGTGTTCTGACGGGCGAGACGCTGCCGCGTTACAGGACAGCCAGGACAGCCGCGCGCAAGCGCCGCAGGTCGATCTCGCCGCGCTCTATCGCGACTCCGGCATCGGCGACGTGCTCGCCGAACTCGACCGCGATCTGGTCGGGCTCGCCCCGGTGAAAACCCGCATTCGCGAGATCGCGGCGCATCTGCTCGTTGAGCGCGCGCGCGATTCGCTCGGTCTCGCGGGCGGCGCGCCTACCCTGCATATGTGTTTCTCGGGCAATCCCGGCACGGGCAAGACCACGGTCGCGCTGCGCATGGCGGAAGTGCTGCACCGGCTCGGCTACATTCGCCGCAATCATCTGGTGTCGGTCACGCGCGACGACCTGGTCGGCCAGTACATTGGCCACACCGCGCCGAAAACGCGCGATGTGCTGAAACGCGCGATGGGCGGCGTGCTTTTCATCGACGAAGCCTATTACCTGTATCGCCCGGAAAACGAACGCGATTACGGTCAGGAAGCAATCGAGATCCTGCTGCAGACCATGGAAAACCAGCGTGACGATCTGGTGGTGATTCTGGCCGGTTACGCCGCGCGCATGGAAGTGTTCTTCGAAAGCAATCCGGGCTTTCGCTCGCGCATTGCGCATCACATCACGTTTCCCGACTACGACGGCGCGGAACTGCTCGACATCGCCGAGCGCATGCTCGCGACGATGCATTACCGCTTCGACGCCGACTCGCGGCGCGCTTTCGCCGACTATCTCGCGCTGCGCACCAGGCAGGCGAATTTCGCCAACGCCCGCTCGGTGCGCAATGCGCTCGATCGCTCGCGGCTGCGCCAGGCCAACCGTCTTTTCGCCACGGCGATGCAGGGCGGCGCGCCGATCGACGCGGCCGCGCTCACGCTGATCGCCGCCGCCGACGTTCGCGCGAGCCGCGTGTTCACTGAATCTGAAGCGCTCGCGGCGAACGCCGGGGCGCCTGCGTCCTCGCATGCAACGCGCGCCGTGCCGGCGCCGCCAGGCTGAACGAAAACAATCCTCAGGAGATCGCCATGCAAGACGGACGTACGACCCTTTCGAAGTTTCTGATCGACACCCTCGACCGCCAGCCCTGTTCGACGGAAACGGCGCGCAACGCCGGCCTCTCGGCGCTTCTGATCGATGTCGCCGCCGCGATCAAGTCGATCTCCGCGATGCTCACCAAAGGCGCGCTCGGGGGCAACTACGGCTCCGCGCAGAGCATCAACACGCACGGCGAGGAACAGAAGAAGCTCGACGTCGCGACCAATGAAATCTTCGTGCAGCAATGCGAATGGGACGGACTGCTCGCCGCGATGGTGTCCGAGGAAATGGAGAGCGTCTATGCGATCCCGCCGGGCTATCCGCGCGGCGACTATCTGCTTGCCTTCGATCCGCTCGACGGTTCGTCGAATATCGACATCAACGGCGTGGTGGGGTCGATCTTTTCGGTGCTGCGCAATGGCGATGGAAATGGAAATGGAAACGGCAGCGATCCGCGCGGCACAGTCCGCGAGTCCGCGTTTCTGCGGCCGGGCTGCGAGCAGGTGGCCGCGGGCTACGCCGTCTATGGCCCATCGACCATGCTCGTGCTCTCGGTAGGCAACGGTACGCATGGTTTTACGCTTGAGCGCGAGATCGGCAATTTCGTGCTCACTCATTCGAACATCCGCATTCCCGAAGACACCGTCGAGTTCGCGATCAACGCGTCGAACGAACGCTTCTGGGAACCGCCGGTGCGCCGCTATGTGCAGGAATGCAAGGACGGGCGCAGCGGCTGCCGTGCGAGCGACTTCAATATGCGCTGGATCGCGTCGATGGTCGCCGAGGTTCATCGCATCCTGATGCGCGGCGGTGTGTTCATGTACCCGCGCGACTCGAAGACGCCGGCGATGGAAGGGCGCCTGCGGCTCCTCTATGAAGCCAACCCGATGAGCTTTCTCGTCGAACAGGCGGGTGGTCTTTCGATCACCGGGCGCGAGCGGATTCTCGAGGTCGTGCCGCGCGCGCTGCATGGACGCGTGCCGGTGATCCTCGGCTCGAAGCACGAGGTGGAGCGTATCGGCCGCTATCACGGCGAATACGACCGTGGCGAAGATCAGCCCTTCACCTCGCCGCTTTTCAGCAGGCGCTCGCTGTTCCTGCCGGGTTTCACGGCCTAGCCGCCGGAAAGCCCGGGTTCGCGAAAGGCATCCGATCAGAACACCACTATCCGGAGACAAGCGCATGTCAGTCAAACACCCGATCATCGCGGTGACCGGTTCGAGCGGCGCCGGCACCACAACCGTGATGAAGAGCTTTACCCATATTTTCCGGCGCGAAAAAATCAACGCGCAGATCGTGGAAGGCGACGCTTTTCATCGTTATGACCGCAACGGCATGCGCGAGGCCATGAAGCAGCACGAGCGGGATGGCGCACCGAATTTCAGCCATTTCGGACCGGAAGCGAATCTGCTCGAAGAACTCGAGACCCTGTTCGCCAGTTATGGCGAGAACGGCAACGGCAGGCTGCGCCACTACGTTCATGACGAAGGCGAAACGCGGCTCTACAAGCAGGATGCCGGAACCTTCACGCCGTGGGAGGAGGTGACGCCCGACACCGACCTGATGTTCTATGAAGGCCTGCACGGCGCAGCCGTGACCGACGATATCGACATTGCGCGACACGCGGATCTGCTGATCGGCGTCGTGCCGATCATCAATCTCGAATGGATTCAGAAACTGCATCGCGACCAGACCATGCGTGGCTACTCGCACGAGGCCGTGGTCGATACGATCCTGCGGCGTATGCCGGACTACGTGAACTACATTTGCCCGCAATTCTCGCGCACGCATGTGAACTTCCAGCGCGTGCCGACCGTGGATACGTCGAATCCGTTTATCGCCCGTGAGATTCCGCAGCCGGACGAGAGCTTCGTGGTGATCCGTTTTGCGCGCCCGAAGGGGATCGACTTCCAGTATCTGCTGACCATGCTGCACGATTCGTTCATGTCGCGCCCGAATGTGATCGTCGTGCCGGGCGGAAAGATGGGTCTCGCGATGCAGCTGATTTTCACGCCGATGATTCTGCAACTGATCGACCGGCGGGCGCGCGCCTGACGCTGCGCAACACGGTTTATCCATTTCGTGCAAGGAGAGGTTCGATGAGTGCCGTCGCAGAATCCGTCGCAACACCCGCGACCCGGCTGATGGCCGACGCGCTGCGCATGCTCGCGATCGACGCGGTCGAAGCCGCGAAGTCCGGTCATCCGGGCATGCCGCTCGGCATGGCCGAGATTGCGGTCGCGCTGTGGGACCGGCATCTGAAACACAATCCGCGCAATCCCGCGTGGCCCGATCGTGACCGCTTCGTGCTGTCGAACGGGCACGGCTCGATGCTGTTGTATGGCCTGCTGCATCTCACCGGCTACGACCTGCCGATCGACGAACTCAGGCGCTTCAGGCAATTGCACAGCAGGACGCCGGGGCATCCCGAGGTGGGCGTGACCCCCGGCGTTGAAACGACCACCGGACCGCTCGGTCAGGGGCTCGCCAATGCGGTCGGCATGGCGCTCGCCGAGGCGCTGCTCGCACGCGAATTCAACCGGCCGGGCCATTCGATCGTCGATCACCGCACGTATGTATTCGTCGGCGACGGCTGCATGATGGAAGGCATTTCGCACGAGGCGGCTTCGCTTGCCGGCACGTTGAAGCTCGACAAGCTCACAGTGCTGTACGACGACAATGGCATCTCGATCGACGGCCACGTCTCGCAGTGGTTCAGCGACGACACGCCCGCGCGTTTTGCGGCCTACGGCTGGCATGTCGTACGCGAGGTGGACGGACATGACGTGGACGCGGTCGATCGGGCTCTCTCGCGCGCACGCGCAGCCGGCCGGCCGACGCTGATCTGCTGCCGCACGGTGATCGGCAAAGGCTCGCCGTCGAAAGCGGGCACGCACGACGTGCACGGTGCGCCGCTCGGGGCCGACGAAGTCGCGAACACGCGGCGCGCGCTCGGCTGGCCGCATGTGCCGTTCGCTATGCCGGCCGAGGTTCGCACGCTGTGGGATGCGAGCGAACGTGGCGCGGCCGCTGAAGCCGACTGGAACACGCGTTTCGAAGCGTATCGCAAGCACTATCCGCATGAAGCCGCCGAGTTCGAGCGCAGGACACAAGGCACGCTGCCCGCGCAGTGGCGTGACACGGTCCGCGCGATGGTGCGCGACGCGGACCACGCGGCCGAATCGATCGCGACCCGCAAGGCCTCGCAGCAGGCGATCGCCGTAGCGGCTCGCGCGTTGCCGGAACTGCTGGGCGGTTCGGCCGACCTGACCGGCTCGAACCTCACCAACTGGAAAATGTCGGTCGATGTTCATGCCGACGACAGCGGCCTGCAAGGCGGCAACTATCTGCACTACGGCGTGCGCGAATTCGGCATGAGCGCGGTGATGAACGGTATTGCGCTGCATCGCGGGCATATTCCGTTCGGCGGCACCTTCCTCACGTTCTCCGACTACTCGCGCAGCGCGTTGCGCATGGCCGCGTTGATGAAGATCCGTTCGATTTTCGTGTTCACGCATGACTCGATCGGCCTTGGCGAAGACGGGCCGACGCATCAGTCGGTGGAGCACGCGGCGAGCTTGCGGCTCATTCCCGGGCTCGACGTCTGGCGTCCGTGCGACACGGTCGAGACCGCGCGCGCATGGGCGAGCGCAGTGGAACGCTATGGGCCGTCGTGCCTGCTGCTGAGCCGCCAGAATCTGCCGTTCGCCGCACGTAGCGCTGAACAGATCGACGCGATCGAGCGCGGCGGCTATGTGTTGCGTGACTGGCCTGCGGAACGGGCGCAAACGCGGGTCGTGCTGATCGCCACCGGCTCGGAAGTCTCGCTCGCGCTCGATGCCGTCGCGCCGCTCGCGCAAGCCGGTATCGCCGCGCGGGTCGTGTCGATGCCATCCACCAGCGTATTCGACCGCCAGCCCGCCGCATGGCGCGACGCGGTGCTGCCGCCGCGCGTGCCGCGCGTCGCGGTCGAAGCGGGCGTGTGCGCGTTCTGGCGGCAATACGTGGGCCTCGAAGGCGGCGTGGTGGGCATCGATACGTTCGGCGAATCCGCCCCCGCCGCCGCGCTGTTCGAACATTTCGGTCTGACTGCGCGCGCGGTGGTGGACGAAGCCCGCCGTGTCGCGCAACTCGCGCGATAAACCCGAACACGCGGCACGCACTGCGCGCCACGATCTGATCCGATTTCGAGGAGTTTGCGATGGCCTTCATAGCACTGCGGCAACTATTGGACCACGCGGCCGAGCACGGCTACGCCGTGCCCGCCTTCAACGTCAACAACATGGAGCAGATCCACGCGATCATGCAGGCCGCCGAGGCGACCTCGAGCCCGGTGATCCTGCAGGCGTCGGCGGGCGCGCGCAAGTATGCGGGCGAGCCGTATCTGCGCCATCTCGTGCTCGCGGCGCTCGAAGCGCATCCGGATATCCCGCTCGTGCTGCACCAGGATCACGGCGCGAGCCCGGCGGTGTGTCAACAGGCGATCCGCTCGGGCTTCACGTCGGTGATGATGGACGGCTCCTTGCTGCCCGACCAGAAGACGCCCGCCGCGTACGAGTACAACGTCGATGTGAGTCGCCGGGTTGTCGAGGCGGCGCACGCAGTGGGCGTTTCCGTGGAAGGCGAACTGGGCTGTCTCGGCTCACTCGAAACCGGCACGGCGGGTGAAGAGGACGGCGTCGGCGCCGAAGGCCAGCTCTCGCGCGACGATCTGCTCACCGATCCGCGCGAGGCGCAGATTTTCGTGGAGGCGACCGGCGTCGACGCGTTGGCGATTGCAATCGGCACGTCGCATGGCGCGTACAAATTCAGCCGTCAGCCGACCGGCGATATTCTGGCCATCGACCGGATCGTCGAAATTCATGAGCGGATTCCGAACACGCATCTCGTGATGCACGGTTCGTCTTCGGTGCCGCAGGAGTGGCTCGCGGTGATCCGCGAATACGGCGGCGAGATTCCCACCACGTATGGCGTGCCCGTCGAGGAAATCCAGCGCGGCATTGCGCATGGCGTGCGCAAGGTCAATATCGACACCGACATCCGGCTCGCGATGAGCGGCGCGATGCGCAAGTCGATGGCGAATGCACGCGCCGAGTTCGACCCGCGCGCCGCGTTGAAGGCGGCGACGGCGGCGGCGAGCGCGATCTGCGTCGAACGGTTCGAGGCGTTCGGCTGCGCGGGCCAGGCGTCGCGCATCAAGCCGCTGCCGCTCGATGCGATGGCGCGCCGTTACCACTGAACCATTGACCTGTTCGCAAGGAGACGGCCATGCGCGATTTCCTGATAGCCCCGTCGTTGTTGTCCGCCGATTTCGCCCGCCTTGCCGACGAAATACGCGCCGTCACGGCAGCCGGTGCCGACTGGATTCATCTGGACGTGATGGACAATCACTACGTGCCGAACCTCACGGTCGGGCCGCTCGTGTGCGCGGCGATTCGCCCGCATACGTCCGTGCCAATCGACGTGCATCTGATGACGATGCCCGTCGATTCGCTCGTGGCCGGTTTTGCCGAAGCCGGTGCGAATACGATCAGCTTTCATCCGGAAGCGTCGCTGCATGTGCACCGGACCATCGAGCTCATCAAGTCGAGCGGTGCGCGCGCCGGACTCGCGCTCAATCCGGCTACGCCGCTCGCGGTGCTCGACCATGTGATCGAGCGGCTCGACGTGGTGCTGCTGATGTCGGTGAATCCGGGTTTTGGCGGGCAGGCGTTCATTCCGGAAACGCTGGATAAACTGCGGGCCTTGCGCGAACGGGTCGATGCGGCGATGCAGCGAACGGGACGGCTGTTGCTGATCGAGGTGGATGGCGGCGTGAAGGCGGCGAACATCGCACGAATCGCGGCGGCGGGCGCGGACGTGTTCGTTGCGGGGTCGGCTGTGTTCGGTGCGGGTGACTATGCACAGGCAATCGGCACGATGCGCGATGAACTCGAGCACGTGAACGAAGACAACGAAGGCGCCGACGCTTTGGCGATGGCGCGATGACTCGACGCGCCGGCTTTCGTCTTCAGCGCTTCTTCATCGTTTCGCCCGGCGCACGCCATGCCGCGAGATCCTGTTCGGGCCGCTCGACCGCGCAGCCCCAATCGAGCGGCTGATCCTGATCGAAACGCTTGCCGAGCCGCCATGCAATCTCGGCGCGCGCGAGTTGGACGCCCATATAGAACGCGTGGCCGCCGTCTGCTTCGAGATGCAACTGCGGGTAGAGCGCGAACGGGTCGCCTGCCAGGCGATGACCGTCGCGGTTGTAGACATGAATGCCGTCGGCGCTGACCTGGACGCGGAAGTTAGGGTCGCGCACGTCGCGCGCAAACTCGTCGATTTCGGCGGCGCTGTACGGAAACGGGCGTTTGGCGTGGACGGTAGCGAGATCGCTGTCGATGCCCTTGGGCAGCACCTGCGCCTCGCGCGCGGCGTGCATCACCCGGCGAGCGACGTCGGCTTCGCGCACCGCGCGCCGCGCATGCAGGCTGACGGACGTGGTGAGCACCGCGCTCACGCGAAGCTCCGCCGCCATGCCGAGCAGGGCCGCGTTGATGCCGCTGGTGTCGGCCTCGGTCAACTCGGTCACGTTGCCGATGCCCATCATGATGGCGATGTCCGGGTAGCGCTCGCGCAGCCGGACATAACGCGCAATCGATGCGGCGAGGCCGAACGGAATCGGATCGAGAATCGGGTCGGCGAGAAACGCGCGTCCGCGTGCGGCGAGCAGTTCGATCGCGGCGTCGAGCGAGGCCGGATCGCCCGGCTCGCGCGCAACGAGGATGGGCGTGGACGGCACCTCGTCCGCAATCCATAGCGTATCGAGATTCAGGCTCATCAGATAATCCGCGCCCGCGCGGCCGCCGCGCAGCAATTCCTCGCTGCGCATCGAATCGACACTGACACGATACCCCTGGTCTTTCAGCAGGCGCACCGCGTCTTCGAGATGCGGAAACGGCGTTTCGGGCAGGCAACCAATGTCGATCACATCGGCGCCCTGCGCGGCATACTCGCGCGCGCGCGCGGCGATGCCGTCCAGATCGAGGCGTGGCGCATCGACGATTTCGGCAAAAATGTCGGTCTCGTAACGCGTCAGATCGAACGGCTGCGCCTCGCGGCCGAAGAATTGCGGCAGATCCTTGACCTCTTGCGGGCCGCGCTCGAACGGCACGCCGTAGTGTTCGGTCAGCGCAGCGAGATCGCCACGGCAGCGACCGGGCACGATCACGCGCTGCGCGACGAGTGGCGCAGGCACCCGGCGACGGATCAGGTCCGCCGTCATGAGCGCGGCGACCTGCAGGCCGATTTCGCGGATTTCCCAACTGAATGGCGTGGGCGCCATGCTTTCGAGCACGCGGATCAGGCTCTTTTCGGCGAGCCGGCCAGTCAGGAAGACAATGTGATCCATGTCAGTACGCGCGGGGCTGCCCCAAATGTATCGACTCCCGCTCGGGAAGCTGAGAACGTACGGAGCGTGGGTGCTGTTTCATGTGAGATCGAATGTCGACAGGCGTTCACCGAGCGCCGCTTTCAGTTCGTCCAGCGAGCGGACGAGCGTCGTGTATTCGAAGCGGGACAGGCGCTCAACGTTGTCGAGTTCGATCGCCCGCGGACGCAGTTCGACCCATTCGTTCGGGCTCTGCGTGACCACGGTCGGTTCGGTGTCGCATGCAAAGACAATGCCCGGAATGCATTGCTTGCCGGCTTGCGCGTACATATTGGTGGGCAACGTGTCGGAGATGCCGAACGCGCATTTGGCGACGGTGTTGCTGGTGGCCGGCGCGATCACGACCGTGTGATACATGCCGTGATAGAGCATGCCGACCGGCACGCCGCTCGCGCTATTGTCGCGAAACACGCGGAAGTGTTTGCGCAGCCTCGGCAACGGCCAGCCGTAGAGTGGCAGGACTTCTTCCGCGGCTGCGGAAAGGAACAGGTCGGCGCGCGGCAACTCCAGTGCGAGCGTAATCGACTCGTCGAGCAGATGGCCGGAGCCGGTTACGCACCACGCGAAGCGCGCATCGGGCTTGAAGTCCGCGAGATTGCGAGCAGGCGCCTGGGTCATGCGGTGAAGGGCGGCGATTCTTCGGATGGCGAATCGTCAGGCGGCAATCCGTCCAGCGCCGAGCCGTCGTGAGACAGACGGATATGCAACCGGCGCATCTTGCGGTACAGCGTGTTGCGGCTGATGCCGAGCGCCTTGGCAACGTTGCTGACGTTCCAGCGATGCTCGTCGAGCAGCGTAAGCACAGTCCCGCGTTCGTTCAATTGAATCGCATTGAGCGAGGAGAGATCCGCTTCGTCGGCCGGATGCGGCTCGAAGTCCACCGCCGCCGTGCGCGAACCGACTGGCAGCCCGGTTTCCGGCCCACGTTGCGTGATTTCGACAGGCAGATCCTCGCAGCGGATCGGTTGTCCGTCGCACAGCGCGATGGCCATCTGCAATACGTGGCGCAACTGGCGGATATTGCCGGGCCACGCGTAGGTCAGTAACGCGTGCTCGGCTTCCGGCGTCAATTCGGGCGGATCGTTGTCCGACTCGTTTTCGAGCAGATGATGAATCAGCGCGAGCTTGTCGATCCGTTCGGAAAGCGGCGGCAGATTCAGTTCGACGCCCTTGAGCCGGTAGTACAGATCCTCGCGGAACTGTCCGCCATGCACGAGTTCGAGCAGATTGCGGTGGCTTGCGCTAATGAGCTGAAAATCCACCTTGATAGTCGTTTCCGCGCCGAGCGGTGTGACCTCGTGTTCTTCGATCACGCGCAGGAGCCGCGCCTGCAACGAGAGCGGCATGTCGCCGATTTCATCGAGAAAGAGGGTGCCGCCGTTGGCCTGCACGATCTTGCCGCGCCGCCCTTCGCGCTGGGCGCCGGTAAACGCGCCGGCACGATAGCCGAACAGTTCGCTTTCGATGAGGTTTTCGGGCAGCGATGCGCAATTCACCGGCACGAACGGGCCCGATGCGTGCGGGCTGATGCTATGCAGCGCCTGCGCGAAGACTTCCTTGCCGGTGCCCGTTTGTCCTCTGAGAATGATCGGGATCTTGCGCTGGACCACGCGCGCCGCGAGCTGGATTTGCGAAGCCATGCGCGGGTCGCCGAACTCCAGGTGTGCGATTTCGTCGAGCCTCGCCGGCGCCGGCCGTTTGTCAGCGGCGCTGGCGCGCGCGGCCGGCGCCGACACCACCACCCGCGTGCCGCGCTCCGCGCTGTTTTGCGGCGTCTGCGCGACAAGGAAGAAGCGGTTGGTCGCGTTCGCGCTGTACACGGTGACCGGATGAAACGACCCGCGAATGCTGCGCGCGATCATGTCTTCGAGCGACGCATTGAAGGCTTCCTCGATACGCCGGCCGCGCAATTCGCCGAGCGTGCGAAAGCCGAGCTGGAAGAGGGCGCTGCGGTTCGCGGCGAGCACCGTGCTGTCGTCCGCTACCGCCAGTTTGCCGCCGTGCAGCGTACCGACGAATTCCGGGCGGCTGTGGAAATGAATCATGTTCGCGTGCCGGTAGCGCGCATCCAGCAGACGGTTCTCGATCATTTGCCGCGACATGCCGACCAGCACCAGCGAATGCTGCTGCAACAGCTTCGAGCGGCTCGTCACGTCCAGCACGCCGGCAATCTCGCCGCGGTCGTCGAAAATCGGCGCGGCGGAGCAGGTGAGCGACGTATAGCGCGGATAGAAATGTTCGTGCTGGCAGACGGCGATGCAGTCGCGCTCGGCCAGACACGTACCCATGCCGTTCGTGCCGGCTTCGCGCTCGCTCCACAAGGCGCCGACGCGAAAGCCGTCCGCGGCGACTGCCTCGGCGAAAGGCACCGACGAAACCTGATGGACGATCATGCCGCCCGCGTCGACCAGCACGACCGCCAGTTCGGGATCGGCCAGTTGCTGATAAAGCGTGGTCATTTCGAGCTTCGAACAGGCGATCAGATCACCCATTGCCTCGCGGCGCGAACTTAGTTCGTAGTCTGTCAGGACAGGCGGTGTGACAAAACGGGAAGGGTCGAGCCGGAATTCGTTCATGCAGCGCGCCCACGATTGAGCGACGGGCTCGCTCGTTGGGCGCGTGGCCAATTGATGGTTGACGACGTTCAGAACTTCACGGACGTGCAGAGTGCTGTCAGCGAGCAACGACATGGGGCCTGTCTCCGTTGCGTCAGTTCGTGCGCGCCGGCTCGCATTGCGTTGCGGGTGCTCTGCTTCGCCATGCGCGTCACGAGTGCCGCTTTATCGATACTGTCTTCCCCTCGCGCTGCGGCTTCTGCTGTCCGTATGCGCACTGAGTGATTCGCCCTTGTAACAAGGCGTCGGCTTAAAACTGTACGCCGGATGTCGCGGCCGTTCAATAAGAAGTCGCAATAACCCTACATGGCGTGCCCGATTTTTGCTTTTATCAATGCCATGCCGTCGCGGGCGCTTCGCGCTCGCCGGCGGCGCGGAGGTTGTTGCAGGTTTGGTGCAGAGTGCTTCGCGTCCTGTCACCCATGATCTGCTTTGTGTTTACCCTTTTGTGTTTACCCGAATCCCGTCTGTTAACTCGTTTGCCCATTATTTGCCGCACTGCGGTGGAGAACATCATGGACCGTATCGATGCCGTTCGCCTTGCCAGTTTCTCCGCTGCCGGCGCGCCGGGCGCCACTGCCCCGTCCGGTTCGCTCTCTGCCGGTACGCTGTCCGGGCGCATGGACATCGTCTTTATCGAAAACTTTGTCGGTCAGACGATTATCGGTATCGACAGCAGCGAGCAACATGTTCTGCAGCCGGTAAGAATGAACCTCGCAATCGGGGTTCCCTCGATTCGTGCGTGCACGACCGATCGCATCGAGGACACGATAAATTATGCGGCGGTCCGCAGTGCGCTGCATGCGCTGCTCGCCTCGCACGGCGTGCGGCTGCTCGAAGCGCTCGCCGAAGCGGTGGCGCGTCTGCTGATTACGGACTTCGGCGCTCACTGGGTGCGCGTTGCGCTCGCCAAACCCGCCAAGTTCGATGACGTGTCGGCCGTCGGCGTGCAGATCGAGCGGCAGCGTAGCGATATGCAGCAAGCGGCCACAGGGCTCGTGGGTTATGCGTCGCTCGGGGCAGGGCTGATTCCGAATTGAGCGCAAAAGAAGGCAAGCGGCGCCGCTTGCCTCATGCTGTGCGTCACACGGTCGACTATTTCGCCGACGCCGTCTTGTCGGGGCCCAGTCCGCAACTGTGATAGGCCTCGGTCTGCAGCGTGCGGAATTTCTTCGTCTGTGCTTTCGCGTGATCGACCCGAAACTCCGAGCCGCCTTCGCCGCCCAGGGTTGCGTACTTCGAGAACGTCGACTGGGCGACGAAATCGTCGTAGGACAGCGCGGTGGCCATCTTGTCGATCACGCACGAGCATTTATAGACGTTCACGAAATCGTGTCCGTTGTCGTCCATGCAGCTCAACACGTATTCGACGCGTCCCTGCGTCGGGTAGCTGTAGCCTCCCGCCGGGGCCGGCGCCGTGGGCGCGTCGCCGTCCGCCCAGGCGAGCGGCACCGCGAGCGCGACGCAGGCACAGGCCGCCAGCGCACGACATCGTATGGTCATCTCATGCCTCTATCAAAGGGTTTGCGCTTCAGCTCAGAGCCCGCGCAACGGCGGGCTCCTGTCGCATCCACGCGAACTCGCGCACCCTCAGTTCGGTGCAAACGGATGCGCGACGCTGCCCTTTTTCGCCACGACCTCCGCGGCACTCGGTTCACCGGCGACAGCGCGCTGGATCGCCTCGCGCGTGGCCTTGTAGTTGAACTCCTGAATCTTCTTGTCGTCGTCCGCCTGCCAGTGAATGAAGACGCCGACGCACAGGAACAGATCGTCCGCCTCGTCTTTCGGAATCGTGCCGTCCTCGACGCTGTCCGCGACAGCGAGCGCAACGGCATGCTGCGCTGGGCCGAACATCTGCACAGCCTGCTTGGCGCCCTTGATGGTCACCTTGTTGAACAGGATCGTGTTCGGCTTGGTGAGGAGGTTCGGTGCGATGACGGCGAGCAGCGATGTGAAGCCATCCTTATTATTGGTGAGCGCATTGCAGAATGCGGTTTCCGCAGCCGAACCCCGCGGTCCGATCAGCAAGTCGATGTGTGCGACCTCGTTGCCGTCGCCGACGAGCGACTCTCCTATCAGCACGCGATTGATCTTGGCCATTCTGTTCCTCCGATGAGTGGAATACGGACTTGCTGACTGACATGCCGCCGGTGGCGATCCTGTTGCCCGATCGCCGGACGGCCGGTTGATGCACGGTGGCACTAACTAACAGGATCCGTGCCAGTGCGCGGTTCGCGTTGCTGCGGTGGGATCGGGCCGCCATTGCAGGCACGTGCGAGGCAGCCGGCGACGAACAGCGTGGCCACGGTCAGGTCCGCGCTGGTGCCGGGGTTGATCGCGCGCGCCTTCAGTTCGGCGTCCCATGCATCGAGCGGTTGCGCTGCTGCATCTGGGCGCTTTTGCGCGAGGGTATGCCGCCATTGCGCGTGCCGTTCGCGTGCCGCAAGCGTGACACTCTGCGCCACCGCGACACCCTGCTTACGCACAATGTGAGAGTCGGGCCAATGGCCTAGGAAGGTGAGAAACACATGGAGCGTGGCGCTGCGCGGCTGATCTGCGGGCATTTCGCGAAACGCGGCGAGACCGGTTTCGAAGATGTCGCGAAAGCCTTCCGCGTATTGACGGGCGATGCTGTCGCGCCCGGCGGCGAGCGTCATCGCGTCGCGCAGATTGACCGTGGGCGCGCTGTGGACCGGCTGCTCGGGGGCCTCGCCGAGACCGCCGGGATTGGCGAGCGCAATCGCGCGATACGCGAGGCGAGCGTCGTCGATGTCGAGCCGCGCGAGCACGCGCGCGGTCGCCGCGCGCCAGGCGTCGGCCGACAGTGGGCGCGCGGTGTCCTCCAGCGCCGCCGCGAGCGGGGCGACCAGCAGCAGAATGCCAAGGTTCGTGTTGCAGCCGACCGCGTCGCGCGTGCGAGTGACCGCATCGAGCACGCGCTGACCGACCGGCGCGCCGCGTGTGAGCAGCGCGTCGGCGGCGACTGCCGCGCTGGCGATGAACTGGGCTGCGCGCATGCCGTGGCCGGCGCTTTGCACGCTGACGTTGCCCGGCTTGGGCGTTTCCACATCGAGCCGGCAGGCCGCGAGGAAAGCGGCGTGAACCTGCTCGAACCCGACGCAACCGGGCGGCTCAGCCATGACGTCCGTGCAACGCCACGACGGCGGCCTCGCGGGTCTCACCGGACTCGCCGACGGCGCGGCGCTGCGCGGGCAGCTTGCGCAGGAGCAGATCGTCGGCGAGCGCCGCCGCGATGTCGATCGACGCGACCGACTGCAGGCCGCGCCATGCCGCCACGCCGTTGACTTCGAGTACGAGCGGCCGGGCGGCGTCGTGTGGATCGGGGATCAGGTCGACGCCCGCATAGTCGAGTCCGAGCGCCTCGGTGGCCCGCACCGCGGTTTGCGCGAGCGGCAGATCGAGCTCGGCGGCTTCGCACGCGGCGCCTTGCGCGAAGTTATGAATCCAGCCCTTGCCGCCGACGCGCCGCATCGCCGCGACGGCACGGCCGCCGATCACCAGCACGCGCCAGTCGAAACCCGGACGGCCGCCTTCGATATAGCGCTGCAGATACGCCACCTGCCGATACGCTTTGAGCGAAGGCAGAGGCGCCAGCGCGCCGGGGTGGGCGCCGCCCGCGCCGAGCCGTTTGAGCCCGTGGCCTTGCGAGCCGAACAGCGGCTTGAGTACCACCTGGCGTCCGGCCGCTGCTTCGCGCATCAGCACGCGCTGCGCAAATGCCGCAGATTCGCCGGCCCATGTCGCGGGCGTCGGTACGCCGTTGCGATGCAGCAGAAAACTCGTCATCGATTTATCGACGCTGCGCTCGATCGCGCGCGCGTCGTTGTACACCGGCACACCGGACTCGCGCAGCGCATGCAGGATACCCAGTCGCAACGTGACCTGTTCGAAGGTGCCGCCGGCGATGCCGCGCACGAAGACCGCGTCCGGCAGCGTGTGGCCGAAGCCCGGCAGCACCAGCCCATGCGGCTCCCACGTCGTATCGATCCGGCAGTCCGCCAGATCGATACAGCGCGCCTGCGCGCCGCGCGCGCGGAAGGCCTTTTTCAGGCGGCCGGTGTGCCAGCCCGTTTCGTCGCTCATGATCGCAATGCGCAGGGGCGCTTGCGGATCGACGGGCTCTGCGCAAGGCGCGGGGAAACTCATGGCTTGCCGCTCCATTGGTCATGCAGCAACGCCGCGTCGACGCGCCCGCCGTGATACGTCGCGCCGCTTTCAAGGCTGCTCACCCACACTTCGGCCGGTGCGAACAGCGCGGGATCGATCTGATAGAAGTCGTAATTGAACGACGTGAAGATGTCCGCGAATGGGCGGCCGTAATCGCGCGAGGTGGAAGCGGGCAGTTCCGCGGCGAGCCGTCTGGCCACTGCATCGTGCTTCACGGTGAGATGCACGCGGCCGCCGTACAGGATTGCGTCGTTGGTGCGCCCCATTGCCTGAATGCCGTCCGGCGCGGGCGGCGGCAGCGGCGCCGAACCGCCGCCTTCCACCACTTCGTCCAGCGCGACGCCGAGCACATGCGTTTTGTGCAACGCAACTTCGACCACGCGCGCCACCACCTGTACCGTTCCCGCGACAGAGTGTGTCGGCGTGGTGACAAGCGTCAGCCGCTCAGGCGCGAGGCCGCAGTCGCGCAGCACCTTGTCGATCACGACCTGCGGCGGCAGGCGGTCGACCTCCAGCACCAGCGCGCCACGCTCATGCGTGTCGCGGTAGCCGAGTTCGGCGAACAGCGGCTCCTTCACGGCCAGCGCCCGCGCCGGTCCCGAGCCGAGCGAGAAGAATTTCTTGCCGCCGGTCTGTTCTTTGGTCGCCGACAGGCTCCAGCCGGCGTACTGGCTGCCGAGGCAGGCCAGCACGGGCCACGAGGTGCGCACTTCGATCATGCTGGGCCACAGCGGCTGCGCATCAAGGCTCTCGCGCACGGTGACGTGGCCAAGCCCGCCCATGCAGATGCGCGCGATCAGCACGCCTGCCGCGACGCTGCCGGGCGCCACGACGCCCGCGTCGACGAGCACGGTGCCGTTTTGCGCATGGCTGACGGCCGCGCCGAAGCGCGCGGCGTCGTCGACCAGACGGCTGACGAGACGCTCGCTGAGCGCGTTGACGCTTAGCGCGGCAGCACCGGCGAGCGGCGGCTGGGGCGCATCAGGAGTGGCATTGGATGAAGGCATAGTCGGGCTCACGGCAGGTTTCGATTCGTTGCAGAACGAGCGCGCGCTGCGCGTCGAGCGCACACCGCACCGCGTCTACCGAAGCCACGCGCACGAGCAGCGTGCAGACCGGCTGGCCGGCTTCGATGCGCGTGCCGGGCATCGGCACGTCGCGGCAGCGCGGATCGCGCAGACACGCGTCGCTAAAGGACTGGGAGACGGCGAACGGACGCGGCGCGAACAACACCTGTTGACCCGCACGCCACGGTGCTGCCGCGGGCGTTGGCGCGGCCGGCAGGCGGCCGTGGCGGCACGCTTCGATATGACACGCGAGCAGCCCGCGCGGCCATGCATGCGGCGACGCGGTTTCGTAGAGCGTCATCGTCGACGAGGGGCGGGTGTTGATTTCGAGCAGTTCGAACGCGTCGCCGTCGAGCAGAAAATCGCAGCTATTGATGCCCGTGAGGCCGGTCTGCGCACAGAGCGCGGCGACGGCCGCATGCACGCGCGCCTGGACGGTCAGCGGCAGGTCGATCGGACCGATCGACCCGGCATGCACGAAGGGCAGATTGCCCATTTCGCAGGTGAGTTGCTCAGCGAAGCCGAGCACACGCGAGTGGCCGCGGGCGCCGATGAACAGCGCCGACAGCGAACGCCCGCCACGCCGGCGCTGGAAATAGACTTGCGCGGGAGCACGCGGATCGCTGAACGCCGTGGCCAGTTCGATATGCGTGCCGCCGCAACCGTCCGCGCGTTTGACGAGCCAGCCGTGCGCCGCTGCGGGCGGCGCGAACACGACCGGCGGATGGGCAATATCCAGCGCGTCCAGCAGCGCGAAAAAACGTCGAGGCTCGCGCACTGCGGCGCTCGCTTCCACAGGATTGCCGATGAAGCGGGGCAGGTGAGGCATGCCGCACAACCGCGCGATCAACGGTTCGAGCCCGCTGCCGTCGATCCAGCCGATGAGACCCGGCAAACGCGCGGTACGTTCGAGCGCCGCAGCGAGCCGCTCGGCGTCGATCGACAACGGGCCGCCGCCGATGTCGAACCACAACTCCGATGCTTCGCGAGTGTCGCGGTCGCCGAACACATCGAGCGCGGCGACGCGCAGACCCGCGCGCGCGGCGGACTGCGCGAGCATGCGGGCGGACAGTCCCGCCACGGCGACGAACGGCGCAGGCGGTAGCGATGGGTGCGGCTTCATGGCGACTCGGGCAGGGTCAGGTGTAGCGCGCAGGCGCAACGAAGCGCGCTCATCCGAGGCCGGCCGCGACTGCGCGGGCCTCGTCGAAGGCTTGCGGGAAACCCAGGTAGACCGGCTTGCCGCCCGTGCGCATGCGGATGAAGAGGCGATGCTCCACCTGGTATTTGACATTGCCGATCGCGAGTGCGCCGATGCCGATCGCGCCGCCAGCCGTCGGCGCGCCTTCGATCGGCTTGCCGTCGTTCATCACGTTGACGCCCGCAATGCCTTCCGGCGGCACGGCGTTCACATCCGCGGCGATCAGCAGATGCGGGGCATGCGCGAGATCGTCGGTGCGGACCACCTGCACGCCGGCGATGGCGGTGGCGAGCACGATCTCGGCCTCGCCCAATGCCGCGCGCAGGTCTGCCGGCGTCGCCGTGCTCACTCCCTTGGTCACGATGCCAAAGCGCCGGTTGATGTCGTCGCTGACATGCGCCGCGCGCGCCTGGTCGGTGTGGCTCGCAATCGACACGTCGGCGCCGAGCGAGGCCGCCATAGCCGCCGCCACACGCCCGACCGCGCCGGTGCCGCCGAGAATCAGCACGCGCTTGCCGCCCAGTTCCATGCCGAACGCCTTGGCCAGATGCCGCTCGACCAGTGCGACGAGCGCGGCGGCGGTCGTGTACGAGCCGCTTGGGTCGGCAAACACGGAGACTTCGAACGGCGGGACCATCGCTTTGCGCGCGCTGTCGAGCATGTCGGCGGCGAGCATGACGTCGCGCCCGCCGATGAAGATGCCGGTGCGCGACACGCCCTTCGGACCACGCGAAAAAATCGCGTCCTGAGTCAGGTTCGCGACCATCCCCGCCTCGACGCTGCAATACGGCACGATGATCTGGTAGCCGGCGTCGGCGGCCATGTTCACGTCGAACGGACTCATCTGCGGCGTGGCCGTGAACATGTGCAGGATATAAGGCCTTTCAGCGGGTTTTTCAGTGGTGTCGGACATGGCAGGAGGCTCGTTTCAGTGACGTTTCTCATGAAGGCGCGAGGGAATGGCTCATGGCTGCGTGGGCTATCCGCGGCTGCCTCGCTGCCGGATCGGCAGGCAGCAGTGCGAGGCCGGGGCGCGTCATGCTGCGTCGATACGCTGCGGCTGCCGCGCTTCGACGGAGCGCACCGTCGCGCCGCGATTGCGTCCCGCCACCACCGTGCATTCGATGTGAGGCAGACCGCGCGTCGCCGCGCGCGCCGTGGCGAGCGCGGCCTCGGCCTCGCGCGCGTTGGCGACGATCGCAAAGCCTGTCGGTCCCCACGAGGTCTGGCCGATGCCCGCGGTTCGCTCGGCGGCCACGGCGCGTAACGCGCGCTCGACATCGGGACTCGCGAACACGCCGCCTTGCACGGGCGCGAAGTACTCGCCGATGGTCTGCTGCATCTCCGTCAGGCCGTACGCGAAGGGCACGATGTTGCGTTCCGCGGCGCCCGGCAGGATCTTCATCAGGACGAGGTGGCACAGGTGCGCGGCGAGTTGCTGCGGGAACGGGGCGAGCGCGGCGAGACCGCGGCGTTCTTCGCCACCGTGCAGGCCCTCGCGAGCGTTGTCGCTGACGAGCAGCACGCGCCAGCTTTCCGGAAACGGCTGGCGCGCGAGCAGAGGCGGCACGCCCGGATGCAGATCGCCGGACGGCCCGCCGTCCACCAGCAGGCCGCCGGAATCGAAGCCGAGCACGCCGATGCCCGAGCGCGCGCCGCGTCCGAGCAGGCTGGCGAGCTCGGCGCTCGTGGCCACATGGCCGAGCAGACGAACAAAGGCGCTGCCCACGGCGAGCGAGAGTTGCGTGCCCGATCCCAGGCCGCTGTGTGCGCGCGGCGTGCGGACCACTTCGATCGCAACGGGCGTCGGGTCGTAGGCGGCGTGCAGACGTTCCAGACAGATCGCAATGCGCTCGCGTTCCGCATCGGTCGCCGCACCGTCGATCCGGTCGCGCTCGGCGAGCCGCGCTTCGACGCGGGTGCCGGCGCCATCGACGACCAGCCCGAGACTGCCGAACGCGCGTCCAAGCGAGGCGTTCGGATCGAGAAAGCCCAGGTGCAGCCGCGCGGGCGCGTCGACCGTCACGGTGGCTTGAGGCGGAAGGCGGCGAACGTGAAGCTGCATCGCGAGTGTCCTTGTTCGTGCTTGAGTTGCCGTGCATCAGCGGACCTACCTGGTGGGCCGCCGCGACGAGGGCGCGTACCGCGGCGCGGCGGCCCGGCGGGGGACTTCAAGCGAAAGCCGTACCAGGCTCGTAGCGCGACACCGGGATCAGTCGGCCCCGGGGTCTTTCGGCTTGTCGTATTTGATGTAGCGGAAGCGCTGATCGTCGGTCGGGGTGCCTTCGAGCGGGCCGCCTTCGGTTGCCGGTTGCCACTGAATGAACGATTCGATCTTGCTGGCGAGCGCGAAGTCCTTGTCCGTGATGCCTTTGGCGGAATGCGTTTTGAGTTTCACGGTCACGAATGCATAGGAGACCGTGAGATCCGGGTGATGCCAGGCGGCTTCCGCGAGGTGGCCCACCGCGTTCACGACCATCAAGGTTCCTTTCCAGCCCTCGGTGCGATATTTACGCCGCAGCCAGCCCTCTTCCAGATACCAGTGCTGTAGCGGACCGATGAGGCGTTGCTGGATCTCCTCGTCGGAATAGACCTGTTCTGCGTTTGCCATGACCGTTGCTCCGCACGTGTTGGAACCGCCGCTAACCGTATGACGCGCTGCAATTGACGGGCCAGTCAGGCGCTCGCGCCGCAGGTTCGGGCGTTCTGTTGCTGCCTGCTGCGCGACGGACACGCTTCGTACCGGCGAGTGACACAGTATGTCCCACGTGCCGCGGCGCAGCCGTCACGGCCGTGACACGCATGAGCCGCGTGCCGCGCCGCGCGGCGCGTGCCGACGAGCTTCTGTCGGCGAACGATGCGCACGGTGGTTCGATTCCGGCATGGAATATGCGTTGGCCGTCATGCGCCATAAAGCCCGGCAACGATCGGGAAGCGGCGCTGATCGTTACCCGCATTCGAGGAGGCGCGCCCGATGCGACGAGGTAGCGTGGGTCATTCGTGAGTTGAACAGCAAGACCATTCTGGAGGAGACATGAACTTACGCACCACGGTTCTTGGGCTCGCGATCCTCGCGTCGGCAGCCTTGAGTTCTTTAGTTGCACAGGCCGATTCGCAGCTCGACGGGCTCATGAAGAATCCGTCCAACTGGGCGGCGCAGGCGGGTGATTACGCCAACCGACGCTACAGCCCACTGAAGCAGATCAACGAGAACAACGTCGGGAAACTACAGGTCGCCTGGACCATGTCGACCGGCGTGCTGCGCGGCCACGAAGGCGCGCCGCTCGTGATCGGCGACACCATGTATATCCACTCGCCGTTCCCTAACAAGGTCATCGCCATCAACCTGAAGGATCAAACGTTCATCTGGCAGTACCTGCCGAAGCAGGACGAATCGGTGGTCTCCGTGATGTGTTGCGATACCGTCAACCGTGGGCTCGCTTACGGCGACGGCAAGATCTTCCTGCAGCAAGCCGACACCAAGCTCGTGGCGTTGAACGCGAAAACCGGCGATGTGGTCTGGACCGCGCAAAACGGCAATCCGAAGGCGGGTGAAACCAACACCAATGCGCCGCACGTATTCGGCGACAAGGTGCTGACCGGCATCTCCGGCGGCGAGTTCGGCGTACGCGGGCGTCTCATCGCGTACGACATCAAGACCGGGAAGCCGGCATGGACGGCCTATAGCACGGGTCCGGACAAGGACATGCTGATCGACCCCGACAAGACCACCACGTATGCCGAAGGCAAGATGGTGCCGGTAGGCGCGGACTCGTCGCTGAAGTCCTGGAAGGGGGACCAGTGGAAACTGGGCGGCGGCACCACCTGGGGCTGGTACGCATGGGATCCGAAACTCAACCTTGTCTACTACGGCACCGGCAATCCGGGTACGTGGAATCCGACGCAACGTCCGGGCGACAACAAGTGGTCGATGTCGATCTTCGCGCGCGATCTGAATACCGGTCAAGCCAAATGGGTCTACCAGATGACCCCGCACGACGAGTGGGACTATGACGGCGTCAATGAAATGATCCTGTCGGACCTGTCGATCGACGGCAAAAAGGTTCCGGCTATCGTTCACTTCGACCGTAATGGTTTCGGCTACACGTTGAATCGCGAGACCGGACAACTGCTGGTTGCACAGAAGTTCGATCCGGCGGTGAACTGGGCTGACCGTGTCGACATGAAGAGCGGCAAGCCGATTCGCAACGCGGCTTATTCGACCCAGGCAGCCGGCTCGGATCACAACGTGAAGGGCATCTGTCCGGCGGCGCTCGGCTCGAAGGACCAGCAGCCGGCGGCGTTCGACCCGGGTTCGAGTCTCTTCCTCGTGCCGACCAACCACGTCTGCATGGACTACGAACCGTTCGATGTCGACTACGTGTCGGGCCAGCCGTATGTGGGCGCCACGCTGTCGATGTATCCGGGCCCGAACGACAACAACTCGATGGGTAATTTCATTGCCTGGGATGCTTCGAAGGGCAAGATCGTCTGGTCCAAGCCGGAGCGGTTCTCGGTGTGGTCGGGCGTGCTGGCGACCGCGGGCGGCGTGGCGTTCTACGGCACGCTGGAAGGCTACATCAAGGCAGTCCGCATCAAGGACGGCAAGGAACTGTGGCGCTTCAAGACTCCGTCGGGAATCATCGGCAACGTGTTTACCTACGAGTATCAGGGCAAGCAGTTCATCGGCGTCTACTCCGGGATCGGCGGCTGGGCCGGCATCGGCATGGCGGCTGGCCTCGAGAAGTCGACGGAAGGTCTCGGCGCGGTGGGCGGTTATCGTGAGCTCGCGAAGTACACGGCGTTGGGCGGCACGCTCTTCGTGTTCGCCATTCCCGGCGGCAACAGCTGACTAGCCGGAACAGATTGAAGCGCGCGGCCGGTTGCCCTTGCGGAGGATCGGGGCGGCCGGCAGCGCCTTCAGTCATACCAGTCGTCTATGAGTCATCGGGCCCGCGCCGTTTTGCAGATGCGTCGATGAAACGCATTCGGGCGCGGCCTTACTTTGAAGGAGACATGTGCATATGAAAGGCCGATCAATCTTGTTGCGGGCGGCACTGCCCGCCGTTTTCGTCGTACTGCCCGCTGCGTTCGCCCAGACCAATCCCGCGATTGCCCAGGTGGCGTACAAGGTGGTCGACGGCAGCAAGGTGGACCCCAATACGCTGCAAGGGTGGAAGACCTGGCGCGCACTGGCCTGCGAACGCTGTCATGGCGCGCAGCAACAGGGGATGGTCGGACCCTCGCTCGTCGATGCGTTCAAGACGCTGGACAAGACCGAGTTTCACCGCACCGTGTTCGGTGGTCGCGTGGACAAGGGCATGCCCGACTTCAGTTCGAGCCAGATGATGCAGAAGAACTGGGAGAACCTCTACGCCTATCTGAAAGGGCGTTCCGACGGCCAGATCAAGCCGGGCGATCTGCAGGCCATCGACTCGAAATAGCGCCCACGTCTCTACCTCAGGAGGTTATCGATGCGTCATGGCAAACGAATGCCCACGCACGTCGCAATCGTAACTGCCGCGCTGTGCTATGCGGCGATTGCAAGCGGCGCGGTGCGCGCCCAAGGCGAGACAATGCCCAATAACGATGGCGCCGATGGGGTGCTGCGGGTCTGCGCGGACCCCAACAACATGCCTTTGTCCAACAACAAGGGCGAGGGCTACGAGAACCGCATAGCCAGCCAGATGGCGAGCGATTTCGGCTACAAGCTCGAATACACGTATTTTCCGCAGCGCATGGGTTTCGTGCGGCACACGTTGCGCGAGAAGGTGCCGGACACCGAGCGCTACAAGTGCGATCTGATCATCGGCGTGCCGAAGGGCTACGACATGACCTCGACGACGCAGCCTTATCTGCGCTCCACGTATGCAATGGTCTTTACGAAGCGGCCCGAACTGGCCGGCATCAATACGCCGGACGATCTGCTCAAGCTGCCGCCGGACCAGTTGCACAAACTGCGCTTTGGCATCTTCACGCAGACGCCCGCGGTCGACTGGCTGCTCAGCCATGATCTGATCGATCAGGCGGTTTCGTATCAGGTGCAAAGCGGCGATCCGCAGGAATACCCCGGCCAGATGATCGAAAAGGATCTGCAGGCGGGCAACGTGGACGTGGTGTTCCTGTGGGGGCCGATTGCGGGCTACTTCGCGAAGCGCTCCGGCGATACGGTCAAGCTCGTGCCGTTCCCGGCCACGCCGGGGATCCGCTTCGACTATACGATCTCGATGGGCGTGCGCTACGGCGAGAAAGCGTGGAAGGACAAGGTCGATCAATGGATCGGCGCGAACCACGACAAGATCGACAACATCCTCACCAGTTACGAAGTGCCGCTTCTGAAGCCCGTCGATACGCCGGCAGGCAAGCCCGCGGACGGGTCGCCATGAGGCGGGAGCGGCAGCGATCGCGCCGCGCGTGGCGGCATGTGCTTGCGGTGTGTGTAACGTGCGCAATGTGTGCGACGCACGGCGCAGCGTTTGCTGCGGGCACCGACGAAATCTCCGCCGCCGAGCGGCTCATCTTCACGACGGATCATCTGCACGGCATCCAGCAGCAAACCGAGCTCGACTACGCTTTCCTCAGTACGGACCAGCCGGCGCACAGTGCGGACGTGGTCAAGGTGCTGGTGGTCAGCCCGGACAACGCCAAAGGCGATGCTCAGGTGTCCGATCACAGCGGCGCGGTGCCGTTGCCGAACGCCGGCTTGCAGTGCAATCCGGTGATCATCTATTTCCTCGAACGCGATATCGCGGAGATGGAGCATCTGACCGGCGGCCAGCGCCGCTACTTCCAGCAGCGCCTGCGCCTCGCGCTCGCCGCGGGGCCGAAGATCGAGACGGTGACGAGCCAGGTCGGCGGCAAGCCCGTGAAGGCGCGGCAGATCGTCGTCCAGCCGTACCTGGGCGATCCCAATTCGGAACGCTTCGCACAATTCACCGGCAAGCGCTACACGTTCCTGATTGCCGATACGGTGCCGGGCGAGGTCGCGCTGATCCGCACCGACGTGCCCGGCGCGAACAACGATTTCGCGCACCCGTTGCAGACGCAAACGCTGAGCTTCCAGGCGGCGCTGCGAAAACTGTCGCCGCCGCCGAACGCGCCGAATGTGCCGTTGAAGCCTTCCGACGCGCCGCGTGCGAGCCGTTAGCGAGGCCGCGTCAAGGTGAATTTCATCCGCTCGCTGACCTTGCGCCAGTTGCAGATCTTTGTCGTGGCGAGCCGCTACACGAGCTTCGCCCGGGCCGCGGAGGAATTGCATCTGACCCAGCCGGCGGTGTCGATGCAGATTCATCAGCTCGAGGAGGCGGTGGGCCTGCGTCTGTTCGAGCGTATTGCGCGCAAGCTCGCGTTGACCGAAGCGGGCGAGATGCTGAGCCATCACGCGAGCCGGATTCTCGGCGAGATCAAGGATGCGGAAGACGCGATGACCTCGCTCAAGCAGGCCGATAGCGGCTCGATCGCGGTGGGCATCGTCAGTTCCGCGACGTACTTCGCGCCGAAGCTGCTCGCCATGTATTCGCATCTGTATCCGAAGGTGGACGTGCATTTTTCAGTGGGCAATCGCGATGCGCTGCTGCGCCTCCTGCAGGACAATGCGATCGATCTCGCCATCATGGGCCGCCCGCCGCCGGAGCTCGACACCACGACCGAGCCGCTCGCCTGGCATCCGCAAGTGGTGATCGCGCCGCTCGACCATCCGTTATGCGGTGCGCGGCGCTTCGATCTGCAGGAACTGCGTGGCGACACGTTTCTGTTGCGCGAGCCCGGCTCCGGAACGCGCATGGCCGCGGAGGAAATGTTCAGGCAGCATCTTTTCACGCCCGCGAAGGTCGTCACGCTCGGCAGCAATGAAACGATCAAACAGGCGGTGATGGCGGGCATGGGCGTGAGCCTGATTTCGCTGCATACGCTGCTGCTGGAACTGCGTACCAAGGAAATTGCATTGCTCGACGTGAACGGCACGCCGATCGAACGGACGTGGCAAGTCGTGCATCTGCGGGCCAAGCAGTTGTCGCCGACGTGTTCGGTATTCAGGCAGTTTCTGCTCGAACAGGCCGCCGCTTATCTGGAGCGCGAGTATGCGGCGTTCGTCGCCTTGCCCGCGAAATCGGGAGTGTTGAAATGAGCGAGGCGGGAGGTGCGGCGCGCGTGCGTTATGGACGTTATGGACGTTATGGGCGTTACGTGGGGTCCATCGGCATGATCTGCGTGGCATTCGCCTGTTCGCAGGCGCTCGGTGCGCCGACTTCGATCGCGGTCATGGACTGTGTGTTGATCGACGATAACGCGGTCTACAACGATGCCGGGACCAACCGCATCCAGCAGGCGCGCATCGGGATGGTGAGCGAGGCGCTGCGTGAGCAGTTGCGCGAGAGTCAGCGTTACCGCGTTGCCGACAATACGGCCGCTGCCGGCCTGATCGCTCAACTCGGCGCATCGCAGGATTTGAACGCATGCGCGGACTGTGCGCGGCAGGTGGGACGCAAACTCGGTGTCGAGCAGATCGGCCGGTGCTGGGTCCAGAAAGTCAGCAACCTGATCCTGAACATTAACCTGCATGTCGAAGACGTCTCCAGCGGGACGACCGTCTTTCAGCGTTCGGTCGATATTCGCGGCAATACCGACCTGTCCTGGCGACGAGGCGCGGCGGCGCTGGCCGGATTGCTGGCTGGCGGTGCGGCAGCGGGTTCGACAGCGGGCTCGACAGCGGGCTCGGCAGATCGTGGCGCCTCTCCGTGAGAGCGCAGCGATTTTCCCGCAGCGGCACACTGTGTACTCGAAATACGTAACAGGTTGACATCGTTCCTCGCGCGAGCGCACCTGCTGCGTCCAGCCGAGTACTGGCACAGAGTATGCGGCGAGGTCCGCGCATAGCGATGAGAAGCACATCCGTATCGCGGGTTTATGACGAGCCCGCGCCTGATTGCCTGCTATAGGGGATTGCATCGATGGGTGCTGGCGAACTGCTTCAGGACTGGCGCGTGCATGCACTGCAGATCGAAGACGAAGTCTCGCGAGTCGTGATCGGCCAGCCGCAGACCATCCGTCTCATCACCGTCGCGTTGTTTGCCCGTGGCCATGTGCTCCTCGAAGGCGGCGTCGGGGTCGGCAAGACGACCGTGTTGCGCGCGTTTGCGCGGGTGGTGGGAGGCGAGTTCGAGCGCGTGGAAGGCACCATCGACCTGATGCCGGGCGATCTCGTCTATCACACGTACGTCGACGCCGAGGGCAGGCCGCGAATCGATCCCGGTCCGCTGCTTCGACACGGCGAGCGGCTCACCACGTTCTTCTTCAACGAGATCAATCGCGCCCGTCCCCAGGTTCAGTCGCTGCTGCTGCGCGCGATGGCGGAGCGTTCGGTGTGGGCGTTCGATCGCGAATATCGCTTTCCGCACATGACGGTGTTCGCCGACCGCAACAAGGTCGAGAAGGAAGAGACCTTCGAGCTTGCATCGGCGGCGCGCGATCGCTTCCTGTTCGAGTTGGGCATGCCCACGCCGACCGAGCCCGACGTGCGGCGCTCGCTGGTATTCGACGCGGCGTTCCATGACGTCGACAGCCTGCTTGCGCGGCTCCCGCCTGCGATCGTTCAGTGGGAACAGTTGAACCAGGTCGGCGCGGCCATTCAGGAGAGCGTGCAATCGAGTGAAACGATCGAGCGCTATGTTCTGGACATCTGGCAGGCCACGGAAACGCCGCAGCGTTTCGGCATTGCGCTCGACGGCGTCGATATGGATCGGCTGATTCTGGCTGGCGCAAGCCCTCGGGGCATGAGCGCGCTGCTGCGCGCGGCCCGCGTGGTGGCGTGGCTGGCCGGCCGCTCGCATCTGGTTCCGGAAGATATTCATGCCGTGCTGATGCCCGCGCTCGGGCATCGTGTGTTCTTCACGCCGATCTATGAACTGCGCCGCCAGGAACTCGCTGAAGCGCTCATGGCGCAAATCATGAACAGGCTGGCCGTACCCTGAACCATGAACGGGACAGCGGAATTTCACTACCGGTTGCCGATGCGCGCAGGCGGATTTCGTCCCGGCTCGCATCCGGGATCGAGCTTCGGCGCCGGCCAGGAATTCGCGATGCACGGGCGTCTCTTCGACTACCCGGATCCGCGCCGCCTGGATCTGCGCGCGAGCGTGCGCGCCGCGCGCTCGGAGTGGCTGGTGCGGGTTCACCTGCAGCGCGCCGCGGTGCCGGTGCAGGTGATCGTCGATGTCTCGGCGTCGATGCACTTCGGAAAGCGCCAGACGAAGTTGCAGGTTGCCGCGGATTTTGTCGAAGCGTTGGGATACAGCGCATTCCGTGTCGGCGATCCGTTGGGCATGCTTGCCTTCGATACCCGCGCGCGCGACGATCTTTTCATGCCGGCGCGATATGGCCGGGGCGTCGGCAACCTGCTCGCGACGATGTTGCGCGAGAGCGAGAGCGCGAGCGCCGCCGCCGGAAGCGGTGGTATTGCCGGGCTGCAACGCGCCGCTTCGGCGCTGGCCGGACGGCAGGCACTGATCTTCCTCGTTTCGGATTTTCACTGGCCGCTCGCGGAATTGCCGGCCGCACTCGATTTGCTGGTGCACGCCTGCGTGGTCCCGATAGTAGTCTGGGACACCGCTGAAATCGCCCCGCCGAACGGCGGTTCGCTACTCGCGGTCAACGATGCAGAGTCCGCCCGGCAGCGCACGCTATGGCTGCGCGGCAGCGTGCGCGAGCGTTGGCGCGAGGCTGTCGCGCGGCGGCGCGCGGAACTCGCGAACATGTTCGGCAAACGCGGCATCCAGCCGTTTTATGTCGAGAGCGCTTTTGATCCGGAGGCGATGTCGCGCTACTTTCTGGAGACGATCGCATGAGACCTGACGGGCGCGGCATTGGCAGATCGGGAAGGTCGCTGTGCGAGGCGTCCGGCGCAACGAGGTTTGTCTCGTCACTCGCGTTGACATTGGCATTGGCATTAGCGCCGGCGATGAGCGTCGCTGCCGGCTCAGGCGATGTCCTTCAGCCGACGGTTCAGGAGCCGCGCGCATTCGGCCATCTGCTCGGCGATATCGTCACGCAACGCATCCTCCTGAGCGCCGGCGGCAACGATGTCGGTTCGGTCGCGCCGCCTTCCATAGGCCGCACCGGCGCGTGGCTCGAACGGCGGCCTGCCCGGATCGAAACCGATGCCGAAGGTCGCCGGTGGATGGCAATCGACTATCAGATCGTCAACGTCGCGCCCACGCTCACCCGGATTGCGTTGCCGGCCTTGACATTGACCTCCGCATCCGGCGCGACGCTGCAGGTTGCGGAGTGGCCGCTCAGCGTCGGTCCGATAACCTCCGCCGATGCCTTCGACGCCGGCGATCTGCAACCGATGCGGCCCGACCGGCAGGCTCCCTTGACGCCGACCGCGCCGCTGCGAAGGCAGGCGGCTTTCGCGCTCGGCCTGTTGCTGCTGACGTTGCTTTCGTGGGTCGGCTGGTGGCTGTGGCGCAACTGGCGTGAGTCGGCGCGGTTGCCTTTCGCGCGCGCCTGGCAGCAGATGCGGCGCATGGACGGGCCGAACGCCGACACGTCCGCAGATGCGTGGCTGTATCTGCACCGCGCGCTGAACGAAACGGCGGGCCATGTCGTTCACGCGGGTTCCCTGCCCAGCCTGTTTGCGCGAGCGCCGTATTTGCAGCCGCTACACGCGCAGCTCGAACAGTTCTATCAGCAATCCGGCGAACGGTTCTTCACGCCCGCACCGGCGTTAGCGCCTTATCCGTTGCGGGGGCTATGCCGCGCACTGTATCGCGCAGAGCAGCGCCATCAGCGATGAACACGGTGTTCGACTTTGCCTATCCGTGGCTGCTCGTGCTGTTGCCGCTGGCCGCGCTGCCGTTGCTGCGACGGCGCGGCGACACGCTCGCCTTCTCCTGGGTCGCGTGGCTTCCGGACGATCGCCTCGGACAATGGATCGGCTTGATCGGGCGGAGCAGTGCGGTGCTGGCGATGGCGGCTATCGTGTTCGGCCTGGCCGGTCCGGGACGCTCGCAGCGGCAGGTGCTGCGTACGGGCAGCGGAGCCCAGATTCTGATCCTGATGGATCGCAGTGCGAGCATGGACGAAACGATGAACAGCAAAGGGGTGGAGTCGCCGGCGGGCGAGTCGAAGAACAAGGTGGCGCGTGCTTCATTGACGAACTTCGTCGCGCAGCGGCCCAACGACCGGCTCGCGTTCATGATGTTCGGCACGAGCCCCGTGCTTGCGATGCCGTTCACCTACGACCTGCGTGCAATCGAGGCGGCAATTGCGGGCACGGCGGTGGGTCGCGGCATGCCGGACACGCAACTCGACCGTGGGCTGCTGGCGGCGATCGGCGAGTTCAATGGACGGGCCTCCTCGGGCCGCCGGGCGATCGTTCTCGTCTCGGACGGCGGCGCGAGACTCGACACGCAGGTACGGCGGCTCATCCAGGATGGACTAATGCGCAACCAGATCGCGCTTTACTTTATCTACTTGCGTAGCGGCACCTACAGTCCCGATCTGAACGCCGCGGTGCCCGCGAATGAGTCTTCGGCCGAAGCCGAACTGCATCGCTACTTTCTCTCGCTGAAGACACCCTACCGGCTTTTTCAGGCCGGTAACGCGCGGGCGATGAAGGACGCGATGGCGGAGATCAACCGGCAGCAGAATGCGCGGACTTCGTTTGTCGAGCGTCTGCCGCGACAGGATCTCAGCCCGTATTGTTTCGCGGTGGCGCTGTCGGCTTGTGCGCTCCTGCTGACTTTGCGGTTGCTTCAGGTGCGGGCCTGGTCATGAAACGCTTATCCATTCATGTGATCTTCGCGACTGTCGCGCTGTGCTGCGCTGGTGTCGCGGCGTATGACTGGGCTCGCCTGCAGCACGCGCAGCACGTCGATCAGGCGATGGCCGCAGCAGCGGGTGAAACAGGCAAAGCGGCGGGCAAAAGCGGCGCGACAGGCGCCCCGCGCAACGAACGCGGCGAACGCGGCAACGGCGGCGGCGACTTCCGCGAGGTCAGACTCGCGCGTGCCGTCGCGCTGTCGAACGCCGGTATCTACGATACGGCCGGCCCGCTCTTCGAGGATCTGACCCGCGACGAACACCTCGACGAGATCGGGCGCGCCGCGCTGTTCGATCTCGGCAACATGTACCTGAGAGAGAGTTTGGGCAACAACCGGTCCGGCACAGTGCAGTCGGTCGCGATGATCGAGGAAGCGAAGGCACGCTACCGTACGTTGCTGCGCGCGGCACCGGACGACTGGGACGCACGCTACAACCTCGAACGGGCGCTGTGGCTCGCCCCTGAAACGCACGCCTCGAACGATTCGCCCGAGGTCAAGTCGCAGCACAACGTCAAGGTCAGCGATCCGCAGAGCAAGGATCTGCCATGAGCTTGCTCGAGTGGACGCGTGGGTTTTCCCGCGGACGGCACTGGGCGACATCTGCGGCACTGCTGTTGCTGATCGCTGCGGTCGCCATGCCCCGCGTGGTGCTGCCGCGCGATACCTTCAGCTATATCGTCACCTTCGACATTACGCAGAGCATGTACGTCGAAGACGTCGCGCTGAATGGCGTGCCGGTGAGCCGGCTGGTATTCGCGCGGGCGGCGATGCGCGACGCGATCGGACGATTGCCGTGCGGCTCGAAGGTCGGCTGGAGTGTGTTCACCGGTCAGCGGACCTTGCTGTTGCTGCCGCCGGTCGAAGTCTGCGGCAACTATGACGCGCTGCTTTCGTCGCTCGACAGGATCGACTGGCACATGCGTTGGACTAACTGGAGCCGCATTGCCGAGGGCGGCGTCTATTCAGCGGTCCGCGTGGCGCAGGACGTCGGTCATGGCGCGGCCGTGGTGTTCGTCACCGATGGCCAGGAGGCGCCGCCGGTGCTGCCTTCGGATGCGCCGGCGCGGGACATCAACCCTGCTCAGGTCAAGGGCTGGCTGATCGGCGTCGGCGGTGATCAGGCCGCGCCCATTCCGCACACCGATGCCGACGGTAAGCGTAGCGGCTACTGGCAGGCGGACGATGTGATCCAGGCTCCACCGCTGCCGGGTTCCGCAACGCAGGCGGAAAGCCACGAGGAACTGTCCGCATTGCACGGGCATTATCTTGCTGCGGTGGCCGCTCAGATCGGCTTCGGATACCGCCGCCTGTTGGGTGCCGCGGCCTTGAGCGATGCCATGCTCGATGTGCGATTCGCGCACCGCGAACCGGTGCCGACCGACTTGCGCTGGTGTCCCGCACTGCTTGCGTTGTTGCTGCTCGTCTGGCGATTCGCGCCGGAGTTCCGTTGGGCCACGCGTCGCGTGACCGGCAGATCTGCGAACTCGTCATATGTGTGAAGCCATGCTTACTAAAATGCTCATCAAAACCCATTGAGAGTCTGGAAAATCCCGAGCGTTTAGCCTACGCTTAAGCGAGCCGGCCTTTTGGGGAAGAGAGCATTCCCTCCACCCATCCATGCGCAGCCGACCCATTCTGACAAAGCAATCAACGGTTCTGAATCGTACGCTTTTGTTGTTTGAGAGGGTTGTGCCATCCTGCTTTTCTACGCCGTCGCTTGCGTGGATGAATGCCGCACTCCAGCGCTGAAATTCTTGAACAATAAAAAGCCAAGGAGACGCTCATGCCATTCATTCGCATTCCAGACGCTATTGGTCTTCCTCTGCTCGCCATCGCATTCGGCTTGCCCGCTGCGTATGCCGCGGACGAAGTTCAGAACAGTTCGACCACGACGACCTCGCCCGTGCCCTCGACGCTGCAGCCCGTGAGCCAGGAACAGCTCGACAGGGCGGCCACCACGTCGAACGACTGGCTGCTTTCGAACGGTTCGTACGCGCAGACGCGGTACTACCGTGGTGCACAAATCAACAAAACGAACGTGTCGAAACTCCGGCCGGCTTTCATATTCCAGACAGCCGTCAACGAGTCGATGGAAACGGCGCCGATCGTATCGAACGGCGTGATGTTCATTACCACCTCGTTCAATCACGTATATGCGGTCGACGCAGTAACGGGCAAGGAATTCTGGCATTACAAACACAAGATGGGCTCGGTCACGACGTTTTGTTGCGGGCCCAACAATCGCGGCGTAGCCATAGCCGGCGACCGGCTTTACATGGGCACCCTCGACGCGAAGCTCGTCGCGCTCGACGCAAAAACCGGCAGCGTGTTGTGGCAAACGCAGATCGCCGATCCCGATGAAGGCTACTCGGAAACGATGGCGCCGACGGTGGTCGACGGCAAGGTGTTGATCGGCACGAACGGCGGCGAATATGGCATTCGCGGTTTCCTCAAGGCGTTCGACGCAAACTCGGGTCAATTGCTGTGGACCTTCTATACGATTCCGGAAACCGGCCAGGAAGGCGTGTGGGCTACGAAGGACGCGACCGGCCGCGACGAGAAACGCGACATCGATGCCGAGAAAAGGCAGCTGGCCGAGAAAGGCGGCGACTTCTACAAGACGCTCGGCGGCGGCGTGTGGATGGCGCCCGCAATCGACCGGCAGACGCATACGGTGTTCTTCGTGGTCGGCAATCCTTCGCCTGACCTGTATGGCGCAATCCGGCCGGGAGACAACCTCTATACGGATTCGCTCGTCGCCATCGATCTGGACACCGGCAAATACAAATGGCACTACCAGTATGTGCCGCACGACGTGTGGGACCTGGACGCCGTGAGCCCGCCGATGCTGATCGACGTGCGCGACAACAACGGCAAGATGATTCCGGGCGTGGTGCACGGCGGCAAGACCGGTCACGTGTACGTTCACGATCGCGCCACCGGAAGGCTGATCCGCTATTCGCAGGCGATGATTCCGCAGGAGAACATGTGGACGTTGCCGACCGCCGCCGGCGCGCGGATGCTGCCTGGCGCGAACGGCGGAGTCGAGTGGTCGCCAATGGCATTCGATCCGCACACGCGTCTCGTGTATGCGGCCAATCTGCATCAGCCGATGACGTATCAGGTCGAGGACGCCGCCTATCCGGGCGGCAGCAAGCTGTGGCTGGGCGGCGCGTTCAAGACGATCGCGTCCGAACAGCAATGGGGCAAGTTGTCCGCCGTGAACGTCGATACGGGCAAGGTCGCGTGGGACTACAAGACCGAACAGCCGCTCATCGGCGGCGTGCTGACGACGGCGGGCGGCCTCGTATTCAACGGCGAAGGCAACGGCCTGTTCCGCGCATTCGATTCCGCCACGGGCAAGAAGCTCTGGGAGTTCCAGTGCGGCGCCGGCGTCAATGCGCCCGCGGTGTCATACATGGTGCACGGCAAGCAGTACATCGCGGTCGCGGCGGGCGGCAATACGCAGCTCGACTTCAAGCGCGGCAACACCGTGCTCGTCTTCGCGTTGCCATGACGACGCCGACGCTGCGGGGAACGCCGGGGCGGGCGCGCCGCTCATGGACGGCAGTGCTGTGCGGCTGGTTCGCCGCCGCATGGCTGCCGTTGAACGCGCACGCCGACGCCGAGGCCGGCAAGGCGAAGGCGCAGGTGTGCGTGGCCTGTCATGGGCCGATGGGTAATTCGACGAACCCGGACTATCCGATTCTTGCCGGTCAAACCGCGCGCTATATCTATCTGGAGCTCAAGGACTTCAAGGAAGGACGGCGCAGCGACCCGCGCATGTCGCCGATGGCGGCCAACCTTTCGCGTGAGGACATGCAGGATCTGGCCGACTACTTTGCCGCGCAAAAGGCAGTGTCCGTTCCGTTCAAGTCGGATAACGCCAGCATCGAAGCCGGAAGGAAGAAAGCGGCCGAGGTGTTATGCACCATGTGCCACCTGGGCGGCTTTGCCGGCCAGAACGAGATTCCGCGCGTCTCGGGTCAACTGTATCCATACATCGTCAAGCAATTGCAGGACTTCCGCTCGCACACGCGAACCAACGACGCCGGCAATATGACCAGTGTGACGCGCAATCTGACCGACGACGACATTCGCAATCTGGCCGCGTATATCAACAATCTCCAGTAGCAGGGAGGAGATACCGTGAAAGAGACTCTCACCCGTACCGTTGCGACTGTCGCGCTGCTAGCGGGCGCATTGGGTGCGTGCCTGCCCGCGCATGCGCAGGGCGATGGAGAAACAAACAGGCAGTTGCTGGCGGCCGCGAAAGACGGCGACCAGCCGTCGGCTCTCGCGGCGCTCCAGCGCGGCGCGGCGGTGGACGCCATGAACCGCATCGGCGACACTCCGTTGATCACCGCGTGCAAACGAGGCGATGCGGCTACGGCACGCATGCTGATCGACCACGGCGCGAACGTCCGGCACGCGAATGCGCCGGGCGTTACACCGATGATGGCTGCGGCGTATGGAGGCTTCGATGAAATCGTCGCGCTCCTGCTGGCGCATGACGCGGATCCTCTTGCCACGGATCGCATCGGTAAAACCGCAATGGAGTACGCCGCCGGTCAGGGGCAAACGAAGGTTGTAAATCAGTTGCTCGATGCCGGGGTCAATGTAAACCGCACCTACAAGAACGATCTCACCGCGCTGATGTGGGCCGCCGGATACGATCGCGCGGATACCGTGCGGCTGCTGATCGCGCGCGGTGCGAATCGGGCGTTGAAGGACAATCGGGGCATGACGGCGAAAGATATCGCCGTGCAGACAAAATCGGATCAGGTTGCGCGGCTGCTATCTACTGGCTAGCGCGCGATCTGAACGTGCGTCTAATCCGGAGCCGTTCACTCGACGTGTGCGACTCCGGTTCCCTGAATCGGCCTAGACCCCAAGAAGCTGCGTCATCGTACGGATGGCATGCGAGGTCGAATTCAGCATCTGGCAAGCCTGCAGCAGATCGTCACGCATGGTGTCGAAGCCTTTGCTGAAGAAGCGGCTCGGCCCGGTGAGCACGATCGCTCCCAAGGCCCGGCCGGACGGAGCCGCGAGCCGTGAGCCCACGGCGCATATGCCAATCACGTTTTCATTCTGGTTGGTCGCCCATCCGCGCTTTCGTACCTCTTCGAGTTCATCATAGAGCGCCGCGCGATCGCGGATAGTCAATTCCGTGCGGGCGGAGTAGGGCGCCTGGCCAAGCATTGCGTCGCGTTGTTCATCTGTGCGGTCACTCAACAATATCTTGCCCGACACGGACGCGTGTAGCGGCGCCGTAACCGTGGTGTCGAAATACGGCGTGACGCTGTAATTCCCCGCGACACATTCCACCGTCACCCGGTGATCTCCAAGGAAAGCTATGAGCAGCACGGACGGGCCGTGCCGCTCCTGCAACTCGCGCATGAGCGACGCGGTGTCGCGGCGCAACCGGTTCAGCGGGTGTTCCAGCGGAAGCGGGCAGGCCGCCCGCGGGGTCGGGCAATAGAGCGAGCCTTCCCGGTACACATAGCCGGCAAGGTCGAGGGACTGCAGCAGACGGTGGCATGTGGTGGTGGGCAGGCCCACACTTTCCGCTATGTCCTGCAGGCTCAGCGGCCGCGCTGCCTCGTTCAGCCGGGAAAGAATGTTCAGCCCTCTGGCGAGCGCGCCGGAGTCCGCCTCGCGCCGTTCGGCACTTCCCTCGTTGGTGGTGACAGTGGCCATGATCAGCGGGATTCTGAAAAGACGGGCGCGAGCCGGGAGCCGGCGAAATGCGTCAACAACGGACACGTTGTGCAGATTTGCATATATGAATTGCTTGGTTGGGGCCGCTGGGGCAGCCTTCTACAATAAAACGGAATTATTCTTCCGAAATTTCTAAATATTGTACCGGCAATAGGGCGTAGCGGGTCGGAATCGAACTGACCGCCCGAATCTACGGTGGTGGATCGCATCGGTGATCCGGCTCGAAGTTAGGGCCGGAACTTCTGGCTGCCTGGATGGCGGGTTTCCGCCTTATATCTAGGATACCTATATAAATTACGATTTCAGCTATGACTACTCGCAGGGAATTTCTGATCGGGGCTGGTGCGTTTGCGGGCGGCGGCCTTCTTGCCGACTTTGCGTTTGCTGCGCCGGCGCCGGGCGGCGGCACCACGCTCGTTGCGAACACGCTGCCTGAGCCCGCCGGCCTCGCAGCCGGCTCAACGCCGGCGAATCCGACCAATGTCGTGTCGAGCAACCTGTTCGACGGGCTCATCACTTACGATGAAGCATTCCGTCCGGTGCCGCAACTTGCCACTTCATGGGTGGAGTCGGCCGATCAGCGCACGATCACGTTCAAATTGCGCGACGACGTGAAGTGGCACGATGGAACGCCGTTCACATCGGCGGATGTGCAGTATTCGATCATGGAAGTATCGAAGAAGGTTCATCCGATCGCGCGGCCCACCTTCGCGCAGATCATCGCGGTCGACACGCCCGATCCGCATACCGCGGTGTTCCGGCTGGCGCAACCGTCCCCGGTGATCTGGTCGTATCTCGATACCTCGTCGGCGTTCATTTTCCCGAAGCACCTTTACGCCGGGACCGATCCGCTGGCCAATCCGTACAACGCGAAGCCGGTCGGCACGGGTGGCTTCGTCTTCAAGGAATGGAACCGGGGCAACTACATTCGCCTCGTGAAGAATCCGGACTACTGGGACAAGGGCAGGCCGCGCGTCGACGAACTGATATTCCGGATCATTCCCGATGCGAGCGCTCGCAGCATCGCGTTGCAGAACGGCAGCGTGCAATACGCGCCGCTTACGCCGGTATCGCTGGTCGAAGCGCACCGGCTGGAGCAGAACCCGAATCTCATCGTCGATACGAAGGGCTGGCGCTCGAATGCGCCGATGTTCTTCATGGACTTCAATCTGCGTCAGAAGCGCTTCCAGGATGTGCGCGTGCGCCAGGCGATCGCTCATGCAATCAATCTGAAGCTGCTGACAAAGACCGTGTTCTACGATTTCGCGACCCCGGCGACGGGCCCCGTGCCCAGTTACCAGACACGCTTCTACACAGCGGATACGCCCCAGTATCCCTACGATCCGCAAAAGGCCGAGGCGCTGCTCGACGCCGCGGGTTTCCCGCGGGGAGCGGACGGTGTCCGGATGCGCTTCAATCACCTGAACCATACGTATGGCGAAGACTTCCAGCGGGCCGGACAGTTCATCCAGCAGCAGCTCAAGCGCGTCGGTGTCGAGGTCACGCTGGTCAATTACGATTTGCCGACCTATTTGCGCAAGATCTACACCGACCACGACTTCGACACGATGAACGTGTTCTATGCGGCGTTCGCCGATCCGCAGATCGGCGTGATCCGCCGCTTCTGGTCGAAGAACATCATCAGCGGCGCGCCGTGGAGCAACGGTTCGGGCTATGCATCGCCGGAGATGGACCGGGTTGTCGAGGCAATCCAGACTGAGCAGGATCCGCAGAAACGGACGCAGGCGATTCATCAGCTCCAGGTGGTGGCGCAGCGTGACCTGCCATCCATCTCGCTGGCCGAGCTGAAGTTCTTCCGCATCTATTCAAGGAACCTGCAGAACGTCAACACGACGCCGATCGGCGTCTACGCGTCGCTGAACGACGTGAGTATCGGTGCCGCCGGTCATGGCTGATCTGCCGGTTCGTACGCTGCCGGCGGCGCTCGGCGAGCGTCGGCGTTCGTTGCCTTATCCGGTGCGCCGGCTGCTCCAGGCGCTGCCGCTCGTCGTGTTCATCGGGGTACTGAATTTCTTCTGGCTGAGACTGGCGCCGGGCGATATGGCCGACGTCATGGCGGGAGAGGCCGGCGGCGCCACGCCGGAGTATCTGGCTGCGCTGCGTCACCAGTTCGGTTCCGACCAGCCGCTCGCGCTACAGTTTTTTGCCTACCTCAACCGGCTCGCCCATCTCGATCTCGGCTGGTCGTTCCGCTATAACGAATCCGTGCTGTCCCTGATCCTTGGGCGCCTGCCTGCCACCGCGCTGCTGATGGTGGGCGCGCTCGTGATTGCACTGCTGTTCGGCTGCCTTGCGGGAACCGTGGCCGCAGTGTCGCGCCGGCGCTGGATCGATGTCGTGGTCTCCGTTCTGGCGACACTGGGCTTCGCCACACCGCTGTTCTGGCTCGGCCTGATGCTGATGGTGCTGTTCTCCGCCCATCTGCACTGGTTGCCCGCAGGGGGCATCACTACGCCCGGCGTTGCCGCGACCGGTTGGGCTCACGTCAGCGATATCGCGGCGCACATGGTGCTGCCGGTGTTCTGTCTGGCCGCCTATTACCTTGCCATCTATGCAAGGCTGATGCGCGCCTCCGTGCTGGAGGTGGCAGGACTCGATTTCGTCCGTACCGCGCGAGCCAAAGGGGTGTCGCGGCTCGCCACGATCACGTCGCACGTGGTTCCGAATGCACTGCTGCCAATCGTCACGATGACCGCATTGCAGTTCGGCGCGCTATTCAGCGGTTCGGTGGCGATCGAGACGGTGTTCAGCTGGCCGGGTCTGGGCCAGCTTGCCCTCGATGCCGTCGCTTCACGCGACCTGAACCTGCTGCTCGGCATTCTGTTCTTCAGTTCGGTGCTGGTGCTCGTCGTCAACCTGGCGGTGGATCTCACCTACGGATGGTTCGACCCACGTATCGAGGCGCAGCGATGAGCGAGCTCCTGCTGACGAGACCGGGCTCACGCCTCTGGCACCGCATGACTCAGGCACCGAGCCTCGCGATCGGCGCGCTGCTGCTTGTCGCGATAGCCGTGCTGGCGCTCGGCGCTCCGTACTTCACCCATAACGATCCGCTCGACATGGTCGGGACGCCGTTCACCTGGCCGGGAACGGACCGGGCTTTTCCCCTCGGCACCGACATGATGGGACGGGACATGTTCAGCGGCATCGCGTACGGTGCGCGGGTGTCGCTCGAGATCGGCGTCGCGGCCGGACTGCTTGCCACGCTGGCTGGCCTTCTGATCGGCGCGGTGGCCGGATTTTACGGCGGCCTCGTCGACGACGTGCTGATGCGGATCACCGAGCTGTTCCAGACCATGCCCGCGCTGCTGTTCACCATCGTGATGGTGGTGGTGGTTCATCCGAGCGTGGCGACCATCGTGCTGGGCGTTGCGTTGACCAACTGGCCGCAGGTTGCGCGGCTCGTGCGGGCCGAGGCGCTGCGCGTGAGCCGTGCGGAATTCGTGCAGGCCGCGATCGTGGTCGGCATGAGCCGGCCACGCATCGTATTCACCCATGTGCTGCCCAACGTGGCGACGTCGGCCATCGTGATGGTCTCGATCCTCGCCGGCAATGCAATCCTGACCGAAGCCGTGTTGTCTTTTCTCGGCCTGGGCGACCCCAACGTGATCACGTGGGGCAGCATGATCGGATCGGGCCGCGAGGCGCTGCAGACAGCGTGGTATATGACCGCGCTGCCGGGCTGCGCGGTGCTGGTTACGGTGCTGAGCCTCAACCTGATTGGCAACGGTCTGAACGACCTCGCGAATCCGCGTCGCAGGAGAACGCTGTGAGCGGCGCGGCGCTGCTGGAGGTCGAGGACCTGAGCGTCGCGTTTTCCACGGCGCGCGGCCGTGCGCCCGCGACGGCGGTTGACCGGTTGTCGTTCGGCATCCGCGAGGGCGAGACGCTGGCGCTGGTCGGCGAGTCCGGCTGCGGCAAATCCACGACCGCGCTGGCGCTGATGGGACTGCTCGACACATCCAGTACCCGTGTCGATGCGACGCGCCTGCATTTCGCCGGAACCGACCTGCTGCGCCTGCCCGAAGAGTCGTGGCGACGGCTGCGCGGCGGCAGCATCGGGATGATTTTTCAGGATCCGCTGGCCGCGCTCAACCCGGTCCGCACGATCGGACGACAGATCGGCGAGGCGTTGAAACTGCATCGTGGACTTTCTGGACGGGCCGCGCGCAGCGAAACGCTCGAACTGCTGCGCCAGGTCGGTATTCCCGAGCCGGCGCGGCGTGTCGACGATTACCCGCACCGGCTTTCGGGCGGCATGCGTCAGCGCGTGCTGATCGCAATGGCGCTGGCCGGCCGGCCTCGACTGCTGATTGCCGATGAGCCAACGACCGCGCTGGATGTGACCATCCAGGCGCAGATCCTCGCGCTGCTTGCGACGCTGCAGCAGCAGACCGGCATGGCGTTGCTGCTGATCACGCATGACCTCGGTATTGTCGGGCAGCTTGCTCATCGTGTCGCGGTCATGTATGCCGGCCGCAAGATCGAGGAGAGGCCAACAGCCGCGCTGTTCGATGACCCGCGGCATCCCTATACCCAACGCCTGCTCGAAGCGAGGCCGCGTCGCGGCGGTTCACGCGCGCGGCTCGCCGAGATTGCCGGTGCGGTTCCCGCGCCGGGCGTGGCGCCAGGCGGGTGCGCATTTGCGCCGCGCTGCGAACTCGCGCATGCAGCATGCCGCGAAGCCGACCCGGCGTGGCGGCAGCTCGGCGACGGCGGCGTTCGCTGCGTTCTCGATGCGCGCGTCGCCAGCATCGGGACAGACGACAGGAGGAGCGATGCTGCTTGAGATCGACCGCCTGAGCGTTCGCTACAAGACACGGCGCGGCGTGCTGAGCGCCGTCGATCAGTTGTCACTCGACGTAGGGCGCGGTGAAACGCTCGGCCTCGTGGGCGAATCCGGTTGCGGCAAGAGCTCGCTTGGCAAGGCGATCGTGCGTCTGATCGAACCGGCCGAGGGCGCCGTGCGGCTCGACGGCCAGGACCTCGGCCGTCTCACGCGGCGGCAGTGGCTGGCGTGGCGCAGGCGCATGCAAATGGTCTTCCAGGATCCGTTGAGCGCACTCGATCCGCGCAAGAGCGTGCGCCGGACCCTGACGCTGCCGCTCGAAGTCCACCGGATCGGAACCTCCGCGGAACGGCGCGAGCGCGTGGATGCGCTGTTGCATCAGGTGGGCCTCGCCCCGGCGCTCGCGGAGCGGATGCCGCACGAACTGTCGGGCGGTCAGCGCCAGCGCGTCAATATCGCCCGTGCGCTGAGCCTGGACCCGGATGTGCTGATCTGCGACGAACCCGTTTCCGCGCTGGACGTGTCGCTCCAGGCTCAGGTGCTGAACCTGTTGTCCGACCTGCAGCGCGAGCGCGCGATCACCTGCCTGTTCATCAGTCACGACCTCGCGGCGGTGGGCTATCTGGCCGACCGGATCGCTGTCATGTACCTCGGTCAGATCGTCGAGATATTGCCGGCCGATCACCTCTGGCGGCACGCAGCACACCCTTATACGCAATTGCTGATCGACTCGATTCCGACGCGTGGCGCGCAGTTGCCCGCGGCTTCGTCTGCGGAGCTGCCCGATCCGTTCGCCCCGCCGCGCGGCTGCCGGTTCCAGCAACGCTGCCCGCATGCGCAACCGGTGTGCAGCGAAACGCCGCCTGCACTGCTCACGGTCGGCGCCTCGCATGCCGTGGCCTGTCACCTGTACGGCAGCGCCGCTTCGGCACGCGTAGCCGTTGCAGACATTGCGTGGCCGGTCCGCCGCGCGGCGCAGGCCGTCAACGCGGACGGCGAGCCGCAACCCGAAACCACGAGGAGTGCCTGACTTGATCACCCGTCGCCAGTTCTTTCAGATGGCCAATGGCCGCCTATTCGTCGCTTGCGTCAGTGCACGAAGCCTGATGACTCTCCACGTCCATTTTTAATGCGGTGTCCCATGTCGACTTTGTCTCCCGCCAGTTTTCCCGATAGCCCGCTTTCGCGGGCGCTCTCCCAGCCTCTGATGCTGGGCCTGTTCCTGCCGATCCAGAGCGGCGGGTGGTCCATGTCGACGTTGCCGCGCACGACCGACTGGACCTTCGACTACAACGCGCGGCTGACCCGCAAGGCGGAGGCTCTCGGCTTCGACCTCGTGTTCGGTCTCGCGCAGTGGCTCGGCAAGGACGGTCACGGCGGGACGACGCGCTACCGTCGCGACTCGCTCGATTCGTTCATCACGATCGCGTCGCTGGCTTCCATTACGAACCGCATCCTGCTGATCTCGACGCTGCATATTCTTTACGGCGGCTGGCATCCGCTGCATCTCGCGAAGTTCGGCGCAACGCTCGATCATATTTCCGGCGGCCGGTGGGGGCTGAACATGGTCACCGGCCATTCGGTCGACGAGGCCGAGATGTTCGGCCGCGAAGGCCACTTCGAGCACGACCTGCGCTACGAGATGGCCGGGGAATTCGTCGACCTGATGGAGCAGCTCTGGTCGCTGGACGACAACCTGACGTTCGACGGCAAGTGGTATCGCACGCGCAACGCATTCGTTTCACCGAAGCCGCGCTTCGGCCGGCCCGTGCTGGTCAACGCGACGAGTTCGCCCGCCGGAATCGACTACGCGGCGCAACGCTCCGACCTGATCTTCATCACGAGCTCGGCGGGCGCGCAGATCGACGCGGCGCTGGAGGTCTTGCCGGCCCACACCGCGCAGGTTCAGGCGCGTGCGCAGGCTTACGGGCGGCAGGTAAGCACGCTGATCAATCCGACGATCGTCTGCCGGCCGACCGAGCGGGAGGCGCATGCCTATCACGACGCGATCCTCTCGCATGCCGATTTTGGCGCGGTGGATGGCTTCACGGGCCGCCGCAGCGACGCGAAAGCCTGGAAGGGCCACCAACGTGAGCAGCGTGTCCTTGGAGGCAACATCCAGATCATCGGTTCACCTGAGCATGTGGTGGAAGATCTGCTGCGCCTGAAAGCGGCAGGTATCGACGGCGTGCAACTGACCTTCTTCGATTTCGAACCCGATCTCGCGTACTTCGGCGAGGCTGTGCTGCCGTTGCTGGAGCAGGCCGGCCTCAGAGTGCCGGTGCCGGTGCCGGTGCAGGCGTCTGCGTGATAGCCGTGCAGACAAACGCGTTCATTTGATTCACAGGGAGTCTTGTTGATGGGAACGACCGATTCGAAACTGGCCGACAATCTGCGCGCCGACGCGGTGCAACCCGGCTCAGCAGCGCTGCGTGAGCTCGTGGCCGCGATCGCAGCCGGGGCGGAAGCCCGTGATCGCGGAGACGCGGATACCCGCGACGCGATCGCGCAGGTGCGAGCCGCGCGCCTTGGCGTGTTCCGCGTGCCGAAGGCCGAAGGCGGCGCGGGCGCGACGCTGCCGCAGTTATATGAACTGGTGCTGGATCTGGCCGAGGCCGATTCGAACGTCCCGCACATTCTGCGCAACCATTTCGCCTTCGTCGAAAAGGCTCTGCGCGCCCGTCATTTGCCGCAATACCAACGCTGGATCCAGTTCGTGCATGACAACGAACTCTTCGGTCTGGGGGCGAGCGAACTGGGTACGCAGAATATCGGCGACGGTGACGGCAATACCCGGCTCGAGCCGACCGGCAGCGCCTATCGCCTGACAGGGACCAAGTACTACAGCACCGGCAATCTCTATTCAGACCACATTATCGTGAATGCGAAGACGCCGGACGGGCGATTCGTCGGCGCGCGCGTGTCGGTCCGGCAACCGGGCGTCGATGTGCGGGAAGACTGGGACGGCATCGGGCAGCGTCAGACGGCGAGCGGCACCACCGTGTTCACCGACGTCGAGGTCGCGGCAAATGACGTTCTGGTTCTCTCCGCCGATGTGAAGGTCACGCATCAAGCCACGTTTGCACAGCTCTACCTCACGACGATTATCGCCGGCATTCTGCGCCGTATCGCGAAGGACGCGGTGAAACTGGTCCTGCAGCGCGAACGCAATTATTACCATGCGGTGGCATCGCGCCCTGCGGACGATCCGCTGCTTCAGGAAACCGTGGGCGAGCTACAGAGCGCGGCTTTCGTCGCAGAGGCCGCGGTGCTGAACGCAGCCGGTGTGCTGGGCGAGGCGTTCGACAGCGCGATTGCCGGCAAGCCCGACGACGCGCTGTTCGTGGAAGCCGCGCTGCGCAGCGCGAAAGCGAAGGTGGTGATCGACCAGCTCGCGCTTCAGTCGGCCACGCGGCTTTTCGATGTGGGCGGTGCGTCCGCTGCGAGGCAGACCGCGCAGCTGGATCGTCACTGGCGCAATATCCGCACGATCGCATCGCACAACCCCGGACTCTACAAAGCCAGGGTGATTGGCAACCATGCGATCAACGGTGTTCCGCTGCCGACCGCGGCATTCTTCTGAGTCACCGCCTGTTAGTTCGCTCTCCCTATTTCATTACGTTCCGTTAGTCCGACAATGAGCCACTCAACCATTCTGCTGATTACACCCTCCGCGTTGCGCGCAGCGCTCGCCGCTCGGCGCGAGCTCGCCGTTCTCGATGTCCGCGAAGAAGGGGTATCCGCGCGCCGCCGGCTGTTCTATTCGTCCATTGCGCCTGTCGGTCGTCTTGGCCTTGTCGTCGGCCAGCTCGTGCCGCGTTTTACCACGCCGGTCGTGCTGGTTGACGAAGCCGGCGAATATGCTTCGCGTGCCGCGGCACTGCTGGCCAGCTTCGGCTACACGGACGTGTCGATTCTCGACGGCGGCGTAAGCGGCTGGGATGCCGCCGGCTTCGAGGTGTTCAGCGGGACCAACGTGCCTGGCAAGGCGTTCGGCGAGGTGATCGAGCATCGGCTGCATACGCCGAATATCGATGCGCCTACGCTCAAGCAACTGCAGGACGCAGGCGAGGACCTGGTGGTGCTCGACAGTCGGCCATTCCCCGAATACCAGTCCATGAACATACCGGGCGGCGTCGAATGCGCGGGTGCCGAGCTGGTTCACCGTGCTCTCGCGGCCGCGCCGTCGCCCGATACGCTGATCGTGGTCAATTGCGCGGGTCGCACGCGCAGCATTCTCGGTGCGCAGTCGCTCGTCAATGCCGGTATCCCGAATCCCGTTGCAGCGCTGACAGGAGGATCGATGTCGTGGCTGCTGTCGGGATTCGAACTCGAGCGTGGCCGTATCAGCACGGCGCCGCGTCCCGACGGAGCCGCGCTCGCCGGCGCGCGGACGCTCGCGCAACGCGCGGCGGCGCGAGCCGGCGTGGTCGAGATCGACCGTGCCACGCTTGCCCGTTTCGAAAGCGAAGCGGCCACGCATACGCTTTACCGTTTCGACGTGCGCGCTCCTCTGGAATACGAAGCGGGCCATCGTGCCGGCTGGCGCTCGGCGCCTGGCGGACAACTGGTGCAGGCAACCGACGAATACGTTGGGACGCTCCACGCACGCGTGGTGCTCTCCGACGATGACGGCGTGCGCGCCCGCATGACGGCTTCGTGGCTCGTGCAGCTGGGTTATCTGCAGGTGTTCGTGCTGGCCGACGACGATGCTTCCGCAGCATTCGAAACCGGCCCGGAACCGCTGCCGATATTCCGCACGCCAGGCCGCACGCAGTGGATAGAAGCGGACCAGCTTGCGCAGGCGCTCGAAGCGGGCAGGGCACAGGTGGTGGACGTGGACAGCAGTCTCGCGTTCCGCCGCGCGCATATCGCCGGGGCCCGCTTCGTCGCGGCGAGCGCGCTGGACGATCTGTTGGAGCAGATCGACGACGCATCGCGGCAACTCGTCCTCACTTCCAGCGATGGCGTACTCGCCAGCCTGCTGGCCAACCAGTTGCGCGAGCGGCGCGAAGGCGTGGCGGCGCTGCTCGGCGGTACGCAGCGCTGGCTGGCGCTCGGCCTGCCGCAGGCCGCCGGCGACGAGGGCAACCTGACCGGCGACGACGATGCCTGGTACAGCCCATATCACTACGCGCCGGCGCAGGCCGCGCAGCAGATGGAGGCGTACCTCGCATGGGAGTTGCAGCTCGTCGGGCAACTTGAACGCGACGGCATTGCGTCGATCAATGTCATCGACTTCGACACACCGACCCATCGCCGCAGCGAGGAACGCCTCGCGGCGCTGCGTCGCGCGAACTGACCGGCTTGCCCGGTCTACCTAATGCATTGGAGCAGGAACATGAGTGCGGCACGGACACTGCATCTGAATACCAACATCACCGGCACGGGACGCCACCCGGCCGGCTGGCGGACGCTCGACAATCCGAAGTCGATCATCGACCTCGGGTTCTTCACCACCATCGCGCAGATCGCCGAGCGCGGCAAGCTCGACGCGGTGTTTCTCTCCGACGCGGTGGCGCTGCGCGGGCACGCACAGGGGCCGGCGCAGTCGCTTGAACCGACGGTTCTGCTTACCGCGCTTGCCGGCGTGACGCAACATGTCGGGCTGATCGGCACCGCGTCGACCACCTTCAACGACCCGTTCAATCTTGCGCGCCGCTTCGCCTCGGTGGATCACCTGAGCGCCGGGCGGGTCGCCTGGAACGCCGTGACGACTTACGACCCGGAAGCGGCCGCCAATTTCAGCATTGCAGAGTCGCCTGACAAGCAGGCGCGTTACGCGCGCGCCGAGGAGTTCGTCGAAGTCGTGCTGAAGCTGTGGGATAGCTGGGAAGACGATGCGCTGATCGCCGATCGCGCAAGCGGCCGCTATGCCAACCCGGCGCGCGTGCATGCCATCGCGCATGCCGGCCGTCACTTCCAGGTGCGCGGGCCGCTGAACCTGCCACGCAGTCCACAAGGACGGCCGGTGCTGGTGCAGGCGGGCGGCTCGGAGGCGGGCGTTGCGCTGGCCGCGCGCCATGCGGATGCGGTGTTCACGGCGCAGACCACGTTCGAAGGCGCACAGGATTTCTATCGGGACATCAAGGCGCGTGCCGTCGCGCATGGACGCCACGCCGATCATCTGCTGGTGCTGCCGGGCCTTTACCCGGTGATCGGCGGCACCCTTGACGAGGCGCGCCGGCGTAAAGCCGAAATGGATGCGCTTCTCGACCGCGGCGCCGAGCTCGCCAAATTCGCCGGTGCTCTCGGTATCGACGCCGCCGATCTGCAACTGGATGCGCCCTTGCCTTATGACCTGATCGACAAGGGCGATCGCGCCGACGTGTCGCGCGGATTCATCCGCTCCACGGTGCTGCTGGCCCGAAGCGAGAACCTGACGGTTCGCGATCTGCTCGACCGCAATCCCGGCGCACACCGGATGATCGTGGGCACACCGGAGACCATTGCGGACGACATCGAACGCTGGTTCGCCGGTCGCGCCGCGGACGGCTTCAACCTCAACGCCGACGTATTCCCTTCAGGGCTCGCGGACTTCGTCGATCACGTCGTGCCGCTGTTGCAGCGCAAAGGCATTTTCCGCCGCGAGTACGAGGGCACGACGTTACGCGACCACTATGGTCTCGCGCGACCGTCCAGCCGCTATGCCGATGCCGCGACGAGCGCTGTCGCGAATGCGGACGCGTTCGGTACGGTCTCCTGAGTAGTAGTTCGTTCATTCCGAACATGTAGTCAGTTTCATTTTTCAGGACGTTTCAGGACGTATATGTCTACGAGAGAATCCACTTTTACGGCGACTCCCGCACCGGCTCCAGTCGCGACAACCTCGCGGCTTGCGACGCTGCGCGAGCCGCTGTTGCGGGCCGCGGTCCCGGTGCTGTTGGTCGCGCTCTGGCAGTTGGCCTCGACACTCGGTGTGGTCAGCGAGTTCGTGCTGCCGGCGCCGGCATCGGTGCTGACGGCCTATCGGGAGTTGTGGCAGTCCGGCGATCTGCAGGATGCGCTGAAGATATCGCTTGCGCGCGCGGCATTGGGGCTGCTGATCGGCGGCGGCGCGGGTTTGCTGTTGGGCGTGGCGGCGGGTCTCAGCAAGTCCGCTGAACGCGGTTTCGACACGGTGCTGCAGATGCTGCGGACCATACCGTTCATTGCGCTGGTGCCGATCTTCGTCGTCTGGTTCGGAATCGGCGAACTGTCCAAAGTCGCGTTGATCGTCGGCGCGGCGATTTCTCCCATGTATCTCAGCACGTACCACGCCATACGCGGTATCGACCCGAAGCTGCTGGAACTCGGCCGCACGTTCCGCCTGACGCGCGGGCATCAGATACGTCTCATCATTCTGCCGACCGCGCTGCCCGGCATCCTCGTCGGCGTTCGCTATTCCGCAGCCATCTCGCTGCTCGCGCTCGTGGCGGCGGAGCAGATCAATGCAAGCGCCGGCATCGGCTTCATTCTGAACAACGCCAACCAGTTCCAGCGCACCGATATCATCATCGCCGGCATTCTCGTCTATGCGGCGCTCGGCATTGCGGTGGACGCGCTGCTGCGTTTCATCGAACGCAAGGCCCTCGTCTGGAGAGGTGCGCATGTCTGAGCTCGCCTATCAGCCTGATTACGACGCAGCGCCGGTTGTCGCAAGACTGTCCGGCGCCAGGAAACGCTACGGCGAAAACGCGGTGCTCGACAACGTGGACTTCACGGTCCGCAAGGGCGAGTGTGTCGCGCTGGTCGGCCCGTCGGGTACGGGCAAAACCACGCTGTTGCGGTTGCTGGCCGGCCTCGAATCGGTTTCGGGCGGCAGGACCGAGGTGACGCAGAACACCTCCGTCGTCTTCCAGGAGCCGCGGCTGATACAGGCGCTGCGCGTGTGGAAGAACGTGCTGCTGGACGACGCGCATAAGCCTGATGCAAAAGCGCGCGCCCGTGTCGCGCTGCAAGACGTCGGGCTCGAAGACAAGCTGGAGAGCTGGCCCGTCAGCCTCTCGGGCGGACAGGCGCAGCGTGTTGCCGTGGCTCGGGCGCTCTATCGCAGCCCGGAACTCATGCTGCTGGACGAGCCTTTCAGCGCGCTGGACGCGTTTACCCGCCGCAGCATGCAGAGCCTGGTCCTGAAGCTGTGGGCCAAGTACCGGTTCGGCCTCGTCATCGTGACGCACGACCTGGACGAGGCGCTGATTCTTGCCGACCGCATCGTGATTCTCTCCAAAGGCAGGATCTGCCACGAAACGCGAGTCGATATGCCGCGCGAACGCGACGTGACCTCGCCGGAATTCAACGCACTCAAGCGCGACTTGCTCAAACAGTTTTCGCTCAGTCTGTCCTGAAGTTTTCTCAATCGTTAAGTCAAGGTATTTATGTCGCTGAAGAAATCATTATTCGCTGGCATGGCTGTCCTTCTTGCCGCCGCCACGCTGACCGTGTCCGGTACGGCCGCAGCCCAGCCCACGCCCGACCTGAAGGGCACGAAGCTCGTCATTGCATATCAGGATCCGGCCTTTCCCGCGTTGATCCGCAAATCGGGCGTGGTCAACGGGACGCCTTACCAGATCGAATGGGTGCTGCTGACAGGGCCGGCCGCCAACCTGTCGGCGCTGTACGCCAACCGGATCGATCTGGGCCATATGGGCGATACGTCGCTCACGATCGAACAGGCCAACGCGCGCACGGAATGGACGAAAGAGTCGACACCGCTGCGTATTGTCGCGGGCTGGCGCAATTTCTATTCGAAGGACTATCCGCCGGTCGTCACGGCAGTGCGGACAAGTGCCGGGATCAATACCGTGCAGGAGATCAAAGGACACAAGGTCGGCTATAACTACGGCGGCTACAACCATTCGCAATACCTGGCCACGCTGGTTAAAGCCGGGTTGACCGAGAAAGACATTCAGCCCATCAAGTTCGCCGACGGCGCGACTTCGGCCGCCGGCTTCAACGCCGGCGAGGTGGACGTGTACGCGGGCGCCCTCGGCCCGATATTGCCCACGATCAAGTCGGGCGCCGGCCGTATCCTGCTGTTAGACCGCGACACCCAGATTCCGGCGCTGAACGTATGGACGACGACGTCCACGGTGTTGAAAGACCCGACCAAGGTCGCCGCGCTGCGGGATTACTTCTCGCGACTGTCGGGCTACTGGCAATGGCATGACACGCATAAGGACGAGGTGATCGGCGTTCTCAAGGACACGCTCAAGGTGTCCGACGAACGGGCCGCGTTCGAGTATGAAGTTCGCAGCGGCAGTTTCGTCAAATTCGATTCCGGGCTGATCGGCCAGGAACAGAAAATCGCCGACATTCTGTACGACGGGCACGCGATCCGGAAGAAGGTGGACGTGGCTGTCGAATACGATCCGCAATTCAATGCGGTGCAAAAAGCCGTCTGGCCGATCAAGGTCAAAAACTGATCGCGGTATCGCGGCGCAAACACGCTGGACGGCGCGCAGGGATCGCGCTGTCGGCGAACACAACGTGAACGGGCGGCTCCCGCCCCTCCGCTATGGATGTCAGAAAATGCCAAAGGGAATCGACGCGGCCACGCTGAAGCACTGGCTGGACGACGGCAGCGAAATCGCACTGTTCGACGTGCGCGAGCACGGGCAATACGGCGAGGGTCACCCGTTCTACGCGGTGCCGCTGCCGTATAGCGTGCTGGAGCGCGACGTCGGACGTCTCGCACCGAACCGGCGCGTGCGGGTGGTTGTGTACGACGGCGGTGACGGCGACGATGGCCCCGCCGCGCGGTCTGCTGCACGGCTGGAGACGCTGGGTTATGCCTCGGTTCACGTGCTCGAAGGCGGCACGCGTGCGTGGCAAGATGCGGGCTTCGTCTTGTTCAAGGGTGTGAACGTGCCCTCCAAGGCGTTCGGCGAACTGGTCGAGCAGGTCGCGCACACGCCCCACATATCGGCGCAGACGCTGTTGCAGTGGCAGCAGTCAGATACACCGCCTGTGGTGCTCGATGGGCGCCCGCCGGGCGAGTACCGCACGATGAACATTCCCGGCGCGTCGTGTTGCCCGAACGGCGAACTTGCCTACCGCATCGACGCGTTCGTGCCGGATGCGCAGACGCCGATCGTCATCAACTGTGCAGGGCGGACGCGCAGCATCATCGGCGCGCAGACGCTTCTTAATCTCGGCATTCGCAACCCGGTGTACGCGCTCGAAAACGGAACGCAGGGCTGGTTCCTTGCGGATCTGCCGCTCGAACGAGGCCAGCAGCGCGGCTATCCGGCCGACCTGCGGCCGCAACCGGCGCGCGTCGCTGCCGCGCGTGCGGTGGCGGAGCGCGCGGGCGTGGAATGGGTTCATGCGGATACCGTTCGCGACTGGGCGAAGGCGGACGGTCGCACGCTGTATCTGTGCGATGTCCGGACGCCGGAAGAGTTCGCGGCGAACACTTTGCCCGGCGCGCAGCATGCGCCGGGTGGCCAGCTACAGCAGGCGACCGATCAATACATCGGTGTGCGCAACGCACGCATCGTGCTGTTCGACGACGACGGCATTCGCGCGCCAGTCACCGCCAGCTGGTTGCGTCAGTTGGGACACGAAGCGTGGGTGCTGGAAGGCGGACTGCATAGCGGACTCGCGCTGGCCGACACGCGGATCCCCGAACCCGCCGCGCTTCCCTTGGTCGATGGGGATACTCTCGCGCAGCGCCTTGCGGCAGGCGGTCAGTCGGTCGTCGATCTGCGTACGAGCGCGGCGTGGCTGGCCGCGCATATTCCCGGTAGCGTCTGGTCGATTCGCCCGCGTCTTGCGGCCACGCTCGCGCAATGCGAGCAGGCCGTGACGTTCGTAGTGGACGATCCGCGTATCGCCGCTTGGGCCGTGAGTGATCTCGCCGGTGGTGAAGGGCACACGTTTAGCGTGCTCGATGGTGGCTTCGCCGCCTGGCCGGCGGGTGGCTGGCGTGTGGAAACGGATGCGGACGCGGTTGCGGATGTATTGCCGCCGTCCGCGCGTATCGACTATCTGTTCTTCACTCACGACCGGCACGCGGGCAACAAGGCGGCGTCCCGCGAATATCTTTCTTGGGAGCTGGGCTTGCTCGGGCAACTCGATGAGCTTGAGCGTAGCGCGTTCCGTCCATTGACTCGGGTGGTTGCCGCGCCGGAATAACGTGGGCTGCGATGGAGTATGAAACTCATGATGCGGGCGTGATCGAGCTTCGTGAACTCGGCGGCGAGTCTGACGAGAAGGTGGATGCATAGGAATGCATGGGATTGTATAGATGTGCTTTCAGAGGCTTATCACACATTTTTTCAATCATCCGCGAGGCGCAGCTATAATTTCGCCCTTAGCCTGTCTGACTGATCCTCCCAAAAAAATGATGGGTTAGATTGTGTCTGCCGTTAGACAAAACGGCGCGGGTTTGACAGCCTGCTGAGTGAAACCGCACTACCTGCGAAAGTGGGTAGTGCCCAGCCATGCGCGTTCCAATGGGCGGGTCGTGGTGAGGGAGCCGCAAGGCTCGCCGGTTATGGTTTTACTCCCGGTCTGTCATACATGGACGCCCCCAGTTTGCACAGCCGTCATTCGGTGATCGTTAGCAGATGAAGGATTGCAGCCATACATCCGGACTTGTGAGGACTTGCCTCTGTCCCTGATGGAATGTGCAG
>Ga0255336_100328_pt1 | contig 87367 bp, 81 predicted proteins | sample MeOH1_35cm_T3_17_FD_189102 | JGI IMG/M metagenome (GOLD analysis project Ga0255336, IMG submission 189102) | Sandy soil microbial communities from University of British Columbia, Vancouver, Canada - MeOH1_35cm_T3_179 | ecosystem: Engineered > Artificial ecosystem > Sand microcosm > Unclassified ... | reverse complement strand
CTGATGGCGATGAATGTCGGATCTTCGAGCGGCGGCGAGCCGGATGTCATGATCGACATCAACACGACGCCGCTGATCGATGTGATGCTGGTGCTGCTGATCATGCTGATCATCACCATTCCGATCCAGACGCATGCGGTGAAGCTCGACATGCCGGCGGGCAATCCGCCGCCGCCGCCGGTGCCGCCGGTGGTGGTCGACATCGTCGTCGATTTCGACGGCACGGTGTTCTGGAACGGCCAGCCGGTGCCGGACGAGGCGACGCTGCAGAACGACTTCCTGCAGATCGCGGCACAGGATCCCCAGCCCGAGGTCCATCTCGCCCCCAACAAGCTCGTCACCTACAAATACGTCGCCATGGTCATGGCCAACGCCCAGCGCCTCGGCGTCACCAAGATCGGACTCGTCGGCAACGAGCAATTCGTCAATAACTAAGCCCCTCTAACTGAGCCCCTCGCCCCGCTTCGCCCCCTCACCCGCACCTGGAAGTTTGAGATGACACGCCTCCGCCTGCTCTCCCTCGCCGTGATCGGCGCCGGCCTCGGTTTCTCCGGCTTGTCCCAGCCCATTCTCGGCACCGGCTCGGCCTGGGCCGCCGGCGACGCGGTCCGGCCCGCGATCGGCAACCCGCTGCAAGCGGCGCAGAAGCTGATCACCGCCAAGAAGTTCAAGGAGGCGCTGGCCGAGATCCACAAGGCGGACGTGGTGCCGGACAAGACCCCGCACGAGACCGTGCTGATCGAGGAGATGCGCGGTTCGGCCGCCCAGGGCGCCGGCGACACGCCGGCCGCGATCAAAGCCTTCGAGACGGTGATCGCGTCGGGCGCGCTCACCGGCGCCGACCAGCAGAAGATGATCTACGCCACGGCCGGCCTCTATTACTCGAACAAGGACTACGCCAAGACCATCTCGATGCTGCAGCGCTACACCAAGGAAGGCGGCAACGACCCGGGGGCGCGGACCCTGCTCGAGGACACCTATTACGCGTCGGGCGACTATGCCAGCACGGCCAAGGAATACGCCGCCGATGTGCAGGCGCTGGAGAAAGCCGGCAAGGCGCCGACCGAGAAGCAGTTGACGGTGCTCGAGACCTGCTATCTCAAGCTCAACGACAAGGCCGCCGTCGCGGCGGTGACGGAGAAGCTCGTCACCTACTATCCCAAGCCCGACTACTGGAACGCGCTGCTGCACAACATCCTGACCAAGCCCGGTTTCTCGGACCGGCTGTCGACCGATGTCGGCAGGCTGCGGCTCGCGACCGGCACGCTGGTCAAGCCCGAGGAATATACCGAGCAGACCCAGCTGGCGCTCCAGGACGGTGTGCCCGGCGAAGCCAAGGCGGTGATGGACAAGGGCACGGCCGCGAAGGTGCTGGGCACCGGCACCGGCATCGAGGCCGACCGCGAGAAGCGCCTGCTGGCGCTCGTCACCAAGACGATCGACGACGACCAGAAGGCGCTGCCGAAGAACCAGACGGACGCCGCCGCCGCCAAGGACGGCAACGCGCTGGTCAATGTCGGCTTCGACCTGGTCGGCTATGGCCAGTTCGACAAAGGCATCCCGCTGATGGAGCAGGGCTTCCAGAAGGGCGGCCTCAAGCATCCGGAGGAAGCGAAGCTCCATATCGGCTACGCCTATCTCCAGGCCGGCAAGAAGGACAAGGCGATCGCCTGGTTCAAGCAGGTCCAGGGCACCGACGGCACCGCCGATCTCGCGCGGCTGTGGATCCTGCAGGCGAGCGCCAAAACCAGCTGACCGCGCCCATCCCTTCTTACTGTTTGCCCGAGGGCCCGAAACTCTTCTAGAGCACGATCATATTGGCTGGAAACAGCCAATATGTGATTCGTACTCTAACTGTTTGAATAGAGGCGGATTCACGAAATGGGTGGATTCCACCCATTTCGATCCGGCTCTAGTTTCGGGCCCTCGTCTTTTTGGGGGAGCTCAGCCGATATGCGTCTCGTCATCCTGCCCGGCGACGGCATCGGCCCCGAGATCTGTGCTGCGACGGAGGAGATCCTGCATCTCGTCGATCGCGCATTCGGGCTCGGCCTCGATTTCGAGACCCATGAGGTCGGCTTCGCCAGCCTGAAGCGGACCGGCTCGACCCTGCCCGACACGGTGGTCGAGGCTGCCCGCAGCGCCGACGGCATCCTGCTCGCCCCCGTCTCGACCGCCGACTATCCGCCGCGCGCCGAGGGCGGCATCAACCCGTCGGGCGAGCTGCGGCTCAGGCTCGACCTCTACGCCAACCTCCGCCCGGCCCGGTCGCGGGCGGGGCTGCCGCATTGGGGGCGCACCCCCATCGATCTCGTCATCGCGCGCGAGAACACCGAAGGTTTCTATGCCGACCGCAACATGCATCTGGGCATCGGCGAGTTCATGCCGACGCCGGACCTGGCGCTGTCGGTGCGCAAGATCACGGCCGAGGGCTCGCGCCGCATCGCCCAGGCCGGATTCGAGTTGGCCCGGCGGCGCCGGCGCAAGGTGACGGTCGTGCACAAGGCCAATGTGCTGAAGATGACGGAAGGGCTATTCCTGCGCGAGACCCGGGCCGTGGCCGCGAGCTTCCCCGACATCGCCTATGACGAGCAGTTGGTCGATTCCATGGCGGCGCTGCTGGTGCGCGACGCCCAGCGCTTCGATGTGGTGGTGACCACCAACATGTATGGCGACATCCTGTCGGACCAGGCGTCGGAGCTGTCGGGCAGTCTCGGCCTGGCCGGCTCGCTCAATGCCGGCGATCGCCATGCCATGGCGCAGGCCCAGCACGGCTCGGCCCCCGACATCGCCGGCCAGGACAAGGCCAACCCGACCTCGCTCATCCTGTCGGCCGCCATGCTGCTTGATTGGCTCGCTCGTCGTCATGGCTTGGAGAATTTCGCCAAGGCGGCCGAAGCGATCGAGATCGCGATCGACGGACTGCTCGCGGAACCGGGGGGACGGACGGCGGATCTGGGCGGGCCGCTCGGCACGGGGGCCTTCACGGCGGCGCTGGCACACAGGCTTGCAGGCCGCCCGCAATAAAAAAGCCGGCTCCTCGCCGGCTTTTTGGATCGTTATATCGGGGCTGGAACCTTCAATAGGTTCCGGATCGTACCAATGAAGGAGTCCCCGTCGAACGGCTTCTCCAGGTAAGCGGATGCGCCGGCCGCAAGCACGCGGGCTTTCACGCGGGGGTCGCTGCGGCCGGTAATCATCACCACCGGCAAAGCAATACCGGCTTCTTGGCGCAAAAAGTTCAATGTTTCCAGGCCGGAAAATGCCGGCATATGCATATCCAATACCAGACAACCATATAATCCGCCGGGTGTTAAATGTTGAATAAAATCCACACCCGAGGCGTAATCTTGTACTTTGAATTCAAACGATTCCAATAATGCTCGTAAAGATTCTCGCACGTCACTATCATCATCGACAATAAATACTGTAGGAGAGACTCCATTTAATATCATGTTCTGCTCGCTACCAACGGCGTAATTGCCGTCGTCATGGTCAGAAGATAGCCAGACGAGGGGTGGCGCGCTATACGGAATGGTCCGTAGGGAGAAATCCTGATCAGGTACTACTTGGGAGAGAGCCCAACCGACAGCGCCAAGCGCACCAGATCGGATAGGCTGCGCGCCTGCATCTTGTCCATGACTCGCGCGCGATGGACCTCGACCGTGCGCGGGCTGATGCCGAGATCATAGCCGATCGTCTTGTTCGGCAGGCCGGCGATGAGCCCGTCGAGCACCTCGCGCTCACGCGCGGTCAGGAGCGCGAGCCGCGCCTCGATCTCGGCGGTGTCGGCCGATTGCCGCTGCTGGTCCATGACCCTGGCCGTCGCATTCCGGACCGTGTCGATAATACGATCCTCGGCGAACGGCTTCTCGACGAAATCGACGGCACCGGCCTTCATGGCGCGCACGGCGATCGGCACATCGCCATGGCCGGTCATGATGACCACGGCGAGGCCCGGAAACTCGATCGCGACTCTTTCCTGCAGCTCCAGCCCGTCCATGTCGGGCATGCGGACATCGGCGAGCAGGCAGCCGCTCGCACCGCGCTCGCATTGGGCCAGGAAATCGCGCGCCGACGGAAAGGCCGTAGCATCGAACTCGTAGGCCTCCAGCAGTGCCGCGAGCGACTCGCGTACCGCCTCGTCATCGTCGACAATGAAAACCCTGCCCTTGCTATTCATCCAGATCCTCCTCCTCGCTCGTCCAGGCCGGCAAGGTAAAGATGAAGGTGACCCCGCCCTTGTCGTTCGACCGGCCGATCAGCCGGCCGCCATGGCCATCTATGATCGAACGACTGATCGACAATCCCAGCCCCATGCCTTTCGCCTTGGTCGTGACGAAAGGCTGAAAGAGCTGGGCCGCGACCTCGGGCGAAAGCCCCGTGCCGGTATCGGCGACCAGAACCTCGATCATGCCCTGCGCATCTTCCGCCGTGGTGATGGTGAGCTCGCGCACCGGCCGGTCGGCCATCGCCTCGATCGCATTGCGGACCAGATTGAGGATCACCTGTTGCACCTGCACCTTGTCGATCAGCACCGCCGGCAGATCCTGGGTGAAAGCCAGGCTCATATGCACGCCGGCCTCCTTGCCGCCGACCAGCGCCAGCGCCGTCGCCTCCTCGACCACCTTGTTGATGTCCTCGCGCTGCCGGTCGCTCTCGCCCTTCTCGATGAAGCTCCTGAGCCGCCGGATGATCTGGCCGGCGCGGTTGGCCTGCTCGATCGCCTTGTCCATGAAATCGAAAGTCTTGTCGGTGAGCTTGCCGGCCTGGGCCAGCCGCTTGGCCGCGACCGTCCAGTTGATGACCGCCGTCAGCGGCTGGTTCAGTTCATGCGCCAGCGCCGAGGCCATCTGCCCCATCGCCGAGAAACGCGAGACGTGCAGCAGCTCGGTCTGCAGCTCCTGGAGCCGCTTCTCCGCGCTCTGCCGCTCGCTCAGATCGCGGACGAAGCCGGTGAAGCGACGGCGCCCCGACAGCTTCACCTCGCCGACCGCCAGCTCCATCGGGAAGGTCGAGCCGTCGCGGCGCAGGCCGACGACGATGCGGCCGATGCCGATGATCCGCCGCTCGCCGGTCTCGCGATAGCGCGCGAGATAGCCGTCATGCTGCTCGCGATAGGGCTGCGGCATCAGCATGTTGATGTTGCGGCCCCTGACCTCGTCGCTGCTCCAACCGAACAGCCTCTCGGCCGCCGGGCTGAAGGATTCGACGCTGCCGCTCTCGTCGATGAGGATGAGCGCATCCGGCACGGTCTCGAGGATGGAGCGCACCCGCTCGGCCTGCTCGCGCAGCTCCTCCTCCGCCGCCCGCTGCTCCGAGATGTCGCGGATGAATCCCACGAACAGCCGCCCGGCCTCGGTCGTGGCGATCTCGCCGATCGAGAGATGGATCGGGAAGACCGAACCGTCCCGGCGCACGCCTTCGAGATCCCGGCCGCCCCCGAGCAGCCGGCGCTCGCCGGTGTCGCGATAATGCTTGAGATAGGAATCATGAGCGCTCTGATAGGGCTCGGGCATCAGCATCCTGACGTTCTGCCCCAGCACCTCGGCAGCGCGGTAGCCGAACAGCCGCTCGCAAGCCTGGTTGAACAACCAGATCGTGCCGCGCTCGCCGATGATCACGATACCGTCGACGGCGGTCTCGATGACCGCATGCAGCCACGGATCCGTATCGGGCCCACTCATGAGAATGCCGAATCACCATTTTGCCCGCGTTCATAAGAGCAAGTTGCGCCGCTTCCCACAAGCCTAACGCGATCACGGCGCGATTTTTCGAGATAATACACGCATCGGTTTCGCGGTACCGAAACCGGATTTCGGCGGCGCACGGTTCCTGTAAGCTCGCCGCCTCGCCTCACAGCCGGAACAAGCTCATGCCATTGGGCCCCCTGACCCCAAGCCTCGCCGGCCGCTTCGCCTCGATTGCGCTCGGCCATGTCACCCGCGAATATCCGAACAAGCTCGATCATGTGCTGAACGGCCCGACCGATCTCGAAGGGCCGCGCGCGCTGCATCCGATCTTCTACGGCAGCTTCGACTGGCATTCCTGCGTCCATGGCTATTGGCTGCTGAGCACGCTCTATCGGCGCTTTTCCGGCCGGCCCGAGGCCGGCGCGATCCGGGCGTTGTTCGACGAGCATCTGACCCCGGCCAAGACCGCGGGCGAGCTCGCCTATCTCGACCGGCCGCTCTCCGGCATGTTCGAGCGCCCCTATGGCTGGGCGTGGCTGCTCAAGCTCGCCGCCGAGCTGGGCACGCACGAGACCGAGGAAGGACGGCGCTGGTCGGCGGCGCTCGCACCGCTCGCCCGCGCCTTCGCCGCGCGCTTCGGCACCTTCCTGCCCAAGGCCACATATCCGAACCGGGCCGGGACCCACGCCAACAGCGCCTTCGCGCTGCGCCTGGCGCTCGACTATGCCGAGGCGGCGGACGCGGCGCTGGCGGCCCTGCTGCGCGATACCGCACGCCGCTGGTACGGCGAGGATGCCGACTGCCAGGCCTGGGAGCCCAGCGGCGAGGATTTTCTGTCGTCGGCCCTCATCGAAGCGGAATGCATGCGCCGCATCTTGCCGCCGGACGCGTTCGCCGGCTGGCTCGACCGGTTCCTGCCCCGGCTCGGCCGAGGCGAGCCCGCGACCCTGTTCCGTCCAGCCACGGTCAGCGATCACAGCGACGGCAAGATCGGCCATCTGAACGGGCTCAATCTCAGCCGGGCTTGGTGCTGGCGCGGACTGGCCCGAGCATTGCCGACCGAAGATCCGCGCCGGGAGATGGCACTGGCCGCCGCCGAGGCGCATTTCGCCGCCGGCCTGCCGCAGGTCGCCGGCGACTATATGGTCGAGCATTGGCTGGCGAGCTTCGCACTGCTGGCGCTGACGGAAACCTGACGGCCGGATCGAACGGCCGAAAGCGGTCCGCGCGTCCGACACGCCGGCCCTGACTATGTCCTTGAGCGGAGCCGCCCGCGAGGGTGCCCGAACCCCGGCGAACGGCCGGCTCCCTGCGCGGCACCGAAGGAAGGAAAGGGTAGAATGTCGATCGCCGCCCGCCGGAGACCGAAATTTCCGACCTGCTTCGTCCAGGCCACCCCCATTTAACCAAGCATATCCTTGGCAAAATCTACCGGAAGTTCGTTACAGCGGTAACACAGATATTCAAAATATAATATTCTGATTAGAATAAATGGAATATGATGATTATCATCATAGGTATGATACTTATAAAATTTTAACTAATACAATATTCGTATCCAAAAATGATTCAATATTCAACGAATCTGTGACCTACTTCACAATATGCATTAGGATGAATATATTTGTGCCTCATATCGAATTTAATGATCGTTTCTGTGAACGCGATCCCACTCTATCTTAAGATCGACAATACAGTGGAGATTACACGTGACAAAATTGCTTACCATCGGTGCGAGCGCAGTGCTGAGCACTCTGTTTTCTTTTGCCGGCGAGGCGGCGGTTACGGAAACCGTCTTGCACGGCTTCCAGGGCGGGGCTGACGGCCTGTCCGCCCAGGGCAGCCTGATCATGGATTCGAGCGGCGCCTTTTACGGCGTGACCCAATCCGGTGGGTCCGCCAATGCGGGCATCGTGTTCAAGCTGACCGCGCCGCCATCGGGCACGGGGACTTGGACCGAAGAGGTGCTCCACGACTTCGCTGTCGATGGCGTCGACGGCACGTTCCCGGCCGCCGGCCTGATCATGGATGCGAGCGGCGCCCTCTACGGCACGACCACATCCGGAGGCACGATCGGCGCCGGCATCGTGTTCAAGCTGACGCCGCCGACGAACGGCGCGACCACCTGGACGGAAACGGTGCTCCACAGCTTCAAGGGCGGCAATGACGGCGGCGTTCCCCAGGCCCGTCTGCTCGCCGATGCGAGCGGCGCGCTCTACGGCACGACCACCCAAGGCGGCGGTACCGAGCCATTCGGCACGGTGTTCAAGCTGACGCCGCCGGCGGCCGGCACGACCTCCTGGACCGAGAAGATCCTGCACAGCTTCTCGCTGAGTGGCTCTGCTACAGTCGGCCCCGGGGCCGACGGCATCATGCCGCAGGCCGATCTGATCATGGATTCAAAGGGCGCTCTCTACGGCACGACCTCCCAGGGGGGCGCTGGAGGCGTCGGTATCGCGTTCAAGCTGACGCCGTCGGCAACGGGTGCCACGACCTGGACCGAGACGATCTTGTATGCCTTCCAGGGCGGGACCGACGGCTCGAATCCCGCCGCCGGTCTGCTCATGGATGCCACCGGCGCGCTCTATGGCACGACCGTGAGCGGCGGCGACTTCGATCAAGGCGAGGTGTTCAAGCTGATACCGCCGACCGCCGGCCAAAATGCCTGGATCAAAGGACAGGCATACGCCTTCAAGGGCGGGACCGACGGCTCCGGACCCCGCTCGGATCTGATCATGGATGCGAGCGGCGCTCTCTACGGCACGACCGAGGGCGGGATCGGCAACAGCTTCGGCACCGCCTTCAAGCTGACGGCGGCGCCGTCGAACGTGATCGCGACCGGGTTGGTCGAGACGATACTGCATAATTTCACCGGGTCCGACGGCAACGCCCCTGCGGCCGGCCTGCTGCTCAAGACATCGAGCGGGTCGATCTTCGGAACGACCACCGGCGGCGGGACGCTCCACAATGGCGGCACGGTGTTCAAGCTGGCCGACTAGAGCCGGATCGGATTGGGTGGAATCGCATGGCGATCCACCCAATCCGTGAATCCGTCTCTATTCAAACAAATAGAGTACGATTCACGCATTGGCTGCCCCCAGCCAATGCGATCGTGCTCTAGCCGGACCGGATCTGGTGGATCGCGCCGCGATCCACTCGAGCCCAACCGTGCCGCCGGCCTCGACCGCCGCTACCGTGCTGACCGGCACGCCTTCCGCGAGGCCGAGAAAGATCCCGATGCCCCGCCGGCGGCTCGACGACGCGCCGCATCGTCCCGAGCGGATAGCGCCCGCTCGCCCGCGCCGATAGGACGATCAGCAAGTTCAGCCCCCATCGCGATGGGACACTCAGGTATGTTTCGCCGAGCACAGATCTATCGCCAACACGCGGGGCGAACCTGGCGTCAGAGGCTGCATGACATAGCCGTTCTCGGCATAGGCGAAGGCAACCTTGCAGCCGCTCGGCGATACTGTCGGGTTCGAGAGGAAGCCGGACAGAATCCGGTGCGCACTGCCGTCGCGCAGCTCGTACAACCCGGCTGCACCCGGATCGGTCGGATCGCCCTTGGTGATGCCGTGCGCCACGAAGAAGAGCCCGCGCTTGGTCGGCACCAGATCGATGCCGTACCCGACCCAGTCGCCAAAGGGGATGCAGCTCTTGTCCGCATGACCGCTCGACGGATCGAGTCGCCAGACCGGCCAGCAATTGCCGGTCATCTGCCAACGCCTGATGTAATCGGGCGTGTTGCCGACGCTGTAGCAATCCCAGAGCAGGAAGGTCCGGTCGAAACGATGGTACTGGGTGCAAAACGGAACATATTCAGATCGTGGTATGGTGATTTCGATTGGATTGCTACCGTCCGCGTGCGTCAAACGCGCTGGCGGACTGGGCTCTCCTGCCTGTGGGCGATTGGGTCCGAAATCGATATTGTATTGCCTATCGGCAATCGGTAATCCAAGCCTCACCGGCCATCTGAGGATCAGCGGGAGGAACGCAGTTCTCCGCACTCTCTATGAATTCGGGATTATTACCTGCGAGGCCTTGGCGCGGGATATCTTCCCTCTCAAGCACTTGTGGAGGAGGATGGTGTTCCTCCACTCCTATCGCGCCCTCGACTGTAGCAGTCGTTTTAAATCCGACCTGCCCCGGAATAAGTCCAAGCGTAAAATAGCGAATCTTGCCTTTTGCCGCGCAATACCTTCCGTCTGTTTGTTCAGTCACATATGGTCGAGGTTTATCTCCAAGTCGCCAGACGTTTAAAGCCAAGGTCAACCCCACACTTTCTTCCTTGTTGTGCGGCTTTAACCCAGTACTGGCTCGAAAGAATAACGTGTCGTCATCGAGCCAGTAGAATTTATTGAAGGTATATGGCGCCAGACCGGAATCCCACGCCGTATATGGTAATTGCGCGACCCCTTGCGGCTCAGCCGCCGCGCAGCCGGCTGTCGCGGCGAAGAAACTCAACGCCAGGCAAAGGAGAGATTTCAGGGTGGCCATGTGCTTTCCCGAGCGCGATCAGGACAGCAGGATAGCCGGTCGTCGAGGCGAAAACATCAATGCTTTTTCCCGTGTTGGCGGGTCGCCGAACCATCCCGGGCTTGATCCTCGCGCCCCCCGACACCGCCTCAACCCGCACCGAGCATCCACATCCCCCAATCCCCCACCTTCTCAAACCCCAGCCTCTCATAAAGCGGCCGGCCGGCTTCCGAGGCGCCGAGATAGAACCGCTCGGCGCCCCGCGCCCGGTAGTCGCCGACGACCTGAACCAGCAGAGACCGGCCGAAGCCTTGCCGTTGCCGCGCCGCGTCGGTCGCCATCCACCAGATCCCGACCGTGCCGCCGACCTCGACCGCCGCTACCGTGCTGACCGGCACGCCTTCCGCCAGGCCGAGGAAGATCTCGATGCCCCGCCCCGCCGGCGGCTCGACGACGCGCCGCATCGCCTCCAGCGGATAGCGCCCGCCCGCCCGCAAGGCGGCGACCTGCTCCAGCATCGCCGCATCGGTCGCGCGCATGATTGTGCAACGATCGTCGGCCGCGACCGGCGTTTCCGGGCACAGCACCATCAGCGGCATCGTCCCGATCCGGCCGAAGCCCAGCCGCCCGGCATCCGTCTCGGCCGGAGCGGCGCCCGGCGCCAGCAAGGTCAGCAGCGGCAGGCCGCGCCGGCGCGTCGCCTCGGCTCCCGCCGCGAGCCGCTGCCCGGCCTCGGCCGCCGACAGGATGATCAGCATGTTCAGGGCCGGCGACGGCTCGCCCGAAAGAATCAGCGCCGAATGGGCCGTGGCCTCCTGGTGAAATCCGGGCGCGCCGGACAGAAGATCGGCCGCCGCGCGCGCGAAGAAGGGGGCCAACTCGCCGAACTCGTCCATGTCGTCGTTCCCCTGCAGCGGAAAGAGCGCGGATCTGTAGCCCCGCCGCGTTACTCGATCATGTCAAACGCCGACAGCGGCGACGGAAGCATACGATCCGCGGCTGGATCTCCTCTCGTCCTGGCGCCGACACGCGTCGACCTTGCCGAACCCGGGTCGTCACGGCCGATTTGGCGTTGGATCGTCAGGCTCGACCGGTGCCTCAAAGCGCAGTTCGCTCTCGGTCATCGGCACAATGCTCGAATCGAGTCCGATGGCCCGGGCTCTGCCGTTGGGAAGGAAGCACGAGGCGGAGCGATACCGCAAAACGCGACCGTCCGGCAGCGGACGATCCCAATTGTAGAGGATGCAGCGTTCACCGCCGATTACCGTCTCACCGGCGACCACTGTAGCGTAATTGCCGAACTGGCTGCCGCGACCGCCGCCGACCTCCGCCGGCAGGCCGGGAGAGTTCGTCACGCCGGTCGAGCATGAGGAGGCCGCAAGCGAGCAAAGGCAGTACAGCAAACTGTGCCGCATCGATCCCCCCGTGATCCGGACGGGATTTGCTCCCGACGCGGGAAACAGGATCAACCGCGAGCGGCGGATTGAGGGCAGGATTGAGGCGAAAGCTTGACGGGCTCGCCCATCGGTTGGTGTCGGTGCCCGCATGCCTGGGCGGATAAACTCGCCCCTCGCCCGCCCAGGCAACTTTCCCTAGACTGACATCGCCGTCTCAATCGCCCGAAAAGATGCATCAGCACGCATGGCCGAGGCTTCGCCGATCGTCACCCAACCCGCCTATCGCACCGACACGGATCCGCGCCTGCGCGTGCTCATTCCGCTCGTGGTTGCCTGCGGCCTGTTCATGGAGACGCTCGATTCGACCATCATCTCGACCTCGATCCCGCAGATCGCGGCGAGCCTCGGCGAGAGCCCGCTCAAGCTCAACCTCGCCGTCACCTCCTACCTGCTGAGCCTCGCCGTCTTCATTCCGATCAGCGGCTGGATCGCCGACCGGTTCGGCACGCGCACCGTCTTCTGCTCGGCGATCGTGCTGTTCACGCTGGGCTCGGCGCTGTGCGGCCTGTCGACCAGCCTGCCGATGCTGGTGGCGACGCGCGTGCTGCAGGGCTTCGGCGGCGCCATGATGACGCCGGTCGGGCGGCTGATCCTGCTGCGCTCCTTCCCCAAGGACGGGCTCGTGACCGCGATGAGCTACGTCACCATGCCGGCGCTGATCGGCCCGACCCTGGGGCCGCTGATCGGCGGGTTCCTCACGACCTATGTCTCGTGGCGCTGGATCTTCTACATCAACATCCCGATCGGCCTCGCCGGCATCGTGCTGGCGCTGCGCTATATCGAGAATATCCGGATGCCGACGCCGCCGCGCTTCGATTTCACCGGCTTCCTCATGGTCGGGACCGGCCTCGGCCTCTTGGAGCTGGCGATCGAGAGCCTGGGGCGCAACATCGTCTCGACCGAGATCCAGCTCCTGCTCTGGGGCGCGATGCTGCTGACCATGCTGCTCTATGGGCGGCATGCGCGGCGGATGGAGAGCCCGGCGCTCGACCTCAGGCTGTTCGCCATCCGCACCTTTAGCATCTCTGTGCTGACCGGCGGGCTGTGCCGGATCGGCCTCGGCGCCGTGCCGTTCCTGCTGCCGCTTCTGCTGCAGGTGGGGTTCGGCTATAGCGCCATGCAGTCGGGCGCCACCACCTTCATCTCCGGCATCGGCGCCATCCTGATGAAATCGGTCTCGCCCTGGATGCTGCGCACCTTCGGCTTTCGCCGGCTGCTGGTCGGCAACGGCGTGATCGTGGGCTGCATGATCGCCGCCATGGCGCTGCTGCGGCCCGAGACGCCTCAATGGCTGGCGCTCAGCTTCCTGCTCACCTTCGGCTTCCTGCGCTCGGTCCAGTTCACCAGCATCAACACGCTGGGCTATGCCGAGCTGACGCCGGCGATCATGAGCAAGGCGACCAGCATCTCCGGCGTGGCGCAGCAGCTCGCCCAAAGCTTCGGCGTCGCCTGCGGGGCGACGCTGCTCGCCATCGTCGTCGGCCCCGGCGGCCAGATTCGCGGCGAGGATTTCCGGCTGGTCTTCGAGCTGGTGGCGCTGCTGCCGCTCGTCTCGGTGCTGGGCTTCATCCGGCTCAGGCCCGAGGACGGCACCGAGGTCAGCGGCTTCCAGCCGCGGAGCGCCGCGACGGCGACGCAGAGTTCCTGACCATCCAGGCGACCGCACAGAGCAGCGCGCCCAGCAGCTCGACCGTGCCGCCGATCAGGAACAGCGGCCGGTAGGCCGCGAACCGCTCGAAAGCCCAGCCCGCGGCGTAGCCGCCGCCGGCCTGGGAGATGGCGAAGGCGAAGGTGGCGAAGCCCCAGGCGCGGCTATGGCCTTCATGCGCATAGAGCTCGGCCAGCCGCGCCGAGACCAGGCTCGACAGGCCGGGCGAGAGCGCCCCAACCAGGAAGGGCGAGAGCAGCAAGGCCGGCCAGGCCGAGGTCGCGACCGGCAGGAAGATGGCGCCGGCCTTGACCAGCAGGGTCGCCACGATCATGCGGCCGAGCCCGACCCGGTCGGCGAAAGCGCCCAGCACCATCGGCCCGCAGGCGGCGCCGACGCCGAACATGAGCCAGCTTGCCGCCCCCAGCTCGCCGCCGAGCCCGAGGCCGCGCGCGAGGTAATCCACCCAGAACAGCGTATGCGGCACGAACCCCGTCCCGTCGCAGGCATAGCCCACGATCAGCAGCAGGATGGCGGCCCCCATCGGCGCCGCCGGCGGCACGGCGGCGATACCGGCATCGGCCGCCCGGACCAGCGCCGGCTCGCGCCGCCATCCGCGCCAGGACAGCGCGGTCGCGGCCAGGGTCAGCACCGCCATGCCGAACCAGACCGAGGAGACGCCGCCCCGGGCCGCGAGCGGCGCCACCAGCGCGCTGCCCATCAGCACGCCGATGCCGGCGCCGGTCAGGATCACGCCCGCGACCCGGCCGCGCGCGGCCGGCGCCACCCCCATCAGCACCCGCGACGGCCCGAGGATCATCAGCACGGCGCCGGTGACGCCCGGCACGAAGCGCCACCAGGCGAGCCACCAGAAGCCCCAGGGCAGCGCGCAAGCGAGGAAGGCAAGCGCCGTCAGCACCAGCGCGGCGCGGATCACGCGCCGGGCGCCCAAGGCGCGGCCGAGCCGATGAGCGATGGCGGCGCCGGCGAGATATCCCGCGAGATTGGCCGCCCCGGCGTAGCCCGCCTCGCCCGGCCGGAGCCAATGCTCGGCGATCAGGAAGGGCAGGATCGGCGTATAGATGAACCGGCCGAGCCCGACGCCGACCAGCGTCGCCGCCAGCCCCGGCAAGGCGGCGCGGAACCAATGGATCGGCCGGTCGTCGGCTACCGGGCGCAGGCGGGCGGGCACGAAACGCGTGATGGCCAAGCAGAATCTCCAGGCCGAACCGCTGCCGGCCGGTCGAGAGTCCGCGGCGCCCGGCCGAAGGTCAAGCCGCCGATGCGGCGACCCGGAGCATCAGCGCGCGATAGGCGCCAAGGCCCTTGGTCGGCGCATCCGGCACCTTGGCCAGATCGTCCCAGCGGCGGAGCCTGACCGCGTCGCGGGCATGCGGCCGGACCTCGAACTCGGCCGCCTCGCTCGCGGTGAACGGGCCGCCCTGGAGCGCCAGACTGCGTTTCGAGGCCGGCGACAGCGCGTCATAATAGGCGGCGTCGGTCGCGCAGAGATAGCGCTTGGCCGGCACATGCAGCCGCACCGGCTCGACCACGGCCGGGCCGAAATGCCGCGCCAGGCGCACGGCGCCGATCGCCTCGTGCCGCGCATCGATGCCGCGGGCGGCGACATCCTCGCCGGCATCATGGACGAGATGGCCGATATCGTGCAGCAAGGCGGCAAGGACCAGCGGCTCGCCCGCCCCCTCGGCCTCGGCCAGGGCCGCGCATTGCAGCGCATGCGCCTGCTGCGTCACGGCCTCGCCGGAATAGGCGTCGGCGCCGCGCCGTTCGAAAAGTGCCAAGATGATTTCGGCGAGATCGGTCATGGATGGCATCGTCAGGGCTGGTTGAACCGGAAGCGAGCTTAGCCCGGCATTGTGAAGCCTTGTCGAGTGTCAGCGATGGGAACGAGGGAATGTCGGCAGCGAACCAGATGCGCGACGGAAGAACGAGCATTCGGCAGCGGCGTTAGCGTAGACTGGCCCGCGAGCCAGGATCGTCAAGCTTGGAGAGAATCAGGTCGATGAGCCTCAAGAATCCGCCGCGTCCCGTCGTGCTGTGCGTGCTCGATGGCTGGGGTTTCCTGCCGGACGGCAAATCCAACGCGATCGAGCGCGCGAAGGCGCCGAACTGGCACCGGCTCTACGAGGCCTATCCGCATTCGACGATCGAGGCGAGCGAGAAGAGTGTCGGCCTGCCGCATGGGCAGATGGGCAATTCCGAGGTCGGCCACATGAATCTGGGCGCCGGCCGGGTGGCGACGCCCGATCTGCCGCGGATCGACAAGGCGATCGAGGATGGCAGCCTCGCGCGGAACGAGACGCTCGCGGCCTTCATCGCGGCCCTGAAGCAAAGCGGCGGCACGGCGCATCTCATCGGCCTGCTGTCGCCGGGCGGCGTGCATTCTCACCAGTCGCACATGGCGGCGCTGGCCCGGATCATCGCCGAGGCCGGCGTCAGGGTCGCGGTGCATGGCTTCCTCGACGGCCGCGACACGCCGCCCAAATCCGCGATCGAGGATGTCCGCGCGTTCGGAAAATCGATCGCCGGGCTCAAGGATGTCGCGATCGCGACGCTGATCGGGCGCTATTTCGCCATGGACCGCGACAATCGCTGGGACCGGGTCGAGGCCGCCTATCGGCTCTTGACCGAAGGCAAGGGCGAGAAGGCGCAGAGCGCGGAGAGCGCCATCGCGCGCCATTACGAGGCCGGCGAGACCGACGAGTTCATCAAGCCCTGCGTCATCGGCGCCTATGCCGGCATGAAGCCGGGCGACGGCGTGCTGATGGCGAATTTCCGCTCCGACCGGGCGCGCGAGCTGCTGATGGCGCTGCTCGATCCGAAATTCGACCGGTTCGCCCGCGGCGAGCGGATCGAGTTCGCCGCGGCGCTGGGCATGGTCGAGTATTCGGACGCGCTGAAGCCGCTCATCGGCACGATCTTCCCGCCGCAAATCTATGCGGATGGCTATGGCGAGACGATCGCGCGCCACGGGCTGAAGCAGCTCCGCATCGCCGAGACCGAGAAATACCCGCACGTCACCTTCTTCTTCAATGGCGGCCGCGAGGAGCCGTTCGAGGGCGAGGAACGCATCCTGGTGCCGTCGCCGAAGGTGGCGACATATGACCTCCAGCCCGAAATGTCGGCCTTCGAGGTCACGGACAGGCTGCTGGGCGCCATCAAATCCGGTAAGTTCGACACGATCGTGGTCAATTTCGCCAACACCGACATGGTCGGCCATTCCGGCATGATGGGGCCGGCGGTGAAGGCGGTCGAGGCGGTCGATACCTGTCTCGGCCGGCTGGCCGACGCCGTGATCGAGGCGGGCGGCACGCTGCTCGTCACCGCCGATCACGGCAATATCGAGCAGATGGTCGATCCCGAGACCGGCGAGCCCCATACAGCGCACACCACCAACCCGGTGCCGATCGTGCTGATCAACCCGCCGCCGGGCGTGGACGGCATCGGCCATGGCAAGCTCGCCGATATCGCACCCACCCTGCTGCAGCTGCTCCAGATCGAGCAGCCCCGGGCGATGACCGGGCATTCGCTGCTGCGCGCCGGACCTCGCTGACGGATGAAGCGGACGGCCGTCCTCGCATTCCTGGCTTTGGCGGCCCCTGCCCGCGCCGAGGAGGCGCCGCCGACGGGTGAGCAGCTGAAATCGGTCGAGCACCAGATCGAGACGACCCGGAAGGAGGGCGGCGCGCTCGACCAGAAGGCCAAGGCCCTCGCCGACGAGGCGGCGCGGCTGCAGGCGCAATCGATCGCGTCCGCGCATCTGGCGCAGGAATATGAGGCGCGGCTCACGGCGCTCGAAACCGAGCTCGCCAGACTGACCGAGGACGAGACGCATCAGAGCGCCGCCCTGGACGCGAAGCAAGCGCATGAGCAGAAGGTGCTGGCCGCGCTCCAGCGCCTGACCATCACGCCGCCGGCCGCGATCGCGTTCGCGCCAGGCTCGCCGATCGACACGGCGCGCGGCGCCATGTTGCTGGGCTCGGCCGTGCCGGCGCTCGAGGACGAGGCGCGCGGGATCGAGCGGGCGCTCGCCGAGCTGCGCAAAACCCGCGACCAAATCGCACAGCGCCGGACCGAGATGGGCGTGCGGCAAACCGCCCTCGATGTCGAGCGGCAGCGGATCGAGGCCGCGATCCAGCAGAAGCAGGCGCTCGAAGGCGAGACCCGCGCCGAGGCGCAGGCGGCCCAGCAGAAGCTCGCGACACTCGTCTCCCAGGCCGGCGATCTCAAGGAGCTGATGCTGCGGGTCGAGCGCGAGCGCGCGGCCGAGGAGGAGCGCAAGCACGCCGCCGCCGAGGCCAAGGCGCGGACCGAGCGCGAGGCCGCGGAAGCCAAGGAACGCGAGGCGCCGCCTCGTTCCGTGCCGACGGCCCCGACACCGGCCGCCGCCCTCGCCGCGATCGTCCCCGACCCGCTGCAGCCGCATCAGCCGCACGCGCCGGAACCGGGCAAGACCCGGCTGCAGCTGCCGGCGGCAGGCACCATCACCAAGCGCTGGGGCGATCCCGAGGGCTACTCGACGAGCAAGGGGCTGACCATCCAGACCAGGCCCGGCGCGCAGATCGTCGCCCCGCTCGAAGGCCGCGTCGAATTCGCCGGGCCGTTCAAGGGCTATGGGCAAATCTTGATCATCGATCACGGCGGGGGATATCATTCCCTCTTGGCCGGAATCGACCGGATCGATAGTGCAGTGGGTCAATGGGTCGTGGCGGGCGAGCCGCTCGGCACGATGCAGCCCGACGGCAGGCCCAGCCTTTACCTGGAGCTGCGCCGGCAAGGACAGCCAATAAATCCGCTGCCGTGGCTGGTGGCCCGCGATGGAAGAGCGAGTGGATGATGCGGCGATTTTCACTGGTGGCGACGACCGCCATATTCCTGGTCCTGGGCCCGGCCGTGGCCGCGCCCTCGGCGGATCAGAAGGCCCAGGAGGCGGCCAGCCCGGAGACCTTCAAGGCTCTCGACCTCTTTGCCGAAGTGTTCGAGCGCGTGCGTCAGGATTCGGTCGAGCCGGTCAAGGACGAGCAGCTGATCGAGGGCGCCATCAGCGGCATGCTGACCTCGCTCGACCCGCATTCGAGCTACATGGACGCCAAATCCTACAAGGCCATGCAGGTCGAGCAGAAGGGCGAGTTCGGCGGCCTCGGCATCCAGGTCGTGGGCGAGCCGGGCTTCGTGCGCGTGATCGCGCCGACCGATGATTCCCCCGCCTTCAAGGCCGGCATCAAATCGGGCGACCTCATCATCTCGATCGACGGCAACCCGATCGCGAACATGACCACCGACGAAGCCATCGACAAGATGCGCGGACCGCCGAACACCTCGGTCAAGATCACGGTGAAGCGCGAGCAGCAGGCGCCGTTCGACCTGACCCTCACCCGCGCCATCGTGCATGTGCCCGCCGTGCGCGGCAAGCTCGAGCGCGACACCATCGCCTATATCCGCATCCCGACATTCCTGCCCGAGCATCTGGGCCAGGAGCTGGAGAACAAGTACAAGGAGCTGAAGGGGCAGGCCGGCGGCAAGCTGCAGGGGTTGGTGCTGGATCTGCGCTCCGATCCGGGCGGGCTGCTCGACCAGGCCGTGGCCGTCAGCGACGAGTTCCTGGAGCGCGGCGAGATCGTCTCCGTCCGCGGAAGGCGGCCGGACGATGTGCAGCGCTACAACGCCCATCCCGGCGACATCACCAGCGGGCTGCCGATCGTCGTCCTGATCGACGGCGGCACGGCGTCGGCCTCCGAGATCGTCGCGGGCGCGCTGCAGGACCATCACCGCGCGGTCATCATGGGCACGCGCTCCTTCGGCAAGGGCTCAGTGCAGACCATCATCCCGCTGCGCGACGCCGGTGCCATGCGCCTCACCACGGCGCGCTACTTCACCCCCTCGGGCCGCTCGATCCAGGCCAAGGGCATCGATCCGGACATCGTGGTCGAGCCGGCCAAGATCGAGAAGATCGCGCTGGGCGAACGCGTCCACGAGGCCGATCTCAAGGGCGCGCTCAAGAACCCGGACCAGGCGACGCCCGACGGCGGCAAGCTGAAACCCACGGACACCAAGCCGGGCGACCCGGTGACGCCGCCCGCGGGCGAGGCGGTTCCGGCAGGCGCCACGGCGACGCCGGTCGCGGCCGCCCCCGCCGATCCGAACGCGCTCTCGGCCGAGGATTACCAGCTCAACCGCGCACTCGACCTGCTGAAGGGCATGGCGCTCTTCGCCAACAAGGCGGTCGACTGACCGGACGGGATCCACATGGCTAAAGGCCGCGCCAAGACGGCACCAGCCTCAACACGCGACCGGTCGGGCTTTCGCCTGCTGATCGTCGTGTCGGCAATCAACGCCGCCGCCTTCATCGGCCTCGGCGGCTGGCTGCTGCTGGCCGGGCCGCCGGCGCCGGTCACGGTCGCGGTCGACCTGCCGCAGCCGCCCAAGCCGGAGCCGGAGCCGCCTCCGGCGGCGGCGCCCGAGCCCGAGCCGGCGGCACCCGCCTCGACGATCCCGGCCCCGCCGCCGATCGGCCGGCCGCCCGGCTTCAACGAGGGGCGCGCGCTGCTGCCGGCGCCCGATCCCGACCTGATCGAAAGTGCCGCCTCCGGCTTCCTGCCCGTGATCGGCCGTGACGGACGGCAGCCCTGGCAGGTCTATGGCCGGCCATTCGACCTTTCCGACACCAGGCCGCGCATCGCCATCCTGATCGGGGACCTCGGCGTCTCTCAGACCACGACCGAGAATGCCATCACCCAGCTGCCGGCGCCGGTGACCCTCGCCTTCGCGACCTACAAGAAGCAGCTCGGCGAATGGATCAACATGGCGCGCTCGGCCGGCCACGAGGTATTGCTCGACCTGCCGCTCGAGCCCAACGAATATCCGCGCACCGACCCCGGCCCCAATGCGCTGCTGACCTCGCTCGCGCCCGAGGAGAATATGCGGCGTCTGGAATGGAACATGAGCCAGGCGACCGGCTATGTCGGGCTGGTGGGCTTCATGGGCTCGCGCTTCTCCGCCTCGCGCGACGACATGCAGCCGCTGTTGCAGATGATCAAGAAGCGCGGGCTGCTCTATGTCGACAACCGCTCCACGCCGCAGACCGCCGTGCCCGGCATCGCCAACGAAACCGGCCTGCCGATGCTCACGGTCAACCGCCTGCTCGACGGCGATCCGACCCGCGCCGCGGTCGACAAGAAGCTCTCGGAGCTGGAGGATGTGGCGCGCCGCACGGGCGGGTCGCTCGGCCTGGCGCAGCGCGTCGAGCCCGTGGTGCTGGAGCGGATCGGCGTCTGGGCGCAGGGTCTCGAAGATCGCGGGCTGGTGCTGGCCCCGGTCTCGGCCGTGATCGAGAAGCAGAAATCCGGCGGCGACAAGCCGAAATCCGACGAGAAGGCCAAGCCCGACGAGAAGGGGAAGCCGGCCGAGGAGAAGAAGGCGGCGCCGGCCGCCGAGCCCAAGCCCGCCGCCGCCGGCTCGAACCCCACCGCTCAAGCCGCGAAGCCCGAGCATGAGTGAGGTGCCCGAGCCCGATCCCGATCCCGCCTATCGGCGCAATGTCGGCATCATGCTGCTCGATGCCGAGGGCCGCGTCTGGGTCGGCAAGCGCATCGGCATGGCGGAAGGCGGCTGGCAGATGCCGCAGGGCGGCATCGATGCCGGCGAGGAGCCGCAGGCGGCGGCGGTGCGCGAGCTGCATGAGGAGATCGGCACCGACAAGGCCCAAATCCTGTTCGCGACCGAGGGCTGGCTGCTCTACGACGTGCCGGCCGATCTCGCCAAGGAGCGCCGCTGGCACGGCAAATGGCGCGGCCAGGCCCAGCGCTGGTACGCGATGCGCTTCACCGGCACGGACAAGGATATCGACATCGCGACCGAGCACCCGGAATTCGACGAATGGCGCTGGGCGCGGCGGGACGAGCTGGTGGGGCTGATCGTGCCGTTCAAGCGCAAGGTGTACGAGGCGGTGGTGGCTGAGTTCGAGCCGAAGCTGCGGGGGATGGGGATGTAGGGGGTGGGCGCTGGGGTTCGTAGTAGCCGTTAAACTCATGCCGACTCCGACCGCAGTAGATTGTGGGTCGCATGGGGTCCCAGATCATTAAGAGAACCGCCGCCCGCCCATTGCAGGCCAAGCATAGCAACCGAATCTCGTAAGACATGACTCCGGCCCGCCGTCGAAGGTAATCCCAGCGGAGGCGGACGCCGTTGGGTAGGTCTTTAGCGAGGACCGGATCGGACAGCCCCCTCACTCCGCCCAATCGGTCACGACCAGCCCCGGCACGCGGACAAACTCCCGGCCCTTGGCGGTGACGAGCGGGACGCCGGCCCGTCGCGCCTGCCCGGCGATCAGCGCGTCGTAGGGGCCGATCGGCTTCGCCTGCCGCCGCAGATGGGCCCGGATATCCGCCGCCTCCCGCGCATCCGCCGTCGCGAAAGGAAGCAATTGCAGCGCGCCCGCGGCGATGAAGAGCGCGATCTTGTCTTCATTCGCCCGCCGACGCTCGCTATAGGCGGCCCCATACATCAGCTCGTGATAGACGATCATGGAGAGTCCGAGCGACGTTCCCGACGCCCGCGCGGCATCGAACTTCTCGCGCACCGCGGGCTGGCGATTGTTGAGCAGGGCGATGGCGACATTGGTATCGAGATGGATCACGGCTCGAAGGCCACCCGGTCTTCCGGCATCTCCGGCTGTTCACGCCCCTCGGGCATGAAGGGCGTATCACCGAGCTGATCGATCAGTGCCCAAGGCATCGCGGCATCGGGCCCCAGCGGCTCCAGGATCACCCGGTCGCCGACCTTGGTAATGCGCACTTCCCGGCCCTCGAAGCGGTATTCCTTCGGCAACCGCACGGCTTGGCTGCGCCCATGGGTGAAGAGCTTCGCCTTCGCGCTCATTTGAGGCCTCGCTGGTATCTACCATGTGATAGATATCATGCTACTGGCGCGTCCGTCAAATCGTCGAGCCTGCAGGGCTCCGTGGGAAATCAGCGGCAGGTGGCTCGACTTCAGGGACCGCCGAAAAGCGGAAAACCCCACTCTCATTCCGGCAGCCCCGCTTTTCGCAGGCCCTCCGCGAGCATGGCGAAATCTTCCGTCCGGTGGATCGTGAGCCAATCCTTGAGATTGGAGATGCGCAGCGCCGGATCGAGCCCGCGCAAATGCTCCATGGCCCGCTGCGCCTGCTCCGCCCGCTCGGCCAGCGCATGGCTTGCCGCGATGATGCAGGCCACCATCAAAAAGCTCGGCAGGTTCCTGAACGACTCCTCCGCCCATGACGAGGCCGCGTCGAAGCGGCCTGCGAACAAGTGCGCCGCCGCCATTCCCGCCTGCATTCGATACATTTCCGGATCCAGGGGACTGAGCCGCATGGCGTGGGCGAAATGCTCGATCGCGCTCTCCGTCTCGCCATGCCAGACTCTGAGGAAGCCGCCCAGGAACCAGGCGGCCGCCAGGTTCGGATTGAGGGCTACCGCCCGATCGAGCAGGGCGATGCCGCCATCGAGATCGCCGGCGAGATGGCCGAGCGCGTGACCGGCTCTCGTGAGCGCCACCGCATCGTCCCTGCCCAGCTCGACCGCCCGCCGGGCCAATCGAGCCCCCTCGGCGGTTTCCCGCGCGCGATCGGTCATCCAGCCATTGACCTTGCGCCAGAGATGGCACCATGCCGCCATGCCGTAGGCCGAGGCGAACTCGGGATCGAGCTCCATCGCCTGATCGAACAGAAGGAGCGCTTCGCAGTTGGCCTCCCTGCTGCCCTGGTGCAGCTTCGCCACGCCGCGCAGATAGCAATCATAGGCGCTGAGGCTCGTGGTCGGCTTCCGCTGCGCGCGCTCGATCTCCGCGCGCTCCAGCTGCGGCGCCATCGCGCCAACGACGCTCGCGGCAACCTGATCCTGCAGCTCGAAGATGTCATCGAGGGTGCCCTCGAACCGCTCCGCCCAGAGATGCGCGCCGGTTGCCGCATCGATCAATTGCCCCGTGATGCGCACACGGTTCGCGGCCTTGCGCACGCTGCCTTCCAGCACATGGCCAACGCCGAGCTCGCGGCCCACCTGCTTCACATCCACCGCCCGGCCCTTGTAGGTGAAGCTCGAGTTGCGCGCGATGACGAACAACCAGCGAAGGCGCGACAATGCCGTGATGATGTCCTCCACCACGCCAGCCGCTCATGTTCCGGAACGGCAGGACCGCAATCGAAGGCTTGTCCGGAAGGGACGGCGCCGGGGGCGACAGATCGTCCGCCATGGGCGACCGGCTCTCCGGCGAATGGGCCCCGTCGCGTGCTGCTATTTCCGTGACATCGGCGACGAACCGGAACCCTTTGCGCGCGATCGTCCGGATCAGCCGCTGCTCCTCGCCGCTATCGCCGATCGCCTTGCGCACCGCATTGATATGGCTGGTGAGGGTCGATTCGGAGACGATCCGCCCGCCCCAGACCGCATCCAGCAGATCGTCCTTGCTGACGACGCGCGCGCGGTTCTCGATCAGATGAGCCAGCAGGTCGAAGACTTGCGGCCCGATCGCCACCACCGCCTCCCCCCGCGTCAGCTCCCGCCGCTCGGGGTCGAGCACATAGCCTCCGAACAGGAATTGCACGTCGGCGCCCCCATTGGTCTGGGCCACCCTCGATGGCGCGGCAGGTCTTGGGATACCGGGCCTGTGCCGCTCCCATCAAGGGGTACACTGGCGTGATATCGGCTCATTTGGACGAATATCCAAGGCAAACTCAAGCGTAATCCAAGGCGCTCGCAAGGTCTTCCGGCCGGCCGGCTGGCATTCTCCTCCCACCGGAACGCGATGGGCGCGACCGGTCGTCGGACAGAGGAGAGAGACATGAAGATCGTGGTCATCGGAGGCACCGGCCTCATCGGAACCAATCTCGTCGGCAGGCTTCGCCGGAAAGGACATGAGGTCCTGGCGGCATCGCCCAATTCGGGCGTCAACACCATCACCCGCGAAGGGCTTGCCGAAGCGCTCTCCGGCGCCCGGATCGTCGTCGACGTGGCCAACTCGCCGTCGTTCGAGGACAAGGCCGTCCTGGAATTCTTCGAGACGTCCGGCCGCAACCTGCTTGCGGCGGAAGCCGCCGCCGGCGTCGGACATCATGTGGCCCTGTCGGTCATCGGTACCGACCGCCTGCCCGACAGCGGCTACCTCCGCGCCAAGCTGGCGCAGGAGAAGCTGATCAAGGCTTCCGGGATTCCCTATACGATCCTGCGGGCGACGCAGTTCTTCGAATTCGTCGGCGCCATCGCCCAGTCGGGCGCGGACGGCGACGTGATCCGGCTGTCGCCGGCTCTGATGCAGCCCATCGCTGCCGATGACGTGGCCGCGGCCCTGGCCGACCTCGTCACCGGCGCACCGCTGAACGGGACCGTCGAGGTCGCCGGCCCCGAGCCCATCCCGCTCGACGCGCTCGCCCGCCGCTTCCTGGCCGCCAAGGGCGACAGGCGTCAGGTGATCGCCGACGTTCATGCCCGCTATTTCGGCACCGAGCTGAACGACAAATCGCTGACGCCCGGCGATCACCCGCGTCTCGGACCGACCCGCTTCGCGGACTGGCTCGAAGCGTCCGCGGCGCAGGCGTAAGCGCGGCGTTCATCTCGGCAACACCGCATCCATCCCGATAGGGAAGGGGCATAAGCCATGAACATCGTCCAGGACAACCCAGCCATTTCGATCGCGATCATCACGATGGTGACGTTCAATGACCTGTTCCTCTCCGCGAACGGCCTCTTCATGCTCGTCGATCCATGGGCGTGGTATGAGCTCGTGCCCGGGGTGACCAGTACCGGCTTCTTCAATCAGCACTTCATCCGCGATATCGGGATCATCCAGCTGTTTCTCGGCGCGGCATTCGTCCTCGGCATGGCCCCGGCCGGAGCATCGCATCGGGCTATGGGCGGCGGCCAGCTTGTGGCTCGCCGCCCACGCCGCTTTTCACCTGTGGGAGGTCGCGGTCGGCATCTGCTCCGCGGCGGCCATTCCCCGCGATTTTCCGGCCGTCACCCTGCCGGCGATCATCGAGGCGGCGCTGACCCTTTGGGCGGCCCGCCGCTCACGGGCGGCAGGGGCCGCCTCCGCCCGAGAAGAGCGTCATGGCCGGGTCTGCCGGAGCCGGATCGGAATGAGTGGCAACCACCCATTCCGTGAATCCGGACCATTGCCTCAGGCGCGCTGGCCGGCGGCTTCCAGGATCAGCTTGGCGATCTCCTCGGGATGGGAAATCAGCGACAGGTGGCTCGACTTCAGCTCGATGGTCTTGGCTCCCATCCGCTTGGCCATGAACCGTTCGAGATCCGGGTTGATCGTCCGATCTTCGGTGGAGACGGCATAGAAGCTCGGCTTCGACCGCCACGCCGCCTGCGTGGTTTTGCCGGTGAGCAACGCCTTTTGGAACGGCTCCTGGACCGCATAAAGCACCTTTGCCTTTGCTTCCGGCAGGTCACCCGCGAAATCGCGCAGGAAGGCGGCCTCGCTGAGGCGCCCTTCATCGCCATCGAAGATGATCCCGGCGGATGCGGGCGGCGTCGGGTAGGTCTTGGCGAGCGCGGTATAGTCCTCGCCTGCGTCGGGCGCGCGCGCCGCGACATAGACGAGGGCCGAGACCTTAGGATGCATGCCGGCCTCGGTCACGATCATGCCCGAGAAGGAATGCCCGACCAGGACCGTCGGGCCATCCTGCCGCTCCAGCACGCGCTGGGCCGCGGCCACGGCCTCGGGCAGCGTCGTCAGCGGGTTCTGCACGGAGGTGGCATTGAGTCCGGCCGCCTGCAGCCGCGCGATCACCTCCGTCCAGCAGGACCCGTCGGCGAAGAGTCCGTGGACGAGCACGACGTTGCGGGCCGCGACCGGTGCCGCCACCGCGGCCATGCTGCGGTTGGAGACCAGTGAGGCCGCGGCACCGGCAAGGAGGGCGGCCGAGAAATCACGTCTGCTCATCGTCATGGTATGTCTTCCTTCCTTGGTGAGGCGCTTGCCGATCTCGACATTGCTACCCGAAAGAAGATGCCCGACTCTTGTATCCTTCGCTTGGAAAGGCCGGCGTTACGAGCACAATTCTGTGATCGGGTCGACGTCTCCACCCTCGATCCGCCTCAGATCGACTTCACCTCGCCGCCATCCATGCGCAGCGTCGAGCCGGTCATCCAGCGTGCCCCGGGCGAGACCAGGAAGGCCATCAGCTCCGCGATTTCCTCCGGCTCGCCATAGCGCGCGATGCCGGCTTCCTTCGGGAAATTGGCCGTCGCCTCCTCGACCGTCATGTCGTGCAGCGGCGCCCAATGCTGGAGGTACGAGCGGCGGCGGCCCGTCATCACCGGCCCGGGCAGGACGCTGTTGACCTGGACGCCGTCGGCGATGCCGCGATCGGAGAACGCCTTCGCGAGGGCGACGATCGCGGCATTGATCGTGCCCACGGCGGCATAGGGCGCCTTCGGAAACAGCGCCGAATTGCCCGACATCAGGACGACGGCACCTTTGGCCGCCTTGAGCGCCGGCCAGGCCGCGATGGTCAGCCGCCGCGCGCCGTGCAGCTTGAGCGCCAGGCCGCCCTCCCACTGCGCATCGGTCATCTCGAACAGGTCGATCTGCGGCACGGCGCCCGCGATATTGAGCAGGGCGTCGATTCGGCCGAACGAAGCGAGGCTTTGGTCGACGACCGACTGCGCCGCCGACGGCTCGGCGAGATCGGCATCGATGACGAGCACCTCCGCGCCGGCCGCCTTCACCGCCGCTGCCGTCTGCTCCAGATTCGACCGGCTCCGCGCGACCAGGACGAGGGCGGCGAAGTCGCGGGCGAGGCGGACGGCGGTGGCTTGGCCGATCCCCTGGCTGGCGCCGGTGACGAGGGCAACTGATTTCGGCATCTGATTTCTCCTCGGTTCAAGAGAGCGTCAGTCGTGGACGACGACCATCTTTCCGGTGGCCTCGTTGGCCTCCATGACGCGGTGCGCCTCGCGGATCTCCTCGAAGCGGAAGATCCGGACGGGCTTCACATCGAGCCGGCCGGCGGCGGCATCTTCGGCAATCCGTTGCAGAGGGACGTCGGAGACCGGGAAGCCCGGCGTTCCGAACACGAAGCTGCCGAAGAAGGTGAGGTAAACGCCGCTCGCCATCTGCAGCAGCGGGTTGAAATCCGCGATCGGGTCGAGACCACCGAGCCAGCCCGCGAGGCAGGAACGGCCGCCGCGCCGCAGCATGGCGAGGGAATCGAGCGCCACGCTATTGCCCACCAGATCGAGGACGGCATCGATCCGCTTCGCCTCGGCAATGTGCTTCGAGAGATCGGGGCGTTCGACCTCGCAGCGAGCGGCGCCGAGCTTCTCCAGCATGGCAAAGCGCTCGCGGCTGCGCGTCGTCGCGATCACCCGCGCGCCTTCATTGACCGCCATCTTGAGCGCGGCCTGGCCGAACGAGGAGGTGGCACCGCGGATGACCAGGAGCTGACCCTTTTCGAGCGCGAGATTGCGGAAGAGACAGGTCCAGGCGGTGGCGTAAGTTTCAGGGATCGCCGCGAGCTCGGCCCAAGGCAGATCCGCCTCGATCAAGGCGACGTTGGACACCGGCGCGCGGGTATATTCCGCGTAGCTGCCGTTGATCGTCCGGCCGAGGCCGCCCATCAGCGCCGCCACCTTGGCACCGACCGAAAACTCGCCGCCGGGGCAGGATTTCACCAGCCCCACGCATTCGATGCCGCTGACCGGCGCCGCCTCGGCCCACTCGCCTCGGCGCATATGCATTTCGGCGTGATTGATGCCGAACGCCTTGATCTGGATGACCACATGACCGGGTTTGGGTTCGGGCTCCGGAATGTCCTTGTAGACGAGGCTGTCTAGCCCGCCGAACTTCTCAAGCACGATGGCACGCATGATGAGCTCCCCATAGTAGGCGCGCCCGCCCGCTCGACCCCGCGAGCGGGCGCGACGTTGCGGCATCAACGGGCGAGGAAATCCCGGATGGCGGCGGCGATTTCCGCGGCGTGGGTCTCCAGCGCGAAATGCCCGGTATCGAAGAAGCGAACGACAGCGTTCGGAATGTCGCGCTTGAACGCCTCGGCCCCGGGCGGCAGGAAGAATGGATCGTTCTTGCCCCACACCGCCAGGAAGGGCGGCTTGTGGGTGCGGAAATAATTCTGGAAGGTCGGATAGAGCGCGACGTTGCTCTTATAGTCGCCGAACAGATCGAGCTGCAGCTCGTCGGCGCCCGGCCGGGCCATGTAGAAATTATCGAGCGAATAGCCGTCGGGCGAGACGCTCGTCGGGTCGGGAACGCCGTGCGTATATTGCCAGACGGTCGTCTCGGGCTTGAGGAAGGCGCGGAGCGCTTCGCGGTTGGCAGGCGACGCGTCCTTCCAATAAGCCTGGATCGGGTTCCAGCCCTCGCTCAGCCCTTCCTCATAGGCGTTGCCGTTCTGCGAGATGATCGCGGTGATCCGCTCCGGATGCTTCACGGCCAGCCGGAACCCGGTCGGCGCGCCGTAATCGAAGACATAGACGGCGTAGCGATCGAATCCCACCACCTCGGTGAACCGGTCGATCGTCGCCGCGATCCGGTCGAAGGTGAGGCCGCGGTCCGGCATATCGGACCGGCCGAAACCCGGCAGGTCGGGGGCGATGATGTGGAAGCGATCGGCCAGAAGCGGAATGAGATCGCGGAACATGTGGCCGGCGCTCGGAAACCCATGAAGCAGCAGCAGCTTCGGGGCGCCGGGGGAACCCGCCTCACGATAGAAGATATTGAAGCCGTCCACGTCCGCGCTTCGATATTTGGCATTGGTCATGACGCTTTTCCTCCGGGAAAGACTGTAACCCTGCTGTACGCAACAATCAGGTTATGTGGAAAGATGCCGTGACCCGTGAATATCTGTCTTTACGGGTATCGGCGACTTCCTGTGCCGCGGCATCGCCTCGATGTGGGGCGGCCGCGCTCAACCGCCAACGACTTCGCCGATCGCGGCGTGAATGATATCTATGACCATCGTGGGTGCCGTCACGAGCGGCGTGTGATCGACCGGATGCGCGTGGATTCGCGCCTTCATCCGCTCGGCCATGAAGCGCTGGTTGTCGTGGACGATCATGCGATCCTGCTCCGCGACGAGGAACCAGGCCGGACGGTCCTTCCACAGCGGCCGAGGTACGGCGACCGTAATGCAGGCGGGTGAGATCGGCCGCTGAACCGCGGCCAGCAAGGCGTGCTCCTCGGCGGTGGCATTCTGCGCGAAAGCCGCGGCAAAGGCGCCCTCGGGCAAATAGAGCAGCCCGTGATCGTCGGGCGCCAGCTTGGGCGCCTTGGGGTGCGGCTCGCCGCGGGAGAAGACGTCGGCCACGGTCTCGCCCTCGTCGGGCGCCAGCGCGGCCACATAAACCAGCGCCCTGACCTTTTCGCTGCGCGTCGCCGCGATGACGGCGCCGGCATAGGCATGGCCGACGAGAACGACCGGCCCCGCCGCACGCTCCAGCGTGCGGTCTAGTGCCGCCACATCGTCGGCGAAAGAGGTCAGCGGCAACGGTGCCGCCAGCACCTCGATACCATCGGCCGCCAGCGGCTTGATGATCTTTGCCCAGCTCGACCCATCGGCCCAGGCACCGTGGACGAGCACGACGCTCACATCATTCGAGGACATATCCGCTCTCCCTTCGAAACAGGCCCACCCAACGTCATAACCATTGAATTGGCGACGTGACGGTTACCGCAGCCTTGAATAACTTGTCAAGACCGGTTATGGAGGTTATGTATTTTTATATCGAATGGTCAGCCGGGGGCGGACGGCCGCCGCGACCGGAAGGAGCCGTGATGGACCGCCCACCCGCAAGCTTTGTCGGCGGTGTCGTCGGGTTGGATTTTCTGAACTCGATCGCAACGTCGGGCGATACCGCCATCGACTGGCTCGACGATGGTGAGGGACTGCTCGACTGGCTGCAGCAGGCGCAGCTTGTGCCGCCCCACGCCCTCGACGCCCTTCGGGCCCAGGCCTATCCCGGCGAGTTCGACAAGCTCGCGGATCAGGCGAGAAGCCTGCGGGAATGGTTCAGAGGCTTCGTGCTGAAGCATAAGGGCAGCCCCCTGGCCAGGGAGCATCTCGGCGAGTTGGAGCCGCTGAATCGCCTGCTGGAGCGCGACGAGAGTTTCAGCGGCATCGGGCGACGGCAAGAGGAAGGCCCGGCCGCTCTCGAGCTTCGGTCAATGCGCCGGTGGCGGTCGCCGGAGGCGCTCCTCCTGCCGATCGGCGAGGCGCTGGCACGGTTCGTCTGCACGGAGGATTTCTCGGCTGTGAAGGCCTGTGAAGGCCCCGCCTGCACGCTGCTTTTTGCCGACCACACGCGAGGCCGCGCGCGACGGTGGTGCAGCATGGCGACATGCGGTAACCGGGCGAAGCAGGCCGCGCACCGGCATCGGCTCAAGGCACATCAACATCGGATGTGCCGGCCGGCCGCCTGAATCGGACGGTTGTTCGCGCGCCCTTCGGCGCGCGGCAGGCGCTACGCCGCGGTCCGCTCCTCGGCCCGTATCAGACGCTTGGTGCGGCGCTGCATGGTGATCCAGGCGAGGTTGGAGGCGACGCGGTTGAGCTTGCCGTTGGGCGACAGCCCGATCGCCTTGAACACCATCGCCATGCCGCGATCGACATGGTGGCGGCGGTAGATGCTGTAGGCACGGCTGACATAGGCCTGGTTCCAGCGCTTGCGGTCGTAAGGCTGGTCGCCGCCATTGGCGGCGTAATAGGCGTAGGCGAGCTCGTCATCCTCGGATTCGGCGATGCGGCCGACGGCGACGCCGAGCCGGCCCCAGAAGCCCAGCCCTTCCCGCTCCAGATAGCGCTTGAGGCGCGCATAGAAGAGCTTGTAATGGCGCAGCTCGTCGGCGGCGATCTTGCGGCAGATATCCTTCAGCACCGGCTCCTCGGTCACCTCGGCCAAGGCCGTATAATAGGAGCTGGTGCCGGTCTCGACGATGCAGCGCGCGATCAGTTCGCCCGAGCGCGAGCCGCGAATCGAGGCCTGCACCTCGGTCTGCAGCGTATAGCCCTCGACGAACCGCTTGAACGACGCCTGGAAATCGAAGCTCGGATCGGCGAGCTGGGCCCAGCGGCCGAGCACCTCGCCATGCTGCACTTCCTCGAGCCCCCAGCGATTGGCCTCGGCCTGGAAATCCGGATCGTCATCGAAGACATTGCACAGATAACGGACATATTCATGCCCGTTATACTCGACGAGACCCGCGGCCTTGACGATCCGGACGGTCTCGGGATCGACCTTGGCGGCGTCGAACTCGTGCCACGGCACGTCATCCAGGGTCCAATGCGGCATCGACATACCCAATCAACAACGGGGACAGACAAGGGCTCCCCGTTTTATGCCACCGAGCCCTTATTTAGTAAAAGCTTAATAAAAGGGGCTGCGGCGATCAGTGCTCCGCGCGCTGGGCAAAAGCTTGCAGCTTGGCCGCGGCGACAGCCTGGGCGCGCTGAAGGGCATGGAGCCTGCTCTGATTCGTATCTCCCTCCGCACTGTAGCCGGCGAGCGCCGCGTCGGCGGCGCGCTGCTCGGCCTCGGCGGCGCCGCGGTCGAGCTCGGTGACGTTCACCGCCTCGTCGGCCAGCACCGTGCAGCGGTCGGGCGTCACCTCGGCGAAGCCACCGGCGATGAAGATGCGCTCGACCACGGCGCTGCCCTCATAGACCGCGATCGTGCCCGGTCGAATCGAGGAGATCAGCGGCGCATGATTGGGCAGCACGCCGAAATCGCCCTCGGCCCCCGGAATGACGACCATATCGACCGCTTCCGAGACCAGGATGCGAGCGGGGGACACCAGCTCGAAATTGACCTTGCCGGCCATTTAGGCCGCCTCGGCCGAAAGCTTCCGGGCCTTTTCCTGGGCTTCCTCGATGGTGCCGACCATGTAGAAGGCCGATTCCGGCAGGTCGTCGTATTGACCCTCGACGATGCCTTTGAAGCCCCTGATCGTGTCTTCGAGCTTCACGAACACGCCCGGCGTGCCGGTGAAGACCTCGGCGACATGGAAGGGTTGCGACAGGAAACGCTCGATCTTGCGGGCGCGCGCCACGACCAGTTTGTCCTCGTCCGACAGCTCGTCCATGCCCAGGATGGCGATGATGTCCTGCAGCGACTTGTACTGCTGCAGCACGCGCTGGACGGAGCGGGCGACGTTGTAATGATCTTCGCCGATGACGCGCGGATCCATCATGCGCGAGGTCGAGTCGAGGGGATCGACGGCCGGGAAGATCGCCTTTTCCGCGATCGAGCGGCTCAGCACCGTGGTCGCGTCCAGATGGGCGAAGGAGGTCGCCGGCGCCGGGTCGGTCAGATCGTCGGCGGGCACGTAGATCGCCTGCACCGAGGTGATCGAGCCCTTCTTGGTGGTGGTGATGCGTTCCTGCAGCGCGCCCATGTCGGTCGCGAGCGTCGGCTGATAGCCCACCGCCGACGGGATGCGGCCCAGGAGCGCCGACACTTCCGAGCCCGCCTGGGTGAAGCGGAAGATGTTGTCGATGAAGAACAGCACGTCCTGGCCTTCCTCGTCGCGGAAATATTCGGCGACGGTGAGGCCGGTCAGCGCCACGCGGGCGCGGGCGCCGGGCGGCTCGTTCATCTGGCCGAAAATGAGCGCCACCTTGGAGCCTTCGCCGTCGGTCTTGACGATGCCGGCATCCTTCATCTCGTGATAAAGGTCGTTGCCCTCGCGGGTGCGCTCGCCGACGCCGGCGAACACCGAGTAGCCGCCATGCTCCTTGGCGACGTTGTTGATCAGCTCCTGGATGGTCACGGTCTTGCCCACGCCGGCGCCGCCGAACAGGCCGATCTTGCCGCCGCGCGCGTAGGGGGCGAGCAGGTCGATGACCTTGATGCCGGTGATCAGGATCTCGGCCTCGGTCGACTGGTCGACGAATTCCGGGGCCGAGCGATGGATCGGGGCCGAGCGCTTGGCATTGACCGGGCCGCGCTCGTCGATCGGCTCGCCGATGACGTTGAGGATGCGGCCCAAGGTCTCGGGGCCGACCGGCACGGTGATGGGCGCGCCCAGATCTTCGGCCTTCATGCCGCGGACGAGGCCGTCGGTCGTGTCCATGGCGATGGTGCGCACGGTGTTCTCGCCCAGATGCTGCGCCACCTCGAGGATGAGGTTGCGGTCGGGGATCTGCACCTTGAGCGCATTCAGGATCGCCGGCTTCTCGCCCTCGAACTGGACGTCGCACACGGCGCCGATGACCTGTGTGATGATGCCCACATTGTTCTTGGCCATGACGTGTTTCCTTTAAGCGAGACGAGCCTCTAGAGCGCCTCGGCGCCCGAGATGATCTCGATGAGTTCCTTGGTGATGACGGCCTGACGTGTCCGGTTCCGCAGCGTCGTCAGAGAGTCGATGAGATCGCCGGCGTTGCGCGTCGAATTGTCCATGGCCGTCATGCGAGCGCCCTGCTCGCTGGCGGCGTTCTCGAGCAGCGCCGTGAAGATCTGGATCGCCATATTGCGCGGCAGCAGCTCGGCGAGGATCTCCTCCTCCTCCGGCTCGAACTCGTAGACGGCCCCGCCGAGGCCGTTATCCTCGGCGCCTTCGGGCACCGGCGCCGGCACGAGCTGGCGGGTGGTGACGATCTGCGAGATGGCCGAGCGGAACTTGTTGAAGATGATCCGTGCGACATCGAACTCGCCGGCCTCGAAGCGGCGGACGATGTCCTCCGCGACCGGGGACGCCTCGCTGAAGGCCACGCCGCGCCGGCCGATCTCGACGAAATTGCCAAGCGTGATCTTGGCCGCGTCGCGCCTAAGGCTGTCGCGGCCCTTGCGGCCGATGGTGATGACCTTGACGGTCTTGCCCTGGGAAGTGAGCTCGCGGATCTGCCGCCGCGCCTCGCGCAGGACCGAGGAGTTGAGGCCGCCGGCCAGGCCGCGGTCGGAAGTCACGACGACCAGCAGATAGGTCTGGTCCTTGCCGGTGCCGGCCAGCAGCGGCGGCGCCGTCGGCAGCCCGGCCATGGATTTCGCGAGCGAGGTCAGCATCCGCTCCATCCGCTCGGCATAGGGCCGGGCGGCGGTGGCGGCATCCTGGGCGCGCTTCAGGCGCGAGGCGGCCACGACCTTCTGCGCCGAGGTGATCTTCTGGATCGCCGTGACGCTTCGGATGCGGTTCCGCAGCTCCTTTAATGTCGCCATCGGCTAGAATCCCTTTCCGGCGCTGCCGATCATGCGAACGACGCCAGTCATGCGAAGGACTTGGCGAAATTCTCGAGGAAGCCGGCGAGCGTCTTCTCGGTCTCGGCGACGATCTCGCGCTTGGTCCGGATCGATTCCAGCACCTCCGGATGACGCGCCTTGAGCTCGCCCAGATAGGCCTGCTCGAAGCGGGAGACGGCGTCGACCGGCACCTTGTCGAGATAGCCGCGGACGCCGGCGAAAATCGCGGCGACCTGCTCCTCGACCGGCAGCGGCGCGAATTGCGGCTGCTTCAGGAGCTCGGTCAGACGCGCGCCGCGCGCCAGCAGGCGCTGGGTCGCGGGGTCGAGGTCGGAGGCGAACTGGGCGAAGGCCGCCATCTCGCGATACTGCGCCAGCTCCAGCTTGATGCGGCCGGCGACCTGCTTCATCGCCTTGATCTGGGCGGCGGAACCGACGCGGCTGACGCTCAGGCCGACATTGATGGCCGGGCGGATGCCGCGATAGAACAGCTCGGTCTCCAGGAAGATCTGGCCGTCGGTGATCGAGATGACGTTGGTCGGGATGTAGGCGGCCACGTCGCCGGCCTGCGTCTCGATGATCGGCAGCGCCGTGAGCGAGCCGGCACCGTGCTCGTCGTTCATCTTGGCCGCGCGCTCCAAGAGGCGCGAATGCAGGTAGAACACGTCGCCCGGATAGGCTTCGCGGCCCGGCGGACGGCGCAGCAGCAGCGACATCTGGCGATAGGCCACCGCCTGCTTCGACAGATCGTCATAGATGATCAGCGCATGCATGCCGTTGTCGCGGAAATACTCGCCCATGGTGCAGCCCGTGTAGGGCGCCAGGAACTGCAGCGGCGCCGGCTCGGACGCGGTCGCGGCGACGATGATCGAATATTCGAGCGCGCCGTAATCCTGCAGCGTCTTTACCAGCTGGGCCACGGTCGAGCGCTTCTGGCCGATCGCGACATAGATGCAGTAGAGCTTCTTCGACTCGTCGCTGCCGGCGTTGATGGATTTCTGGTTGATGATCGTGTCGATGGCGACGGCGCTCTTGCCGGTCTGGCGGTCGCCGATGATCAGCTCGCGCTGGCCGCGCCCGATCGGCACCAGGCTGTCGATCGACTTCAGGCCGGTCTGCATCGGCTCGTGCACCGACTTGCGCGGGATGATGCCCGGCGCCTTGACCTCGACGCGGCGCATCTCGACATCGGCCAAGGGACCCTTGCCGTCGATCGGCTCGCCCAGGCCGTTCACGACGCGGCCGAGCAGACTCTTGCCGACCGGAACCTCGACGATCGCGCCCGTGCGCTTGACCGTGTCGCCTTCCTTGATGCCGGTGTCGTCGCCGAAGATCACGATGCCGACATTGTCGGTCTCGAGATTGAGCGCCATGCCGCGCACGCCATTCGGAAACTCGACCATCTCGCCGGCCTGAACGTTGTCGAGGCCATAGACGCGCGCGATACCGTCACCGACCGACAAGACCTGACCGACCTCGGCGACATCCGCCTCGCTGCCGAAATTGGCGATCTGTTCCTTAAGGATGGCGGAGATTTCCGCGGCCCGGATTTCCATTGCTTAATTTCCTCTCATGGCAAGCTGCAGGCGTTGCAGCTTGCTGCGCAGCGAGCCGTCGACCATGCGCGACCCGACCTTGACGACGAGGCCGCCGATGAGGGCCGGGTCGACCCGGATCTCGACAGCCACTTTGGAGCCGATGGCCCGCTTCAACTGATCATTGATCTCGGCGACCTGGGTCTCGGTCATGGTCTGCGCCGCCGTGACCTCGGCGCGGATCTCGCCGCGCCGCTCGGCCAGGAGCTGCAGATACCCCGTGATCATGCCCGGGAGCGCGAACAGGCGCCGGTTGCGGGCGACGAGCCCGATGAAATTGCTGGTGAGCTTGCCCAGGCCCGCGCGCTCGTTGAGCGCCGCCATGGCCGCCGCCTGGCTCTCGCGGCTCAGCACCGGCGAGCGCACCAGGCGCTTGAGATCCTCGCTCTCGGCCAGCATGCCGCGCAGGTCGGTCAGGTCCTTCGCGACCTGGTCCAGCGCCTTTTGCTCGTCAGCCAGCTCGAACAGCGCGGTCGCGTAGCGGCCGGCCAGTCCAGATACGCCCGTCGCTTCGGATGCCAATTGAACCTTACCTTCACAGTGCCGGGAGATGGGGTGACACACCCCGAGGCGAAGCTTGCGACCGATACGTCGGCCATGGCGGCGACGCCTGGCGGCCGCAGTCCGTCCGGAAGCGGAGCGGCAAATAGCATATGGACAGATGCGGCGCAACAGCGCGGCGTACTGCTTGCAGACATTAGATCGGCTGGGCAGGATGCGGCCATGCGCCTCGCCCTCTATCAGCCCGATATCGCCCAGAATGCGGGGGCGCTACTGCGGCTCGCCGCCTGCCTCGCCCTGCCCGTCGACCTGATCGAGCCGCTGGGCTTCGTGTTCGGCGATGCGCGGCTGCGCCGAGCCGGCATGGATTATCTCGACCATGTCGAGATCACGCGCCATTCCGGCTGGGAATCGTTTCGCGCCAAGCTGCCGGGACGGCTGGTGCTGCTTACGACTAAAGCATCAGTCCGCCATGTCGATGCCGCCTTCCAGCCCGACGATACGCTGGTGGTCGGGCGCGAGAGCGCCGGCGTGCCGGAGGATGTGCACGCGGCGGCCGATCTCAGGGTGCGGATTCCCATGCAGGCGGGCCTGCGCTCCCTCAACGTGACCCTTGCGGCCGCCATCGTCCTGGGCGAAGCCTTGCGCCAGACGGCCGGGTGGCCGGTGGGAGATGAGACATGAACGATACCGAAGCCAAGCGCCGCGCCGAGGCCGAGGCTTGCTTCACCGGCCTGCGCGACCGGATCTGCGCCGCGTTCGAGGCGATCGAGGATGAATACGTCGCCGCCACCGGCGACGGGCCGGCCGGGCGAATCGAGCGGAAGGAATGGAGCCGCCCCGACGGCTCGGGCGGCGGCGTCATGGCCAGGCTCAATGGCCGGGTGTTCGAGAAGGCCGGGATCATGGTCTCGACCACCCAGGGCGAGTTCAGTGCCGATTTCCGGGCGCAGATGCCGGAGGCGGCCGAGGATCCGCGCTATTGGGCGACCAGCATCTCGCTCATCTGCCATATGCGCTCGCCCAAGGTGCCGGCGGTCCATATGAACACGCGCCATTTCCGCGCCGCCACGAACTGGTTCGGCGGCGGCGCCGACCTGACGCCCATGGTGCCGGTCGAAGCCGACACCGCCGACTTCCACGCCGCCTTCAAGAGCGCTTGCGACCGCCACGATCCGGACTATTACCCGCGCTTCAAGGAATGGTGCGACCGCTACTTCTTCCTGCCGCACCGGAACGAGCCGCGCGGCGTCGGCGGCATCTTCTTCGACCGGCACGACACGGGCGATTGGGACAAGGATTTCGGCTTCACCCGCGATGTCGGCCTCGCCTTTCTCGATGTCTATCCGCGCCTGGTCCGCCGCCGCATGCTGGAGCCTTGGACCGCCGAGGACCGGCAGCATCAGCTCGTCCGCCGCGGCCGCTATGTCGAGTTCAACCTGCTCTACGACCGCGGCACCGCCTTCGGCCTCAAGAATGGCGGCAATGTCGAGGCGATCCTGATGTCGATGCCGCCCGAAGTCGCCTGGCCGTGACGGTCGGGCGACCTTTCGCGCGCCCGATGATCGCTTGTCGTTTGCTCATACCAAAGCCCCGCCGGCTGTGACAGTATCCGGCCGGTAAAAGGCAGCGTTCGTTGCCGCCGATGCTTGGCCTTCCTGTGCACGCAACCTTCAAGCAAGTCCCATAAGGCCGTGCGTGCCGCACCGGCATCGATTGGAGGAAAATCCCAGACTTTCAACCCCGATTTACAGCGGAGGAACGAGCATGACGAGAATTCCATCCCGGCTGGTGGTAATCATTGCAGTAGTTCTCTCAGCCTTGGGCAGCAGTGCCTTTCCCGCGCAGGACAAATACACTGTGAAGACGCCGAATGGGCTCGATTTCTCCGCGTTCCGGGGATACGAAAATTGGCAGGTCGTCGCCGTCAGCCAGACCGACGAGTTGCTCAAGGTCGAAGTCGCCAACCCCGTGATGATCGAGGCCTACCGGGCCGGCATTCCCGGCAACGGCAAGCCGTTCCCCGACGGCTCCAAGATCGCGAAGATCGAGTGGCGGCCGAAAAAGAGCACCGAGGCCCCTTTCTCCGTGAACATTCCGGACACGCAGAAGGACGTCGACTTCATCGAGAAGGACAGCAAGAGATTTTCGGACACGCATGGCTGGGCATATGCGGAGTTTGCCTATGATGCTGCGTCGGACACCTTCGCCCCGACGCAGAAAGACGCCAAGTGCGGGGCCGCGTGCCATGAGATAGCGGCCGCCAAAGATTATATCTTCACGGTTTACCAGCATCGCTGAACGGGGCACGGGATCGGCCCGATCTCAGCGGTTCGATCCCGATCCGAGCGCCGCCAGCCGCGCCAGGCACGCCTCACGTCCGGCACGAAAATCGCCCTCGATCCACCAGGCTTCGACCGCGCGCAGCGCCGCGCCGACGCTGGTGCCGGCCGAAATGCCTGCAGCCAATGCATCCGCCCCGGCAACCGGCAGGCGCGGCACCGGCCAGGCATCGGCGAGCGCCAGCAGATCCGGAACCGCCAATGCCGCGCCGCTCCCAGCCGCTCTCAGCAGGGCGAGATCGCGATAGCGGTCCGTACCCAGCCTGTAGAGCGCACGGCGCTGCGCCGGCGCGTCGCCGTCGAGATCCGGCGGGTCGAGCCGGCCGTTCATGTCGAGCAGCCGCTCGCGCTCCTTGACCGACAGACGCAGCCGTTCGGCCACGGCGAGCGCAGCATCGGCCGGCAGCAATGCCGCCAGCCGGCGCAGCGGATCGGCAACGGGCTCGATCGGTACCAGCCGGGCGAGACGAGCGATATCCGCCGGCTCCGGCAAGATCTCGCGCAGCACCTGATCCTCGATCATCATCCGTATCGTCGGCACCGGATCGGGGGCGCCTAGCAGCTTCAGCAACTCGACCCGAATGCGCTCGCCGGCAAGGTTGTGGAGCCCCGGCGCCAGCGTGCGGCACGCGGCACGCGCGGCGGGATCGGCCGGCGCGCGCGCGAAATGCGCAAGGAACCGATAGAAGCGCAGCAGGCGCAGCACATCCTCGGTGATCCGCTGCCGGGCATCGCCGACGAAGCGGACGCGCCCGGCGAGGCAATCCTCGATGCCGCCGACGGGATCCCAGAGCCCCCCCTCGGCATCGAGATAGAGCGCGTTCATGGTGAAGTCGCGCCGGGCCGCATCCGCCGCCCAATCATCGGTGAAGGCGACGATCGCGTGGCGTCCGTCGGTCTCGACATCGTGCCGGAGCGTCGTGATCTCGATCGGCTGATGGTCGGCCAAGGCCGTGATCGTGCCGTGGGCGAGGCCGGTCGGCACGAAGCGGATGCGGGCCTCTGCCAGCTTGGCCATGACCGTCTCGGGCGTGAGCGGCGTCGCGAGATCGATATCGCCGATCGGGCGGTCGAGCAGCGTGTCGCGCACGGCGCCGCCGACGAAGCGAGCCTCGCCCAGGGCATCCAGCACGGTGCGCACCGGCGCCGCCGCCAGCCGGGCCGGGACCGCGATACGCCGGGCCGGGCCGGTCACGCGGGCGCCAGCAGCCCGGCGAGATTGACCAGCATCCCCGCCGTGGCGCCCCAGATGAAGCGGTCCTGATAGGGCAGCACGTAGAAATGCCGCCGCGCTCCTTCGAATTCGCGGCTGCGCAGCTCGTGATGGGCCGGATCGACGATGAAGGCGAGCGGCACCTCGAAGATGTCGGCGACCTCGTAGGGATCGGGCTTGAGCGGCATCGGCGGCCGGATCAGGCCTACCACCGGCGTCACCTCGAAGCCGGTGCGCGTGACATAGGTGTCGAGCCGCCCGATCAGGCGGACCAGATCCTCGGGCAGGCCGATCTCCTCGCGCGCCTCGCGGAGTGCCGCGGCATATTCGTCCGCATCCTCCGGCTCCTGCCGGCCGCCGGGGAAGCTCACCTGGCCGGCATGGTCACTCAAATGCGCCGTGCGCTGGGTCAGGAGCACGGTCAGCCCGTCCGAACGATCGACCAGCGGCACCAGCACCGAGGCGCGGACCAGCACCCGTCCCTGATCGACGGTGAGGGAGGGATTATGGTCGTGATCGCCGCGCAGCCCCGCCTGCCCGTCGAGCGGCCCGTGCTCGGCGAGACGGCGCGCCACGAAATCGGGGGTCAGGTAGCGTCCGTCAAATCGCCCAGAGGAAAGAATTTTCCGTTGCTCCACACGCCGAATAGCTGCTTGCCGCCGACCGGCTCTTCCTGGCCGAGATCGACGAGCTGATAGAATACGGGCCGCGCCAAGCGCGCTTCAAGCCCGCTGCGGATGAGGATATAGGGGCTGGGCTCGCTGGTGCGCGGATCGGTCTCGATACGAATTGGGTGGCTTTCGTCCGCTTCTACCCTATCATCCAAATTCGTCCTGAAGCTGAGGATCTGTGCCCTGCCCGTGCCCATGACCTCCATCTCGATCGCGACGAACGGCACGTCATCGACGATGATGCGGCCGCGCTCGGCCGGGGTGACGAGCCAATACGACCCGTCCGGCTCGCGCCGCAGCACGGTCGAGAACAGCTTGGCCAGCGGCAGTCGCCGGATCGGCGAATCATGGTAATACCAGGTGCCGTCCCGCCCGATCCGGAGGCTGAAATCGCCGCAGCTCTCCGCCGGACCATCGGTGGGAGCGAAGCTGGGCAGGGTGGTGGTCGTGGTCGCGTCGGTCATGCTGCCTCCCGATCCGCCTCGATTCTGACAAAGACCGGCGCCATGTTTCGCCGGCTTTTTGGAGAGACCCGATTTTGAGCCTGCTCGACCCCGCCGCCCGTGAACAAGCCCAGGCCCTCGTCGCCGATGTCGAAACGCTGGGCACGCGCCTCGCCCATGTCCGCGAACGGATCGGCCGGGTGATCTTCGGCCAGCAGAGCGTGGTCGATCAAGCGCTGATCACGCTCCTGGCCGGCGGCCACACCCTTCTGGTCGGCGTGCCGGGCCTGGCCAAGACCCGGCTGGTCGAGACGCTGGGCAAGGTGCTGAGCCTCGACGACAAACGGGTGCAGTGCACGCCCGATCTCATGCCCGCCGACATTATCGGCTCGGAAGTGCTGGAAGAGGGCGAAGGCGGCCGGCGCAGCTTCCGCTTCATTCCGGGGCCGGTCTTCGGCCAGCTGCTGATGGCGGACGAGATCAACCGCGCCAGCCCGCGCACGCAATCGGCGCTGCTGCAGGCGATGCAGGAGCATCGCGTCTCGGTCGCCGGCCAATATCACCCGCTGCCGCGCCCGTTCCATGTGCTCGCCACCCAGAACCCGATCGAGCAGGAAGGGACGTATCCGCTGCCCGAGGCGCAGCTCGACCGGTTCCTGATCCAGATCGAGGTCGGCTATCCCGACCTCGAGGCCGAGCGGCGCATGCTGATCGCGACCACCGGCGTCGCCGAGGAGACGGCGCAGAAGGCGATGACCGCCGAGGAGCTGCTGGCCGCCCAGCAGCTGGTCCGGCGCATCCCGGTCGGCGAAAGCGTGGTGGACGCGATCCTGGAGCTGGTGCGCGGCGGCCGGCCCGAGACGAGCCATCTCGACGAGGTGCGGCGCCATGTCTCATGGGGCCCCGGTCCGCGCGCGAGCCAGGCGCTGATGCTGGCGGCGCGGGCGCGCGCCCTGCTCGACGGCAGGCTGTCGCCTTCGATCGACGATGTCGTGGCGCTGGCCGGCCCAGTGCTGCGCCACCGCATGGCGCTCACCTATACGGCACGCGGCGACGGCATCACGCTCGACCAGGTGATCGAGCGCATGGTCGAGAAATTCAGATGACGGGCCGCCCGTCCCTATGGGGTTGAGCATGGTGCCGACGCCGCCGACCCGGCATGAGGCCGAGGCGCTGGCCGGCAGGCTGCCGCCGCTGCTGGTCGAGGCCGAGCGGATCGCCGCGACCGTGATCCAGGGCGTCCATGGCCGCCGGCGGATCGGCACCGGCGACAGCTTCTGGCAGTTCCGCGCCTATACCGCCGGCGACCCGGTCACCCGCATCGATTGGCGCCAGACCGGCAAATCCGGCCGGCCCTATATCCGCGAGAATGAATGGGAAGCCGCACAGAGCGTCTGGCTGTGGCACGACCGCTCGCCGTCGATGGATTGGCATTCCTCGCGCCGCCTGCCGCTCAAATCCGAACGCGCCGCCCTGCTGCTGCTGGCGCTCTCGGCCCTGCTCATCCGCGGCGGCGAGCGCGTGGCGCTGCTGGGCGAAGGCGACCGGCCGGGCCATGGCCCGGCGGTGCTGGAAAGGCTGGCGCTCAGGCTCGCCCAGCCGCACAAGCGGAAGCCGGGCGAGCAAGACGGCCTGCCGATCTCGATCGAGCTGCCGGCCCATGCCGGGCTGGTGCTGATCAGCGATTTCCTGACGCCGCTCGACGAGTTGCGGCGGATCGTCATGGGCTTCGCCGGACGGCGGGTGCGCGGCCATCTGCTGCAGGTGCTAGACCCGGCCGAGGAGACTCTGCCCTATGACGGGCGCGTCCGCTTCGACGGGTTGGAACATGAGCCGTCGACACTCGTTAGCCGTGTCGAATCGATCCGCGGCCAGTATCTGGACAAGCTCGCGGCCCAGCGCGAGGGCTTGGCGGCGCTGGCGCGGCTTTATGGCTGGAGCTTCGCCACGCACCGGACCGACCATCCGCCGCACGCCGCCCTTCTCGCTCTCTTCGGCATGATGTCGGGCGCGCCGCAGCGCGGCCGGCCGCAGCAGGGCTGGGTCTGAGCCGATGCTGAGCCTCGGCGGCTTCGCCTTCGCCTCGCCCTGGCTGCTCGCCGGCTTCGTCATCGTGCCGGCGCTGTGGTGGCTGCTGCGCGTGACCCCGCCGGCGCCGACAATCGTGCGCTTCCCGGCGATCCGCCTGCTGCTGGGGCTGGTGCCGCCGGAGGAGACGCCGGCGCGCACGCCGCTCTGGCTGATCCTGCTGCGCATGCTGCTGGCGGCGCTGCTGATCCTGGCGCTCGCCCATCCGATCGTGAACCCGACCGCCGCCCTGCCCGGCGGCGGGCCGCTGCTGCTGGTCGTCGATGATGGCTGGGCTGCGGCGACTGATTGGCCGGCGCGGCAGCGGGTCATGACCGAGCTCATCGACCGGGCCGAGCGCGAGGGCAGGCAGGTCGTGCTGCTGCCGACCGCGCCCAACGGCGCGGTCGATCCGCTGAGCCTGGTCCGCCCCGCCGATGCACGCGGCCAGGCCCAGGCGCTCAGGCCCAAGCCCTGGCCGACCGATCGCGCCGTGGCGCTGAAACGGCTCGACTCGGTCGATCTCCATGGCGGCGCCTCGGTCTATTGGCTCTCGGACGGGCTCGACGACAAGGGCGGCGCGCAGGCGCTGGGCGAGAAGCTGCGCGGCATCGGCGCCGTGCATTTCCTGGCCCCGCCGGCGGTGCAGACGGCGCGGCTGGTGGCGCTCGGGCCGGATACGGCGCGCGACCTCACCGTCACGGTGAAGCGCGCGGCCCAGGGCGAGGCCCCACCGGTGCGGCTGCGCGCGAGCGGCGAGGATGGCCGCATGCTGGCGCAGGCCGAGGGGCGCTTCCCCGAGGATCGCGGCAGCGTCGACGTCGCCTTCAAGATGCCGACCGAGCTGCGCAACCGCGTCGCCCGCATCGACATCGAGGGCGAAACCACGGCGGGATCGACCCTGCTTATCGACGAGGAATCGCGGCGCCGCCCGGTCGGCATCGCATCCGACCGGCCGACCGGCAGCGCCCAGCCGCTTTTGTCCGACACCTATTACGTCGAGCGCGCGGTCGAACCTTTCGCCGAGCTTCGGCGCGGGGCGGCCGGCGAGCTCATCAAGCGCGGCCTCAGCCTGCTGGTGCTGCCCGACGGCGATGCCGGCAGCGGCGACGAGCGCAACGCGCTGAAGAAATGGATCGATGCCGGCGGCGTCATGGTGCGCTTCGCCGGGCCGCTGATGGCCGAGGCGCAGAAGGACGATCTGCTGCCGGTGACGCTGCGCCATGGCGGGCGGACGATCGGCGGCGCCATGTCGTGGGAGAAGCCGGCGCACCTGGCGCCCTTCCCGGCTGAATCGCCCTTCGCCGGGCTGGAAGTGCCGTCGGACGTGACGGTCGCCCGGCAGGTGCTGGCCGAGCCCTCGGTCGATCTCGGCGCCAAGACCTGGATGCGCCTCAGCGACGGCACGCCGCTCGTCACCGCCGAGAAGCGCGGCAAGGGCTGGCTGGTGCTGATCCATACCTCGGCCAACACAGCCTGGTCGAACCTGCCGCTGAGCGGGCTCTTCGTCGATATGCTGCGCCGGCTGGTGCAGCTGGGCCAGGGCCAGGCGGGGGCCGCGGAAGGCGTGCTGCCGCCTTGGCAGATCATGGACGGATTCGGCCGGCTGGCGGCACCGCCGCCGACGGCCCAGCCGGCCGCGGGCTCGGCACTGGCCAAGCTACCGGTCGGCCCGAGCCATCCGCCCGGCTTCTACGGCACCGAGGAAAGCCATCGCGCGCTCAACCTTTCGGGCTCCGTCACCGGGCTGGCGCCGATCACGGATCTGCCGGCGGGCTTGAGCCGCGAAGGCTATGTCAAGGCGCCCGAGCTCGATTTGCGGCCGGGATTGCTGGGTGCGGCGCTGCTGCTGGCCTTGATCGATCTCGTCATCGGCTACGGGCTGCGCGGGCTGCTCCACGTCGAGCGCCGGGTCGGCGTCGCCATCCTGCTCGGCATCGCCCTGGCCTCGGCCCAGGCGATGGCCGCCGACGCGCCCAACACCAGCGGCGCCGATCCCGCCGACCGCTACACCATCGAGGCCACCCGCGATCTGCGCCTCGCCTATGTCCGGACCGGCGATGCCGAGGCCGATTCGGTGAGCCGCGCCGGGCTGCAAGGGCTGGGCACGGTGTTGGCGCGGCGGACCGCGGTCGAGACCGGCGATCCGATGGAGGTCGATGTCGAGAATGACGAGCTGATCTTCTTCCCGCTCATCTACTGGCCGGTGACCAACGCGCAGAAGCCGCTGTCGCCGCAGGCGGTGGAGCGGGTCAACCGCTATCTCGCGACCGGCGGCACGATCCTGTTCGATGCGCGCGACGAGGGCCAGGCGACGGGTGGGGCCAACGACGCCGCCGACCGGCTGTCGCAGCTGCTGGCCGGGGTCAAGATCCCGCCGCTGGTGCAGATCCCGCCCGACCATGTGCTGACCAAATCCTTCTATCTCATGCAGGATTTTCCCGGCCGCTGGGACGGCAGCGTGCTCTGGGTCGAGCCGGCGGAGGACCGGGTCAACGACGGGGTCTCGACCGTGATCTATGGCGCCAACGATTGGGCCGCCGCCTGGGCGGTCGACGGCCAGGGCTTCCCCTCCTATGCCGTGGTGCCGGGCGGCGAGGCGCAGCGCGAGCAGGCCTTCCGCTTCGGCATCAACCTCGTGATGTATGCGCTGACAGGCAACTACAAGGCCGATCAGGTGCATGTGCCGGCGATCCTGGAGCGCCTCGGCCAATGACCGGATACAGCCTCGCCTGGGCGCCCCTCCTTCCTTGGCCGGTGATCGCGGCAGCCGGACTCGTCGCCCTCATCCTGATCGGCTTCGGTCTGTGGCGGCGCGCGCGCGGCACGCTGTGGCGGGCGCTGGCGCTGGCGATCGTGCTGCTGGCGCTGGCCGACCCGTCGCTGGTCGAGGAGTTGCGCCAGCCGCAGAAGGATGTGGCGCTCATCGTCAAGGACGTCTCGGGCAGCCAGGCGATCGGCGACCGTGCCGCCGCGGCCGACGCCGATGTGAAGTACCTGCAGCAGAAGCTTTCGGCCTATCCGGATCTGGAGGTCCGCACCATCGAGGCGGGCGACGTGCCGCCGGGCTCGGCCGGCGATCCGGGGACCCAGCTCTTCGGCAATGTCGCGCACGCGCTCGCTGACGTGCCGCCGCAGCGCGTCGCCGGCATCGCCATGGTCACGGACGGGCAGGTGCACGACGTGCCGCCCGCCGACCGGCTGCCCTTCACCGCCCCGCTCCATGTGCTGCTCGACGGGCACAAGGATGAGGGCGATCGCCGCATCGTGATCAAGGAGGCGCCGAGCTTCGGTATCGTCGGCAAGGAGCTGAGCCTGACGCTCCGGGTCGAGGATCTGGGCGGCGCCCCCGGCAGCCGCGCCGGTAATCCGCAGACAGCGCGCGTCACCATCCGCAAGGATGGCGGCGAGGCGCGCCAGACCGTGATCCCGGTCGGCGTCGACAAGCAGGTGCCGATCACGCTCGACCATGGCGGCCCGTCGGTGTTCGAGATCTCGACCGAGCCCGGCCCGAACGAGCTGACGCTCGACAATGACCGGGCGGCGATCGTGGTCAATGGCGTGCGCGACCGGCTCAAGGTGCTGCTGGTCTCGGGCGAGCCGCATGCCGGCGAGCGGACCTGGCGCAATCTGCTGAAGGCCGATCCGTCGGTCGATCTCGTGCATTTCACCATCCTGCGGCCGCCGGAGAAGCAGGACGGCACGCCCATCCGCGAGCTGTCGCTGATCGCCTTCCCGATCCGCGAGCTGTTCGACGTGAAGCTCGCCGATTTCGACCTGATCATCTTCGACCGCTATCACCGACGCGGCGTGCTGCCCCAGACCTATCTGGAGAATATCGCCAATTACGTCCGCAAGGGCGGCGCGTTGCTGGAGGCGACCGGCCCGTCCTACGGCTCGCCGATGACGCTCTATCACACACCGCTGGGCGCGGTGCTCCCGGCGGAGCCGACGGGCGAGACCTATGAGCAAGGCTTCAAGCCGCATGTGACCGAGCTCGGCAACCGCCATCCGGTGACAGCCGATCTGCCGGGCGCCGGCGCCGATCCCAAGGCCGAGCCGACCTGGGGCCGCTGGTTCCGGCAGGTCGAGGCCGACCAACACCGCGGCACCACCGTCATGACCGGCATCGACGGCAAGCCCTTGCTGGTCTTGGACCGGGTCGGCAAGGGCCGGGTGGCGCAGCTCCTGTCCGACGAGATGTGGCTGTGGACGCGCGGCTTCGAGGGCGGCGGCCCGCAGGCCGAGCTGCTGCGGCGCCTGTCCTATTGGCTGATGCAGGAGCCGGATCTGGAGGAGAACGATCTGCGCGGCACGGTCGACGGCAGCCGGCTCACCATCCAGCGCCGCACGCTCGAACCCGACCCGCATCCGGTCGAATTGACCGACCCCGACGGCAAGACCCGCACCATCCCGATGACCGACGAGAGCGGCGGGCGGCAGGTGGCCGTGGTGCCGATCACCAAGAGCGGCCTCTACCGCATCTCGGACGATGTGCGCACGGCGCTCGCCGCCGCCGGCGCGCTCAATCCGATCGAGATGGCCGATGTCCGCACCACGGCCTCGGTGCTGCAGCCGGCCGCCGACGCCTCCGGCGGCAGCGTCAACTGGGCCGGCAGCGGCTCGGCACCGCCCGATATCCGCCGGGTCGGGCCCGGCCGCGACACGGCCGGTCATGGCTGGATCGGCTTTCGCGCCAATGGCGACTATATCGTGACCGGCCTCAAGGAGACCGAGCTGGTGCCGGCCTGGCTGGCGCTGGCGCTGGCGCTCGGCACCTTCATCCTGGCATGGCGGCGCGAGGGGCGGTAGGCATGCGGCTGCGCATTCTCTTCGGCACGCTCGGGCTGGTGTTCGGGCTCGTGATCTATGCGCTGCTGGTAATGCGGCTCGCCGTCGCCATCCTGCCCGAGAACGGGGCCGCGCAGCTGCCCTTCTATGTCGTCACCGGCACGCTCTGGATCTTCCCGGCGGCCAGGCTCACGCGCTGGATGCAGGATCTACCGCCGCCGCCCGACCGCTTCGCCTGACCTCGCACTCAGTCAGGTCACGATTCTGAGACAGGCGATCGGCGGCAGGCGTGCCGCAGCGATGCGCCAGCTCTCGCCGGCATCGGCGCTGAGCCACAGCCCGCCGGTAGTCGAGCCCATGGCGAGCGCGGCGCCGTCCGGCGCCACGTCGAAGGCGTGGCGATAGACCAGATCATAGGCGGGCGGCGGCGGCAGGCCGGCGCTGAAGCTGTCGAAGCTGCGACCGCCGTCTCGGGTGCGGCTGACCGTGACCACGCCGCCGACCGGGATGCGGTTCTGGTCGCTTTCGGCCGGCACGAACCAGGCCGTGTCGGGATCGTGCGGATGGGCCGCGACCGCGAAGCCGAAATCCGAGCGCGGCAGGCCGGTGATGCGCTGCCAGCTCTCCCCGCCATCGTCGGAGCGGAACACGCCGCTATGATGCTGCGTCCACACCCGGTCGGGCGCCGCCTGGCAGCGGGCCAGCCGGTGCGGATCCTGAATGCGCCGGTCGTCGCGCCGCTGATCGGGCATATAGCCGGCGACCAGCCCGTCGCCGCCCAGGCGCCAGCTCGTCCCGCCATCCTCGCTCAGCCAGACGCCGCCACAGGACACGCCGATGGTCATCCGCGCGCGGTCGCGCGGATCGACGCTGATCGAATGAATACCCGGCTGATCGAACCCGCCGCCCATCCATTCGGCCCGCGCCTCCTGCTGCCACAGGCTGTCGACGAGCTGCCAGGATTGCCCGCGATCGTCCGACCGGAACAGGCCGCCGGGAATCGTGCCGGCCCAGATCTCGCCGGGCCGCCCGGCTTCGAGTACCCAGATCAGCGACACGGCGGGGGCGCCGTCGAGACCGGCCGGAAAGGCCGGCGCCGGCAGCTCGATCCAGCTCACGCCGGCATCGTCCGACCGGTGCAGCTTGACGCCGAAATGGCCGTGATCGAGCCCGGCATAGAGCGCGCCGTCGGGCGGATCGTGCAGCACGGCGGAGACCGGCACGCCGGCGAAATCGTGACGGATCACGGCCCCGCTCTCGGCGATGGTGAACAGCCCTTTGCGGGTTCCGACCAGAAGCGGTGCCATGGCGAACCTCCTCCCTTTTCAGCCGCCGGACAGGGCCTGAAGCACGCAAAGCTCGGCGGCCGGCGCCACCGGATCGTCGAGCGCGGCGCGGTTACCGTCGACGAACAGGACGACATGCTTGCGCAGCCTCGCCTGCTCGTCGAGCACATAGGACCGCAGCAGCGGATGTTCGGCGAAGACCCGATCGAGCGCCGCCCGCACCGTGCCCGCCTCGACCCAGACCGGCCCCGCCGGGGCTAGACGCTTCAGATGCGCGGTGAACAGCACCCTCGGCATGGCGGCCCCATGAGCCGGCTTAAGGGGAGGCCGCCAGCGCCACGCCGACCATGCTATCGCGCGTCGCCAGCTCGGCCAGCTTCTCCTCGCTCCAACCATCGGTGCCGTCGGGCCGGCGCGGCAGGACCAGATAGCGCATGTCTGCGGTCGAATCATGGACGCGCACCTCGACATCGTCGGGGATGACCGTGCCGAATTCGGCCAGCACCGCGCGCGGCTCACGCACCGCGCGGGAGCGGTAGGCACGGCTTTTGTACCAATCCGGCGGCAGCCCGAGCAGCGGGCGCGGATAGCAGGAGCAGAGGGTGCAGACGATGAGATTGTGCAGGGATGGCGTGTTCTCGACCACGATCAGCTTGAGCGCGCCCACCTCGAGCCCGATCTCACGGCAAGCGGCGCTGCCGTCCGCCAGCGCCCGCGCCTTGAAGGCGGGATCGGTCCAGGCGCGAGCCACCAGCAGGCCGCCGCGGCCGGCATTGGCGCCGTCCATGCGCTCGATCTGCCGGCGGATATCCTCGCCAGTGAAGACGCCCTTCTCGATCAGCAGCTCGCGGACCGCGACTTCCATGAGCTGGTAATAGCCCATGAGATCGTCCGCGTCGGGCGCCGTCGGATGCGCATGGGGATGGTCGTGCCCGTGGTCATGGTCGTGGTGATGGGTGCCGCTCATGGCGCAGCCTCGTCCGGTTCGAGCCAATGCTGATAGATCTCCACCTCGACCGTGTCGGTCTTGGGCCCGGCATAGTCGGGCCAGAGATCGGTCTGGCGGAAGCGGATGCGATAGAGCGGCTGGCGGGGCAGGCCCGGCCGGTTGTAGGCGAGCTCCTCGGGATTGGCGAAGGCGCCGCAGATCCGCTCGACGGCCCCGCGCTGCCCGCGAATATACCAAGGCGTGCGCAGATGTCCGGGCGGATGGGCGACGCGCACCCGCACCTTGTCGCCAACGCCGAAATGCACCGGCAGCGCGTCGGCCTGCCCGCCGCTCATGGCTCGCGCGCCTCGACCTCGGCCAGCTTGCGGCCGAGCTCGTCGGCGGTGAACACGCCGCGCTGGAGCATGGTGGCGGCGATGGACGCCATCCAGCGCTCATAATAGCTCATGCGCTCATAGACATCGGGCGCCAGCGCCTCGATGTTCCGGCGCAGCTCGTCGGTGCGCATGAGCCCGCGCTCGGGTGCCCCCAGCAGCACCAGCATGGCATCGACCCGCTTTTCCCAGGGCGCGTATTGATGCTCGGTCGGCTCGACCTTGCCCGCCGGCAGCCCGCCCATATCGTGATGTCCGCGCATCGGCCCTCCCCGCTTTAGCCGGTTCAGTATCGGCAGAGGATCGGGCAATGGCAAGGGGCGACGCCCTACCCCCGTCCGACCGCAGCTCGATCGCCGAAGAGGCCGAGACCGCCCGGATAGGCGTAGCCCTGGAACACGCCGTCGAGCCGGCGGCCTTCGCGCGCCTCCAGCAGCTCGGTCAGCACGCGCCGATAGTCGGTGGCGACGGCGAGATCGACGCCTTCGTCGAGCTTCTCCGGCTCCAGCCCCGGCCAGGCGCCGTAGAAGCGGCCGCCCCGGACTTTGCCGCCGAGCACGGCCATCACACCGGCGCGGCCATGGTCGGTGCCGGCGCTCTTGTTCGAGCGCAGGCGGCGACCGAACTCCGTCACCGTCACTAGGATCATCCGATCGTGATAGGGCGCGAGATCGTTCCAGAAGGCGGCGACGCCGTTCGACAGCTTCGCCATCGCCTGCTGGAAGCGGCCGGGCTGATATTCATGCGTGTCCCAGCCGCCGAGATCGAGCGTTGCCGCTTCGAGCCCGAGATCGAGCTTGATCAGCTGCGCCACCGCCTTGAGCGGGCGGGCGAAATCCTGCGCCGGCTCGTAATGGGCGGCGGGGTCGGGCTGATAGGGCTGGACCTGGCCCTTGGCGTCGCGCGGCAGACGGGCATCGACGAGGCCCAGCGTCGCGAGCGCCGAGCGGCCGGCAGCGTTGGGCTTGCCGTCGCCCTTGGCGTAGAGCTGCCGCAGCATCTCGGCCACCTGCGGTCCGCCGGCGGGGGCGACGCCGCCACCGAGATCGGGCACGGCCAAGGCCGCGCCGAAACCGGCGAGATCGTTCGAGGGGGCGGCCGAAGCCGAGATCACCGGCACCGCGCCATGGGTGTCGGCATGGAGCGAGCGGGCGAGCCAGCCGGAGGGCGTGCGGGTGAGGCCGGCGGCGTCGGCCACGCCATGCTCGATCATGTCGGTCGCGACGAAATGGCTGCGCGTGCCGTCGGTGAGGCCCGCGGCATGGATGAAGGCGAGCTGGCCCGACTGGTAGAGCTCGGCCAGGCCGCCGGCCGCGGCATGCAGGCGGAAATCGATCTTGGCATCAGGACCGCCCGCGAGCGCATGCCCGGCATCCTTGCCGTCGGCCGCGACGCGCAGCTCGCTCGCCCGCGCCTCGATGAAATGCGGATCGGTCGCGGGCGAGATGAAATTGAGCCCGTCGCAGCCGCCGCGCAGATGCAGCACGATCAGGATCGGCTTCTCCGGACCGGTCTCGGCGAAGGCCAGGTGCCGGAGGCCGGGCACCGGCAAGGGCAGCAGGGCGGCGAGGCCCGATCCGATGATGGCGCGGCGGGTCAGCATGATTGGAACCCCGGCGACATGGCGGCGAAGGCGGCAGCACGGGCGAGGCGCTTCCGCGTATCGGGCGCGCCGGGCGGCCCGATCGGCTGGTCCGGCTGGCCGATCGCCACGGCGATCGCCTCGGTGTCGGCAGGGTCGGCGCCGCCCAGCATCGCCTGCAGCCAGAAGGACGCGGCCTGGCGCGGCGTCGCCGCCATGAGCGGCGGCGGCGGATCGATCGACCCGGTGCCCCAATTATTGTCGGCAAGCGCCAACAGGATCAGCCAGCGGCGGCGCATGGCGTTGGCGCCCAGGAACGCCTCGGCCTGGTCGGCGAGGCCGGTCGGCGCCGGATAGCCATACAGCCGCTGGCCGGCATTGGCGAGTTCGTTGAAGAGCGGCTCGGTCGGCGTCAGCTCCATCCCGGTCGCGCGCACGAAGGCCACCACCAGCTCGACCGGCCGGCGCAGCTTGCGCCCGCGCGAGGCCGCGAATTCCGGCGCGGTCGCGATCGCGCGCAGGGTGCGGGCGATCTGGTCGGGCGCGTCCCGATATTTGGTCCAGGCGGCGACAGCCTTCTGCACGAGTGCGGGCGGCGGATCGTCGGCGGCGAGGCGGCGCACCAGCTTGGTGCAGATAAAGCGCGCCGTCGCCGGATGGTGCGCCACCAGATCCAGTACCTTGCGTCCGTCGGCCTGGGCCGGCTGGAAGGCATCGAACTCGGTCGCGAGCACGCGCTTCTGATAGCCGTCGTGCCAGACATCGACATAGGCGAAGCGGCCGGTCGAAGGCAGCTTGCGATGGCCGTCGATGCCGCTGCCATCCTCGACCGTCCAGCCGGTGAGCGCGCGCGCCGCCTCATAGACATCCTGGTCGATATAGCCCGCGGGCTTGCCGTCGAGCGCCCCCGGCACCTCGCGCCAGCGATCGTATTTGTCGTTGAGGTAGGCGTCGCGGCCGAGCGTGTGCAGCTCGAACAGCTCGCGGGCATAGTTCTCGTTGGCCGAGCCCGCGCGCGAGGAGCGGTTGGAGAGGTAGTAGAGCATTGCGGTCGAACTCGCGACCGCCTCCAGGAACTGCCGGAAATTGCCGAGCGCGTGGCGCCGGATCACGTCGCGGTCGTAGGTCGGCAGCGCCACGGCGACCTGCTCCTGATCCCAGGCATCGACATTGAAATGATCGTGCCAGAACCCGACCATCCGTTCGCGCAGCGGGTAATCGGAGTGGGCGGCGCGGATGAGCGTCGCCGCCATCACCTCCAGGAGCGGCCGCCGCCGCTCCGCCCCGTCATGCTGCTCCTTGTCGAAGAGCGGCCAAAGCTGGTCGATCGGCTGAGCCAAGGTCGTGAGCGGCCGCATCTCGTCCATCGCAGCCCATTTCTGGTTCTTGGCCGAATCACCTTCATTGTATTTGATCTTGAGGCGCGCCCGATCGAGCCGTGCGGCAACGCCCGGATCGTCGCCCGGCGGCGGCGCCAGCTGCGCCTCCAGCCAATGCCGGGGATCGAGCCCGGCCGCCTCCCCGGGCCGCGCGCCCAGTCCCAGCCGGGCCAGCGCGAAGGCTGCGTCGATCATCCATTCCTCCCGGCTCTTCTCATCCGGTGATAGGCGCGCGCCGTTCAATTCATCCCCAATTTGTCACCCGGACGGCCCGTCCGGCCGCGTCAATTCTGCTTCCGGCACGGCCTTGGCGTGCTAGCCTCCCAACAGAATCAGGCTTCTCGGGCAAAAAGGGGGGAAGAGTGAGTGGTCTTGGCGAGCCGGAAGAGCACAAATGCCGCGGGGTGAAGGACAGGCGCGCCGCGGCCCGGTGACTTTGTCCCGCTTTATCCTCGCGCTGGCGGCCTTCCCTCTGCTCGCCCTCATGCTCGCGCCCGGCGCGAAGGCCGAGGTCACTTACGAAACCAGCTTCACCGGCGCACCCGAGGATCTCGATTCGAACCTGAACGACGCGTCGCAGCTCGTGGCCCTCGTCGACAAGCATCCGGCGACCGAAGGCGCACTGCGCCGGCGCGCCGAAAGCGATATGGACCGGCTGACTGCCGTGCTGCATGCGGCCGGCTATTACGACGCCGCCCTTTCCTTCGATATCGACGAATCGAAGGATCCGCTCGCGGTGACGGTCAAGATCGTGCCGGGACCGATCTATCATCTCGCCCAGGTCAAGATCACCCTCGCCAATGGCGAGCTGCCGCCCGATGTCGGGCCGGTGACGCTGCCTGCGGCGCTGGGGCTCGATCTCGGCGCGCCGGCCACGGCCTCGCCGGTCATCGATGCCGAGCCCAAGATCGTCAAGGCCTATACCGATCGCGGCTGGCCCTTCGCCAAGGTCGCCGACCGCCGGGTTCTGGTCGACCAGGCGACCAAGGAGATGGATGTCACCTATATCCTCGATCCGGGCATGCAGGCGCGCTTCGGCTCGACCAAGATCGCCGGGCTCGATTGGCTCGACCAGCGCTATGTCGAGCGGCGCATCGGCTGGGCGGAAGGCGATCTCTACGATCAGAGCAAGGTCGACACCACCCGGCAGACGCTGGTCACCAGCGGCCTGTTCGGCACGGTGTCGGTGGCGCCGGAAACCAAGGCGGTGGAGCCCGACGGCACCGTGCCGATGGGCGTCGGCCTCGCCGAGCGGCCGCTGCATTCGCTCGGCGTGGGCGCCGCCTATGACACGACCGAGGGCATTTCCGGCACGCTCTCCTGGGAGGATCGCAATATCTTCGGCCAGGCCGAGGATGTGAATGTGGTGGCGCAAGGCGGCACCACCACCGACCATCTGATCGTCAATTTCCGGCGGCCGGACATCTTCGCCGACAAGCTCGACTTGGTCAGCAACCTGACGCTCCAATCGGTCATGGATCCAGCCTATGACGCCGTTCAGCAGACCGTCCGCGTCGGCTTCGAGAATCGTCTGACGCCGCAGCTCACCGGCGACGTCTCGATCCAGGCGGAGCACGCGCGGCTCAATGAGAAGATCGACTACCGCGTCTATACGCTGGTCGGCATTCCGATATCGGTGCGCCAGGACGATACCGACGATCTCCTGAACCCGACCCGGGGCTACCGCGCCGGGGCCAAGCTGACGCCCTACCTGCGCGCGCTCGGTTCGAACGAAAGCTTCGTGCAGGCGCAGATCAACGGCAGCACCTACAGGAAGCTCAGCGACGACGACACTTATGTGCTGGCGTTGTCGGGCATTCTCGGCGCCACGGGCGGCGCTTCGATCGACGCCATTCCCAAGGATCACCGCTTCTTCACCGGCGGCGGCGGCTCGGTGCGCGGCTTCGGCTTTCAAAAGGGCGGCCCGATCGACCAATTCTTCAATCCGGTCGGCGGGCTCTCGACCTTCGAGACCAGCCTGGAGCTGCGCGCCAAGGTAACCGACACGATCGGTGTGGTGCCCTTCTTCGATGCCGGCTCGGATTATCCGACCGCGCTGCCCAAGCTCAATGCCAAGCTCTATATGGGCGTCGGCATCGGCCTGCGCTATTACACGGCGATCGGCCCGGTCCGCTTCGATATCGCCACCCCGCTCAACCCTCACTCCCAGGGGGATTCGCCGGTGCAGATCTATGTCAGCCTGGGGCAGGCCTTCTGATGCGCGCGCTGCGCCGCATCCTCATCGGCATGGGCGGCCTCTTGGGCCTGCTGATCCTGATCCTCGTCGGCGGCACGCTCTGGCTGCGCACCGATGGCGGCCGCGCCTGGCTCACCGCCACGGCGAACCAGGCGCTGGCCGACCCGGACCAGCGCATCACGCTCTCCGGCCTGGGCGGCGCCTTTCCCTGGCGCTGGCGGATCGCCCATATCGATATCGCCGACCGCGACGGCTCCTGGCTCGGCATCGAGGATGCGCTGGTCGATATCGATGGCTGGGCGCTGCTGCGCGGCACGGCGCGGATCGAGACGCTGTCGGCGGCCGCCATCGCGGTCGCGCGCAGTCCCGCGCCGAGCACGACGCCGTCCAAACCCTCGACCGAGCCGTTCAGCCTGCCGAAGCTGCCGCTCGGGATCGAGCTCGACAAGCTCGCAATCGGCCATATCGATCTGGCGTCGGCGCTGGCGGGCGAGGCCGCCTCGCTCGGGCTCACCGGCGACGCCCGTCTCCATGCCGGCGCCGCGCGCGTGCAGCTACAGGTGCGGCGGCTCGACGCGCCCGGCCAGATCCAGCTCGAGGCCGCCTATGGAAGCGAGGATGGGGCCGCCGATGCGCTGGACCTCAAGCTCGATGCCGCGGAGCCGTCGGGCGACCTGCTGGCGCAGAGCCTGCCGGACGGGCAGAAGCGCCCGCTCGCGGTCGATCTCGCCGGCACGGGCACGCTCTCGGCCTGGAAGGGCCGGCTCGACCTCAAGGCCGGCACGGATGCGCAGCTCGGCGCCGATCTCGCCATCGGCCGTCAGGCCGGCGATATCGATATCACGGCCGTCGGCGATGCCGCGCTCGCCGCCTTGCTGCCGTCCGAGATGCGTCCGGCGATCGGCGACAAGGCGCATTTCGAGATCTCGACCCAGATCGCGGCGGCCGGCCCGATCGGGCTCGACAAGCTCGACCTCACGCTGGCGAGCGGCAGCCTGCATGCCGTCGGCCGCTTCGACCCGGCCAAGAACGGCATCACCGCCAGGATCGACGCGACCGACGATCTCGCCAACCTGCAGGCCCTGGCCGGCGAGGCGCTGGCCGGGCAGGCGAAACTCTCCGTCATCGCCGGCGGCACGATCGAGCGGCCGACGGCCAACGCCACGATCGAGGTCGAGAATCTCGGCGCCGCCGATTTCGGCGCGCGCCATATCGACGCCACGCTCGACGCGAAGCCGGGCAGCGGCGACCATATTCATCTCACCGGCTCGGGCCATGTCGCCGGGATCACCAGCCAGGGCGCGGCACCGCCCGGCGGGATCGAGGATGCGATCCAATGGTCGATCGATCTCGATACCGACCGGCAGGCACAGCATCTGGCGCTGTCGAGCGCGACGGTCACGGGCTCCGGCATCGATGTCGCGGCTTCGGGCAAGCTCGACCAATCGGCGCTGTCGGGCCACGCCAAGATCGCCGCCCACGACCTCGCCCGGTTTGCCGGGCTGGCCGGCATGGCGCTCAAGGGTAATGTCGAGATCGAGGCCGATGCCGGCAGCGCCGACGAGAAGAATGCCGATCTCAGCCTAACCGGGAAGCTCGAGAATTTCGCGCTCGGCATCCCGGCGGTCGATGCCGCCCTCGGCGGCACCGCGACGATCGATGCCAAGGGCCATCGCGCCGAGAACGGCAAGATCGAGCTGTCGACGCTGAAGCTCGACGGCGCGCATGTCTCGCTCGACGCGTCCGGCACCGCCGATCCCGCCGACGACACGGTCGGCGGCCATGCGCAGCTGACCCTGCCGGCGCTAGCGCCGATCGGCACCGCGATCGGCACGCCGCTCGACGGCAAGCTGACGCTCACCGCCGACGGCAGCGGACCGATAAAGGATCCGCGCGTGGCGATCGAGCTGACGGGCGAGCGGATCGCCACCGGCACGACCCGGCTCGACCGGCTGCACGCGACGGTGAACGCCCCCAACCTTTCGCAGCGGACGGCCACGATCGCGCTCGAGGCCGATGCCCAGAAAATCGAGGCGAAGCTCGGCGCGACCGTCGCCCAGAATCCGCAAGGCGTCATCGCCGTGCGCAACTTGTCGCTGACCGGCCCGGGCACCAAGGCCCAGGGCTCGGCCAGCTTCGATCCGGACAAGCAGCGGGCCGACGGCGCGCTCGATGCCAGCGTCGAGGATCTGGGCGCGTGGGAGCCGCTGATCGGCCAGAAGCTGGGCGGCCGAGTGACATTGTCGGCGCAGCTTACCGATCTGCTGGGCAAACCCGCCGGCAAGCTGACGCTCGACGCGGTGAAGGTGAGCGTGCCCGGCGCGGTCCTGGTCGAGCAGGCGCATGTGAAGGCGGAGTCGGACCGGACCGGCGGCTTCGGTTTCTCCGTCTCGGCCAACGGCAATGCCGGCGGCAAGCCGTTCTCGACCGGCACGACGGGGCGGCTGGCGCTGGTGGCGACCGGCCAGGAGCTGAGCCTCGCCACGCTCGACGCGAAATTCGCCCAGCTGGCGGCCCATCTCGAACGCCCGCTATCGGCGACGCACAAGGGCAATGCGCTGACGCTCTCGGGCCTCGCCATCGCCGTCGGCAACGGCCATATCACCGGGGCCGCGAGCTATGACGGCCGCACGATGGGCGCCACGCTCAAGACCGACAAGCTGGCGATCGGCCCGCTGGCCAAGGTCGGCGGGGTTCAGGACGTGGCCGGGCTCATCGATCTCGATCTGCGCCTGGCCGGTCCGGTAGCCGCCCCCAAGGGCAATGTCACGGTGTCGCTGACCGAGCTGAAGCTGGCGGCCGGGACCCATCCCGAGCTGCCGGCGCTGCGCATGGATGTCTCGGCGGACATGGCGCCCGACAATGTCGCCTTCAAAGGCCGGGTCGAGGGGCCGCACGATGTCGCGGCCCTGGGGTTTCTCGGGACCGTGCCGATCTCCTGGTCGGGCGGCGTCGCGGCATTGCGCCAGGACGGGCCGCTGCAGGCGAAGCTCGAAGGCGAGGGCAAGCTCGATACGCTGAGCGAGATCGTGCCCTTGGGCGAGGACCGGATCAGCGGCACCTTCAACGTCGATCTCTCCGTTTCCGGCACGCCCGCGGCCCCCCAGGCCGGTGGCAAGCTGTCGATCGCCAATGGCGAGTACGACAATGATCTAAGCGGCATGACGCTGCGCGGCCTCGCCGTCTCGCTCGAAGGCAGCCAGCAATCCTTCACCATCAAGAGCTTCTCGGCCGGCGATGGCGGCAGCGGCAAGCTCAGCGCCGAAGGCCGCGTCGATCTCGCCGGCGGCAATCCCTCGGTCGATGTCAGCGCCAAGATCAATTCCTTCGTCGTCGCCCGGCGCGATGAGATCACGGCGACGCTCGACGGCGACACGCATGTCTCCGGCCCGTTGAGCACGCCCCAGGCGATGGCGCGCCTGACGCTTCAGCGCGCTGACATCAACATCCCCGACAAGCTGCCGGCGAGCGTGCCGCAGCTCTCCGTCATCCGCGTCGATTCGAGCCGCCCGCCCGCCACGAACGAGCCCTCGCCCACGCCGCCGGCGCCGCCGATCCAGATCGGGCTCGACGTGAAGCTGCATGTGCCGGGGCAGGTATTCGTGCGCGGGCGCGGGCTCACCAGCGAATGGAAGGGCGATCTCGACGTCACCGGCACCGTCGCCTATCCCGAGATCGTCGGCCAATTCCAGGCGGTGAACGGCGATTTCGCGCTGCTCGGCACCGATTTCATCATCCAGCGCGGCGTGCTGACATTCACCGGCGGCACCATGCCGGTGCTCGACATGTTGGCCCAGGCGCAGACCGCCGACATCACCGCCCAGGTGCTGCTGCAAGGCCTGCCGACGGCGCCGACGGTGAAGCTGACCTCGCAACCGGAACTGCCGCAGGACGAGGTGCTGTCGCGCGTGCTGTTCGGCGCCGGCGTCGGCCAGATCACGCCGGCCCAGGGGCTGGAGCTGGCGCAGGCGGCGGCGAGCCTGGCCGGCGGCGGGCCGGGCCTGCTCGACCGGCTGCGCACCGCGACCGGCCTCGACCGGCTGTCGGTCGGGCAGCAGGCGGGCGCCACCGGCACGGCCGCGACCACCGTCAGCGGCGGCAAATATGTGGTGCCCGGCGTCTTCGTCGGCGTCGATCAGGGCGTGTCCGCAACCTCGACCCGGGCCAAGATCGAGGTGACCATCACCCCCCACATCAGCGCCAACGCGACGGCCGCCGCCGCCGCCAGCGGCAGCAGCCTCGGCGTGCAATACAAGCTGGATTACTAGAGCGAGACCGCGATTCAGCTTTCAGGTCGATTCGACCTGCAGTCATCGCGGTCTCGCTCGCGCAAGATTGATCGGGCTCTGCCGCACTTTCGCGCTATAGGCGGCATACATAATCAGCAAGGAGCCCGAAAATGCCGGACGATATACCCGATATCAGAGGCCTGTTCCCGCGGATGGATCTGAGCCGGCGCGGCTTCGTCGTGACCACGCTCGCGACCGGCTTCGCGCTCAGCGTCAAGCCGGCCAAGGCGACGATCGTCACCGACACGGACGGGCTCACCGCCGGCGAGGTCAAGATCCCCGTCGCCGACGGCGAGATCCCCGCTTATCGCGCGCAGCCGGCCCATGGCACGCATTTCCCGGTGGTGATCGTGGTCGAAGAGATCTTCGGCGTGCACGAGCATATCAAGGATCTGTGCCGCCGCCTCGCCAAGCTGGGCTATCTGGCGATCGCCCCCGAGCTCTATTCGCGCCTGGGCGACGTCGTTTCCATCACCGACATCGACAAGGTCGTCGCGATCGTCAACAGGGCGCCCGACACGCAGACCCTGTCGGATCTCGACGCCACGGCCGCCTGGACCGAGAAGCATGGCGGCATCCACGGCAAGGTCGCCATCACCGGCTTCTGCCGCGGCGGCCGCACGGTCTGGATGTATTGCGAGCATAATCCCAAGGTCAAGGCCGGCGTCTCCTGGTACGGGCAGCTCGAAGGCAAGACCAGCGACGCCTTCCCGAGCCATCCGATCGACGGTGCCGCCAATCTGAAGGTGCCGGTGCTCGGCCTTTATGCCGGCAAGGATCAGGGCATCACCCAGCAGTCGATCGACGATATGAAGGCGGCGCTGGCCAAGGCCCACAACAAGCATTGCGAATTCATCGTCTATCCGGACGCCGAGCACGGCTTCAACGCCGATTACCGGCCGAGCTACAACGAGGCGGCCGCGACCGACGGCTGGAAGCACATGCTCGCCTGGTTCAAGCAGCACGGCGTGGCGGCGTAAGCAGCACTGGACGGTGGCGCGGCGGCCTTCGTGCCGCCGCGCAAAAATAGCAACGACACTAATCGGGAAGCGGGATGGCGGTCAGGGGCTCCGCCGGCATGACCCGGGTCTTTTGCCGCGGCGCGTACGAGCCGGCACTGGTACCCGCGGTGATCCAGTTCACCGGGTAGTTCGGTGCGTTGTTGTCGCTGCTCACAAGGATCAAGCCGCAGGCAATCGCCATAGCGATGATAAGCCGATCGAGCGGATCATTATGGCCTTGAACGTCGGGCAACCGGGTCATGTTGAGATAGTCGATAGCTGTCGGCGCGAGAAGGGCAAAGCCTGATTTCTCGACGACGAGTAGTTCGAAATTCATCAGCAATGACGTAGCTTCCGGCCATTTATTGGCCGATATCTTCATCGCCAGCTCTTGCGCGGATGCAAGCGTTGCGAAGACAGCGTTCGCCGGATCCTCAAGGGCTATTCTTGTATTGGCATCAAGATATTCCGGCGCTTCGATAGCCCAAAAGAGCGCATGGGTATCGAGCAAGAAGGCACGGGAAAGCGCCACGTGATGCTAACGCTTCCCAGCCTTTCCCGCGCCCAGACGCTTTGGCCCTTCGGGCTTCGCCGAAAACCCTCCGCGGAGCGCACCACCCCTCGAATTCGGCTGAGAGAGAACGCGCCCCGCTTCGCCGCGAGCGAGCCCGTGGACCTTGACTGTATAAGAGCGGCTATGACCACCGGACTCATAGGAACCCGATAAGGTGCGTTCGCTGCCCTTCGAGGCCTTTCCAGTGAGCAAATCACTCTTCTTGTCGGTCATTATGAAACCTGTCGAGCCGCAGCACGCAAAGGGGACGACAATATATAGGCCCACGGACGCCTTGGACAGAGGCTCAATCGCGTCGACACGCCCGGGCTTTAACCCCGCCGCCGGCGCCTCTGCGGTTTGGCGCGGCTGTCGTCGTCGAAGAGCTCGGCCAGCTGCTCCATGACCGTGCCGCCCAACTGCTCGGCATCGACGATGGTGACGGCGCGGCGATAATACCGCGTCACGTCGTGGCCGATGCCGATCGCGACCAGTTCCACCGGCGAGTTGCGCTCGATCATCTCGATGGTCTGGCGCAGATGCCGTTCGAGGTAATTGCCGGGATTGACGGAGAGGGTCGAATCATCGACGGGGGCGCCGTCGGAGATGACCATCAGGATGCGCCGCTGCTCGGTCCGGGCGATCAGCCGGCTGTGCGCCCAGAGCAGCGCCTCGCCATCGATATTCTCCTTGAGGATGCCTTCGCGCAGCATCAGGCCGAGCGAACGGCGCGCGCGGCGCCAGGGCGCGTCGGCGGATTTGTAGACGATATGGCGCAGATCGTTGAGGCGGCCGGGATTCGCCGGCTTGCCATCGGCGATCCAGCGTTCGCGCGACTGGCCGCCTTTCCAGGCGCGCGTCGTGAAGCCCAATATCTCGACCTTGACGTTGCAGCGCTCCAGCGTGCGGGCGAGGATGTCGGCGCTCATCGCCGCGACGCCGATCGGCCGGCCGCGCATCGAGCCTGAATTGTCGATCAGCAGGCTCACCGCCGTATCGCGGAAATCCGTGTCCTTCTCGCGCTTATAGCTCAAGGGATAGGCGGGGTTGGTGACGATCCGCGACAGCCGCGCCGTATCGAGCAGCCCTTCCTCGAGATCGAACTCCCAGGTCCGCTGCTGCTTCGCCATCAGCCGGCGCTGCAGCCGGTTGGCGAGGCGCGAGATCACGCTCTGCATATGCGAGAGCTGCTGGTCGAGCAGGTGGCGCAGCCGCGTCAGCTCGTCGGGATCGCACAGCTCCTCGGCGTCGATCGTCTCGTCATAGGCGGTGGTGAAAGCGCGGTAGGCGGTCGGGTCGTCGCTCGGCCCTTGATGCTTGACCTGGCCCGGCCGGCCCGGCTTCGAGGTCTCGTCATCGTCTGAGGCGCCCGGCATCATCTCGCCGGAGATGTCCTCGCCGACACCGTCCTCGCCCTCTTCGGCGGCATCCGACGGCATCGTTTCCGGCTCGCCGCGCATACCCTCGGCGCCGGACTGATCGGCCTGCTGCTGATCGTCGCCGTCGCTCTGCTGATCGCCCTCGCCCTGATCGTCGCCTTCGGCGCTCTCGCCCTCGCTTTCGCCGAGATCGAGCTCAAGATCCTTGATCAGACGGCGCGCCGCTCTGGCGTAGGCGTCCTGGTCGTCGACCGTCTCGACCAGGGCGGCAAGGTCCTGGTTGAGCTTGCCTTCGAGCACCGGCCGCCACAGATCGACGACGTGGCGCGCGGCCGGCGGCGGCTCGGCGCCGGTCATCGCCTCGCGCACCAGCAGGCGAATGACCTCGGGCAGGCTCTGATCGGTCCGCTCCTGCATCCGCTCGAAGCCTTGCCGCCGATACCGTTCCTGCAGGCTGGCCGACAAATTCTCGGCGACGCCGACCATGTGCCGGGCACCGATCGCCTCGACCCGCGCCTGCTCGACCGCCTCATAGACGGCGCGGGCCTGCTCGCCGGTCGGCATGCGCTTGCCGTGAACGGACGGGTCGTGGTGCCTGAGACGCAGCGCGATCGAATCCGCGGCGCCGCGCACCTGGGCGGCGATGTCGGCCGGCAGGTCGCGCGGCGGCAGCGGCAGCCGGGCCTTGACGCCCGACAGGCCGGGCGGCTCGGCGGCGAAAGTGACCGTCACATCCTCGCGCTCGGCGATCGCCCTCAAGGTCGCGGTCGTGGACCGCTTGAAGCGTTCGGCCGGCGTCTCCGCCGTGGTCATCGGCCCGCTCCCCGCCTCACGCCCGGCCGGCTCGGACGCCGGTCTCCTTCAGCTCGACGCCGAAGCAGCGCTGGTAATATTCGGCCACCGTCGACCGCTCGACCTCGTCGCACTTATTGAGAAAGGTGACGCGGAAGGCAAAGGCCATGTCGCCGAAGATCCGGGTATTCTCGGCCCAGGTGATGACCGTGCGTGGCGACATGACGGTCGAGACATCGCCGTTGATGAAGCCGGCGCGCGACAGATCGGCCAGCGCCACCATCGCCGAAACGCTCTTGCGCCCCTCTTCGGTGTCGAAGCTCGGCGCCTTGGCCAGCACGATCGCCACTTCCTCGTCATGCGGGAGATAGTTGAGCGTAGCGACGATGTTCCAGCGATCCATCTGGCCCTGATTGATCTGCTGGGTGCCGTGATAGAGGCCGCTGGTGTCGCCGAGGCCGATCGTGTTGGTGGTCGCGAACAGGCGGAAGGCCGGGTGTGGGCGGATGACCCGGTTCTGATCGAGCAAGGTCAGCTTGCCCTCGACTTCGAGCACGCGCTGGATCACGAACATCACGTCCGGGCGGCCGGCATCGTACTCGTCGAACACGAGCGCCGTCGGCGATTGCAGCGCCCAGGGCAGGATGCCTTCGCGGAACTCGGTCACCTGCATGCCGTCGCGCAGCACGATCGCGTCCTTGCCGACGAGGTCGATACGGCTGATGTGACTGTCGAGATTGATGCGCAGGCAGGGCCAGTTGAGGCGCGAGGCGACCTGCTCGATATGCGTCGATTTGCCCGTGCCGTGATAGCCCTGCACCATCACCCGACGGTTATGCGCGAAGCCGGCCAGGATCGCCATGGTCGTATCGTGATCGAAACGATAGGCGTCATCGACATCCGGCACCAGGTCGGTCGGGGTCGAGAAGGCCGGAACCTGCATGTCGCTGTCGAGCCCGAAAGTCTGGCGGACCGAGACGGTGATGTCGGGCAGCGAGTGGTGCCGCGGCACGTCGGTGCCGGCCTGCGAGGTGCCGTTCTGGTGGGGGGGTAGCATCAGCTTCGGGTTCCGTGACTGTTTCGGTTTCGGGTGGTCATGCATCACGCGGCGAGAAGAAACGTTCCTTCAACAATGCATAGGCCAGCGTGATCGCCTTGAGCCGCTCCTCGGCCATCTTGTCGCCGCCATGAGCGTCCGGGTGGTTCAGCTTGACCAGAACCTTGTACCGCCGTTTCAGCTCGTTCAAGGTAAAGGGCGGTTCCAGATCGAACAGGATGAGCGCCTTTTCCTCGTCGCTCAAGGGTCGCTTGCGCGCTGCCCGCTCCGCCTCCGGCCCGTCGCCGCCCATGATGTCGAGCGGATCGCGCATCCGATGCAGCGCCGTGCGCCATCCCAAGGGCCAGGTCGGGCGCTGCCAGACCGTATCACGCCGGAGCTCGGATTCGATCTGATCCTCGCTCATGCCCTGATAATAGTTCCAAGCCGCGTTATAGGCACGGACATGATCCAGGCAAAGCCAGAGGTAATTTTCGCTGTCGCCCAGGCGCGCGCGCGAGCGCGGCGCGCGAAACTGTCCTTCGGCCGTGCAACCGGGCTCGTCGCAGCACCGCACCTGCGGGCGCTGACGGTTCAAATCCTCGGAAAAACTGTAGCGTGGCCGGACCATGGAAGAGAGTATGGAAGCGCGATCCCGCCAACACAAGCGCCGCGGGATGCGGAGGCCTATGCTGATTCGGCCCCTTAACAAACCCGCTTTGCCGGTTTTCGGGAACCTCTGGCCCCGACCGTTCGTTGACTTGCGGCGCTAGCCGTATCATGTGTGCCGCGATCCGCGGAGCGCACGCCAGGGGAAGAAATGAAAGTTGCCGAAACGATCGAGGCCAAGCTGACCGCCGCTCTTCAGCCGCATTCGCTGAAGATCGTCGACGAGTCCGCGCGCCATGCCGGCCACGCCGGCGCCGCACCCGGCGGGGAGACCCATTTCCAGGTCTCCATCGTTTCCGATGCCTTCGCCGGACACACTCGCGTCGCGCGACAAAGGATGGTGTACGCCATTCTTTCCGCCGAAATTCAGGGCGGGGTCCATGCTTTATCGCTGAGCACCTTGACGCCAAACGAGTTGAAAGACCGGAAACTGTAACACGCAACTTGTTAGTGCAACATTTTCGGACTATTCTCGCATTATTGTCGCGCTGTCAACCTGAGGTCGCACGATGGACCAGAGTCAAGCCCGGGATCACGTTCCTTCGACCTTAATCAATCGAAACGTCACGGTCATGGGAAGGCGCACCAGCGTCCGCCTGGAACAGGCAATGTGGGATGCGCTGGAGGAAATCTGTCGGCGCGAACGCAAAGTGATGAATCGCCTGATTACCGAAATCGAGCAGAACCGTCACGAATCGAGCCTGACCGCGGCAATCCGCGTCACCATCATGCTCTATTTCAAGAACGCGGCGACCGAGCGGGGCCATGTGCGTGCGGGCCATGGCTCCTTGCGCAAGGTGGGCACCGCATACCCCAGGCACACCGCCTCCCTGCCGGCCGCCTGATTCGATCGGAAGCCGACCCTTCCGTTCGGAGGAGGGGCCGGTCGTCCCGGGAAGCGGGTTCGTCGCGCGCCGGCGACCGGCGGCAACGGCACGATGATCGCCTTCACCGCCGGCTCTGAGGCCGCCTATCAAGCAGGCCTGGCTCCTGCGGCACGGATGCGGGCGCACCGGGTTTCCGGCCGCCGGAGCAGCAGGCTGCTATGGTCCCTATCTGCGCGATCCGACCGGCAACAAAATTGCGTATACGTCAAGAGCTGAGCGCGAAATACCCGGCGCGGGTCAAGCAGCGAGTCGCTGCTTGCGCAGCAGGCCAAGTATTTCCGCCGCCGCCTTCGGGATGTTGGTGCCGGGGCCGTAGACGGCCGCGACACCGGCCGCGTGCAGAGCCGGGTAATCCTGCGGCGGAATGACGCCGCCGCAGACGACCAGGATCTCGCCCGCCCCCTGCTCCTGCAGCGCCTGGATCAAGGCGGGGATGAGCGTCTTGTGGCCGGCCGCCTGGCTCGACACGCCGACGACATGGACATCGTTCTCGATCGCCTGGCGCGCTGCCTCGGCCGGAGTCTGGAACAGCGGGCCGACATCGACATCGAAGCCGATATCGGCGAAGGCGGTGGCGATCACCTTGGCGCCGCGATCGTGCCCATCCTGGCCGAGCTTGACGACCATCATGCGCGGCCGGCGTCCTTCCGCCTCGGCGAACGCCTCGACGTCGCGCCGGATCTGCTCGAAGCCGGCATCGCCTTGATATTCGGCGGCATAGACGCCGGAGACGGAACGGATCTCGGCCTTGTGCCGCGTATAGACCGCTTCGAGCGCGTCGGAGACCTCGCCGACCGTCGCCCTCGCCCGCATCGCCTCGACCGAAAGCGCCAACAGATTGCCCTCGCCGCTGCGTGCCGCGGCGGAGAGCGCGCCCAAGGCCGCCTCGACCGCCTTGGCGTCGCGCGAAGCGCGGAGCGCTTCGAGCCGCTTCACCTGCTGGTCGCGCACCTTGGCGTCGTCGACATCGAGGATATCGACATCGATCTCGCTGTCGGCGCGGTACTTGTTGACGCCGACGATGACCTCCTCGCCGCGATCGATGCGCGCCTGGCGCCAGGCCGCCGCCTCCTCGATCCGGAGCTTGGGCATGCCCGACGCCACCGCCTTGGTCATGCCGCCCATCGCCTCGACCTCGCCGATGAGCTTGCGCGCCGCCTCGGCCAAGCTCGCCGTCAGATGCTCGACATAATAGCTGCCGCCGAGCGGGTCGATGACATGGGGGATGCCGGTTTCCTCGGCCAGGATGAGCTGGGTGTTGCGCGCGATCCGGGCCGAGACCGGCGTCGGCAGCGCCAGCGCCTCGTCGAAGGAGTTGGTGTGGAGCGACTGGGTCCCGCCCAGCACCGCCGCCATCGCCTCGATCGTGGTGCGGATGATGTTGTTGTAGGGGTCCTGCGCGGTCAGGCTGACGCCGGAGGTCTGGCAATGGGTTCGGAGCGCCAGGCTGTCGGGCTTCTTCGGACCGAAGGGCTGGATCAGCTCGGCCCAGAGCAGCCGGGCCGCGCGGAGCTTCGCGATCTCCATGAAGAAATTCATGCCGATGGCGAAAAAGAAGGAGAGGCGCGGCGCAAACGCGTCGATATCGAGCCCCTTGGAGAGGGCGGCGCGGACATAGTCGAGCCCGTCGGCGAGCGTGAAGGCGAGCTCCTGCACCGCCGTCGCCCCGGCTTCCTGCATGTGATAGCCGGAGATCGAGATCGAATTGAATTTCGGCATGTTCTGCGCCGTGTAGGCGATGATGTCGGCGACGATCCGCATCGAGGGCTCGGGCGGATAGATATAGGTGTTGCGGACCATGAACTCCTTGAGGATGTCGTTCTGGATGGTCCCCGAGAGCTGATCGAGCCGGGCGCCCTGCTCCAACCCGGCGACGATGTAGCCGGCGAGCACCGGCAGCACGGCGCCGTTCATGGTCATCGACACGCTCATCTTGTCGAGCGGGATGCCGTCGAACAGGATCTTCATGTCCTCGACCGAATCGATCGCCACGCCGGCCTTGCCGACATCGCCGGCGACGCGGGGATGGTCGCTGTCATAGCCGCGATGGGTGGCGAGATCGAAGGCGACCGACAGGCCCATCTGCCCGGCCGCCAGGTTCTTACGGTAGAAGGCGTTCGATTCCTCGGCGGTCGAGAAGCCGGCATATTGCCGGATGGTCCAGGGCCGGTTCGCATACATGGTGGCGCGCGGGCCCCTGAGATAGGGCGCGAAGCCCGGCAGGGTCGACTGGGTTTCGAGCCCGGCGAGATCGGCCTCGGTATAGAGCGGCTTGACCGTGAGCCCTTCCGGCGTGGTCCAGTCGAGGCTGCCCGGGCTGGCGCCCTTCAATTCCTTGCTCGCCAGCGCCTGCCAATCCTCTAGGGTCCGTTTCGGGAAGTCGGCCATCCTCTGCTCCTCACCCTTCTTGCCCGCCTTGGTCTCATGCGGCCCGGGACTATATAGCCCCCCGCATGGAAGCGTCCAATGGCCGAAGGGCTTGCGTCGGGACACGCCAGGGGTTACGCCTCGTCGATCTATCTTTTCCAGCCAGTCGAGGCCGCCTCAATGCCGCCGAAGAAAAACCCCTTGGCCCTCAACAGCCTGCAGTTGAAGACCCTGACCTTGCTCCAACATCTGGCGCAGCAGCCCGGCTTCGGCACCAGCACCGACGAGGGCGTCGAGCTCAGCGAACTGCCGCATGCGCATGGCGATCATTTCCATCTGGGCAGCGCCGTGGTGGCGAGCCGGGACGCGACCGGCCTCGCCAACGAGGGCGTCTGGGTAGCGCTCGACCGCAAGGGGCTGATCAAGTCCGGCTTTCCGCACAGCGTGGTCGTGACCAAGCTCGGGCTCGACTATGATACCGGCCTCGCCGACGAGATTCTGCACCGCGCGGATCACTAACGCCTCGAGCGCAACTGGTCTTTCGACCGCGATGGTTGTAGCGTTGCAGGCACCGAAGCTTGCAGCGGATGGTTGCGATCGACGCTTCCCTGACAGCTTCCTACTTCGGCCGGGACGAAGGGCGAGCCCTCGGCCGGAAGGGCACGATCTTCGTCGGCCTGCTGCTTTTGCACGCGGCCGTCATCGCGACCCTGATCGCCGAACATGGTGGAACGCCATCCCCGACGAGGCCGCCGACCCTGACGGTGGTCCGGCTGCTTCCGGCGCGATCCTCCATCCCGGTCATTCCGTTCGTGCCGCCGACCGATGCCGATAGGGAAAGATGGCAGCCGCCGCCGCTCTCGATGCCGCGGATCGAGCTGCCGGCCGATCGGCCGGACCGGGCAGCACCCAGCGACCCCTGCGCGCCGGGCACGGAGCGCGACCCGCTGGCCCCCAAGCCGGATTGCGGGCCGCCGGCCCATCTGAACATGCCGAAAGGGTTCGAGATGGACGAAAGCGGGCGGCCGATCGAGAACGGGGCATTCGCCCGTCCCGAGACGCCGGAGGACGCCGCGGCGGTAGCGAGATCGATGGAGCGTCGGGATCGCGAGCTCAAAGCCACCTTCGGGCTGAAGAACGCAGCACCGACAAGCGCCGAGAAACGGCCGTTCCAAAGCTGGGAAAGGGATGTCGTTCCCCTTGCGCCCACGAACACACTGCAGAAAGGCCTGAGGTGGAACGACGAATTCCTTCAACCGGGCGCGATCACCCCCTCGATCCCGCCGCTGCCCGAATGACGGCTACCAGACCAGCCCTTCGATCGCCCAGCGCGGCTGAGGCTCGCCCGCGAGACGGCCGGCGAGCAGCACCGGGTCGATCGGGCTGCCGAACTCGCCTTCATGGATGCCGTTGGTGACGAGCATGGCGTCGAGCCCGACGCCTCGGGCGCCGGCGATATCGGTGCGCAAACTGTCGCCGACGCAGAGGATGCGGGCGGGATCCTCGATGCCGAGCAGCGCGCGGCAGGCCTGATAGACCGACGGGTACGGCTTGCCGTGCCAGGAGACCCTGCCGCCCAGCTCCTCGTAGCGCACCGCCATCATGCCGGCGCAGGCGATGAGCCGGTCGCCGTCCACGACGTGGAGATCGGCATTGGCGCAGACCATCGGCAGGTCGCGCCGGGCCGCCGCCTCGAGCGCCGGCATATAGAGCGTGGCCGCATCGTCGAGATCGTCGGGGCCGGTGTTGAAGACGAAGCTCGCCTCGGCCGGGTCGGCGACCTCGTTCAGATCGAGCCCTTCGAGCATGCCGCGATGGCGGGACGCGCCGTAATAGAGGCAGTCGCGGCCGAGCGAGGCGAAATAGGGATCGGTGCGGTCGCGGAGCATCTGCCAGACTTCTTCGCCCGAGGTCATGACCTGGTGGAAGAGCCCCCGCTCGATCCCGATATTGCCGACCCGGCGCGCCACCGTCTCGGCCCGCATCGGCGCGTTCGACAGAAGCGCCACCCGCTTGCCGGCCGCGATCAGGTGCGCCAGCGCATCGGTGACGCCGGGATAGGGCTCCCGGCCGTTATGCAGCACGCCCCAGACATCGAGGATGAAGCCGTCATAAAGCGGCGCCACAGACGCCACGCCGTCGAGGATCGTGGTGCTCACCGGTGCTTGAACTCGGGCTTGCGCTTCTCGGTGAAGGCGGCCATGCCCTCCTTCTGATCCTCGGTCGCGAAGGTCGAGTGGAAGACGCGGCGCTCGAACAGCAGCCCTTCGGCGAGGCTGGTCTCGTAGCTGCGATTGACGCTTTCCTTGGCGATCATGACCACCGGGCGCGACAGTGCGGCGATCTTGGTCGCGGTCTTGATCGCCTCCGGCACCAGCTCGGCCAGCGGCAGGATGCGCGAGACCAGGCCCGAACGCTCGGCCTCGGCGGCATCCATGCGCCGGCCGGTCAGCACCATCTCCATCGCCTTGGACTTGCCGACGAAGCGGGTAAGCCGCTGGGTCCCGCCGGCGCCGGGAATGGTGCCGAGCGTGATCTCGGGCTGGCCGAACTGGGCATTGTCGGCGGCCAGGATGAAATCGCACATCATCGCCATCTCGCAGCCGCCGCCGAGCGCATAGCCCGCGACCGCGGCGATGATCGGCTTGCGGCACTTGGTGACCCGCTCCCAGCCGACCGTGATGAAATCGCTGAGATAGACATCCATATAGGACCGCCCGGCCATCTCCTTGATGTCGGCGCCGGCCGCGAAAGCCTTGTCGCTGCCGGTCAGCACCAGGCAGCCGATCGAGGCATCCTGCTCGAACCCGTCGAGCGCGTGGCCTAGATCCTCAATGAGCGCGGCGCAGAGCGCGTTCAGCGCCTGCGGGCGGTTGAGCCGGATCAGGCCGACCGGCCCGTGGGTTTCCACGACGATGTTTTGATAGGTCATGCTGTCCTCGAAGCGGTGGCGGCGGATGCGGCGCTGCTCAGTGCGGGACGAGGGTGAAGTCCACGAGCAGATTGCCGTCCTGCCCGTCGAAGCCGAGGCTCAGCCGCTCGCCGTCGCGCAGGAATTGCCGCTCGCCGGCGGCGCGCCAGCCGAGTTGCGGCAGGCTCTGCTGATAGAAGGCGAGCACGGCGTGGCGGCTGACTGGGCCATGCGCCGAGGCTTCGACGATCCGGCCTTGCGGCTTGTCGAACACCAGCCCGGCATCGTCGGTCGGCGCCAGGCCCGGCATCAGCGGCACATCCTCCGTCCCCGGCACCCAGCCCGGCTTTTCCGCCGAGGCCGCGAGCGGCAGGGCGATTACAGCGAGGGCGAGTATGAGGCGGCGCATCATCGTGCCGCCGATCGTACACTCATCGCTGGCGTTTGGCACAATAGAATGTCGAGCGATTCGACTGCACGATGCGCTGGATGCCTTCCTCGCAGTTGCAGCCGGGACAAGGCTCGCCCTCCTTGCCATAGACCGCCCATTGATGCTGGAAATAGCCCAGCTCGCCCGAGGTTTGGACGTAATCCCGGAGGCTCGACCCGCCGGCGGCGATAGCGCGGCCGAGCACATCCTTGATGGCGTGGGCGAGTTGCTCGGCCTCACCGCCGGTGACGGTGCCGGCGAGACGGCGCGGCGACAGGCCGGCCTGGAACAGCGACTCGGAGACATAGATATTGCCGAGCCCGGCCACGATTTTCTGATCGAGCAGAGCCGCCTTGACCGGCGCCAGCTTGCCGGCGAGCGAAGCGGCCAGCATCGGCCCGTTGAATTCGTTGCCGAGCGGCTCCGGCCCGAGATCACGCAGCAGCTTATGGGCGCCGAGCGCCGGCGCCGTCGCGTAGTCGAGAAAGCCGAAGCGGCGGGCATCGTTGAAGCGCACCGCCATGCCGGCATCGGTACGGAAGATGACATGATCGTGGAGGATCGGCACCAGCCCTTCCGCCGGACCGATCGTCATCCGGCCCGACATGCCGAGATGGGCGATCAGCACGCCGCCGTCATCGAGATGGATCAGGATATATTTGGCCCGGCGCTTGACGGCCGAGACCCGCCGCCCCTCGACCAATTGCTTCAATCCCAGCGGCAGCGGAAAGCGCAGATCGGGCCGGCGCAGCTCCAGCTCGGCGATCACCCGCCCGTCGAGCACCGCGGCCAGGCCGCGGCAGACGGTCTCGACTTCGGGCAATTCAGGCATGGCGGCATCTCGACGGCTGGGATCGGAGAGGCCGGAACATGGCCCGCGCCGGGGCCGGGTTCAATGGCGATCGGTACATGGTTACGAGCCTGCTCAGCATCGGGTCAAGACGCCGCCAGCGCCATGATAGCTTCAGCAAAGCTGCGATCGGAGTTCGGACGCCAAACGGCGGCGATACGGGTGGCTGTAACGGCCCGAGGTCATCGGCATCAGCGCGCAACCAGAGAGTTTGGCAATTGCCAACGTTACTACCTTCACTTACCTTGTGGTTCGGTAGGGCGTTCTCAGATACGTAATTTGCCCTCTCCCACACGTCCTTATGAAGAAGAGTCGATTTTAGCCAGTAACACCTCCGAACTTAGGACTGAATGTCAATCATGACTTATGATTCGAACCCAATATTGGACGCGGTCGCGGCGGAAAGAGAGCGCATATTTCAAGCGCTGCCGCAAATCTATCTAGGATTTGATGGCGTTAACCAGCAGCATTTTTGCGTAACCACTCGCTTCATGCAGAAGGTATTGAAGTCCTTGATCGACGACAACATCGGGCTTGATGCGACAACGCCTGCCGAAGCGGTGCTGAAGGTAAGATATGGGGCGCTTTCGCGTTTCGACCGAGATCTTGAGGGGGAGATGAGAAGTTTATCTTTAGGCGGATTGTCGGATTTAGTTGACAGCATTCGAAGTATGTTAGTGCAAACTAACGGCCGAGAAACGTAAAATGATTAAACATTAACGCTGCCATCATGCGCGGGCACTCAGCTCGCCAGCTTCCGCGCGTGGATCTTCTCCATCGCGTCCTGGACGTGGCGGGAGAAGACGTATTCGGCCGGGCGCTGCTTGTCGAGCGGGATCTCCGGCGCCATCGGACCTTCGGTCTTGGGGCCGCGCATCGCGACGAGCGCGGTCTTGAGCGGATGGCTGACCGCGTCGATCACCGCCGTGGCCTCGTAACCGGAATGGACCATGCAGTCGGCGCATTTCTCGTAGGAGCCGGTGCCGTAGCCATCCCAATCGGTCGTGTCCATCAGCTCGCGATAGGTCTTGGCGTAGCCCTCGCCCAGCAGGTAGCAGGGCCGCTGCCAGCCGAAGACGGTGCGCGCGGGCTTGCCCCAGGGCGTGCATTTGTAGGTCTGGTTGCCGGCCAGGAAATCCATGAACAACGAGGATTGGTTGAACTGCCAGCCCTTGCCCTTGCCGCGCTTCAGGATGTCGCGGAAGAGCTGCTTGGTCTTCTGACGGTTGAGGAAATGCGCCTGGTCGGGCGCGCGCTCATAGGCGTAGCCCGGCGAGACCATGATGCCGTCGATGCCGAGGCGCTTGGTCTCGTCGAAGAAATCCGCGACCTTCTCGGGCTGGGCATTGTCGAACAGGGTGGTGTTGATGCAGACGCGGAAGCCCTTTTCCTTGGCCTTCTTGATCGCGGCCACGGCGCGGTCGTAGACGCCGTCCTGGCAGACCGACTTGTCGTGCATGTCGCGGTCGCCGTCGAGATGGATGTCCCAGGCGAAATAGGGGTTGGGCTTATATTCGTCCATCTTCTTTTCGAGCAGCAGCGCGTTGGTGCACAGATAGACGAACTTCTTCTTGGCCATGATCGCCTCGACGATCTTCGGCATCTCCTTGTGCAGCAGCGGCTCGCCGCCGGCGATGGCGACGATCGGCGCACCGCATTCGTCGACCGACTCCAGGCACTGCGCCATCGACAGGCGCTGATTGAGGATGTCGTCGGGATAATCGATCTTGCCGCAGCCGGCGCAGGCGAGGTTGCAGCGATAGAGCGGCTCGAGCATGAGGACGAGCGGATACCGCTTGTTGCCCTTGAGGTGCTGCTTCACGACGTAGGAACCGACTCGGATCACCTGATTGAGCGGCACGGCCATGGCAACCTCGCAAAACTTAAATTTTAAAACACGAATATGACGTCGTGTTTTTGTTTATCCTATGGTTCGGACGCCTTGTCAATTGAGCGCCGCCGTGAGTGGGGGTAGAGGGGACGCTATGTCACCGCGCAAGGCATCATCGCCTCCGCCGCCGGCCGCGCATGAGCGCCGCAAGCCGATGCAGGAGCGCAGCCAGGAGACGGTCGAGCGCATTCTCGCCGGGGCCGGGCGGCTGCTCACCCGGCGCATGCCGCTCTATGAGATGACGACGGCGATGATCGCGGCCGAGGCCGGCGTGTCGGTGGGCGCGCTCTATCGCTTCTTCGTCGACAAGCAGGCGATCATCGACGCGATCGCCGCTCGGCATATGGAAACCTTCCAATCGGGCCTGCCGGTCGAGCTCGGCAAGGCGGCGCCTACCGACGGGCCGAGCCTGCTGGGCGCCGTCATCGACTCGTTCTTCGCCTATCTCGAGGCGCATCCGGATTTCCGCACCGTCGCCTATGGCGGCCCGGGCGGCGGCCGCTATGTCAGCCGGCCCGCGCGAGAAGCCTATGCGGCGCCGGACGCCGGCGGTGCTGCCCTGGTCAAATGGTTCATGACCGAGGGGATGGGCGGCGGCCAGCCGGCCAACACGCTCGATTGGCGGCTACGGGTCGCGACCGAGGCCGGTGACCGGCTGATGGGCTATGCGCTGGAGCAGCCGGACAAGGCCGACCGCAAGCGCGTGATCGAGGAGGTCAAGCGGCTGCTGGCGAATTACCTCTTCGCCACCTGACGGGCTCAGGTGAGAGTACGATTCACGGATCAGATTGGTTCAATCTGATCCGATCGTGCTCTATCGGGTGAGAGTACGATTCACGGATCAGATTGGTTCAATCTGATCCGATCGTGCTCTATTGTGCCCGCCATGATGACGGATAACCCCTCGGAATCGGCCGATTTCGGCTTTCGCACCGTGCCTGCCGGCGAGAAGAAGTCGCTCGTCCGCGGCGTCTTCGACAGCGTCGCCGGGCGCTATGATCTGATGAACGATCTGATGAGCGGCGGCATCCACCGGCTGTGGAAATCGGCGATGCTCGACTGGCTCGCCCCGCGGCCGGGACAGCATCTGCTCGATGTCGCGGGCGGCACCGGCGACATCGCTTTCCGCTATCGCCAGCGGCTGGGCGGCGAAGGACGGGTGACGATCTGCGACATCAATCACAGCATGGTCTCGGTCGGGCGCGACCGGGCGATCGATCGCGGCATCCTCGCCGGCATCGACTGGCTGTGCGGCGACGCCGAATCCCTGCCGGTCGCCTCGTCCTCGGTCGATTGCTACACCATCGCCTTCGGCCTCCGGAACGTGACGCGCATCGATCTGGCGTTGGCCGAGGCCCGGCGGGTGCTGAAGCCGGGCGGACGCTTCATGTGCCTGGAATTCAGCAAGGTGGCGGTGGCGGCCCTCGACAAGCCTTATGATTTCTACTCCTTCGAGGTGCTGCCGCGGCTCGGCCGCTGGGTCGCCGGCGACGAGGACGCCTATCGCTATCTGGCCGAGAGCATCCGGCGCTTCCCGCCGCAGGAGGAGCTGGTGGAGCGCATGCGCGCGGCCGGCTTCGAGCAGGTCAAGTACCGCAACCTGACCGGCGGCATCGCCGCGCTCCATTCGGGCTGGCGGCTCTGACCGGATTGCTGCGCGGGGCGCGTCATCTCGCATCGCTGGTGCGCATCGGCGTGCTGCTGGCGCGCCACGATGCGCTGTTCCCGCTGGAGCGAGTGCCGTTCGGACCGGGCTTCCTGCGCGTCACGCGCCTAGTGCTGCGGGTGACGCCCGAGGTGGCCGGGCGGCGACCCGGCCAGCGGCTGGCACTCGCCCTGCAGAAGCTCGGCCCCAGCTTCATCAAGCTCGGCCAAGCGCTGTCGACCCGGTCGGACCTGATCGGCGAGGTCATGGCGGCCGATCTCTCGACCTTGCAGGACCGGCTGCCGGCACTGCCCGGCACGGCCGCGATCGCCGTCATCGAGGCCGAGATGGGCAGGCCGCTGGCCGAGATCTTTTCCAGCTTCGATCCGGAAGCCTTCGCCGCCGCCTCGGTGGCGCAGGTGCATTTCGCGACCACGGCCGAGGGCGAGGAGGTCGCGGTCAAGGTGCTGCGTCCCGGCGTCGCAGAAGCCTTCGCCCGCGATCTCGACCTGCTGCTGTGGCTCGCCGAGCAGATCGATCGCCGGCTGCCGGCGATGCGCCGGCTGCGGTCGATCGAGGTGGTGGCGCGGCTGCGCGAATCGGTCGAGTTCGAGATGGATCTGCGGCTCGAAGCCGCCGCCGCCGCCGAGCTCGCCGAGAATTTCGCGGGCGATGAGGGCTTTCGCGTGCCGCGCATCGACTGGTCGCGCACGGCGCGCCAGATGCTGACGACCGAGCGCATCAACGGCATCCCGATCGGCGACCGCGAGGCCCTGATCGCGGCCGGGCACGATCTGCGCGACCTCGTCGGCAAGGCGGCGGCAGCCTTCTTCGCCATGGTGTTCCGCGACGGCTTCTTTCATGCCGACCTGCATCCCGGCAACATGTTCGTGGATGCCGACGGGACCATCGTGGCGATCGATTTCGGCATCATGGGCCGGATCGACAAGAAGCATCGCTATTACCTGGCGGACATGCTGCTGGCCTTCCTCACCGGCAATTACCGCAAGGTGGCGCAGGTCCATTTCGATGCGGGCTTCGTGCCGGCGGATGAATCGGTGGAGGCGTTCACTCAGGCCTGCCGATCGATCGGCGAACCGTTGCTGGAGCGGCCGCTGGAACAGATCTCGGTCGCCCGGCTGCTGTCGCAGCTGTTCCAGGTGACGCGGCAATTCCGGATGGAGACCCAGCCGCAGCTGCTTATGCTGCAGAAGACCATGGTGCTGGCCGAAGGGCTCGGCCGGCAGCTCGAGCCGACGGTCAATATGTGGGAGCTGGCCCGACCGCTGATCGAGGATTGGATGCGGGCGAACCGCTCGCCCCCGGCGCGCGCGGCGCAGACAGTGGGCGGCATGCTGGAAGCCTTGGAACGGCTTCCGACCATGCTGAGCGACCTGGAGAGGACGCTCGGACAGCTCGCCCATGGCGGGCTGCCGCTGCATCCCGATGCGATACGCGACTTGATCGGACCACGCGCCGGCCGGTCCGGCTTCGTCTTGCCCCTGTGGATCGCGGCACTGGCGCTCGCCGCTCTCGCTGTCTCGACCTGGTTCAGCCCTTGAGCAGCGTCAGAACCGATTGCTGCTGGGTGTTCGCGCTGACCAGCGACTGGATGCCGAACTGCTGGCGAAGCTGGAGCGCCTGGGAATTGGCGGCCTCGGTATTGAGGTCGGCCAGGGTCAGGTCGCCGGCGCCGGTCTGCAGTGAGTTCGAATAGGTGGCGCTGAAGTTCGAGCGGGCCTGCAGAATGGAGACATTGGTGCCGAGGGCGGCGGTTATGCCGCGCAGCTGGTTGATCGCGTTGGAGATGCGGTTGTCGGTGGCGGCGAAGATCGCGTTCGCGACCGAGGCCGGAACCGTGCCCTGACCCGCGGCCGTGCCGCTGGTGTCGAGCTGCGAGAAGCCCAGCACCTCGGTCGTGAGATTGTTGTTGCCGACCAAATGGCTGAAGATGAGCGAGCCGTTCGGCCTGAAAGCGACGGCCTGGGTGAACAGCGTCTTGCCGTTCGCCGTGGCGGTCGCGATCAGGTCATAGCCCTGGATCGTGAAGGTCGCCGCGGTGCGCTCCGAGAACTGGGTCGAGAGCTCGGCCGAGGTCGAGTTCAGGATGTTGAGGCCCTGAAAGCTCGTATCCTGGACCAGCTGCGCCAGCTGCTGGCCGATCGCCGAGAACTGCGCCGAAGCCGCGATACGCTGGTTGAGCGAGCCGCCCTTGGCACCGTCGAGCACGCCCTGAAGCTGCTGCAGGAGCTTGGTCACGGCTGAGGTCGCCGTCAGCGCCGATTGCACGGCCTGGACCGACTGGTCGATGCCGGACTTGCGGTTCAGGATATCGCTCGCCCGATCGGTCAAGGACTGCGCCCGGAAGAAGGCGACCGGATTGTCCGTCGACGAATTCACCTTGTTGCCGCTGTTCAGACGGTTTTGCGTCGTGTTGAACAGAGTGGTGACCTGCTGCAACGACAGGAGCGTTTGCCGGTCGGTAGAAGATAGTGTGATGTCGGACATGATCCGATTCCTCTTCGCTTCGATCCATTGTCCGGATCCACCGCCACCGTCGCGCCCCGATTTCGGGCTGGTCCCATCGACCGAACGGAGGCGGTTTGCCCCGGGCTCGATCGATCATTCCGCAATCACCGTGCCAGCGCCCATTCAGAAATAATTAGATCAACCTATTCTTGGAAACCATGAATTATCCACCCGATTCCATCGGATTTTAACAGACAATCACCCATTTATGCCGGAAATGCTCGCAGCAATTTCTGACGAGATCTAAATCTAGACGGCGTTTTCGATTCAACATCGATCGTTATATTAAGATAATTTGCGTTCGTTTTGAAAATCATGATCCAATATTCGATATATACAGTATTTCAAGCGATGGCGGCGGATCGACAAAACCGCCGCCAAAACCGGCTCGGCAATTTTTTCCGGGTCGCCGGGCCAGGACGGCAGAATCTGCAGAGGACGGTCTTGCCGGGCTCGGGTCATGCCATCGCGGTCCTGCCACCCGATTCCGCTTGCGCTCGGACGCCCAACCGAGAGACCGTTCAAGAAAGCAAGCCATCTCAATAAGACGGCACATGGGGGGAGAACATGAGGAGCGAGAACGCGGCCGCCATCGCGGCCACGATGCTGATGCTGTGGGCCCAGGGCGCCCTCGCCGCCGAGATCAAGATCGGCATGGTCACGCCGGTCACCGGCCCGGCCGCCGAATCCGGCAAATACTCCCAGATCGGCGCCCAGATGGCGATCGACGAGATCAACGCTGCCGGCGGCGTGCTCGGCAAGACCCTGAAGCTCGTCGTCGAGGATGATCAGACCACCAATCCCGGCGCGGTAAACGCCTTCTCGCGCCTCGCCACCGACCCGGAGATCCCGGCCTTCCTCGGCCCGATCCGCTCGACCGAGGTCGATGCCATGTCGCCCGACATCGTGAAGACGGGCAAGCCGGTCTTCATCGGCGGCACGGCGCCCAAGCTCACCCATCAAGGCAATCCCTGGCTCTTCCGCTGCCGGCCCAATGATTCCTATTCGGCCCGCGTGATCGCGGATTACGGCGCCGACACGCTCGGCCTGAAGAAATGGGCGATCGTGCATTCGACCGACGCCTTCGGCACCGGCGGTGCCGGCGCGCTCACCGAGGCGCTGGCCAAGAAGGGGCTGACGCCGGTGGCCGACGAGGGCTATCCGAACCAGTCGCAGGATTTCTCGGCGATCGTGCTCGATACCAAGAAATCCGGCGCCGACATCATCGGCAGCTATTTCACCTTCGAGACCGATCTCGGCGTCTTCGCCAAGCAGCTGAAGCAGTTCGGCGTGCGCGCGAAATGGGTGGGCTCGCCCTCGATCATCACGACGCCGGCCTTGAACCTGGCCGGGCCGGCGCTGCACGGCACCTTCGGCATCGCCGATTTCGCCGTGGATTCGAGCCCCGAGGCCAAGGCCTTCGCCGAGAAATACGAGAAGATCGCGCATGCGGCCGCCGACAATTTCGGTTCCTGGCCCTATGACGCGGTCCATATCCTGGCCAAGGCCATGAGCGACGCCCAATCGACCGAGCCCGACAAGGTGCGGGCCGCGGTACTGGCGATCAAGGGCTACAAGGGCGCCGAGGGCACCTACAATTACGACCAGAACGGCGATGGGCTGCACGGCTACAACGTCGTGCGCAACGAGGACGGCAAGATCGTCTTCGACAAGCACATCGACTACCAGGACTGACAAGGGGAGGAGGCAGCGATGCGGCTCGCCGGCAAGATCGGCATCGTCGTCGGGGCCGGCCAGACGCCGGGCGACACGATCGGCAACGGTCGGGCCGCCGCCCTGCTCTTCGCCCGCGAGGGCGCCAAGCTCCTCCTCGTCGACCGCTCGCTCAAATCGGCCGAGGAGACGGCGGCGATGATCGCCAAGGGGGGCGGTACCGCCCGCTGCTTCGAAGGCGACTGGACGCGCGCCGCCGATTGCCGGGCCTATGCCAAGGCTTGCCTCGACGCGTGGGGGCGCATCGATTTCCTCCATAACAATGTCGGCATCGGCAACGGCGATGCGGGTCCGGCGACGGTGACGGAGGACGCCTACGACCGGATCATGGGCGTCAACCTCAAAGGCTGCCTGCTGTCCTGCCAGGCGGTGATGCCGGCGATGCAGGCGCAGGAGGCCGGCAGTATCGTCAATATCTCGTCGTTGGCCGCGATCGCCGCCACGCCCTTGACCGCCTACAAGCTGTCCAAGGCCGGGATGAACGCGCTCGGCCAGTCGCTGGCGCTGGCCAACGCCAAGTTCGGCGTGCGGGTCAACACCATCGCCCCCGGCCTCATGGACACGCCGATGGCGATCGAGGGGCAATCGGCCAGCCAGCAGATCTCGAAGGACGAACTGCGGGCCCGGCGCGACAGATCGGTGCCGCTGCGCGGCAAGATGGGCTCGGCCTGGGATGTCGCCTGCGCCGCGCTGTTCCTGCATTCCGAGGAAGCCCGCTTCATCACCGGCGTGCTGCTGCCGGTCGATGGCGGCCAGTCGGCCAAGATCGGATGAGCCGGTAGGGAAAGACAATGGGCGGGAGGCACGAACCTTCCGCCACGGGGGGATGGATGGCGTTCGACCTGGCGCTCAATCTGCAACTGCTCTTCACCGGCACCGGCATCGGCGCGATCTACGCGCTGGTGGCGCTGGGCACGGTGATGATCTATCGCGCGACCAACGTCGTGAATTTCGCCCAGGGCGAGTTCGCCATGGTCGGCGCCTATTGCATGGTGATCACGACCCACGGCCTCGGCTGGCCCTACGGGCTCGGCATCCTGGCGAGCCTGGCGATGATGGCGCTCTTCGGCGTCGTCTTCAATCTGGGCGTCTATTACCCGCTGCGCCACCGCTCCTTCCTGCCGGTGATCATCAGCACGATCGGCGCCTCGATCCTGCTCACCAACGGCATGCTCGCGGGCTACGGGCCGGAGCCGCAGACGCTGCCGAGCGCCTTGGGCTTCGACGGCATCGAGATCGGCGAGGTGTTCCTCGACAGCCAGTACATGCTGATCATCGGCGTCACCATCCTGCTGGTCGTGGCGCAGTATTTCTTCTTCGAGCACACGCTCATCGGCAAGAAGCTGCAAGCGACCTCGCAGGACAAGGAGATGGCGAGCCTGCTCGGCATCCCGGTCTCGCGCATGATCATGCTGACCTTCATCTATTCGGCCGTGCTCGGCGGCATCGCCGGCATCCTGGTGGCGCCGATCCTGTTCGTCTCGGTCGGGATGGGCTCGCAGATCGCGCTCAAGGCCTTCGCCGCCTCGATCATCGGCGGGTTCGGCGACGTGACGGGCGCCATCGTCGGCGGGCTGATGCTCGGCATCATCGAGACCTTCGGCGCCGCCTATATCTCCGTGCCCTACAAGGACGCCTTCGCCTTCCTGGTGCTGTTCGCGTTCCTGCTGGTGCGGCCCTACGGGATCTTCGGCGAGAAGGTGTCGCAAAAAGCATGATCGCTCGACTGGGCCTCGCGGCACTCGCCATCCTCTCGCTGCTCCTGGCGCTCGGGGTCGGGCTCAACCCCTATGAACTCAATATCCTGGTCCAGGCGGCAACCTATGCCATCGCCGTGCTCGGGCTGGTCATCGTGCTTGGGCTCACGGGACAGATCTCGCTCGCCCAGGCCGGGTTCTTCGGTCTGGGCGCCTATGGCGTGGCGCTCGGCACCACAATCTACCACCTGCCCTTCCTCGTCTCCCTCGTCGCCGGCATGGTGATCGCAGCCCTCATGGGGGCAGCACTCGGCGCCTCGACCCTGCGGCTCGGCGGCCATTACCTGGCCATGGTCACGATCAGCTTCCAGCAGATCCTGACCCTGGTGCTGACCAACTGGATCAGCGTCACGCGCGGCCCGGACGGGATCCGTGACATTCCACGACCGATCCTCTTCGGGGTGAGTTTCGCTGAATCCGGCCGCTATCTCGCCTTCTGCCTGGTGCTGCTCTATCTCGCGATCTATGCGATCTGGCGGCTGAAACAGACACGGCTCGGCCTCGGCATGCAGGCGGTCCGCGACAATGAGCTCGCGGCCGAGGTCGTCGGCGTGAATACCTACGTGACCAAGGTCATCGCCTTCATCCTGTCGGCGGCGTTGGGCGGGCTCGGCGGCGGCCTCTTCGCCGGCGGCTTCGGCTTCATCAGCCCGGACCAGTTCAGCTTCGCCGAATCCGTCGTGTTCATGACCATGGCGCTGCTGGGCGGGGTGCAAAGCCCGTTCGGCGCGGCACTCGGCACCTTCATCCTGATCCTGATGCCGGAATGGCTGCGTTTCCTCAAGGTCTTCTACCTGGCGATCTACGGCCTGGCCGTCATCCTGATCGTGCGCTTCATGCCGAACGGCATCTGGGGTTATGTCGAAGGGCTGCGCCGGCGGCAGGCACCGGCGCCGATCGGGCCGGTCGAGCCCTTGGAATTGCTGTCGTCGCGCGATGTGAAGGGCGGCACCTTGCTCGAGGTGCAGGACCTCGCCAAGCATTTCGGCGGCCTCAAGGCCGTGGACGGCGTCGATCTCTCGATCGAGCGCGGCACCTGCCAGGCGCTCATCGGCCCGAACGGCTCGGGCAAGACGACACTGCTGAACGTGCTCTCCGGCATCTACAAGCCGACGCGCGGCGCGATCCGCTACAAGGGCGAGAATGTCGCCGGCATGTCGCCGCACATGCTGGCGGCGCGCGGCGTCGGCCGTACCTTCCAGAACATCCGCCTGTTCGGCTCGCTGACGGCGCTGGAGAATGTCGTGATCGGGGCACTCAGGCCCGGCCATGACGTGCCTGGCGGCATGGCCGGCGTGCGCGCGCGGGCGCTGGCCGCCCTCGATTTCGTCGGCATGCTCGATCAGGCCGAGCTCATCGTCTCGGGCCTGCCCTACGGCTATCAGCGCCGGATCGAGATCGCCCGGGCCCTCGCCGGCAATCCGGGCCTGCTGCTGCTCGACGAGCCGGGTGCCGGCCTCAACCTCACGGAAAAGCAGGGGCTGGTCGAGCTGCTGCGCCGGCTCAAGGGCCATGGCATGACCATCTTCCTCATCGACCACGATATGAATCTGGTCGAGCAGGTGGCCGAATGCATCACCGTGCTCAATTTCGGCCGCAAGATCGCCGAGGGAACGCCGCGCGAGGTTCTGCGGCATCCCGAGGTGCGCAAGGCCTATCTCGGCGAGGAAACCGATGCCGACGCTGCTTGAGCTCGAAGACCTGTCGGCGGGATATGGCGCGATCGAGGCGCTGCAATCGGTCAGCCTTTCCGTCGAGGAGGGCGAGATCGTGGCGCTCCTGGGCTCGAACGGCGCCGGCAAATCGACGACGCTGCGCGCCATCTCCGGCCTGCTGAAGCCGCGTTCGGGCCGCATCCTGCTCGCCGGCAGCCCGATCGGGGGCCTGCATTCCGAGGCGATCGTGCGGATGGGCATCGCCCATGTGCCGGAAGGGCGGCGGATCTTCCCGGGCCTGACTGTGCGTGAGAACATCATGCTCGGCGCTTCCAACCGCGCCGGCGTGACGCGCCGACAGCTCAACGAGGATGTCGCCGAGATGTTCGGCATCTTCCCGGAGATCGAGCGCTTCGCCAATGCGCTCGGCTGGACGCTGTCCGGCGGGCAGCAGCAGATGGTGGCGGTGGCGCGCGGGCTCATGGCACGACCGCGCCTGTTGATGCTGGACGAGCCGTCTCTCGGCCTGGCGCCGCTCATCGTGCAGCAGGTCTTCAAGGTCGTGGCCCGGATCCGCGAGGGCGGCACCACCGTGCTTCTGGTCGAGCAGAACGCCCGCATCGCGCTCTCGGTCGCCGACCGCGGCTATGTGCTCGAGACCGGTCGGCTGATCGTGCAAGGCAAACCCGACGAATTGTGGAATAATGAGGAAGTGCGGGCGGCCTACCTGGGCGGCCGGGTGGCGCAGACCGGGTAGAAGATCGTACGGCCGATCGAGCCGATCTATTCCCTTCCGGCCCATGCTAAATTTGGACGGCAGGAGCGGCCTTCGTATTTCGCCGGCACCTCGACACGAACAGGTATCGGTCCAAATATGTTGAGGTAAAGGCCCGGCCTGTGCCGGACCGAAAATGGAGATAGATCATGCGCAAGGGTCTCGCGATCGCCGGGTTGACCTTGGCGATACTGGCCGGGGGAATGGTGAGCACGCCGAGCCCGGCCTTGGCGGCTGGTTTCCACGGCGGCGGGGGCGGCGGCTTTCATGGCGGTGGTGGCGGCTTCCACGGCGGCGGCTTCCATGGCGGCTTCGGCGGTCGCGGTTTCCATGGCGGGTTCCGCGGCGGCTTTCGCGGCAGCTTCTTCTTCGGCGGGTTCGGCGGCGGCTTCTACGATCCCTGGTGGGGCTACCCCTACGCCTATCCCTATTACAGCGGCTATTACCCGTACCCGTATTATTACGGCTACGACCCGGCCGCCTATGTAGCGCCGGTCACGGCGGCACCGGGGCCCGCGACCGCTCCGACTCAGGCCGCAGCCCCCGGCTACGACCAATCCTATTGCCGGCCCTACAAGACCAACATCCAGGTCGGCGGCAAATCGACCTCGGCGACCGGCACGGCCTGCCGGCAGGCGGATGGCAGCTGGCGGATCGTCCAGTAAGGTTCAGAGAAAGTTGGGCTCGGCCGAGCCCGGCGTGAACCAGGGGCGGGCCGCCTCATAGGCGAGGCCCGCCCGAAATGCCCGCGCATCGTCATAGGTGCGCGCGACGAGCTGGATGCCGATCGGCACGCCGTCCTGAACGGCCCCGCTCGGCACTGCCAGCACCGGGCAGCGGCTCAGCATGTTGAAGGGCGTCGTCATCGTCCAGACGCCCTCCTCCGCCGGCAGATCCTTGCCGTTGATGGTGATCCGATCGCTCGGCACCTGCGCCGCGCCGAGGGCGGATGTCGCCAAGGTCGGGCAGACGAAGAGATCATAGCGGTCGAGCATCGGCCCGAAGCGCCGATACATCTCGGCGATGAGCGTCAGCGCATGGCGGAAATCCTGCGCCGTCGATCGCGTGGCGTGCTCGCCGAAGGCGATCGCGTAATCCGTCATCTCGGCACGGTGCAGGGCCAGCAGATCCGCCATGGCGGCGCCCCAGAGATGGCCGAGATAGGTCTCGCCGGCATTCATCATCTCGCGCGTCCAGCCGAGCGTGACCGGTTCGATCTCGGCGCCGAGCGCGCGGAAGGTGTCGAGCGCATCGAGCGTCGCCCGCCGCACCGCGGCTTCGACCTGGAAACAATCGAGATCGAGCGAATAGGCGATCTTCCAGCCTTTGAGATCGGCCGGCACCTCGGTCGAGAGGGTGACGCGCTCGCGCAGCGAGGCGATATCGGTAGGCTCCGGCCCGGAGATGACGTTCTGCATCAATGCCAGATCGGCGACGCTGCGCGCCATCGGCCCGGAATGGGCGAAGAAATCGAGATTATAGACCGGGATCTCGGGATTGCGGCCGTAAGGCGGCTTATAGCCGGCAACGCCGCAGAGGGCGGCCGGAATCCGGATCGAGCCGCCGATATCGGTACCGGTGGCGAGCGTCGCCGTGCCGGCCGCGAGGGCCGCTCCCGACCCGCCTGACGAGCCGCCCGGACTGGCGGCGAGCTTCCAGGGATTGCGCGTGACGCCCCAGAGGCGCGAATGGGTGGTGCCGAGCAGGCAGCCCTCCGGCACCGTCGTCTTGGCATGGGCAATGGCGCCGGCATCGAGGAGCCGCTGGATCAGCGGATCGGTCTCGGCATCGACCCGATCCCGATAGATGAGCGAGCCGGAGCAGCGGCGCGTGCCGGCGAGGCGGAACTCCTCCTTGACGGCGAGCGGCAGCCCTTCGAGCGGCCGGGGTGCGGCCCCCTGTCCCATATAGCGCTGCTCGGCCGCCCGCGCCTGCGCCAGCGCCTGCTCGAAATAGGTTTCCGTGAAGGCGTTGATATGCGGCTCGACCGCGTCGGTCCGGGCGATGAGCGCGCGCATCAGCTCGACCGGCGACAGTTCGCGCCGACGGAACAGGCCCAGTGCCGCCTGACCCGACAGGTAGCAGAGCGGGTCAGCCGCCACAGCGCGTCAGTTCACGAATTGCTCGTTGCCGACGAGTCCGATCTTGGTGACGCCGAGGCGCTGGGCGTTGGCCATGACCATGGCGACGTATTTGTAGGTGACCAGCTTGTTGGGGGCGAGATGGACCTCGGGCTGGGGGTCCTGTGCCGCGATCTGCAGGAAGTCGTTCTGCAGCGTCGCCTCGTCCGGCACCGGCTGGCCGTTCCAGAACACCGTGCCGTCGAAATCGACGACGATGTCGACCACCACCGGCG
>Ga0255336_100327_pt1 | contig 87598 bp, 74 predicted proteins | sample MeOH1_35cm_T3_17_FD_189102 | JGI IMG/M metagenome (GOLD analysis project Ga0255336, IMG submission 189102) | Sandy soil microbial communities from University of British Columbia, Vancouver, Canada - MeOH1_35cm_T3_179 | ecosystem: Engineered > Artificial ecosystem > Sand microcosm > Unclassified ... | reverse complement strand
GCATTATTCTGGAGCAACTACATGGCGCGTCGCTGACGTTGCGCAGAAGCCCAGCTCACGATAGCATCTAAAAGGTCTTGCCCACACATATAGCATCATGAGGCGCGGTAGCCAAGTGGTAAGGCAGAGGTCTGCAAAACCTCCATCACCGGTTCGACTCCGGTCCGCGCCTCCATTCTTCCTTCGAACTCTTCCCTTCTCAGCTTTCCGATTCGTAATGATTCAAACTCGTTCGAGGCCGCAGGCTTCGGCTTAATTGCTGCGCAGGGAAGCCGCGTGATGTACATTCATCGTGGACATGGAACGATTGAACTACCATCATCTGCTTTACTTTTACACCGTCGCGCATGAGGGCACGGTGGCACGCGCGAGCTCGCGCCTGGGCTTGAAGCAGCCTACGGTGAGCTCGCAAATTCATGCGTTGGAAAAGAAGCTTGGGCAGCAATTGCTGGAACGCAGCGGACGCGGACTGAAGGTGACGGCGGCAGGGAAAACCGTGCTTCGCTATGCGGAGAGCATCTTTGCGCTGGGCGGGGAGATGGTTTCGGTACTGGAAGGCGAGCCGGTGGAGACCGCGAAGCTGGCGGTGGGGGTGAGTTCCTCGCTACCGCAGGCGCTGGTGGCTCCGCTGGTGCAATCTCTGCTTGTATTGAAGCCGACGCCGGTGCTGACCGTCGAGGAAGGTACGACGGAGACGCTCGGGACGCGAGTGGCATCGCGGTCGGTGCTGTTTGCGCTGGATGACGTGCCGCAGGAAGCACAGGGGGGTCTGCAAAGCAGGGTGCTGCTGGAGTGTGCAGTCGAGTTGTTTGCACCGGCGGCGATTGCGGCAAATCTGCGTAAAAACATTCCGGCGCGGTTGAGCAGTGTGCCTGTGCTTATGCCCGGCAGCGTAGCGTTGCGGCGCGAGGTGGAGAGCTGGATTGCATTTCGCAAGCAGACGGTGAAGAAGCTGGCGGAGATGCCGCGTGCGGAGATGTATGCGGCGGCAAACGGGGCGGCGATGTTTGCGCCGACGCTGCTGCGTGAGTCGCTGAAGAAATCCTACGGGCTGCTGCCGGTTGCGGAGCTGGAAGGCTCGCGTTGGCGGCTGTTTGCGATCATGGACAGCAAAAGCGTGCGGCATCCCGGGCTGAATGCGGTGGTGCGCGCGGCTAAGAGTCTGCGGTGAGAAGGTTTCGTTTGAGAGACTCCGGGGTGAAGACCTCTGTGCTGCTGGTGGCCGCGATTCTGCTGGTTGCGTTGGTTGCGGGTTGCAAGAGCGCGAAAGAGCAGGCGGTGGCGGAGGCAAAGTCGCACGTGGGAGGCGATCCTGAGCGTGGAGCATTTCTCATTCAGCGATATGGGTGTGGAGGGTGCCATCGTATTCCGGGCGTTCAAGGGGCGGCGGGAAAAGGGGCGCCGTCGCTGGAACATCTGTCGAACGAGAGGTACATCTCGGGAAACCTGCAGAATTCGCCGGAAAACGTGATGCGCTGGATTGAGGCGCCACACTCGATTCTGCCCCGGACGAAGATGCCGGAGACGGGGATGAGTCATGCGGAAGCTCGCGACATCACTACTTATCTGTGGTCGCTGCGATAGGCGCAGATTTTTGACGGGATTTTTTGTTTGACCTCGCGCCGCATCCGTCGTAACCTTTTTTCGTGAGCATTGCAATTCCATCCTTCCTTTCCCGCTCCTCCCGTCGATGGTGGCCCTGCACCGTCGTGTGCCTCTAGTTCCAGGCACGTCTTTTTTGGTCCCCGTAATCGAGTAAACAAAATCAATTTGCTGCAACGCGTTTGCGTATTGCGCGAAATTCCAGGACGAACTACATGCATGCAGGCTCAGACCAAGGCTCAAGAGTACCGGCCACTCAGTCCATAGCGGAGTTGCTGCCCATTCTGCTGGCTTCGCGCGATCTTACGCGTGGGCAGGCGGCACAACTGGTGCATGCGATGCTGGCGGCGGAGACTCCCGACGCACAGATTGCAGCGGCGTTTGCATTGCTGGTGGCAAAGGGCGAAAGCTCGGATGAGCTGGCGGGCTTTGCCGATGCGCTTTACGAACGCGTGATGCCGATTGCGATTCCGGCGGAGGTGCTGGACACGGCGGGCACGGGGGCGAGCGCGGTGAAGACCTTTAACGTATCGAGCGCGGCATCGTTTGTGATCGCGGCGGCGGGATGCGCGATTGCCAAGCATGGAGCGCGCGCGTCGACGAGCAAGTGCGGCAGCGCCGATGTGCTGACCGCGCTGGGAGTGCGCATCGATTGCGACTCGGAGACCGCTGTGCGATGTTTGCGCGAACTGGGAATCTGTTTCCTGTTCGCGCCAAAATACCATCCCGCACTGGCCCGCGTTGCACCTATCCGTCGCGCTCTTGGAATCCGAACAACATTTAATTTGGTGGGCCCCATGGTGAGTCCGGGGCGGGCGCAGTATCGTCTGCTGGGCGTGGCAGACGAAGCTCGCATGACGGTGGTGGCCGGGGCACTGGCGCGGATTGGAGTTGTGCGGGCGTGGGTGCTGCGTGGAGGCGATGGACTGGACGAGATGACCACGGCGTGCGCGAGCCGCGTGCTGGAAGTGCAGGATGGCAAGTATCGCGAGCTTACATTTTCTCCGAAGGATTTTGGATTGCCGCAAAGGCCAACGGGCCCGGCACAGGCGGCGAGCGTGGAAGAGAATGCGGCTACGGTGCGGGCGGTGCTCTCAGGCGACCGTCGCGATGTGGCGCGCGACCTGGTGGTGCTGAATGCGGCCGCGGCACTGCATGTGCGCAGCGGAGACGGATTGCGCGAGTGCGCGGAACGGGCGCAGAGGGCGATTGATGATGGGGCGGCGCTGAAGAAACTTGAGGCGCTGGTGGCAATGTCGCATGAGAAGGTTGGGGAAGGGGCGGCACGGTGAGAGCTGAATTTCTGGAACGCGTGATGGACTCGAAGCGTCGCGAGTTGAGCTTGCTGGGCGATGAGCAGCGCGAGTCCGTGCGCGATGCGGCGCTGGCGTCGCGGAAGGATCGCGTGGCGCGGTTTTGCGGTGCACTGTGGACGAGACCTACGGCGATTATCGCGGAGTTCAAGCGGCACTCGCCTTCGGCGGGAAATATACAGGGCGGGGCCGATCCGTTGGAAGTGGCGCGGATGTATGAGGAAGGCGGGGCGGCGGCGATGTCGGTACTGACCGAGCCGGAACACTTCAAAGGGTCGCTCGATGATTTGCGGCGGGTGGCATCCGGAGTTTCGCTGCCTCTGTTGCGGAAGGATTTTATGGTGGACCGGCACCAGGTGTACGAGGCCGCTATTGCGGGAGCCGAGGCGGTGCTGGTGATTGTGGCGGGGCTGACGGATGCCGACGCGTTGAAGCTGCTGGATGCGGCTCATCTTGCGCATCTGGATGCGCTGGTGGAAGTACACACGGAGGAGGAATTGCGGCGGGCGGCGACGCTGGGCGCTACGTTGATCGGGGTGAACAATCGCAATCTGAAAACGCTGAAGGTTGATCTGGAGACTTCGCTGCGGCTGGCCGAGCTTGCGCCGAAGGATGCGACGCTGGTGGCTGAGAGCGGATTGCGCACGCGGGAAGACATTGAGCGGCTGCGGGCGGCGGGATACAGCGCGTTTCTGATTGGAGAGACGCTGATGCGTTCGGGCGATCCGCTGGCAACGTTGCGCGAATTGCAGGGGATGGAGCAGAGGCGATGAGCGCGGTGCAGATCAAGATTTGCGGGATTACTCGCGTCCCAGACGCGCTGGAGGCGGTTGCGTTGGGCGTCGAGATGCTGGGATTGAATTTTTATGCGGAGAGTCCGCGATTTGTCAGCATTGAGCAGGCTCAGAGGATTGCGGAAGCAGTGGCGGGAAGGATCAAGGTTGTTGGTGTATTTGTAAATATGAATGTAGAGGAAGTGTTGGAAATTGCGAGGGCCGTACCGCTCGATTTCGTGCAATTGCATGGCGACGAATCGCTGAATGAGTGCGAGGCGATTGCGAATGAGTTCGAGGTGATTCGGGCACTGAAGGTGGATGCCCAGTTTACGCCGGAGTGCGCGTCGGAGTTTGCGTTTTGCAGCGGGCTGATGCTGGATACTCCGAGCACGGGATTTGGCGGCGCGGGGGAATCGTTTGACTGGGCGCGGGTGGATTGGAGCGGGATTCGAGGGGCTTCACCATTCGTAGACATATATCTTGCCGGTGGCTTGAATGCGGGCAATGTGGGCGAGGCGATTGAGATCGTGCGTCCCGACGTGGTGGATGTTTGCAGCGGGGTTGAGGCTGAGAAGGGCGTTAAGAGCGCGAGCAGGATGAGGGAATTTGTGGCGGCGGCGCGGGCCGCGGAAGGACTGGAGCAATGAAGGATCAGGCAGTGTTGGAGAGCCTTTTGAGCGCCTCGGGCGACGGGTATTTCGGTCAGTATGGCGGACGATTTGTGGCAGAGACGCTGATTGAGCCGCTCGATGAGTTGACGGCCGCGTTTGCCGAGGCACGCAAGGATGTGAGTTTCGAGCGCGAACTCAAGGGGTTGCTGGCGGAGTTCAACGGAAGGCCGACGCCGCTTTATTACGCCGAGCGGCTGAGTGAATATGCGGGGGGCGCGCGGATTCTGCTGAAGCGCGAAGACCTGGGGCACACGGGGTCACACAAGATCAATAACGCGCTGGGGCAGGTGCTGCTGGCACGAAGGATGGGCAAGCGACGGATTATCGCCGAGACCGGCGCGGGGCAGCACGGAGTGGCAACGGCTACGGTGTGCGCACGCTTTGGGCTGGAGTGCATTGTTTATATGGGCGCGGAGGACATGAAGCGGCAGGCGCTGAATGTGTTTCGCATGCAGTTGATGGGAGCAGAGGTGCGGGGGGTTGACGCGGGTTCCAAGACCTTGAAGGACGCGATCAACGAGGCGCTACGCGACTGGGTGACGAACGTTCGGGACACTTATTATCTGCTGGGGTCGGCGCTGGGGCCGCATCCTTATCCGACGATGGTGCGCGAGTTTCAGCGCGTGATTGGCGATGAGGCGCGGGTGCAGGTGATGGCTCGCGAAGGACGGTTACCGGATGCGGTGGTGGCCTGCGTGGGCGGAGGGTCGAACGCGATTGGCGCGTTCACGGCGTTTGTGACGGATGAAGAAGTTCGGCTGATTGGGGTGGAGGCCGGAGGGCGGGGCGAGTCGCTGGGCGATCATGCGGCGCGATTCCATGGCGGATTGCCGGGAGTGCTGCAGGGGACATACAGTTACGTGCTGCAGGATGGCGACGGGCAGATCGCGGCAACGCATTCGGTGTCGGCGGGACTGGATTACGCGTCGGTGGGGCCGGAGCATGCGCATTTGCGCGAGTTGGGGCGGGCGGAGTACGTTTCGCAGAATGACGACGAGGCGATGGAGGCGTTCGATTTGCTGTCGCGGAAGGAAGGGATCATTCCGGCCTTGGAGTCTTCGCACGCGGTGGCCTATGCGGTGAAGCTGGCGCGGGAGATGGGCAAAGGTGGATTGATGATTGTGAATCTATCGGGACGCGGCGACAAGGATGTGGACACGGTGGCCAAGCTGAAAGCGGGCGCGCGATGACTACTCGATTGCAAGAGGCCTTCAAGGCGTTGCGCGAGAGCGGGCGCAAGGGCGTTATTCCCTACATTACGGCGGGCGATCCGGAGCTGGCGACTACCTACGAACTGCTGGTGGCGATGGCGCGGGGCGGGGCTACGGCGATTGAGCTGGGAGTTCCGTTCAGCGATCCGGCGGCGGATGGGCCGGTGATTCAGAGGGCTTGCGAGCGCGCATTGAGCCGCGGGGTGAAGCTGCGCGATGTGATCGAGGTGGCGGGACAGGCGGCGAAAGCTTCGGGGATTCCGATTGTGCTGTTCAGCTATTTGAATCCGCTGCTAAGGCACGGGCTTACAAAATTGGTGAAGGATGCGGCGGATGCGGGGCTGGCGGGAGTGCTGGTGACCGATCTTCCGGCAGAGTCGGCGCGGGGATTTTCCCAGGCGCTGCAGGGGCGGGGATTGGATTTGGTTTCGCTGGTGGCGCCGACATCGACCTCGGAACGCATTGCGCAGATTGCGCAGCACGCAACGGGATTTCTGTATGCGATATCGGTGACGGGAGTTACGGGGACGCGGCAGCAGTTGAGCTCGGACGCGAGCGCGTTGCTGAAGCGTATCCGGGGCGTTACGGATTTGCCAGTGGCGGTGGGATTTGGCATAAGCAACGCAGAGCAGGCGCGCGAAGCCTGGGCACAGGGGGCGGACGCGGTAATTGTTGGGTCGGCGATTGTCGGAAAGATTGAAGAATTCGGAGCGCAGGCTCCAGAAGAAGTGGAACGCTTTGTGCGCGAGTTGGTTGCGTCACAGGCGGTGGAGGCTTAGGCGATGCTTGTATTGATGAATGTGAATGCTACGGAGGAAGAGACGCAGGCGGTCTGTAAACGTGTGGAAGAACTTGGATACCGGCCTCATCCGCTGCCGGGTGCGACGCGTTGCGCGATTGGCATTACGGGCAACAAGGGGGCGGTGGAAGCCGATTCGTTGAGCCAGATGGCGGGAGTGTCCGAGGTGATTGCCGTGTCAAAGCCCTACAAGTTGGTGAGCCGCGATATGAAGAGCGAAGACACGGTGGTGCGCTTCGAGGGAAGCGAGGCCACGGTGGGCGGAACGGAGCTGGCGCTGATGGCCGGTCCGTGTTCGGTGGAGAGCCGCGACCAGTTGTTCCGGGCTGCCGAAGCGGTGGCCAAGGGGGGAGCGCGATTCCTGCGCGGAGGGGCGTTCAAGCCTCGCACGTCGCCCTATGCGTTCCAGGGGATGGGCGAAGAGGGGCTGGCGCTGATGGCGGCGGCGCGTGAGGCGTTTGGGCTGCTGGTGGTGACCGAGGCGATCGATCACGAGTCGCTGGCGCTGGTGGATCAGTATGCGGACATGATTCAGATTGGCGCGCGCAACATGCAGAATTTTGCGCTGCTGAAATTGGCTGGACGGGCGAGCAAGCCGGTGCTGCTGAAGCGCGGCATGGCCTCGACGCTGGATGAGCTTTTGATGGCCGCCGAATACATTATGAGCGAAGGCAACTACAACGTAGTGCTCTGCGAGCGGGGTATCCGGACATTTACCGATCACACGCGGAACACGCTGGATGTGAGCATTGTTCCGGCGGTGAAGAAATTGACGCATCTGCCGATCATTGTCGATCCCAGCCATGCGGCGGGCAAGCGCGATAAGGTCGCTCCGCTGGCAAGAGCGGGAGTTGCGGTGGGAGCGGATGGATTGATTGTCGAAGTGCATTGCGATCCCGATAAGGCGCTCTCGGATGGCGCGCAGTCGCTGTATCCGGAACAATTTGCGGCCATGGTGAATGACGTGCGCGGGATCGCCCAAATTGTTGGACGGACGGTTTACGTGCGGCAACACTCGGAAGTGGCGGACGTGGTGGCGAAGTGACGACAGGCTCGGAGTTCACGGATTTTCGGCGGCTGGCGGCTGATGGCGGATTGGTCGCGGTGACGGAGACGGTCTCGGCCGATCTGCTGACGCCGCTCTCGGCCTATCTGCGGATTGCGCAGCCGGCGGAGCGGTCGTTCCTGCTGGAGTCGGTGGAGGGCGGCGAGCATCTGGCGCGCTACTCGTTTCTGGGGGCGGGTCCGGCGATGGTGGTGCGCAGCCGCAACGGAGTTACTACCGTCGAAGACGCGAACGGCAGGCGCGAGGAGGCGGGAACGGCGGTTGATATTTTGCGGCGGGAATTTGCGAATCGCAAACTGGCAGCGGCGGAGAACACGGCACCGATGGCCGGGGGATGCGTTGGATACCTGGGCTATGCGGCTTCGAAGTGGTTTGACGGCGCGATGCAGGCAGTTGCGGGAACGGGAGACGATGCGTGTTTCCTGATATTCAGAACCGTACTGGCCTTCGATCATGCGCGGCAGCAGATACAGATTCGTACGCTGGCCGAGGTGGAGGCGGGGACCGATGAAGCGGAGCTGCGAAAGAAGTTTGACGAGGCTACGGCGGAGAATCGCGAGGTGGTTCGCAAGTTGAGCGCGGCGGTGGAGTTGCCGCTGAAGACGCTGGCGGCGGGGGAAGCGGGAGAAGCGGAATTCCAATCGAACTTTGCGCGGGCGGAGTTTGAGCGGGCGGTGGCCGAGGGGAAGGAGCTGATCTTCGCAGGAGAGTGCTTCCAGATTGTGTTGTCGCAAAGGTTCCGGCGCAAGACGAAGGCGAACGCGGTGGCGCTGTATCGGGCGCTACGGGCGACGAATCCTTCGCCTTACATGTTCCTGTTGAACTTTGGAGCGGACACCGGCGCTGACGCGGCGGGAGAGCGGGCGCTGATTGGGGCTTCGCCGGAGATGCTGGTGCGATGCAGGGATCGCGAATTGACGTATCGCCCGATTGCGGGGACGCGAGTGCGCGGGGTGAATGCGGAAGAGGATGCGTTGCTGGCCGAGGAACTTCTCGCCGACGAGAAGGAACGGGCGGAGCACATGATGCTCGTCGATCTGGGTCGCAATGACCTGGGGCGGGTGGCTCGATACGGCACGGTAAAGGTGAAGAAATTGATGACGGTGGAGAAGTATTCGCACGTGCAACACCTGGTGACAGAGTTGCGGGCAGAGTTGCGTCCGGAGCTGGATCGATTTGACGCGCTCGGCGCGTGCTTCCCTGCTGGGACGGTGACGGGCGCACCGAAGATTCGCGCGATGCGGGGGATTGCGGAGCTGGAGCGCGGGGCGCGTGAGGCTTATTCGGGTGCAATTTTGTATGCGGATTATGCGAACAATCTGGACTCCTGCATTACGATTCGCACGATGGAGCTGGCGGGCGATGAGTTGAGCGTGCAGGCCGGGGCGGGAATCGTGGCGGACTCGATTCCGGCGATGGAGTGGGAAGAAACGATCAACAAGTCACGCGCGCTGCGAAGGGCCGTGGCGCTGGCGGAGTCGAACGGCTAAGGCGGAGGAATTCATGCTGCTCGTTATCGATAATTACGATTCGTTTACCTATAACCTGGTGCAGTTTCTCGGCGAACTGGGAGCCGATCCGGTGGTGCGCCGCAATGACCAGGTGACGGTGGATGAGATTGCGAACGGCGGATATCGCGGGCTGGTGATTTCTCCGGGGCCGGGCGAGCCGAAGGATGCGGGAATATCGCTGGCGGCGATTCGCGAGTTGGGCGGAAGGATGCCGATTCTGGGCGTGTGCCTGGGACATCAGGCGATTGGCGAGGCTTTCGGCGGACGGATTGTGCGGGCGCCACGGCCGATTCACGGCAAGAGCAGCAGGGTGAAGCACGATGGGCGCGGAATTTTTGCCGGAGTGCCGGATGGGATGGAGGTGGCGCGATATCACTCGCTGGTGATTGAGCCGCAATCGTGTCCGGATGTGCTGGAGGTGACGGCAGAGACCGCGGACGGAATCATTATGGGCGTGAGGCATCGCAGCCTGCCGATTGAAGGAGTGCAGTTCCATCCAGAGTCGGTGCTTACGGGGAACGGAATGCAGATTCTTTCCAATTTCGTACAGCTTTGTGGGGTTGCTCCGCTTTTGGCATGAATGGATACATCTTTGTACGCTAAAGCGCGTTCTACCTTGAAGGGTACGAAGGAGAGATCCAAGGAAATATGAAGAACGGAAAGTTTTACTTCTTAGCTCTTGCGCTGTCGCTGGCATTGCCGCTTCTCGGAGGAACGGCCGCCGCACGGCAGAACGATAAGGCACAGGCTCCGGTTGCGGCACAGGCGCAGACTCAGAACTCGGATGCAACTCCGGCGCTGCCGGCGAGGAAGTCGAAAACGGCTCCGGCGAACGACGAAGACCGCATTGCGCGCGAGGTGCGCCATGAACTGGTGATGCAGCCTTACTACACACTGTGGGACTGGCTGGCGTTCCGTGTGAACGGCAATACGGTGGAGTTGCTGGGAGACGTCAATAGCATCGGTTTGAAGAGCGATGCGGTGAACACGGTCAAGCACATTGAAGGCGTGGAGAAGGTGATCGATCATATCAATCAGTTGCCGCCTTCTCCGATGGACGATCGAATACGGCGCGAAACGGCTCACGCGATCTTCAACTTCGGGAGCCTTTCGCGATACTCCTGGTCGGCGGTGCCCAGCATACACATTGTTGTGAATTCGGGCAGGGTGCGACTGGAGGGAGTTGTCGATAACCAGCAGGACAAGGACATGGCAGGCTTGCGGGCCAACGGCGTTACAGGGGTATTCCAGGTTACGAACAACCTGCGCGTGGTGAAGTAATATATGTGGGTGGAGTGCTTGCATAGTCACCTGATTCGGCTAGAACGGTTTCAGGGAAGTTATGTCCCACGAGAGCGTGGAAGAGAAGAATCGATGGCGAGCTGGAAAGCTTCAGGCCGCACCGGAGACTTGGGCATTGCTGGGGTCCTTCGCTTGCGCTCAGGATGACCCTTCAAGAGCAAGGGCAAAAAGGTCACGACCTCTCAAGGATGACCTCTCGGCAGATGGCAGACACATCTACTATGGAACCGCGCTAAGGTCTATGCCGGTCAGGGCTAGAGGCGAACAGGCGGGGGATGAGGCGGTTCGCCTTACTGTTAAGCGATTCACCAAAGATTTACACTGATGTCATGGCCCTGAAAGAAGTTGGGCGCAGTATTCAACCATTATGTTCCGCAGCACAATGAGAGACACTCCCCCCACCCCGTTTGCTAATCTCGGCAGGAAGATGCCGTGGGTTCGTCCCTTTCTCCCCATCCGCCGTCTGGACCGAATCTATGCCGGTGCCCTCACCCATGTTGAAGGGAATGTCTTTGACGGCATTCTGCGCGAGATGGATGTTGAGTACACGGTGCGCGAGGGGGAGCTGCGGCACGTCCCGCCGACAGGGCCAGCCGTGGTCTTTGCGAATCATCCGTTTGGCATGCTGGATGGTATTTTGATGGCCTCGATGCTGCTGCGCCTTCGTCCGGATGTGAAGCTGCTGGCGAATCAACTGCTTGGGTGCATGGAAGAACTGTCGCTGCACTGCATCCTGGTGGACAACATGATGGGCGAAGGGCATGAGGCGGCGAATCGTCGCGGGATTCGCGAGGCGCTGGACTGGGTGAAGCAGGGACATATGCTCATCGTCTTTCCGGCTGGGGAAGTTGCCTCCTGGAGCCGCCATCACCGCAGGGTGCTCGACCCGCAGTGGAATCGCAATATGGCGCGCATTGCGCGGATGGCGGGAGCGACCAGCGTTCCGGCCTATATCTCAGGCAAGAACAGCGTGGGATTCCATTTGGCGGGGATGATAAACCCGCGGCTGCGGACATTGTTTTTGCCACATGAATTGATTAACAAGCGCGGACGGCGGATGGAGATTCGCATTGGCGCTCCGGTGGAGAGCGCAACGCTGAAGGCGATTCACGATGACGACAAGGCTATCGACCTGTTGCGCTGGAACAGCTCGCTGCTGTCGTTGCGCGACCGTATTCGCTCGCCACGCACTCGATTCTTGCCTACGAATTGGCAACCGAAGCACGCAGTGGCCCGTCCGCAAGACCCGGCAGTGCTGGAAGGCGAACTGAAGGCGCTTCCGCCGGAGGCTCTGCTGCAGAGCGCGGGCAAGATGAGCGTTTATGCGCTGAGTTCGAAGCAGGCTCCGAAGATTGTGCGCGAACTTGGACGGTTGCGCGAGCTGACCTTCCGCGCCTCGGGAGAGGGTACGGGGAAAGCACGCGATCTGGACCGCTTTGACGTGTACTACACGCACCTGGTGCTTTGGAACGAGGAACGCAAGGAGATCGCGGGAGCTTATCGTATTTGCAATGTGCAGGACGTGGTGCGGCGGTATGGCATGCGCGGGCTGTACACGACGACGCTGTTCCGCTTCCAGCCTAAATTCTTCGCCAAAGTGGGTCCGGCGCTGGAATTGGGACGCTCGTTTGTGGCGCTTGACTATCAGAGGCAATATGCGCCGCTGCTGATCTTGTGGAAAGGCATTGGAGCTTATCTCGTGCGCCATCCTGAGACTCCTATGCTGTTTGGGGCCGTCAGTATAAGCGCGGATTACTCTCCGGCATCGCGAGAGGTGCTGACCAGCTATTTGAGCGCGCACACGGTGGACGCGGAGCTGCTGAAGATGCTGAAGCCCAAGCATCCGCCGAGAATTTCCGCCGAGGATGTGCATGAGCCGGAGATGTTTGCGCGGGTGTACTCGCTGGACGACATCTCGGACTGGGTGAGCATGTTTGAGAGCGATGGCAAGGGGGTTCCCGTGCTGGTGAAGCACTACATGAAGCTGGGAGGGAAATTTCTGGGCTTCAATGTGGATGCCAAGTTCTCGAATGTGCTCGACGGGTTGCTGATTGTGGATCTGCGACAGGCGAAGCCGGATCTACTGGCTCGGTACTTTGGGAAGGAAGGCGCGGCGAGTTTCCTGCGCTTGTATAAGAGCAGCAAGTCTCCCGAGGGGCAGCAACAGCTAGCCAGCAACATTCCAGGCGGTGATTGCGGCGATGTTCGGGAATAGCGTATTGTTTTGCCGTGGTGACTAACATGGCGGCTACAACTCCCGCTCAACTGAATCCAGCGATACTGAGTATACGGCTGCTCGCTTTGCTTGAAACCATTCCGGATCGTTCCAGCAAAAAGAAGGTACATGAAACGCGCACGACGGTGCGGCGATTGGAAGCACAGCTCGGCGACTGTCCCAAGAAACTGGCAAAGTCGCTGAAAGGCTTGCGGAAGCAGGCAGGCAAGGTCCGTGACATCGACGTACACCTTGGGATTCTCAAAGAGCCGCTGGCATTGGGCTCGCGAAGCGGCACGGCTAAACCCGACGGTAGTGAGAATTCGCTGGGAAAGCTGCGGCGTTTCTTGAAGTCGGAGCGGAAGAGTCAATCCAAAGGTTTGCGGGCTCTGGTTTCGAGCTCGGCGCCGCTGCTGAAAAAGAAGCTCCCGTCTGTCGCCCAACGTGCTTCTGAACACGAACACAATGCGCGGGATGCTAACAGGCTGTGTGCGCGAGCGCGGAAGAATTTTCTGCAATGGACCCGTAACATTCCTTCCGACGAAGCTCGGCTGCACAGCTTGCGCATCAATACAAAGATGCTGCGCTATTCGCTGGAACCGATGGAGCAGTTCGACGAGGCCGCGGAGCTGGCGTCGAAGTTCAAAGTCGTGCAGGATGCGATTGGAGAGTGGCACGATTGGGCGACGCTGGCGCAACTGGCTGAACGTGAATTAAAGCCCGCGACGGCCAAACCGATTCAGCGCGCGTTGCAGGCAGGCGCGCGGCGCGAATATCGCAAGGCACTGCGCGCGGCGCAGAGCGTGCGGACGTGGATGACTAAACCTGTGGAATCCAAAGCAGCGACGAGCAAACCTGTCATGTCAAGACCTGCAATGAAAAAGCCTGCGGCACACGCGCCGGGCTCTCGATCCCTTCGATTAGTCCGGAAGGCGGGATAGCGAATGGCGACACTGGCCGCCGTGGACATCGGCGCAAACTCGGTACGATTAAAGATTGCGCGGGTCGTGCGCAGACGTTTGCAGGTGCTGCACGAAGATCGCGAAGTGGTGCGGCTGGGCGAGGCTGTTTTCCGCGGTGGCGCGCTGGACCCGGCGGCGATGGAACAGACAGTACGCGTGCTCAGGCGCTTCCAGAAGGCGACGCAGACCTTTGGGGCTACGCAGGTGCGCGTGGTGGCCACCAGCGCTTTGCGAGACGCCAACAACGGCAGCGCATTTGTGCAGTGGGTGAAGGCCGCGACGGGATGGCGGGTGGAAGTGGTGAGCGGCGTGGAAGAAGGACGCCTGATCCACCTTGGAGTGATGGCCAACACGCGGATTGGCGCAGGCCGCGTGCTGCTGATCGACCTTGGCGGCGGAAGCTGCGAGCTGATCGTCTCCTACAAAGGGCAGATTGAGCACATCTACAGCCTGCCGCTTGGGGCCGTCCGCCTGACGCGCGAGTTTCTCAAGCACGATCCGCCGACGGAGACCGAGCTGGACCAGATGCGCAGCTACATTGGCGAAGAGGTGGGCCGGGTGCGGCGCGAACTGACCGAACATAAGATCAATCTCACTATCGCAACATCTGGAACTCCCGCAGCGCTGAGTGAAGTGTGGGCCGCCGGGCAGGAGAGCGCTACCTCGGCCGTGCCACGGGCCGGACTGCTGCGGCTGACCAAAAAGCTTTCAACGATGGACGTGGAGAAGCGGCGCGCGCTCAAGGGAATTGGGCCGCGAAGGGCCGAAATCATCGTGGCCGGAGCGCATGTGTTCTCTGAGCTGTTTACGGAACTCGATCTCACGAGTTTCCGCTATCTGCCATTCGGGCTGCGCGACGGGATACTGGCGCAGATGGCCACCGATGCCGAGGATATCGGACTCAGTCAGCAACTGGAAAACGAGAGGCAGAATTCGATTCTGAATCTGGCAGCGCATTACCAGGTAGACCTGCGTTTTTCATCGAGGGTTGCGGAGCACGCGCAGAGATTGTTCAAGCTGCTGGCACCGATTCATCATCTTCCACCGGAGTATGCGAGTTTGCTGAACGCGGCGGCGATGCTGCATGAAGTGGGCTCGTTTATCAGCCGCGCGGGAAGGCGGCGGCACGCTTTCTACATACTGGCGCACTCGGAGCTGCTGGGCTTCAGTTTGCCGCAGCGAAGGTTTATCGCGGCCATTGCGCGCTATCTTGGCAAGTCGAAAATTACGCCGACGAGTAGCCCGGTAAGCGTACTAGCACCGGCGGACCGTTTGTTATTACCCCGGGTGGTGATTCTGCTAAGGCTGGCGAGGGCGGTGGAACAGGGGAGACGGGGAGCGGTGCTCAATGTGCGCGCAAAGCTGGAGCCTAGAAGCGTGCGCCTTACGCTGGTGAGCAGGCCTACAGGGGCCGAGTTGGAGTTGTGGGCGCTGGAAAGAGAGCGCGGACTGTTTCAGGAGACCTTTGGCCGCGAGCTTTCCTGTATCGAAGTATAGGCGCTCTTCAGCAGGCGAGGAGTTACCAGCCAGTTCAGCACGCTCCGCTTCGGTCCCATTTCAACGCGGGCTATGCTTCCCTTCTTCATTTCGATGGCGCGCTCGGTGACACCGCCGCTGACCAAGAGGGAGAGAAACTGGCTGAAGTTGGGATTGTGGCCGACGACCATGACGGCCTCCAAGTCCCTGATCTGCAGCAAGAGCTGGCGGAACCGCTCATAGTCGGAGGCCGGCAGGAGGGCGGGAGCGCGCTCGATGCGCTGGTCGTAATCAATCTCATTGCCTACGAGAGACGCGGTCTGGGTCGCGCGCTTCAGCGGACTGGAAATGATGAGATCGACGTGCGCATCCATGGCATTGAGCAGCCGTCCAACGTAGCGGCACTGCTCAATTCCTTCTTTGTCGAGAGGGCGTTTTGAATCCTGAACGGAGTTGGCTCGCTTCTGTCCGGCATTTGCGTGACGCAGAAAATAGACAATCATCGATATATACCTATCTATGCGTTACCTTGGCGCGAGGTTTTGCAACTCGTCGCGGCGGCCTGGCCGGTGCGACGGGAATTGTCGAGAGGTCGCGCTTGCCCTCGGCGCAGTCGATTAGAAAATCCTGCGAACTGAAGGGAACGGCTTTGCCCTTCGCATCGTCGCGAGAGTAGGTTCCGCCGCGCTGCAGAATGCGCGCCTTCACGTTGTCGACAAGGTAGGCGGCTAGAATCTCATGGCGCACACGGTCGCGCAGCAGGGGATCGCGCAAGGGAAAGACGACTTCCACGCGTTCGTACAAGTTTCGCGGCATCCAGTCGGCGCTGCCCAGATAAATCTCCTCTTCGCCACCGTTCTGAAAGTAATAGATGCGGCTGTGTTCCAGGAAGCGGCCTACGATGCTGCGCACGCGGATACGGTCACTGATGCCGCGAATGCCGGGATTGAGCGAACAGATGCCGCGCACGATGAGATCCACCTGCACTCCGGCCTGGGAGGCGCGATAAAGTTCCTGCACTACATTTTTGTCGAGCAGCGAATTGACCTTGGCGATGATGCGCGCGGGTTTTCCGGCGCGGGCGTGGTCGGCTTCGCGGGCAATCAGGTTGGCGACGCGCTCTGCCAGATCGACCGGAGCTACCAGCAGCGGATTGTAGTTCGGCTGCTCGGAGTAGGCGGTGAGGTAGTTGAAGACGTTGTGGACGGCGAGGGTCATCTCGGAATTCGCGGTGAGCAGGCTGATGTCGGTGTAGAACGCGGCTGTCGTGGGGTTGTAGTTTCCGGTGCCGAGGTGGCAGTAGCGGCGCATGACTCCGTCGGGATCTTTGCGGACGATGAGCGTCAGTTTGCAGTGCGTCTTAAGACCTACGAGCCCGTGAAAGACCTGCACGCCCGCATCTTCCAGTTCCCTTGCCCACTTGATGTTGGAGGCTTCGTCGAAGCGCGCCTTTACCTCGACGACGACGGTGACTTCCTTGGTGGCGGCTGCCTGCACGAGCGCTTCGACAATCGGGGAATTTACGTTGGTGCGATAGAGGGTCTGCTTGATGGAGAGCACGGCGGGGTCCTGAGCCGCGGCTTCGATGAAGGAGACTACGCTGTCGTAGCTGTCAAAGGGGTGATGCAGCAGCACGTCGCGCTGGCGCAATGCTGCCCAGATGTCGCGCGTCCCCTTGGGCAGCGACCACTCGCGCGGCTGGAAGGGGCGGAATTTCAGGTCAGGACGATTGACAGCGCTGTAGAGGTCCATCAGGCGCGAAAGATTTACGGGGCCGGGCGTGCGATAGACCTGCCAATCCTGCAATTCGAAGACGGTCTGCAGACGCGAGACGATGTCGCCGCTGGCATCGGATTCGATTTCGAGGCGGACCGCGTCTCCCTTGCGACGGTTGTGCAACTCGGTGCGCACGGACTCCAGAACGGAGCGCGATTCTTCTTCCTGCAGGTAGAGATTGCTGTTGCGCGTGATGCGGAATGCGCCTTCGCTCAAAATTTCGTAGCCGCGATACATGCGTCCGGCGTGCAGGCCGACGAGGTCGGCGAGGGGAATGAAGGAATCGCCACGGCCATCCGGCAGGCGCACCAGACGGGGGAGCGAACGCGGAACGGTCACCACGCCCATGTAGTTGGCAGCGTTGGTCGAAGAGCGACGGCGGCGGCGCAATAGCAGCGCCTGGCAGAGCGCTTTGTGGATGACGCGCGGAAAGGGATGCGCGGGATCGACGGTGACAGGCGTCAGAAGGGCGTCGAGTTCGTTGCGGCAGTAGTCGTCGACCACCTCGCGCTGGGCGTCATTAAGATTGGCCAGCGAGTGTACTTTGATACGATGTTCGGCCAAAGCGGGGAGGAGTTGGTCGTTCCAGCACTCGTACTGCTCGCGAACGAACTCGTGAGTGGCTTCGGCAAGCATCTCCTGCTCATCCATGGGGGTGAGGCCGTCGGGTCCGGGTTCCACCTGACCTTCTTCGAGATGCTGCAGGAGCCCCGCAATCCGGATTTCGAAAAACTCATCGAGGTTGCTGGCAGTGATGGCCAGGAACTTCACCCTCTCCAGCAAGGGATTGCTCTCATCTTCAGCCTCGGCCAGCACGCGGCGGTTGAAGGCGAGCCACGACATGCTGCGATTCAGATAAAACTCCGGATTGGCGAGAGAACGAGGCGGCATAGCCAATCAGTGTACTTCTTTCTAAGGGCAACCACGGGGGTTAGCGGGAATTTGTAACACTCCCGTAACAGTTATCGCCGTTACGTTTTGCATCTTATCGAAGGAGGCTGCTCCTATGTGCCGGGTTTACATCCGTCGGCACTAGCACGCATACTTACATCATGGTTCGTCTGTGGCGTTGGAAGACCGGATTGGCGCTGGTGCTTCTGGTGCACATTCTGGTGCATCCGGCGATCCATGACCAACGTGTCCCAGAATTGCTGGCGAACCTAAGTCCCCAGCACAATCTCATACGCGAAGAAGCCTCTGGTCCGTATGATGTCTGCTCGCTGTGTCGAGTGGCTAACGCACTGCACGCGCCGGCTCCAATGCCGGTCGAAGGTCAACCGCTTCTTCAGGTTGGCGACCAGAACATTTTTGTTCCGCTGACGGCTCGAACGATTGAGCGGTCCCAGCACACTTCACGCGCGCCTCCTGCCACTGCCTGAAAGTTCAACGATCTGAAACTTGTGCAATCAGCTCCACTACGGGAGATCCGTGGCGGCGTTCCGATTGCGATTGATTTGGGTACAAACTTCGCTCCCGTGGCGTTTTGAAACGCGAAATTTGTGATGGGGCGAGAAGGCTTGGAGATTACATATGCAGGGGCGGCCGTTGACAGTTCCAGGGGGATTTCAAGGAAGTTATATCCCGCGAGAGCGAGGACAAAGAAGAGTCAATGGCGGGCTGAAAAGCCGGAGGCCACACGGGAGACCTGGGTATTGCTGGGGGCCTTCGCTTGCGCTCAGGATGACCCTCACAGCACTTGGTAGACACATCTACCATGGAACCGCTCTGGCAGCTTTCACCTTGTTTTTGGTGAGCACTCTGGGAGCACAAACCATGGGGGCGTCCGGAACGATCCAGGGCAGCGTTGCAGATTCCTCGGGGGCCGTTGTCTCTGGGGCAACGGTGCAGATTCAAAACCGCGTTACAAATTATCAGGCTTCCACCACAACGGATGGCAACGGGCAGTTTGTGATGCACAATGTTCCGTTCAACCGATATCACGTTAACGTTAGCGCGCCGGGCTTCGCCGCGACCGATCGCGAGACCGACGTGAACTCCCAGGTCGCGGTTTCAATGAAGCTGACGCTCAACGTGGCGTCGGCGCAGACCGTGATTGAGGTGCAGGGTGGCGCTTCCGATCTACTGGAGAGCGGTCCTACGGCTCATGTGGACGTCGATCGGGGACTGATCGAACGGTTGCCGCAGAGCGGAACCTCAGGGCTGAGTTCGGTGATTCAGCAGACGGCTCCGGGCGTGGTGACCGATTCGAATGGGCTGTTTCATCCGCTGGGCGAACACTCGGACACCTCATTCGTTATCGACAATCAGCCGGTCAGCGATCAGCAGAGCCGCACGTTCTCCAACCAGATTGCAACGAGCACGATCAATTCGATGGAAGTGATCAGCGGTGTTGCTCCGGCGGAGTTTGGCGATAAGGCGAGCCTGGTGGTACGGACGTCCACCAAGAGCGGGCTGGGGACGAAGGGCGTACATGGAGGCATCTCCGGCGAATATGGTTCGTTCGGCACGGCTTCCACTTCGGCGAATTTGAGCGAGGGGAATGACCGGTGGGGAAATTTCACGGCGATTGATGGCATAAACTCGGGACGGTTTCTGGATACTCCGGAGTTCAGGCCGTTGCATGCACGCGGGAACTCGGAAAATCTGTTCAACCGCTCGGATTATCAGGTCACCCCGAACGATACACTGCACCTCAATCTGTCACTGGCGCGCACGTGGTTCCAGGTGCCGAACGATTATGACCAGCAGGCGACGGGACAGGATCAGCGGCAGCAATTGCGCAGCTTCAACCTGGCGCCGGGGTATAACCATCAGTTCAGCGAAAGCACCCTGCTTAGTCTGAACACCTGGGTCCGACAGGATCGTGTGGGGTACTACCCGAGCAGCAATCCCCTGGCAGATCAGCCGGCTACCATGAGTGAACAACGCCGGTTGACGAGCACCGGGATAAAGACCGACCTGGCGATTGTGCATGGGCGGCATAACTTCAAGGCGGGAGTGCAGTGGCAGCACACATTTTTGTCCGAGTTCTTCCAGCTTGGAATCACCGACCCGACGTTCAACGATCCGGCAGGACTGACTCCCTTCGACCTGACTCGCGGCGGCAGCCTGTTCAGCTTCCGTGGACGCTCGGATGTGAAGGAAGAGTCCGTGTATGTTCAGGACTCCGTCAAGCTCAAGAATTTGACGCTGATGGGCGGAGTTCGCGCAGACATCTATAACGGAATCAGCAGCGATCACGCTGTACAGCCGCGTGTTGGAGCAAGTTACCTGATCGCACGAACGGGAACTGTATTGCGCGCCTCGTATGGACGGCTGATGCTGACTCCATACAATGAAAACCTCGTGCTGTCGAGTGCCACCGGTTCCGGAGGGCTGAGTTCGAACATCTTCGGAGCGGAGGGCGAGAAGGCGCTTACCACGGCACATCGCAATGAGTACGAAACAGGAGTGCAGCAGGGATTCGGTAAGTATTTGGTCATGGATGCCAGCTATTTCTGGAAATACACCAACGGCGACTATGACTTTGACGTGCTGCTCAACACACCGCTGTCATTCCCTATCCAGTGGAAGAAGTCGAAGATTGACGGAGTGGCCGTGAGACTGACTATGCCGGCAATTCATGGCTGGTCGGCCTACTCGGTCATGGGACATACGCGGTCGCGCTTCTTCGGACCGGAGAGCGGCGGCATTCTGTTTAACTCGCCGGTGGAGAAAACCGTTTTCCGCATCGACCACGACCAGGCGTTCCAGCAGAATTCGCACGTGCAATACCAGTTCGGCAAGAATCTGCCATGGGTGGGATTCTCGTGGAATTATGAAAGCGGCATGGTGGCTGGCAATGTGCCAGATTATGCGACGGCACTGGGCTTTACGGCCGATCAGCAGGCGGCCATCGGCCTTTTCTGCGGATCGACCAGCGCGAGGCTAAACGCGCCAATCCGTTCCTGCGCCTCGGGAGCGCAGGGGGCAACGCGAATCAATATTCCCCCCGCGGGCACTGAGAATGATGACCGCAACCCGCCGCGAATCGCTCCTCGCCATGTCTTTGACGTGGCGGTAGGCGATGACAATCTTTTCCGTTCAGATAAGCAGAAGGTGTCGGTACGCTTCACGGTCAGCAATCTGACGAACAAGGTGGCGCTCTATAACTTTCTCTCCACCTTCAGCGGGACCCACTTCCTCTCGCCACGCACCTATTCCGCGCAACTCGGATATAGCTTTTGAGTTGATTCCGGCAACCACAAAGCCTGCTTCGCGGCGGGCTTTGTGGTCCTATATGTTTTGTTCACATTGGTCTTCTGGTCGAAACCGGAGGACTTGCTTGCAACCCGCTTACGCCGGAACTCATCCAATTAGTTGAATCAAAAAAGGTAAACTCATGCTTGAGGACGTAACCGTTCTTTCGCGGAGTTTTGTCCGAAGGCCTACTCAAAAATGCATTCAACCAAGCCCGTTCGACTCATCGCATTTATCACATTGCTCCTCGCCTCGGTTCTTGGATTCTGCGTCGCGCAGAACGAAGATCCAGGCGACACACTTATCGCGCTTCTGAATCAGTCAATTGAATGGTATCGGCGCGTGCAGATTCCCGCTCAGCTCTCCATTGATCCGTCCGACTCCATTTACACCAGCTACAACCGGAGTTCGAGTTTGCAGGCAATCTCGCTGATTTTTGAGTTTGCGCGCACTCAGGCGCAGGAGATTCAGCTCGCCCATCCCCAGAATGCAGCTCCCCAGGCCGACAATTCACAGGCTAGCCACAGTCTTACGCAATGGGTTGCGAAAGGTCAGGACAGGGTGAAGCAGGCGACGAGCGATCTCGATGCGCTGCAAAGGCAGGCAGCCAATGCAACGGGAAAAAAGCGCCAGACGCTTGAAGAGCAGATAGCAGAACAGAAAAGTGAATTGGAGCTGGCACAGGCACGGCTGGAAGCAGTGCAGAATATGAATGCCTTCGCTACGGCGGGAGCTTCAGCGGGACTGTTGGGAAAGATCAACGAACTCGAACGCAACGTGCCGGAAGCACGTATTGAACGGCACGTGGAACACAACGTTCGTTCATCACAGATGAATCGAGCGGAAGGGGCGTCGAACGGGAGCGCGAATTCCGCGAGCGGCAACTCCTCGGAGACAAGCTCCGGTGTGGCGGACGGAATCAAGGGAGGCACGGCTTCCGATGGGGGGAGCGGAAACACATCCTCCAGCAGTGCCGCGGCGGCAATGATGCCCTTCAGTCCGGTTATGGTTACGGCGCAGCAAGCGCCATCGACGCCACCCAAGCAGGCCGAGACGGGGATCGTTTCACTGACGAGCGATCTGTTCTCGCTCATCAGAAAGTTGAAGGCGCAGCGGGAGGCGGCCAACGCGACGGCACAATTGCGCCTGACGCTGGATCGGGTCCGCGCGCCGCTGCGGCAACAGCTTCGGGCCGTCAATCAACGCGGAGAAGAACTTTCGGCCCAGCCGCAATCGAGCGATCCAGCGGTACTGGCCGACCGCAAGAAGCAAATCGAGGCTCTGACAGCAGAGTTCAAGCACTTGTCAACAATTGTGCTTCCACTGGCGAAGACCAGTATCCTGCTGGACGCCACGAGCAACAACCTGGCGGAATGGAGAGCCGAAACCCAACGCACATACTCAACGGCAGCTCGCTCGCTGCTGTATCGGGTGGGAGTGCTGCTGCTGGCGATCATTGTGGTGGGGATCGCTTCCGAACTTTGGCGGCGCGCCATCTTCCGCTATATTCGCGAGCAACGGCGGCGCAATCAGTTTCTGCTGCTCCGCAGGATCGTGGTCACACTGGTGATCACGCTGATTGTGATCCTGGGACTCTCCACTGAAATCGGGTCGCTGGCGACCTTTGCCGGATTCCTTACGGCAGGCATTGCGGTGGCACTTCAGAACGTGATTCTGAGCGTGGCCGCTTACTTCTTCCTCATCGGACGTTATGGGATTCGCGTGGGAGATCGCGTGCAAATCGGCGCGGTTACCGGCGACGTGGTGGACATTGGACTGGTGCGGTTGCATCTGGTGGAACTGGATACCTCGGCGGGAGAAGCGCGTCCGACGGGACGGATTGTGGTGTTCTCGAACTCGGTGGTGTTCCAGCCGACATCCAATTTCTTCAAGCAGCTTCCCGGGTCCAATTTCGCCTGGCGGCGGATTTCACTGACTCTGGCGACAGATGTCGATTATGCCATCGCACAGAAACGCATCTCGACGGCGGTGGCCGGAGTGTATGACACATACAAGGCCGAACTGGAACGGCAGCATCGCGTTTTGGAAAGTTCGCTGGCCATCCACATATCGAGCACCGAGCCGCAGACCCGGTTGCGACTGGAGGAGACGGGGCTGGAGATCGTGATTCTGTACCCGGTGGTGTTGTCTCAGGCGTCGCAGATCGACGACAGGATGACGCACGCGCTGCTCGAAGCTATCGAGGGAGATCCCCGTTTGCGACTGGTGGGCGGCGGGCTTACGAACATCAAACCGGTGGATGCAACTCCGAATGCCGCTCCGGTGCCTGTGCAAAAGTGAATCATTTGATCTAATTATGTGATCCAATGGACTATGCGCCAACGGGCGACACTGGCGCGACAATCATAGAGACAGAAGTGAGTATTCGATAGATGAGCGATACCCCTCAAGCTCCCACACCAGAAGCTTCCGTTCCGGTGACGAACCCATGGCTCGCAGCGGTTGCGGTGATGCTGGCCACCTTCATGGAAGTGCTGGACACCTCGATTGCGGCGGTTGCCCTTCCCTACATTGCCGGTTCGATTTCAGCCACTAACGACGAAGCGACCTGGGTGCTCACCAGCTATCTGGTGGCGAACGCCATTATTCTGCCGGCGAGTTCGTGGTTTTCGCAGCGTTTTGGACGCAAGCGGTTTCTGCTGACGTGCATTGTCATCTTCACGATTGCGTCATTTGCCTGTGGCGCCGCCAACAGCCTGGTCGTGATACTGATCGCACGGGCCGTGCAGGGCGCGGGCGGAGGAGCCTTGCAGCCGCTTTCACAGGCAATTCTGCTGGAGAGTTTCCCGCCACATCAACGCGGACAGGCCATGGCTTTGTTTGGACTGGGCGTGGTGGTGGCGCCGGTGCTTGGACCGACGGTGGGAGGATGGCTTACCGAAACTTATTCGTGGCGGTGGGCTTTTTACATCAACATTCCGGTGGGAATCATGGCGATATTCATGATCATGCGCTACGTGCATGATCCGGTGTACATTCGCGACGCCAAGCCGGGACGCTTCGATGGAATCGGATTTGGCCTGCTGGCAGTGTGGCTGGGAGCGCTGCAGATTGTGCTCGACAAAGGGCAGGAGGATGACTGGTTTGGCGCAGTATGGATTCGCTGGACGGTCGCCGTACTCGTGATCTGCCTGGTCGCTTTCCTGGTAAGGGAATTGACGGAGCGCAGTCCACTGGTAAAACTGCGTGTGTTTTTGAATCGCAATTTCTTAATCGGCTCGATACTGGTTGGATTGTTCGGGGGAGTCATCTACGGCATGATTACCCTGCTTCCACTGCTGTACCAGGAACTGCTGGGCTACAACGCACTGGACGCCGGAATGGCCGTGAGTCCGCGCGGGCTGGGGTCATTGGTTGCCATGCCGCTGATTGGGATTATCAGCAGCCGGATCGATAACCGCTATTTGCTCGCCTTTGGCTTCGCATTGTTTGGAGTGTGCGGACTGTGGTTTGCGAAAGTCAACCTGGGCATTTCACAGTGGAGCTTCTTGTGGCCGATCATCTTGAGCGGATTTGGAGCAGGCATGGTGTTCGTTCCGCTGGCCTCGACCAGCATGGCGAGCCTGCCGAATGAGGAGATCGGAAACGCGGCTGGGTTGTTTAACCTGATGCGCAACATCGGCGGATCGATCGGAATCTCGATTGTGAACACGATTATCGCCCGGCATGAGCAAGTGCATCGGGTGGAGATGTCAAGGCACATCAACGCGGCGAGTTCGACGTTTCAACACATGTTGAGCGGGGCCACGGCCCTCACGGAGCGCATGGGCGGATCGCAGTTGCAGGCCTACTCGCTGATCAACGGAATACTGGGGCAGCAGGCGAGGCTCAGGGCCTATGTGGATGACTTCCAGTACATCGCGCTGGTGTGCTTTGGGTGTATCCCGATTGTGTTTTTCCTGAAAAAGGCCATAGCGAAAAAAGGCGCGATCAGCGCGGCGCACTAGAAACTGAGACCCCACGTCTGCTAAACGCAGCAGATGTGGGGCATTTTCTTCGTATGTAATTCCCTTAAAGCTGGTCCTGCTCCATGGCGTGCGCGAGGCGGATGACAGTGGCCTCGTCAAAATGCTTCCCTAAAATCTGAATGCCAATCGGCAGTCCTTCATGGTTGTTTCCGCATGGAAGCGAGATGCCGGGAACGCCAACGAGATTTGCAGTCACCGTGTAGATGTCGTTCAGATACATGGCAACTGGGTCGTTCGTCTTCTCGCCAAGTTTGAAGGCGACGGTGGGCGTGACCGGGGTGACAATTGCATCGACACTTGTAAATGCATTCTGAAAGTCGCGGGTGAGCAGGGTTCGGACCTGCTGCGCCTTCAGATAATAGGCGTCGTAATATCCCGCGCTCAGAGCATAGGTGCCGAGGAGAATGCGACGCTTTACTTCCGCACCAAAACCTTCATCGCGACTGCGGCGGTACATATCGGCGAGGGTTTTCGACTGCGACGAGCGCGTGGTGTAACGCACGCCGTCGAAGCGTGCGAGGTTGGCCGATGCCTCGGCGGTGGCCACGATGTAGTACACGGGAATCGCGTATTCGGTGTGAGGCAAGGAGACGCTGACGATTTCGCATCCGGCTTTGCGGAGGGCATCGATGCGGCGCTCGATAGCCTGGCGAATCTCGGGATCGAGACCCTCGCCGAAATACTCCTCGGGGATTCCGATGCGCAAACCTTTTACGTCGCGACCGCACTCAGAGGCGTAGTTTGCTACCGGAACGTCGGCAGATGTGGAGTCGCGGGGGTCGCGTCCGGCGATTACTTCAAGCAGAGTGGCGGAGTCCTTTACCGTGCGGGCGAAGGGACCAACGTGGTCGAGCGAACTGGCGAAGGCGATGAGTCCGTATCGTGAGACGCGTCCGTAGGTGGGCAGAAGGCCGACGACACCGCAGAAGGCGGCTGGCTGGCGGATGGAGCCGCCGGTATCGGAACCCAGGGTTGCAACCGCGAATCCAGCGGCTACGGCGGCGGCGGAACCACCGGAGGAGCCTCCGGGGACGCGGGTGGTGTCGCGCGGATTGCGCACGGGATGGAAGGCGGAATTCTCGTTGGAGGAACCCATTGCGAATTCATCGCAATTGAGCTTGCCGAGGCAGACGGCTCCGGCAGCTTCGAGCTTGGCGACGGCGGTTGCGTCGTAAGGGGCGATGAATTTCTCAAGGAAACTAGAACCGGCGGTGGTGCGCTCGCCGCGAGTCATCAGCACGTCTTTGATGCCGACGGGAACGCCGGCAAGCGGCGGCAAGGGATCACCCTTTTCGGCGAGGCGGTCGATGCGCTGGGCCTGGGCGAGGGCGCGCTCTTTGGTCAAGGTCAGGAAGGAACCGATGGTTTCGTCGCGACTTTCGATCTGGGAGTAATGAGCTTCGGCGAGGGCGTGCGCGGTGATTTCGCGGCTCTGGACGAGTGAGCGCGCTTCGTCAACTGTCATTGTATTGATATTCATCGATCTTCTCCGTTAGCGCTCAATGACCTTGGGGACCTTGAAGCAGGTTCCATCCGTGTCGGGTGCGTTGGAGAGCGCGGCTTCGCGGCTCAATCCGGGGACGAGAACGTCAGGGCGTTGGGCGTAGGCAAACTTGTCGCTTCCCTTGCGCTCGGCGGAGGCGAAGGCCGAGACCACTTCGGCGAGCGGCTCGACGTTACTGGTATCAAGCTGATTGAGTTTGTCGATGTGGCTGAGAATCGAGTTGAGATCGGCGACCATGCGAGTGCTCTCGTCGGGCGTGAGTTCGAGATTGGCGAGATCGGCGACGTAGGCTACGTCTTTGTCGGTGACCTTCATGATTTCCTTTTTTCGTCCTGCGGGCGTGCAAGTTTGAATTCAATACGCTCGACGGGAATGAACTGATTCAGCTGCGAGAGAAGCTGTGGAGCCATGGCGTAAAGTTGTGCGCGCCAGTTGGCGTCGGGGACCTCGACGATGAGTGTTTTGTTTTCGCAGCCGAGAAATTTCGTTCGTTCGGAGACGGCTTTTCCGGCGGCAAAGTCCCATGCGGCTTCGGGCAGTTGCGCGGGTGGCAAGCGCGTCAATGCCTGGGCCATGATGCGCCTCAATGTGTTGGAAACCCGCTCCATCGATCGATTATAGCGGAGAACAAAATCTGAGGAGACACGGTTTCGCGGAGGTTCGCCAGGAGGATTGGCGAGCGAGGATACAGCGAACCGGCGGCCAAAAAGAGGTACACTGCACTCAAGAATCTCGGCGGAGCGTCCGGGAGACAATAGGAGAAATATCCTTCATGGGCCAGATCACGGTTGATGTCAATCTTTGCAAAAAAGACGGTGCATGCGTAGCGGTATGTCCGCCTGGAATACTCCGTCTGAACGATGAGAAATTTCCCGAGGAAATTCCGGGTGGCGATTGCATGCTCTGCGGCCACTGCGTTGCCGTGTGTACTTGCAATGCAATCACTCATAGCGGACTGCCTCAGGAAGGATTTTTGCCCGCGTCCAAAGAACTGCCCAATCCGGCGGCTATGGATGGTTTCCTGATGAGCCGGAGATCGGTGCGTGAGTTTAAGAACAAGCCTGTTTCCAGAGACATATTGGAGTCGCTTCTGAATGTGGCTCGGCGTGCTCCAACGGCGAAGAACTCGCAAACGCTGCACTGGATTGCTACGGATGATCGGGAAAAGATTCACGCCTTGTCCGCCGAGACGATCAACTACCTGCGCGATGCGGGCATTCCCCAGACCAGACTGGCCCAGTGGGACAGTGGATACGATTTCGTTCTGCGCGGCGCCCCGGTTTTGATAGTGACCTGCACGCCCGCGGATTACTCCTGGGGAACACAAGACTGCGCAATCGCTCTCACCTATTTGGAATTGGCAGCGGAGGCCCGCGGGCTTGGCGTGTGCTGGGCTGGTTACCTCGCGCATGTCGCTGGCGTTCATGCTCCGCTGCGAGAGAAGCTATCTGTTCCGGATGGTTATGTCGTACATGGCGGCCTGATGCTTGGAGAACGGAAGTACTCGTATCCGCTGATACCGCCGAGGAAGCCTCTTAGCGTGGAGTGGATTTAGAACTACTGCTGAACTCGTCACTGGTTGGCGCGGTCAAAGTGAGGACGAGCCCTGTGGCTCGTCCTACGAGACAAGGTGGTAGTGGCCATTCTGGCGCGTGACCTGCACGGGGCATCCAAAGAGCGCGCCGAGGCGGTCGGCGGTGAGCAGGTCGGGCTTTTTGCCGTCGCCTACGATGCGGCCGTCTCGCATGAAGATGACGCGCTCGATTTCGGGAACAACATCGGGCAGATAGTGGGTGATCAACAGCAGGGCGATGCCGGATTGCGCGAGCTTGCTCATGGTATGGCGGAGCTCGATCTGGGCGAAGACGTCGAGACTGTTGCTTGGTTCATCGAAGAGCAGAGCCTTGGGATCGTGAACGAGAGCGCGGGCGACCATGACGCGGCGGATTTCGCCGGAGGACATTTCGGCGACCACGCGGTCGGCGAGGTGAGGAATCTCCAGCCATGTCATGAGCTGGCCGGCTTTCTCGCGCATCTCGCGCTTAACCTCCTGATGGCGCGAGATGCCAACACTGCTGAAGAATCCTGAGAGGACGGCGTCGCGTCCGGTGACAGGGCGCGAGTAGAAACCATCAAGGTCGTTGGTCACGATGCCTAGCATGGTGCGCAGTTGGGAGACATTCCAGGTTTCCTGGCCAAAAAGCTTCATGGACGATGTTGGACTGTAGAGCGGATATAGCTCGCGGGTAATGGTCTTGATGAGGGTCGATTTTCCTGAGCCATTCGGACCCATGATAGCGACATGCTCGCCGTCTGCGATGCGCAGGTTCAGGTCGTGCAGCACGGCGCGTCCGTTGCGAACGACGGAGACATTGCGCAGTTCGATCAGGGGATGAGCGGTCATTGTCATTTCCGGTTGGCAACCATTGTAAACGCGGTGCCGAGGGCAAGCCTATCCGGCTGAAATCTGGAGGGGCGCGGGATGTGGAGCGGAACGGGGGTCCTTCGCCTTCGGCTCAGGATGACACCAAGAACAAGGGCACAAATACTATGCAGGTGGAAAGTTACTGGCAACCAAATGCATGGCATCTTCACGCGTGGTGATGGTTCCCTCCAACTGCGAGTCCTCTACGGCGGCGAGGATTTCGGCGAAGCGAGGGCCGGGGTGATATCCGGCGGCGATTAGGTCGTGTCCGTTGATGAGCGGCTCGGGGCGGACGGATCCGGCGGGAATTTCGGCGAACCGTTGCTGCGTGTAGTGATACAGATCGAGATTCTTGTGGCTGGCGAGGCAGTCAAGGCGATGCAGCGCGAGGTGTTCGTCGAAGCCGGGAAGGCGGACGAAGCGCTTGAAGGTCGAGTCCTTCATTTTGCGAACATCGGCGAAGCGCATATGGTTATCAACGAGCGCCAGAATTTGCTCGCGGTCACGATTGCTGAAGCGCAGGCGTTGCAGCAGGTCGTCGGCGATGCGGACGCCGATTTCAACGTGTCCGTCGAAGCGGATACGGTCGGGAGCGCGGCGAAAGGTGGCGGGCTTGCCTACATCGTGCAGGAGCGCGCCCCAGGCGAGAGTCAGAGGACATCCGGGCGGAAGCCCATCGAGTAGAAGCAGCGTGTGAACGAAGACGTCGCCCTCGGGATGGTATTGCGGAGGCTGCTCGACGCCTTTCATCTTTGTGATTTCAGGCAAGACCTCGCGCAACAGGCCGGTTTCATCAAGCAGCAGGAAGGCGCGGCGGGCGTGGCCTTCGGTCAGCATCTTGGACAGCTCATCGCGAATTCGCTCGGCGGAAACCTGGTCGATTTGCGCGGCGAGTTTACGGATGGCCTGAGCCGTCTCTTGATCGATCTCGTAATCGAAACGGGCAGCAAAGCGAACGGCGCGAAGCATTCGAAGCTTGTCTTCGCCGAAGCGCTGCGTGGGGTTGCCGATGGTGCGGATGACGTGGCGGTCGAGATCGAGCAGGCCTTCGACATAGTCGAGAACCTCTCCCTGAGGAGTGTTGGGATGCGGGGAGAAGGGATCGAGCAGGAGGCCGTTGATGGTGAAATCGCGGCGCTCTACGTCGTGCCGCGCGGACGTTGTGTAGCGGACTGAATCGGGATGCCGGCCATCGAGATAAGCTCCGTCGGAGCGGAAGGTGGCGACCTCGATATGGCCGCGGCCAGAAATGTCTCCCAAAACCCGGACAGGCACGAGGACAACTCCAAACTGGGCTCCGACGGCATAGGTTTCGGGGAAGATCTGCATGACCTGAGTGGGCGTGGCCGAGGTGGCGACATCGTAATCGGCAGGATCGCGGGCAAGCAGCAGGTCGCGCACGCATCCTCCAACCCAGAGTGCCTGGTGGCCCTGGCGGCGGAGAACGCGGATTGCTTCGAGGGCGGCATCGCGGTGCATAAGGACATTGTAGATCGGAGGCGGTATTCTCTAGATGTGAACAAAAGCGCATTGATTCTTGGGATTGAGAGTAGCTGCGACGAAACGGCTGCGGCCATTGTGCGGGGCGGCGAGGAACTGATTTCGAGCGTGGTGGCATCGCAGATTGCAGTCCACTCGCCTTTCGGCGGTGTGGTGCCGGAACTGGCAAGCCGCGAACACCTGCGAAATCTGGTTCCGGTGACCCGCGCGGCGCTGGAAAAGGCGGGCCTGACCTATGCGGACGTGGACGCCATTGCGGTGACCAATGGGCCGGGACTGGCCGGGGCATTGCTGACTGGCGTGAGCTTCGCGAAGTCGCTGGCATGGGCGCTGGGCAAGCCGCTGGTGGCCGTCAATCACATCGAAGGGCATATCCACGCCGTGCTGCTGGAGCAGCGTCAGAAGGGCGCGGGAGCCCTTGAGTTTCCGGTGCTGGCGCTGGTGGTGAGCGGCGGACATACACATCTTTTTTTGGCCGAACAGAAGGACGACAGCTGGCACTACGAAAACATTGGGCACACGAGGGACGACGCGGCAGGAGAGGCGTTCGATAAGACGGCGAAGCTGCTGGGACTGGGATATCCGGGTGGACCAATCATCGACAGGATCTCGAAGTTCGGCGATGCGAAGGCAGTGAAGTTCACCTTCGCGCAACTGAAGCACAACGCACGCAATGAGTCCAAGCGCGCAGGCAGGATGGAGCAGGACCGGAAGCGATTTGACTTCAGCTATAGCGGGATTAAAACGGCCGTTCTGCGCTACGTGGAAACACACGAAATGTTTCAGTCGATTGAGGCGCGGCGGCGGGAACTACTTGAGATTGACACGCCGACGGATGAGGATTTCAAACGCCTGTGTGACCGCCGGACACTTGACCTGATCGCCAGCTTTCAGGCGGCGGTGGTTGGCGATCTGACGCACCGAACAATGGACGCATGCGAAGAATACAACGTGCGGACCCTGCTGGTGACCGGGGGGGTGGCGGCAAACAGCGCGCTGCGCGCGAGCTTTGAGCAGCGCGGCCCGCGGAGCGGAGTGCTGGTTCACTTCCCTTCCCGGGTGATGTCTACAGACAATGCGGCAATGATTGCCGCAGCCGCGTATTCGAAGTGGTTGGCGAAGGATTTTGCGGGGCTGAACATCTCGGCGGAGGCGAATCTGCAGTTGCGATAATGCAGGTCAAAGAAAATGGAGGCAGCCGGTAAATGCTGCCTCCGTTTGGTATTCAGAAGCTTACGTTCCAGCTTGTCTCCTCCCCCCGGAGGTCCAAACCAGAGCAATGAGCCTTGGGAAAATATAGGACGAAGGTGGTGATACTACTACCTCCCATTTGGGAGGTAGTTCGGTTCATATGTCACAAGAGGGCAGCCTGGCCAGGAGTCTCATCAACGATCCCTGGCCTGGGACTCCGGTTTTGCGATAGATGCTCTTCTGGTAATAACGGACCGTATCGATACTGATCTTCAGCACTTTGGAGATATCTGAGACTTCGGAACCCTGCTTCATCATCTCCGCGACGCGGCACTCTGCAGGGGACAATCCGAACATCGAGTGCCAAAGCCGGTGCTCGCCTTCTCCCTGCTCCTCCGGAGTGGTGATGAAAACAAGAGCCGCGGGAGTGTCTTCCAATTCTTCCATGAACAGTTCGCTGGCGTGATAAGGCAAGATGGAGACGTAGAGCAGGCCACCCTGCCGGGAGCGCAAGGCAACCGCACATGGACCGGCATCGGGAGGCACGCCATTGCTTTGACAGACCTGCAGGATGAAAGCGTCCAAAGCGTGTTGATCGGCGGCCAGCGCAGCCTTCAACCGCCCGTCCTTCAAGCGCAAGACAGCGCCCTCGGAAATGAGTGCCTTGGCCCGGCGGTTCATCGACATGACCTGGGTGTTCGCGCCGAGGGTAATGCAAGCCGCACCGATGATATCCAGAGCGTGTTGCCCGGCCGCATTGCACTGACGAAGCGACGCAACCGTGCGATGTACTCTGAAGACCCTTGCCAGATGCGGCACCAGTAGCTTCAGTAGCTGCTTGTCATCTTCGTTGAATGGTGACTGCCGCTCCTTGCGGGATACGGATAAGGCTTTAAATGAGCCCTCGGGACTGAAAACTAACGAGAGGCCTTTCCACTCAAGATTGTGCTTGAGAAACAGATCCTTGTAGAACTCAGTTTTCCGGAATGAATCCATCGACAAAACATCTTCGGGAGAACCGCTGTACCAGCCCACCTTTTGATACTTCAGAATCTCACGCATCCACGGGCTGAACCTTATCAATCTCGTGAGGTCACGACGTAGTTCGTCGGTGAATCCCAGGTCAACTTTGACTCCGGTGCGCGCACTGGAGGGTTCGTGAAAGATGATGGCCGCCGTGTCGGCGCGAAGAATTTCCGACGCCCTCTGGAGGAAGGTCTTCCACATTTCGGGCCGGGTCGCGGCTTCATAGAGCGGGTCCAGCAGCACCTCTGGGACATCTAAGCTCTTTCGATCCACCGTGGTACTCCAAAACTTTTTTACGCGGGAAAATCTGCAAAAAACGAACTGATCTTTGTCAGATGCTTCTGCAAACGACTGATTGAACGGCTGGGACTCAAAGACTGATTGAAAACGGTGTCGCAGGTTGCGCAGGACGGCGATTAAGCGATCGTGGCGTCGAGTGCGCTACCGAGCTGCTCCTCTATATCGATATCTTTGAATATGACAGCGGCTGTGCCGAATGGCAGCTCCGAGGACAGCTCACTGGCGCTGCGGCGGGCGGCTAGCACAAGGATGGGGGTGTCCGAGTAAACGTCCAGCTCTCTGATTCTGGAGACCAGTTCCGCGCCGCCCATGCGCGGCATCGACAGGTCAGTGATGATGATGTCAGGAACGAAATTGTTCAGCACTTCCAAGGCCTCAATGCCGTTGGTGGCCGACTCCACGATGAAGCCGCGCTCCTCAAGGAAGCGGCAGACCGTGTGCCGGATAAGCATGGAATCGTCTACGACCAGGGCAGTTTTCGGAATGGGAGGCTGGGCTGGCATGGCTGTAATCAAGGAGAATTATCTCCGATTGACCTATTGCTCTTATGTATAACACCTTTCAGCCAGTTTTTCCCCACCATCTTGCGCCGAGTGGTTGAAACGCACGGCGGCGTTCTCCCAAACCGGGTCGTGTTGCAGACCGGAAATCAAGCTTCGAAGGACGCGGAATCTTCTATTGCCATGTCCTTGAATTCGCTGCTTTCGAATACCTCGCGACATTCAAGGCACTCGACGAATTCGGAATCTTCCTGACGTGCAACGATTTGCACGCGAGGATGACGACACTTCTGGTTCATGGGATTACTCGAGGGTGGGAAGTCATTTGGCTGAAACTTTGGTGAAGGCATAAGGGAAATTACTCCGCCGAAGCGGTAGGTGCGGGATATTCTAGCGTGGCAGGATGGGAAGTCAAGAGGAGAAAAGCGAGAAAAACGTACAATCTGCCGGTCGGAATTCGCCAACCAGGGTTACGATTGCTCAGATTCCCACTTTTTCGAAAACGAGCGGGGCGAAGTGGAGGCACGACAGGGGTGTCCTACTTGATATCTTTCATGGCCAGCAGGGTTCCATAATCCTGACCGCTGGCCAGGGTGGCGCGGGCTACGATTCCGCTGAAGGCCTGACGCAGTTCGGGATATTTATCGACCATGGCTTTGATGACGGCATTGTTGTCCTGAAATGCCAATGCGGTATTGCTGATGTCGGCGACTTGATACTTCACCACCAGTGAAAGCTGGCCGTGATCGTCGGGTGCGGCAAAAGCCTGCGTGAGGTTATAGGTGCGTCCGTTGGCGGCCTGCATGGGGACGACATCGTTCAGAGGTACGCCGGCGGGTCGCGCAGTCTGAATCTCAGATGACAGCTTGTCGAGCTGCAGGCTGCTCATGAAGTCCACGGGAGAATAGATTTCCCAACCGAGCACGTAGTAGAACCAGGCGTTGTGCAACTGACCCTGCTGCTTGTATTTGCGGGCCTGCTGCACGTACCAGACCGCGTCGTGGCCCGAAACTTCGCCGGGCTTGGGATAGTAGCCAGCGAGCTTCCATTGTCGCTGCAGATTCTGGAGGACGAGGGTGACCATGTAGGGAATTTTGCCGCCGGTCACATTGGTCAGGACGAGGGCGTACTGGCCGGGATCAAGGTTGGGAATGGCGAAGCTGGCACTAGAGGCCGTGTGACCGCTGGACCCGTAAATGCCGCAGAAGAACTCCGCCCGTGGAAGGCGCGAGGCGACCTTGGAGGCGTCGAGAAAATATTCGCGACGGATCGTCACCTGATCTCCGAGAAGACCTTTGTCGTGAGTAACGGCTCGCTGAACACCATCAAATGAGGAAGCCAGAGCGGGAATGGAAGCCTGGCGGAGACTTTGCACATCCCCGTGGGAGGCGAACTGGATGAACTGGCCGCCAGCGTTATCGATTGCTGCCCGAGTTGCCGGTTCGATTTCAGAGGCCTGAGAACACTCCTGCGCGAAGGCCGCCGCCGAGAACAGAAGACAGGCGGCAAGTACGGTCCGATTAACAATTCGCGCTGAGAAGGATTTGCGAGACATGGTCGCTCCGGTCTTATACATAAGTCTTATTTTGTGCTGCCCAACAGGATACATCCGCACGTACATCCGCGCCCCGAAAGGTGGATCTAAGCAGAATAGATGCCCCGGAAGCCAGGACAGATGTTTGGCTTGAGGCGAACTGCGCAGGTTAGCTCCGATTGTGGAATACGGAAACGCAGTTCCACAAGCGGGAACAGTAACAGGGATGCATCCGGAACGGTGAAGGGGGTAGAATCGGGCGGATGAGTTGCACTGGTAAGGCGGAGCCTGCGATGAAACGAACGATAGCAACAGCGTGTGTGCTTGCCATAATGACGGGCGGCCTGTGGGCGGCGCAACAATCTGCCCCGGCAACGCCTGCGACGCAGTCTCCGGCAAGCCAGGCGCAAAAGACGCCGACAAAACATCGTCGCAAGCCGGCAGCCGGGAAGAAGAGCACAGCCCCGGAACAGCAGACGCCTCCACAGACCATGCCGCCGCTGCCAGCGACCTTGATGAACAGCGCTCCGGTAAAACCTTCGGTGACAATGGAGGGTGGCCTGCTCACGATTGACGCGCCAAACTCCACGTTGAGCGATGTGTTGAGCGGAGTTCATCGGGCGACAGGAGCGTCGATTGAGGGAGCGGCTCCTACGGAGCGCGTTGCGGTGAAGCTTGGCCCTGGCAATCCCGAGCAGGTGATTGCCGCGCTGCTGCACGGAACGCCCTATGGATATGTGATTTTGGGATCACCGGAGAATCGCGATGCGATAACGCGGGTATTGCTGACGCAGCAATCTTCCGCCGGAGCGAGCCAGCCTCCGCCGCCTCCCCCCCCGCAGCAGCAGGCATTGGCGCAGGAACAGCCCGACGAAGGAATGCCGGATCGCACGGTTCCCGACGATGCGGGCGGGCCAGAGGAGCCGGAACAGAATCAGCAACCTCAACAGCCCCAACAGCAGCAGGGGTTGCAGCCACCGGCGATAACGCCACAACAGCAGGGACAACCCACGACGGATCAGCCGCAAACGCAGCAGCAACAACAGGATCAGAATCAGCCGAAGACGCCGGAGCAGCTATTCAAGGAGCTACAACAACTGGAGCAGCAGAGGCAGCAGCCGAAATATTGATTATTCGAGATGAGTAGAGAAGGAAAGGCTCCGCTGAAAACCGCGGGGCTTTTTCATTCCCGCGATAGAGAAAGCGTAAGAAGAGCGACCGTGTTGCGCGAGAACGGTTTCACGGAAGGTATATCCCGCGGGAGCGAGGAAAAGAAGAATCGATGGCAGGCTGAAAAGCTTGAGGCAACACGGGAGACTTGGGCATTGCGGGGATCCTTCGCCTTCGGCTCAGGATGACCCTCTCGGCAGATGGCAGACACATCTACTTTGGAACCGCGCTAATCGCTTCCGGATGAGGTAGTGAGTATCTGGGCGGGAGCGGTCTTGATCATCTGGCGGCTGCGGTCAAACAGGTTCAGAATGCCAAAAATAATTGCATAGCCGAGTCCAACGCCTGCGGCGAGGGAAAGAACAATCACGGCGAACATCACGAGCGACATTAAAGAAAACACTTTGTACCTTTCACGTTTGATGCTGGACTGGTTATCCGGGATGCGTTAAGGGAGTCGCGGTCCAACGATTCCATGTTAACTCTCTCGCAAATCGGTTACGTGTGATCGAGAACACCAAAACTGCTCGAATCCGCGACCATTCCGCTGTTTCGTCAAAACTGGAGAGCCCTGTTCTGCTCGCCGTATATCCAGAGTTCAATATGCGACTGTTTGACCCGGACCGCTATTGGCAAATAAGATACCTGAGTTGAACTGTCCTCATACTCCTTTTAGCGCTTCCGTAGCGGCGCGTCCAATTACGCCCGGTCTTGTACTAATCCCAGTACTGGCGGGCCGGGTGGGGGAACGGTTCGGCAGGAACCGGTTAACATGGCGATTCGCGGCATAATTCGTAACATCAGCGTGCGCGGCGCGCGCCAGCACAATCTAAAAAACATCGACGTAGAGATTCCACGCAATACGCTTACGGTAATTACCGGGCTGAGCGGATCAGGCAAATCGTCGCTGGCGTTTGACACAATTTATGCCGAGGGACAGCGGCGCTATGTCGAAACTCTCTCTGCCTACGCCCGGCAATTTCTCGACCAAATGGAACGGCCCGACGTGGACTCCATCGATGGACTGAGTCCGTCCATATCCATTGAACAAAAGACTACCTCGCGCAGCCCACGCTCTACAGTCGGGACAATTACCGAGATTTACGATTATTTGCGCCTGCTCTATAGCTCGATCGGTATCCCCCACTGCCCTAACTGCGGCAAGGAGATTACGCGACAGTCGGTAGAACAAATTACCAGCCGGGTGATGGAGCTGGCCGAGGGCGCGGGCGTCGGCGCCGAGCCACGGGTGATGCTGCTGGCTCCGATTGTGCGCGGACGCAAGGGCGAGTTCACCAAGGAGTTGGAAAAGCTGGCGGAGCACGGTTTTACGCGCGCCCGCATCGATGGCGAGCTGCGATCTACGGAAGAAGAGATCAAGCTGGACAAGCGGCGCAATCACACGATTGAAATCGTAGTAGACCGGCTGCTGGTGAAAGAAGGAATTGAAAAGCGGCTGGCTAACTCCGTCGAAGTGGCGATGAAGCTGGGCTCGGGACTGCTGGTGGTGAGCGTGGTGGGCGGCGAGGAACATATGTATTCGTCGCGCATGGCCTGCCCGGAGTGCGGCGTAAACGTTGCGCAACTTGAGCCGCGCTCGTTCAGCTTCAACAGCATGTATGGCGCTTGTCCGGAGTGCAACGGGCTGGGATCGAAATACGATTTCGATCCGGCGAAGGTGATTGTCGATTGGTCGAAACCGCTGCTGGATGGCGGGCTGGGACCGGGTGCTGGCTCGGTATCGCTGCAGGCGATGGTCAAGCGCGCGGCTGAAGACAAAGGCATCGACCTGAGCACGCCATTCGAAAAACTTCCGGAAGAACAGCAGAAATTTCTGCTCTATGGAGAACAGGGGAAGCGCGTGCGCTCCGGCTTCAAGGGGATACTCGCCTTCCACAAGCACACGCTGGAAGAGGTGACAACTGAAGCCTATCGCGAATACCTGATGGGTTATATGTCGGCGACGCCTTGCCAGGTGTGCCAGGGACGCAGGTTGAGGCCTGAGAGCCTTGCGGTAAAAGTGAACGGGATGAGCATCTCGGAGTTCACGGCGCTGCCGATTGCGCGCGCGGCGGACGCGGCGGCGAAGATCGAGCTAGGTGGGCGTGAAGAAAAGATCGCTGGGCGCATCGTGGGAGAGATTCGGGAGCGGCTAGGATTCCTGAATCATGTCGGACTGGGATATCTTTCGCTGGATCGCTCGGCGGCAACCTTGAGCGGAGGCGAAGGGCAACGTATCCGGCTGGCAACGCAGATTGGCTCGAAGCTGCGGGGCGTGCTGTATGTGCTGGACGAACCTTCGATCGGACTGCACGCTCGCGACAATGAGAAACTGCTGCAATCGCTGGAAGCGCTGCGGGATCTCGGGAACACCGTGCTGATCGTGGAGCATGATGAGGAGACAATTCGCCGCGCTGACTATGTGATTGACCTGGGACCGGGAGCGGGAAAACTGGGTGGAGAACTTGTGGCCGCGGGAACTCCGGCGGAAATCGCCGTGGCGGATGATTCCCTCACCGGACAATACATTTCGGGGCGCAAGGCGATCCCCGTGCGCTTTGAACGACGCAAGGTCAACGGACACTGGATTGAAGTGCAGGGCGCGCGGGCCAACAATCTGAAGAACATTGATGTGGGCTTTCCGCTGGGTGTGATGACCGTGGTGACGGGCGTCTCGGGATCGGGCAAATCGACACTTGTAAATGACATTTTGTATGCGGCGATGGCGCAGAAGATTTACAAATCGCGGCAGGAGCCGGGAGCGCACAAAGCGATCAATGGAGTCGAGGAGATCGACAAGGTAATCCGCATCGATCAGTCGCCGATTGGGCGCACGCCACGCTCGAATCCCGCCACCTATACCGGCGTGTTTACGCAGATTCGGGAGTTGTATGCGATGCTGCCGGAATCACGCGAGCGTGGTTACAAGGCGGGACGTTTTTCATTCAACGTCTCAGGCGGACGCTGCGAGGCCTGCCAGGGTGAGGGTGAACGGCGCATTGAGATGAATTTTCTGCCGGACGTGTACGTGCTGTGCGAAGTGTGCGGAGGCAAACGCTACAACCGCGAGACGCTGGCGGTGCAGTACAAGGGATACAGCATTGCCGATCTGCTGGACACGCCGATTACCGAGGCGCTAACGGTGCTGGAGAATTTTCCGCAGGCGCGGCAGAAGTTGCAAACGATGGTGGATGTTGGGCTGGGATACATTCACCTTGGTCAGTCTTCAGTGACATTGAGCGGCGGCGAGGCGCAACGCATAAAATTGGCGCGAGAGTTGAGCAAAAGGCAGACGGGCCGCACGATGTATCTGCTGGATGAGCCAACGACAGGGCTGCATTTCGAAGACGTGAACCGGTTGCTGGAAGTGCTGCACAGGCTGACCGACCTGGGCAACACGATCGTCATCATCGAGCACAATCTCGACGTGATTCGCAATGCGGACTGGATCATCGATCTGGGACCGGACGGCGGAGAAGATGGCGGGAAAATCGTGGCGCAGGGCACCCCCGAGCAGGTCACTAAGGTCAAGAAGAGCTACACGGGACAGGCACTGAGCGCGGTGACGGAACGATAATTTGAATGGCATAAGAGCTACGGGGCCGCTGATCAGCTGCCCCGTAAGGACCACTCTCAATTGAATATCGCACCTACAGTTTGATTGCTATCCATTACAACACTGCACCTCGTGAGAACAGCGGGATCAACTACGCAGTTGGATGACCACCCTCCGAACCCAGTAGTGGGCGAAGCAGTCAGTGTCACGCGCTGCCCTGACGTGAAGAAGCCTGTGCACATTGCGCCGGTCCCGCAGTCAATGGTTCCAATATCGCTTTTGACTTTTCCGTTAGCCGCGCCTAGACCAACTTTATAGATCGTCAGAGTGGGAATGTTTACCCCAGTGCCGCCCTGAGAGGAGAACGTGGAGGTACTGGTAATCACACTTCCTGTGCCTTGATTCGTCCAGCTAGCAACTATCGTTGTTGATCCTTGAGCTGCGACGGCGGTGGCTAATCCGGAGGAATTGATAGTTGCAATTTTAACGTCGCTGGAGGACCAAGTCACCGAGTTTGTGACATCCTTTGTAGTAGGTGAGCCTGTAAAGGTGCCGATTGCTATGTACTGTGCTGTTTCACCTGCAGTGGTGACGCTCTGACTGGACGGGATCAACTGTATGGAAGCTAGCTGATTAGTTGCCCCTACTGTGCCACCCGAGCCAAGCCCTGAGACAGTGACTGTCAATGGCGACGAAAGGACAAGATTCCCGTCATTCTTGAGTTCAGCGTTTATAGTTGTTGTGCCCAGTCCAACTGCCGTGAGAAGGCCGGAGGCATCAACCGTCGCTACAGATGCGTTAGCTACATTCCACGTTACTTGCGCCGTGATATCCGTTGTGGACGAAGGGTGATTGCCTGCTTTGTATGTGCCCAGCGCCTGGAGTTTGATAGTGTCTCCAGTATTCATTGTCGCAGTGGCTGGGTTCAGTTGGATCGTTCGTAGGGTAGAATCTGCACCACAGGACCCGATTACAATAACGATCAAAAGTAGAACCAAAAGCTGAACGTATTTCCTCATCAAGGCGCTCCTTGCGAACAGCAACAAAGTCGAAACTCTGAGCAACTCACATCAGCCAGTTGGGAACTATCGAGGCGGACAAAGGGGGGATCACCTGACGGTTGATCAGCATCTCTGAAACGACAGCGGCTGTCAACAGAAAAACCTCCAGAAAAAACCCTGGTGAGCCGCGGAGAGCGGTCCAGGTTGGCTTGCAACTATGGGTGGTTCGAGGTTTCGGGTTTGGCTAGCTTGCCTTGCGGCCTATGTCCTTCACCATAATTTCGCGAAGCAAGGAATTGGCTTTGGTCTGGTAGCCTTCGCCGTGCTTCCGCAACCACGCAATTACATCAGCATCCAGGCGAAGCGTAATCTGCTTCTTGATGGGACGATAAAACGGGTTCTGAAGGGCATTTTTCCATAACTTGCCGGTTAGTTCGGGAATGTCTGACAAATCGATTTCGCTGTCGGGCCGCGCCGAGAGCTTCGCCAGATCCCGCTTTTGCTTCGGACTGATCTTGCATTCAGCGGCAGTTTTCCTGACGATTCTTTTCATAATAGGCATATTCAAAACGAATACCGTGCTTGCATTCGTTGCTGCTAGCCTGGGTGAGATAAAAACTCAACATTTTCGCCCTCCGCCGAGGACGCGTGCAGGCAGGAAGATGATGGCGCGTATTAGTTCGAGAACTCCATCGACAGCAATTCCTACGATGCGGAAGGGCAACAGAAACAGCCACACGATGGGATAGAGAACGATGGCCAGCAGCGCGATGGGCCAGCAGAAAAAAAGGACGATGAGCCACAGGAAGAATGTCATAAAAGCGCGCCTCTGAGGATGATACGCAAGGGATAGGCGGGCGGTTCCAAATGAGCAAAATCAAAGAAGGCGCAGAAAGCATATATCTGCGCCCTCTTCTTTAATTGCAGTTATGCGGTCGCCGAGGTGGCGAGGGCGCGCTTGTCGGTCTTGCCGGAGAGCGTGCGTGGCATCTGCGGAACGAAGGTAAAGACACGCGGGATTTTGTAGTGCTCCAGCAATTCCCGGCAGGAGGCGCGAAGCGCTACATCCGTCAGTTCGGCGCCGGGACGAAGCTGCACAAAGGCGTGCAGGCGCGAGCCGTGCTTCTCATCGGGAAAAGCAATGACCGCTGCTTCTTCTACGCCGTCGATGGTTTCCAAAGCATTCTCGACTTCGGAGGGATAAACCTTTTCGCCGGACACCTTCACCAGATCATCGGCGCGTCCCTTGAGGAAAAGGAAGCCGTTGGAGTCCAGATAGCCTTTGTCGCTGGTGTGCAGGACTCCGTTGCGAATCTTTTTGGCGGTTCCTTCGGGATCGCCACGATAACCGAGCATGACCGAGGGTCCGGAGACGCAGACTTCACCGACTTCTCCGTTGGGAAGAACTTCGTCGTTGTCGCCGCGAATGGTGACCTGGATGTTCGGCAAAGGCTTGCCGGCGGAAGCCGGTGGACAGTTGGCTTCGGGCGGACTGAAGGAGACAACGGGCGACAGTTCAGTACTGCCGTAGCCCTGCACAAGAAGGTGGCCGAAGCGCTCGTGAAACTCCTCGCCGACGCGTTCTGGAAGGCGTTCGGCACCGGCGATGCAGAGCCAGAGCGAACTGGCGTCAATAACTGTTGGATCCTTGGTCAATACGCGATACTGGCCGGGCACCGCAATAAGGCAAGAGACGCGATGCTTCTCGATGAGCTGCAAAATCTGGCGCGGAACGAACCGCTCCGGCACGACGACCGTGGCTCCTTCGGTGAGCGGCAGCAAGGTGGTGACAGTGAGGCCGTAGGCGTGAAAAAGTGGCAGCACGGCAAGCATTACCTGCTTATTGTCGAAGCCGGTGGCGAGTTTGCATCCATCGATGTTGGCGAGGATGTTTTCTTCGCTGAGCGCGACTGCCTTGGGTCGTCCGGTGGTTCCGGAGGTGTAGAGGAAGACGGCGGGGCTTGATGGATGCGGGTGCTGCGGAAACTGAGCGGGCTCGGTATCGGCCGAGGCATCGCCAATCCAGCATTGCATTCCTACGGCAAGCAGGTGAGGCACGAACTCCTCACTGGTGATGACGAGATCGACTCCGGTCTCCATGGCCATCAACTTAAGCAACGGAGGAGGCGCGAGAGTGGGTAGCACGGCGACGGTCTTGCCAGCCCAGAGAGCTCCTAGAAACAGGGGAGCAAATTCCGGTGTATTGCCATACAGCAGGGCCACGGTTTGTCCGGTGGCGCGCTCTGCAATGCGGCGGGCGACGCTGGCGGCACGGCGCTCCAACTCGGCATAGGAAATTGTGTACTCCGTGCCAATGATCGCTGCGCGATCCGGATAGCGGCTGGCAGCCGCCAGGAAGCGCTCGAGAATGGCGCTAGTCTGCATGTGTTTTGCTCATTTCGCTCAGAGTAAAAGCTTCGTTGCCGAGTAAGTTTAGCACCGCGGGCAGGCAGCATACCACATTTTGCAAACTAGACGATGGAGGCGGATGTGGGTGGCAATATGCAGATCCGTTCAGGAAGAGTGGAGGCCGCGGATAAGGCGCGAGCGACGCGATTGATCCACTCGGTGGCTGCGTCCTCGGGTTCGAATCCGGCGAACGGGCCGGCCTTGGCGATTCCGGCAGTGATGGTGATGGCAATCGGATCGAGAGCGTCGCGTAATTGCGCTATCAGGGCCTCGGTCTCTGGAATTTCCAAATGCGGTAATAACAGGGCCACGGTGTCACTCTCATAACGGAAGAGCATCGCCCGATCCTGGGCAATCGAGCGCAAGGTGCGAACCAGTTCGACGATGGCTTGCTCAGGCTGCGTTGAGGTTAGCGACGAAACCTGGAGCAACGCGAGAGTGCTAATGAAATCTCCTCCGGCACGCTGGCGCCCAAGTTCGGCGACAACGGCGTCGATGTAGGAGGAACGTTTGAGCAGTCCGGTTTTTTCTTCGGCGACGCCGAGCGTTGAAACCAGCGAGCGCAGGCGCGCACCGTGGACGGCAAGCGCAACCTGATCGGCCAGTGAACGCAGTAAGGCTAGTTCATCGGGCGACCAACGACGACGTACTCCACACTGCTGCACGATCAGGAGACCGATGGGCTGATCTTCACTGAGCAATGAGAGCGCAACGAGCGAATGCACGTTGAGGCGGCCAAGCTCAGGACGAATAGGCGAAAGCGGTTCGGAGATTTGCGCGTCGGCAGCGCGGAACACCGGTTCAGTGGCAGTGAGACGCTGGCTCAGCGCAAGCAGGCGCACCATGGCCGTGCGTTCGGACTTAGGCACCTCAGGCGAACAATACTCCACGACCAACGATGGAGGCTTACCGGGAATGGCGAGCGCGGCGAGGCAGCGGCTGTACTGCCATCGCGCACCAATCTGATTGACAGCGGTTACGAGGACAGAACGGGGATCACTTTGACGCGCGATGAGACGGATGACTTCGGCGGCACGCGCCATTCCTTCCGAGGGGCGAGTTGGCTCGCCCGAATCCTCGCGAGCGGTGGGAGCTGCCAGGCCGGCGTTGACGAAAAGCTGGCGCACCCGCGGATCGCTCTCCATTTCAGCGGCGAAGGATTGCTTGATCTGTTCGATCTTCTGCAAGGCCTTGTCGCGCATGCCGTACTGAAGGAAAATCTCCGACTGCAATATCAGGTCTTCGAGCACGCGAGGAGTGGGCGTTTCGGTTGCAATTTCTTCCTCGTCCTCAGTGACCAAATTTTGCTCGGGAGGATCGACGCCGAGGCGCTTGGCTACCGTCTGCAAACGGTCTTCAGGAGCGTGTCCGGAAAGCTTTTGCATCCGGTCTTTGTGCTGGGCTTCGTAGGGATCGATGTCAACGGCGCGATCCAAAGCATCGAGAGCTTTGGCATATTTCTCTGACTCGAAGTACAGGTCGAAAAGGCGCGATAGAACCTGCGAATACTCAAGTTCGCGATTGGCACTGTTGTAGAGTGCTGCGAGATATTCGAAGAACGTGATGCTGGGTTTTCTCTCGGCGGCTATTTGCTCCAGGCTCTGCATGAATCCATTGAGGCGTCCGGCTTTGCGGTTGTAGTCCTCAAGACGACGGGCGAGAGCCAAGGCGCGATCCACAAGATCGCGGTCGATGAGGCCTCCAATGATGGAGAGTAATGCCGGGAGATTGACTCCGGGATTGCGCTCGAAAAGTCTCCATGCAAATGGTTCCGCTTCTTCGACTCGGCCCAACGCCAGCAACGCCAGCGCGTAAGGCTCGCGAGCCTCTTCGGGGCTGGAGGGGTAAGTGGCGAGCGGTTGCAGAAGTTCAACGGCTTCCGCCGGGCGATTTTGCGCGATGAGCGCGCGGCCATGACCAAGCCGCGCCGCCAGGTTCGATGGATCGTCGTTGTGGGCGCGAGCGTAGATGCTGGATGCATCCTGGCCAAGCCTTTCCAGCATGATAGCCACTTGAACCAGAGACTCAGCGGCTAGAGCGGGCTCGTGCAGGGCTTCGCAGATGCGGGCGTGCTCGCGATAATCCTCCATTCGCGGATCCAATTCAAGCGAACGGGTCATGCAGTGCAGCGCGCGGCGAGGGTCACCCAGGCGGAGAAACTCGTCGAATGCGAGGCGATAGGCTTCGGCAGCATCCTTGCGGCTGGTGCTCACGCACAACTCTGCGTAACGGATCACCATCTCGGGGTCCAGGGCTTTGATTCGCTGCAACCTGCGGAAGACGGCGGCGGCTTCGTTGAGCTGCTTACCCTCCACATACTGCGCGAAGAGCCGGCGGAGCATGTCTGACGCAAGGCCAAGCTGGCCAAGCGATGTGCTGAGATCGGCGGCCTTTTGCAGCACGGGCAAATTCCCCGGCTCAAGCTCGATGGCCGCACGGTACTCTGCCAGGGCAAGCTCCGGCTTGCCTTTCTCCAGGAGCTTCTCAGCGCGATCAATGCGTTTGGTTAGGTCATTCATGCTTGTGAGCGATTTTATGCTGCAATGTACGCTGGCGCACATCTCCTTAGTTTAGAAAAAGTAAGCATCAGGATTATCCAACTAGACACATGCGGGGGAAGCCCATTGACACTTCGCTTTTTATTCGCCAGAATGTTGGGATTGTGTGAGTGAAAGACGAAAGGTCGGACCATGGCTTTGACTAAGCGGCAACGTCAAATGTATGACTTCATCGCTGAATTCGTGCAAAGCAACGGCTACTCTCCTTCCTTCGAGGAAATAGGAACGGCGATGGGGCTCAGTTCCCTTGCCACTGTTCACAAACATATCAATAACCTTGAGAGCAAGAAACTGCTGCGCCGCGACTTCAATCGCAGCCGCTCAATCGACGTGCTGCCACTTCCGGATGGCATTCCGGAGCGCGCGCGTGCCATGGCGGTGAGTGGGTTCGAGTTGCCGCTGGTGGGACGCATCGCGGCGGGGCGTCCGATTGAACAAGTGGAGACGCCGGAGACCATCTCGCTGACGGATTTCACTCGCGCCAAAGATGTCTTCGTGCTGCAGGTAACAGGCGACAGCATGCAGGACGAACACATTATGAACGGTGACTATGTGCTGGTGGAAAAGGCCCAGAGCGCGCGCGAAGGCGAAATCGTGGTGGCGCTGGTGAATGGCTCGGAGACCACGCTCAAGCGCATTTACCACGCCGGGAATCAGATTCGCCTGCAGCCTTCCAATGCGGCGATGCAACCTATCATGGTTCCGGCGGATACCGTGCGAGTACAAGGCCGCGTGGTGGCGGTGCTCCGGAAATACTAGTCGCGGAGAATCATCCGGTAACCGTCTAACGCGAGAGAATCTGGCGAACCTTGTGGCTGAGCGCGGAGGGCGGAAATGGTTTTTGCAAGAACTCCGTCAAGCCCTCGACAACTCCTTTTTGCAGAACCGTGTCCTCGTTATATCCAGAAACGTATAGCACTTTGAGACCTGGGCGAAGCGAAACAAGATGATCGGCGAGATCGCGCCCGGACATTCCCGCCATCACGACATCGGTCAGCAGCAGATCGATCTTTCCGGCAAATGCCGCGTTGACCTCAAGCGCCTGCGCTCCGCTGGAGGCCTGCATGACCATATAACCATCGCGGAGAAGGCTGGCGTGCAAGACGGCACGGACATCATCCTGGTCCTCCACGAGCAGTATGGTTGCGGAGCGGGTTGCCGTAAAATCCAGTGGCTGCCTGGCTTCCGGCATCGCGGTGAAGCCAGCGGCGATGGGGAAATAGACTTTGAAGGTGGCACCGCAATCCGGTTGGCTGTCCGCGGTAACGAAACCGCCGCACTGCTTGGCGATTCCATACACGGTGGAAAGTCCCAGGCCGGTTCCCTTGTTCACGCTCTTGGTGGTAAAGAACGGCTCGAAAATATGCTGCTGAATCTCCTGATTCATGCCGACGCCATTGTCCTTCACGGCCAGCACGGCATAATCTCCTGCCTGTGACACGGAGTCGTCGAGATTCACGCTGTAGGTGCTAATGCTCAACTCTCCACCGTTGGGCATGGCGTCGCGGGCATTAACCGCAAGATTCATCGCCACCTGTTCGATCTGGCTAGGGTCGGCAAGAATCAATCCAAGTCCGGCTTCGAGGCTGAAGCGTAGCTCGATGTCATCGCCCAGCGCACGACGAAGAATCAGTTCGGTTCCGGTCAGCGTGGAGTTTAAATCGAGAATTCGCGGCTCCAGTACCTGGTGGCGACTGAAGGCTAGAAGCTGGCGTGTTAGGGCGGCGGCGCGGTCGGCGGCGTTGCTGATTTCCTTTGTCCCACGGCGAACCGATTCGGACAAATCATCGTCGAGCAGGATGAGTTCACTGCAGCAACCGATGACCATTAACAGGTTGTTGAAGTCGTGCGCGATACCGCCGGCGAGACGGCCAACCGCCTCCATCTTCTGATTCTGGCGAAGCTGAAATTCCAGCGCTCTCTGTTCGGTAACGTCTGAGAGGGCACAGAGAACCGCAGGGCGATTGTCGAGCGTGATACGCGCGGCCGAATAGTCGATCCAGCGCACTTCACCATCCTTGCGAACCACACGGGATTGCCAGCGCCTTTCAAGGTGTTCGCCGCGCTGCCTGCGTTTTGCGCGCTCCTGAAGAATATCGCGATCTTCGGGATGAAACAGAGCCCAGACGGAACGGTTCAAAACTTCATTGCGGGAGAATCCGGTGAGCGCCTCGAAGGATGCATTGGCGTAAACTGCCACACCGCCATCATGAATCAGGATCGCCGTTGGCGCCATCTCTGTTAACGTGCGGAACTTGGCTTCATTTTCCGCGAGTGCCGCCTCGGCCTTGCATCGAGTGATGAACTCTCCGAGATGGGCGCAAATTCCTTCCAGCAGCTCGCGTTGTCCAGGCTCGTGCCGCACGGTTTTACAGGAAAGCAATTCCAGGACACCGAGTACTTGCTTGTGCGAATCCAGAATGGGTAATGCGGCCAGTAATCCCTCGGCAGGTCTGCCATCCGTATTTTTGGTGCAGGGGTCAAGCGGTTGAAAATCGTTCAACCAGACCGCTTGCCCATCGCTTGCAACCCGCTCGGCGCTAATCGTGCATCGCAGGTCTGAAATCTTGGAATCGCCGCCACAGAATTGACCCGGTGCGGTATGGCCATGAATACATTTGAAGCCATCTTTTTCAAGGCTCCATAGGCGCACCACCTCCCAATCAAGCGCTACCCCAATGGCAGGAATCAACTCGCGCGCGGCCTGCTCCACGCTAGTCGCCGTCGCCAGCGTTCGCGTAGCGTCCAGACGTAAGTTGCGATATCGCGTGTTGCGGTTCAATTCGGTGAGGTCGCGATAGACCGCGACAAACCCGCCGCGAAATCGCCCTGAAGCAATCGCCTGGGAGCCCACCAGAACGTCGACGAGGGTGCCATTCTTGCACACTCTCTTAGTCTCACGCTGATAAACGCCACCTTTGTTCAGCACTTCCGTGCTCTCCGTAAATTCATTCTGGCGGTCGGCGGGAACCAGAACTTCCGGAGTCTTTCCGCGAAGCTCATCGATGCTGTAGCCAAACAAAAGCTTGAAGCGGCGGCTGATCTGCACGAACCTGTGCTTGGCATCGAGAATCGCAATGGGCTCAAAAGCCGAGTCCAATAGTTCGTCGAAAGACAGTTGCGTGGGGACGTCGAAGAGAGCCGCGGCTTGAGCAAGCACCAGGCGTTGCGTAGGATTGGGCAACAAGGCGGCGGAGAAAGCCCAGCTCGACAGCTCTCCGCGAAACAGGGCGTGAAACCCAACTCGCGGCTCGGAAGAACGCAACCGGACGATAAGTCCCTGATCGAGTCCGCTTGAAAACAACGCGAGGAACCCGGGGTCGCTCGAAAGCACAGCGGCGGCGGCATTGCGCTGCAACACGCGGAAAGACGAGCAGTCAACGATCCAAGCAGGGCCGGGTAAAGCTTCAAGAAGGGGGTTTGCCTGGGGTGCGGCACCGCCTGCCGGATCTGGACTAGCGGGACTCGACTTTGGAATTGGGTCCAGAGGCATGTGCTTGGTCATCCCTGCAGCTATTGGTGCAAAGAACACGCACGAAGCATCAAGTTAGCATGAATCCATCGAGCCAAGCTGTGATTCCCGGGACAAATGTTCTGGCTACAACACGTGAAAAAGCCCGGTGTTGGCCGGGCCCAGAGATTGCGGCTCGCACTTACGCAAGCTTTTCCAATGCTTTCTCAATCGTTTCCTTAGGAACGTAGCCGACAATCTGTTCCTGAACCTGGCCACCCTTGAAGACAAGCAGGGTTGGAATGCCGCGCACGCCATAGCGTTGCGGAGTCGCTGTATTACGGTCGACATCCATTTTGCCAACCTTGACCTTGCCCAAATAAGACTTGGCGATCTCATCCACGACCGGCGCAAGAGCGCGGCAGGGACCACACCATGTGGCCCAGAAATCGATCAGCACGGGCTGCTCACTCTTGAGCACCTCCTGATCGAAGTTTGCGTCGGTTACCTCAAGAATTGCGTCGCTCGCCATTGTTCCTCCGGTTTCTCTTACGAAAGCTCATCTGCCGTTTCCTGAATCGCAGTTCAGCTAAAATCTCATCGTAACACTTCAATTCGATGCTTTGAGCCAGAATTGGACGCACAAGCTATGAGGTCAGTTGAAAATCGCCCTGAAAATGAAGAGGCGCCCCGCAAAACCGGGACGCCTTTGGTAGATTCCCCTCCCCCGAGGAGCTACCACTTCATCAACTGACAAGGCGATTGTGAGCTGGAATCGCACGGAAGACAAGTATCGTCCGTAACGGTTTTCAGTGATGACGAGTGGTGACTTTCGGAACACAAAATTCCGATGTAATCAGGCAACCTTTGTAGCGGCTGCCCGGTATGGTCCGCAGAGGCTTACTCTGCTTACAATGGGAGGCGGAGGATTCATGCGCTACTTGATTGCTGTTCTCGCACTGGCCGGACTCCTGGTTTCCTGCTTCGCATTGCGTGAGCACTTCCGCACCGAGCCATCCCCGTGCAGCATCAATGACCGCTGGGACTGTGGGGCCGTGAATCACAGCCCATTTGCAGAGATCGCCGGGGTTCCGGTCGCTGTCTTCGGAATCCTGGGCTATGCGGCTATCGCCGGATTTGCGCTGGCCCGGCGCTGGTGGATTGTGCTGACGCTCACGACCGGCGCGGTTGGTTTTTCGATTTATCTCACCTACATTGAGGCTCGCGTATTGGAGACTTACTGTATCTGGTGCGTAACTTCCGCCGTAATCATCGGCGTTACCGAGATCGCAAGCATCGCGGCGGTGATGCGAAACAGAAAAGCGTAAGAGCGCAAATTACACTGCCTGTCCGGCGCTGAACCCAGAAGCCCAGGCCCACTGGAAGTTGTATCCACCCAGATGGCCGGTGACGTCCACTACCTCACCGACGAAATACAGGCCGGGAACTTTTCGGGATTCCATGGTCTTCGCCGACAATTCGTTGGTATCGACTCCGCCGGCGGTGACTTCGGCTTTGGCAAATCCCTCGGTGCCTGAGGGCACGAATTCAAAATGGTGAAGCAAGCGTTCGGCCTCTTCGAAGGCCGGATTCGTCCACTTCTTAAGGGGATGTAGTTCGAGCCAGCGCTCGGCAAGACGAATGGGCAACACCTCCCGCAAGGCCGCGGAGGCGGCAACGGCTTCGCGTCGCGCTCCCGAGGCAAGCAGATGCGCGAAAACTTCCCGTTCGGGAGCGATGTCGAGCGTGACTTTTTCGCCAGGCTTCCAATAGGAGGAGATCTGCAGGATGGCAGGGCCGCTGAAACCGTGATGCGTGATGAGCATCTTCTCGCGGAAGCTCTTCTTTCCGATGCTGGCGATCACTTCGGTGGAGACTCCGGTTAAATCGCAGAACCGTTTTACATCGACAGAATTCAACGTGAAGGCAACGAGCGCCGGGCGGGGCTCGACTATATCAATCCCGAACTGGCGCGCCACTTCGTAACCAAACGGTGTGGCACCCATCTTTGGAATTGTCAGGCCGCCGGTGGCAATCACCAGAGCGTTGGAAGAGAACTCATGTTCGCCAGTGACGGCGGTGAACTGCGAATCGTGCCGAATTTCTTTTACGCGAGTGGAGAGCTTCACGCGCACTCCGACGCGCACGCATTCCTCTTCCAGCATGGTGAGGATGTCCTGCGCGCTGCGGTCGCAGAAGAGCTGTCCCAGTTTTTTCTCATGCCAACCGATGCGATGACGGTCAACCATGGCGATGAAGTTCTCAGGCGTGTAGCGCGCCAGCGCCGATTTCGCAAAGTGCGGATTGGCCGAGATGTAACTCGCCGCGGTGCTGTCGATGTTGGTGAAATTGCAGCGCCCTCCGCCGGAGATGAGAATCTTCTGGCCTGCGCGGTTGGAGCTCTCAAGCACGGTAACTGAACGGCCGCGCTTGCCTGCCTCAATGGCACACATAAGTCCCGCGGCGCCTGCGCCAAGGATAAGAACGTCTGAATGATATTTCATGCGGAATTCCTGCACTGCACTGCTGATTTCACTGAAACCTCGACTGCAACAATTTCCGCTATCGGCGAATCCTACGGCAAAAGGGAAAACGTATGTCTGCCCTTTGGAGGATTCTTCCTTTACAACGGGATCAACCACTTCCTACAGTACAAGACTCTCGTCGGCTATGCTGCGTCGAAGAAAGTTCCAATGCCACCGGAGAGGAAGACCGGAGCGCAACGCATAGCTGCCTGAACTGCACGAGTAGAGAACTCGATAGCGGCACAGATGAAGCTTTGCATCGCCCAAAATGCTGGCTTGCGCGCCAAATGTTGTATTCCAAAAATTCAGGACAGTATTAGCGGTACGAATGATTTTTCCAATTATCATTAGCAAGCGATGCTCGGAGTGGGCGTTTTCGCGGGAAACGGAGTTTGAATGACTCAGGCTTTGCTTCAACGGACCACCAGTTACTCCAAGGGTGCGGACAATCCTCCGCTGATCGACCTTTGTATTGCCGAGATTCTTGACCAGGTAGCGGGTCGCTATCCGGAATCTCCGGCGTTGATATTGCGGCAGGAGAATTTGCGGTTCACCTGGAAAGAGCTGCAGGCCGAGGTTGAACGCACGGCTCGCGGGCTGATGGCGTTAGGATTTGCCAAAGGCGATCGCGTCGGGATTTGGGCGACAAATGTTTCGCAATGGGTGCTGATGCAGTTTGCCACGGCGCAAGCTGGCATTGTTCTGGTGAACTTGAATCTGCGCTTCCGCGCGCATGAACTTGAATTTGTGTTGAAGCAGTCAGGATGTAAGGGATTGGTGATGCAGCATGGATTCCGCGATTGCGATTACGTGGAAACGCTGCGCAGTCTTGCTCCTGAAATCGACACCTGTCTTCCGGGACAGTTATGCGCCGCACGTTTGCCGCAGCTTCGTGAAGTGGTTTATATCGGGGCGAATCCGCCGGACGGAATGCGGAGTTGGGAAACGATGATGCTGCAAGCGGATCGCGTGAGCCACGCTGACCTTCGCAGCCGCGAACGCAGCTTGAACGCGCACGACACCATCAACATTCAATACACCAGCGGAACTACGGGCACTCCGAAAGGCGCTGAACTGAGCCACTACAACGTGGCGAACAATGGCCGCTTTATTGGCGACTCGATGAAGCTGACGGAGCGCGACAAGGTTTGCATTCCGGTGCCGTTCTATCACTGCTTTGGAATGGTGCTCGGCAATATGGCGTGCCTGACTCATGGCTCGGCGATGGTGATTCCCGCGGACTTCTTCGATGCGCTGGCAACGATGCAGACCGTACACGAAGAACGTTGCACGGCGATTTACGGCGTGCCTACGATGTTTATTGCTGAGTTCTCTCATCCGCGGTTCAAGGAATTTGATTTCACTTCACTGCGTACGGGCATCATGGCCGGATCGCTGTGTCCGATTGAGTTGATGCGGCGGGTGATTCGCGACATGCACTGCGCCGAGCTGACAATCTGCTACGGGCTGACCGAGGCATCGCCGGTAATTACGCAGACTACAACGGAAGATACGCTGGAGCGGAAGGTCACGACGGTGGGGCGCGCGCTGCCGCATACAGAGGTGAAGATCATCGATCCGAACACTGGTGAAGAGTTACCGCTGGGAGCTAACGGCGAACTCTGCACTCGCGGCTACATGGTGATGAACGGGTATCACAACGATCCCGCGAGCACGGCGGCAACCATCGAGCCGGATGGATGGCTGCACTCCGGCGATATCGCGAGCATGGATGAACAAGGCTATGTGGTTATCACGGGACGGCTGAAGGAGATGATCATTCGCGGCGGCGAGAATATATATCCGCGCGAAATCGAAGAGTTTCTTTACTCGTATCCGGGCATTAAGGATGCGCAGGTGATCGGCGTGCCGAGCGAAAAATATGGCGAAGAAGTAATGGCTTGGATCATTCCGCATGAAGGCATCACGCTTGAAGCGGAGGCGATTCAGTCGTTCTGTCGCGAGAAGATCGCTGGCTTCAAGGTTCCCAAGTACATCAAGTTTGTTGAATCGTTCCCGACGACGGTAACCGGTAAGGTGCAGAAGTTCGTGATGCGCCAGATGGCGGTGGAAGAGATGGGACTCGCATAACAGCTCCGAAACGAAGGCTACACTTGAGGCGCTCCGGCGCCTCGTTTTTTGTGGGCCATATAGAATCGCAGGGTGAGCGAAGCCGGGGAAAAGCAACTGACGACAAAACTGGAACCATCGTTCTGGAGCCGATGGCCACTGGCTGGAATGGTGGCGTCCGAAGTGGCGATCACCGTCTCGATTGAGCTGCTGGCGCGGCGCGCGCATCTTTCGCTGGCGACCATTCTGGTGGATCGTTCCCTGCTGGCGCTGGCGTTGCTGGTGCTGATTGTGCGGCCGTCGCGCGATCAGTGGACGCCGCGTTCGATGCCGCTGGCGCTGGTGCGCGTGGTGACCGGTGGCCTGACATTCGTTGGATGGTTTGGCGCGATTGGGTTGTTAAGCGGACGCGTGACGCAGGCCGTGCTGTTGCTGGATGCATTGATACTTGCCTATGTACGGGGCGAGCGCAGGAAATATGAACGGCGCACGCTGCTGGTGCTGGCTTCATCGCTGATTTTGTTTGCGGCGCAGGCGGTGCGCGAGCCGGGGACGGTGGTGAATGCGGGGCGCGGGATCGTATTTCTGCTGATTGCACTGGGCTCGCGGGCGGCGACCTACAAGGTGTGGGAGCGGGCGCAGGGGAAGCAGGAACATCTGTTCTGGCTGATTGCTCCGGCACTGGTGGGAGGCGCGCTGGGCGGCGTGTTTCTTGGCTTCGGCGAGAGTGGGCACAGTGGATTGCAGACGCTGTCTCCCGCGATGTGGGGGGCGATGCTGCTGGTGGCGATGGTGGGACTGACCGGCTACTTCTACATGAACACGGTGATGGCGTTGCTGGGCGCGTTCTACACGAGGGTTGTGGAGTTGTGGCAGGTTCCGATGTTGTGGGCGATGCATCTGCTCACCGATCATACGCATGTCGATCTGATTCAGGGTGCGCTGGGCGGGCTGGTGGCGTGCGCTTCGGCTTACACGTATCTGCAGCATCGTCGGGCAAGGATTGGCGAAAAGGTTAATCCTTAAAAAAGGGGAGGGTGACCAGGTCGCTAATCGTTATGCAGGGACGGCGAGGATTGGCGAGGTGGTTAGCCGTTTAGGGCAGACGGTGACTGAGTGGGCAATGTTACTTCCGGGTGGCGGCTGAAAACGGATTCCGGATCGGGAAATCCACAGGAAAATGTTGGGAAGAGTGAGGGGATTTCGGCGATCCCGGCTACGACTGTTGACGATTATCGCTTTCTTGCGTTGCGGCGAAGACGCCTTATGTAGAGTCCGGTGGGAACTGCGAGGGCGAGAAGGATGAGCCAGTGTTGCCACTCGGGTAGGTCGAAAGAATTTACGACGATCACGATTGCTACCAGTGCGACAAGAAGGATGAGTCCGTATTTGCGGAAGAAGAGCTTGTCCTTTTCCTGGACTTTCAGGCGGCGGAGTTGCGTTTTTCGTCGGTCGCGTTCGGTGGTCATCTCAATTTCCATCGTGGCTACATTTCGCAATTCGATAGTAATTCTTATTGGATTTGGGGGCAGGGGAAATCGATTTCGGGTTGAGAAACTTGAAACTGAGCAGAATATTTGAGATGTGCGGGGGCCTTCACTTCGTTCAGGATGACCCAACAACAATAACGGCAAGAGCAAGGGCATCTTGGTAGGTGCGGAGTGACTGGTCACCCACTCAAGCCAAAGGAAGGCTTGAATGGGCCACCCGAGGATTTTGATTGAACAACGCAAGTGCAACATCAAAAGCAAAATCAACAACTCATTTGGCGGGTGGGGTGAAGCCGTACTGAGATAGAAGTTGGACGATTTCAGGACGGCGGATGTACTCGAGGAATTGGGCGGCGGTGGCTTTGTCCTTCGCGTTCTTCAGGACGACGGCGGCTTGTTCGAGAGGCGCGTAGTCGGAAGCGGGGATTTCGGAGTAGCGTCCGGCGGATTTCATGGCGGGACTCAGGGCAAGAGAGATGGCAATGATTCCGGCGTCGGCGTTGCCGGACTGGACGAACTGCGCGGCCTGCGAGATGTTTTCTCCCATTACAAGTTTGCTTTGCAGTTGATCGTAGAGGCCTTCCTTCTTGAGAGCCTCGACGGCGGCGCGTCCGTAAGGGGCGTGCTGCGGGTTGGCGATGGCGACTCTGGCAACCTGGGGAGAGAGCAGGGCGCGGAGTCCTTGCGCGGGGTTGAGGGTCGAGCGGTTGGGGACGTAGAGGACGAGTTTGCCAACAGCGTATTTGTAGATGGAGTTGGGTACGGTGAGTCCCTCGGACTGAAGGCGCTGGGGATATTGCAGGTCGGCGGAGAAGAAGACGTCGAATGGCGCGCCGTTTTCGATTTGTAGAAGGAACTGTCCGGAGGAGCCGTAGTTAACGCGGACTTGCTTGCCGGTTTCTTTCTGGAATCGGGTAGCGATCTCGGGGAAGACAGAGGAGAGATCGGCAGCGGCGGCGACTACGATTTCCTGGGCGGCGGCGGAGGCGACGGATAGGAATAAAACAATCGTTAGCAGGAAAGCCTTCATGGGGATTTATTGTACATTTCCGCTGGGCAGATTGGTTGAGGCAAGCATGAAGCAACGGCAAGAGCTCATGGCGCAGGCTGATCGAATTCCCCACATTTGCCAAAGGAAGGCAAATGTAGGCCACCCGGGTTCGGCCCAAGACAGAAACACAAACAGCTAGGCTTCTTTGCCTTTCCAGATGGTACCGGCGATGGCGACGGTTATGAGCTGGACGAGGACGATCAGGGCTACGCAGGCTTTCCACTGACCATAACGCCATAACATGCCGGGGAGGACTCCGGCGAAGCTGCCTCCAATGTAATAGAACATGACGTAGAGCCCGGCGGCAGAGGCGCGGCCTCCGGACTGGGCTTCGCGCTGGATGTAGCTGGTGGAGGCGGACTGGCAGATGAAGACTCCCGAGGAGCAGAGCACAAGGCCGAGGAGAATCACGAGGAGGTGCGGGATGAGGGTCAGGAGGACTCCGACGATGCCAGCCATCACCGAAAATATGAGAGCGGCTCGGGAGCCGACGCGGGAGATCCAAACACCGCCTAGCGGCGTGATTACGAGACCAACGAGGTACACCATGAAGAGGGCACTGAGTTCGGCGGGTGAGAGTCCGAAGGGTGGGGCGGCGAGGTAGAAGGTGATGTAGGTGAAGGTTCCGACGAGGGTGAAGAGCACGTTGAATCCAACGGCGTAGGTGGCGAGCAGTTGCGGATTGCGCAGGTGGCTCGTGAAGCTGGTGCGCTCGATGGAGCCGAGGGGCTGGGGGGAGTCGCGAGGGAGCCAGCGCCAGAGAAGGAATCCGAAAACGATGTCGAAGGCGCCGATGAAGGCAAAGCCGTTGCGCCAGCTTGGTTCGATAAATGGGATGAGGTGGTGGGTGGCGGCGACTCCGGTGAATATGCGCCCGAGGAAGCCTCCGAGGACAGTGCCGCTGACGTAGATGGAGATGACTTGCGGGACTCGGTGACGAGGCCACTCCTCGCCAATGTAGGCGATGGTGACGCCGAAGATTCCGGGCATAACGACGCCCTGGAGGAATCGCCAGAAGACCAATACCGACAGGCTTCCGGCGGTGGCGGCCATGATGGTGGGCAGGGCCAGCAGGAAAATGGAGATGACGATGACTTTGCGGCGTCCGACGCGCTCGGCAAGGGCTCCACAGAGGGGAGCACTGATGGCAACGCCGAGAGTGGCGGCGGAGACAGTGCGTCCTACCTGGGACTTGGAGGCGTGGAAGATCTGTTCCAACAGTGGAAGCAATGGCTGAGTGGCGTAGAGGTTGAAGAAGGCGGCGATTCCGGCGAGAGAGACGGCAATGACGGCGCGAGTGTCGCTACCGTTGGGGCCGACGGCGGGGAGAGCTTCGCCGGATGCGGCCTGACCGGCTGCAAGGACCGCGTCGGCCGTTTCATCGCTGGAGAATTGATTGGGACCTTGGGGGCCTTGCATGGAGCCTCAGACTTAAGGGTACCACTGAGGATGAGTGGATTTCGAGAGGTGGAGAAGAGCAAGCGAACCTGGGGCACAGCGCAACGATGAGAGCTGGTTGTGCGGGCTGAACGTGTTCCTCACATTTGCCAGCAGAGGGCAAATATGGGCCACCCTACAGCGCTGTCGGGGTGAGGAGAAGGTCAAAACACCCACCTCTGCCAAAAGCGGGCAGAGGTGGGGCACCAGTGATCTTATTTGCCGCCGAGAGCTAGTTTGGCGATGGTGGTTAGCTGCATGTTGGAGGTGCCTTCGTAGATGCTTCCGATTTTGGAGTCGCGGAAGAATTTCTCTACGGGGTAATCCTTGGTGAAGCCGTAGCCACCGAAGATTTCTACGGCTTGGGAGGCGACGCGCTCGGCGATTTGCGAGGCATAAAGTTTGGTCATCGCGGCTTCCTTGAGGAAGGGGATGCCAGCATCTTTCATGCGGGCGCAGTTGTAAACCATGAGGCGCACGGCGGTGATTTCCGTTGCCATTTGCGCAAGCTGGAACTGGATGGCCTGGAAGCTGGAAAGCGGCTGGCCAAACTGCTTGCGCTCCTGCGCATATTTCGCGGCTGCTTCCCATGCACCCTGGGCGCAACCGAGCATTTGCGCGCCGATTCCGATGCGGCCCTCGTTGAGAGTTTCGATGGCTACTTTGTAGCCCTTGCCTACTTCGCCGAGGAGGTTGTTCTTGGGAACGCGGCAGTCGTCCATGATGAGTTCGGTGGTGCTGGAGGCGCGGATGCCGAGTTTGTCTTCTTTCTTGCCGACGGTGAAGCCGGGGAAATCCTTTTCAACGATGAAGGCGGTAATGCCTTTGTATCCGAGCGCGGGATCGGTGGTGGCAATGATGATGAAAAGATTGGATTCCTTGCCATTGGTGATCCACAATTTCTGGCCATTGAGCAGCCAGTGGTCGCCTTTGTCTTCGGCGCGCGTCTGGAGGGCAAAAGCGTCAGAACCGCTGCTGGCCTCGCTGAGCGCGTAGGAGCCAACCCACTCATTGCACATCTTGGGTAGATAGCGCTGCTTCTGCTCTTCGGTACTCCAGCGGATGAGCGCGTTGTTGACGAGAGTGTTCTGCACGTCGACGAGAACTCCGACGGAGGGATCGACACGGGAGAGCTCTTCGACGGCGAGAATGGCCTCGAAGAAAGTTCCGGCGCCACCACCGTATTGCTCCGGAATTTCGATTCCCATGATTCCTAGCTGGTGGAACTGCTCGACTAGCGAGTGGTCCATCACGCCGCGTTCATCCATCTCCCTGACGAGAGGCCGAATGGATTCTTCGGCAAACCTGCGGATGTTATCGCGGAAGAGTTGCTCGTCTTCGGACAAAACAAGCAACGGTTGCGGTACTGATTCACGGCCTGTAGCGGTTGTCATATTAAATCGAGTCCTCACTTCTCGACCGGCGATTGTATCAGTTCCAGGAAAGTGTGCAATGGGGATGACATGCGCCAGATGACATGCGCCAAAGGAAGGTGGATGTGGGGCAGTGGTGAAGACCAAGGTCAAAACACCCACCTCTGCCAAAAGAGGGCAGAGGTGGGGCACCAGTGATCAGAGGTTAGGACGGCGATAGACGATTTTTAGTTTCTCGGAGTCGAGGAGCTTTTTGTATTGGGCACGGGCGTGAACGGCCCAGGGACCCTGAGTATCAAGATTGAGGTAGGCGCGCCAGTGCTTGATGGCAAGACGCGGCTGGCCGGAACGTTCGTATGCGAGCGCTAGATTGTAGTGGGCGTCGGCGTAGGTGGGCGCAAGCTGGAGCGCACTCCTGTAGGCGGCAATAGCTTCGGCGAGACGCTGAGTTTCATCGAGCACATTGCCGAGGTCGAAGTAGGCCAGTGCGTAGCGTGGATCGCTCTCAATGGCGCGGCGGTAATGACCTTCAGCCAGGGCGTAGTCGGAGTGATTGTAGTAGAGGGTTCCGAGATTGATGTGGGCAGGGGCGTAAGTTGGATCGAGTTGCAAAACCTTCTTATAACATTCAATGGCGTCGTCAGCGGTGAGGGGATCTTCTTCGAGAGCGACGCCACGGGCAAACAGGTCGGATAGCGATTCGCGGACGGGCAAGGGTCGCGGGGTGGTCGTGGTTTCGAGCACCTGGCCGGAGTCGCTGAAATCCATGATGAACTGGCCGTTAATGGGATCGATCGCTTTGCCTTCGGTGCGGAAGGCGACACGGGAACCAACGGAGAAGGAACCGGCTTCGAGAAGCGGGTTCTCCATACCCGCGACACGGGCCTGCATGGCGTGGAGCGAGGCGAGAATAGTCGCGCTCTTGACGCGTTTGGCCCGGAGGTCACGAATCTTCTTGATTTGGAGGAGATCGAAAAAAGAGAAAGCGTCACCGGAGGCAATCAGACCGGCCCGCTGCCACCCGCTGAGTTGCCGCGCCGTGATTCGAAGAATCCTGAGCAAATCCGATCGTTCGAAAAGAGTCACAGTTAGCGTCGCTCGTTCGTAGACATTATGGCGACCATGTGATTGGTTTGCAAGGGGAATCGCAGATTTGACTTGACAGAAAGCATTGAAGGAGAAGCAATTGCACCAGAATGAGTACAGTTGTTCTTCCGAATGGCGCGCGGACAAAACAATGGCGTCGGCACTTTACTAGATTGCGAAGCTCCCATTACTATAGAAGAGGAATGGCCGACGTAGCTCAGATGGTAGAGCAGTCGATTCGTAATCGACAGGTCACCGGTTCAATTCCGGTCGTCGGCTCCAGAATTTAAAGAACTTAGCGCCGCTCCCCCGAGCGGCGTATTCTTTTTGTGTCTTAATTTGTGACGTAAGCGAATTCACTGCACCACTTCCTTTTCTTGCGCATGGCCGTTCGCGTCTCGGTGTGTCCCGTGGACTTCATCACCAGCGCGAGATTCTTGGTCTTTTTGTAGACGTAGGTTCCAAAGGTGTGACGTGCCGAATACACTAGACCTCGGCAGAATTGCATCGCACGTCCGACGGAATGCGAAGGGGATTGCATGGCAAACGGCAGGACAGTCCAGAGTCGAAGCGCTGAACAGATGCACAAGATGTTTCCTCACCTATACGACAAATTCAGCCGGGAACAATGGGCAAAGCTCAGAGCAAATATGCCCCTGGAGATCAGCGACGAGGATCTGGACGCTTTGCGTGGATTGAATGATCCAGTGTCTCTGGAAGAAGTTGAGTCAGTCTATCTGCCTTTGGGCAGACTCCTCAATATTCACATCGCGATGGCCAATGGACTGGGACGGGTCAAAAACGCTTTCCTGGGACGGCCAAGCCTGCGCCCCACCTACATCATCGCCGTAACCGGCAGTGTTGCCGTCGGCAAGAGTACGTTTTCGCGCGTACTCGGTGAGGTGCTCTCGCGTTGGGCCGATCATCCGTCGGTGGAACTGGTTACAACCGACGGCTTTCTCTTCCCCAACGCAGAGTTAGAAGAACGCGGCTTAATGGAGAAGAAGGGATTCCCCGAGAGTTACGATCTTCGCAAAATGCTCGACTTCATGATTGCCCTTCGGCAATCCACCGAGACGCTCAAGGTTCCTCTCTATTCGCACGACAGCTACGACATCGTTCCAAATGAGTACCTGGAGATACGTCGGCCGGAGATTCTGATTCTGGAAGGTTTGAACCTGCTTCAGATGAACCTGCTCGGAGGCCGGCGCTCGCCCATGCTCTTTGCGAACGACCTGATCGACTTTTCCATCTATATCGACGCGGAGGAATCGTTGATCCGGCAATGGTATCTTGAACGTTTCATGCTTCTGAAGAACACTGCATTCCGAAATCCGCGATCCTACTTCCATCGCTTCGCCGACCTCGGCGAACAGGAAGCCAAGGAGTTCGCGACGAGCGTATGGGAACGCATCAACCTCATAAACCTCGTGATGAATGTGGCTCCCACCAGGGAGCGAGCCCAGGTGGTGATGCAGAAAGGCCTCGACCACAAGGTGCAGGAAGTGTGGCTGCGCCGCGTTTGATCGCCCTACTCTGCCTTCAATCGATAGATGTCATAGTTATCGAGAGACTCAGCGGGCTCAAAGTCCTGGGCCGCGAGTTCCAGTAACTGCGAACCGAATGGCACAGGCTCCTCCTGGAGTTGCAGTGAACGCTTGACCACAAGCCAGCGAACGTTGCGCTGCCGCACAAGTTGGATCAACTGCGCCGCTGAGTAGGGATTCACCGTGTTGTCCATCATAATTACCGGAAACCGCGGCGTGCGTCCGGTGGTGAAATAAAACAGATCCTCGCCCGGAACCATGAGAATGGCATCTCCGCGCGGAATTTCCCGCTCCGAGTACGCAACAAGTTCCTCAAAGTCGGGCAACCAGTTCCCCCGCATGGCAAGCCCGCGTAGCGCCGGCAGCGTGCTTCGCGAGAGCGTCTCTCCCGAGAGATCCACGTAATCAAGACGCTCGTGACTGAGTGCGTAATAGCCACCGGTGATGAGCAGCACGGCGGAAACAACGCCAACAAAAACCGCGAGCGGCAGAGTCGAGTCCGGAGCTTCGTCTTTCGCAACGATTCCCTCGCCTGCCTCGGGCAATTCACCAGTCCGACGGATTCGGCTGACGCCGATCAGGATAGTTGCAATCAGGATTATCAGCATGGGCCAGAGAGCGTAGGTCGACCCCCACAGCTGCTGCGAAAGAAACGCTCCATGAATCACTGCGAGGAGAATGAAAGGGCATACCTGCCCAAGCGAGTCAGCGCGAGGCAGTTGCAAAAGCGAAACAATCAGTGATGCCACCAGCAGCGGAGGCCAGAGATGGAGAAGGGCTTCCACGCGATCGGAGGCGTCCTGTTGCAGATATAGCGCGGCAACCGCCCACAGGAATGGCAGCGAGAGCAGAGCTATGGCGAGCCATCGGTAAGCGAATGGGCGCAACCGAACTAGCGCAAGCCCAATGGCGAATACCACAAATATCCAGATCAATGCCCCGTTCCGATAAGTGTCCAGCATCGTCGATAAGCCCGGCAGCCGACGCGATGCGGCAAACTGAATCGTCCAGCGATAGTAGTCGCCCAGCCCCGCCGTACACCGGATAATTATCAGCGCCGCAGAGAATCCAATAGCGGCTCCAGCCAGTAATAACGCGCTCGTGCGGCGCTCGCGAACCCTGAGGTATGCAATGCAGGTGATCGCGCTGAACAGGAAAGCCAGTCCAGTGTTCTGCTTGATAAACGGAGGGATGGCCAGGAGAAATCCGCAACCCAAGGTCGCAACCGGCGGGTATCCAGCAGACTCCACCCGCAGCATTAGCCATATGCAAAACAAGATGAAAAGAGTGCAATCGGAGTCGTAGAAAGGAATAGGAAGAATGCTGCTCGTACCCAAAAAAACGAGCGGCACAGAGAGCAGGAAAGCCGTGAGGCGCAATGGCAGGCGAGACGCCGCAAGCAGTCGGAGCAATATTCGCCAGGTAAGCACCGTGGCGAAGGCCGCGGAAAAAGCCGCATAAAGATAGTGGTGCAGCACAACGCGACCGAAAAGGCGGATGATTGCAGCCTGCACGAGAAAAGTCCCTGGCGCATAGGGAAATGGAAAATCGCGGTAAGGGATCTGCCCGAGCGCAATGCGAGCCGCGTTTTCGAGGATATAGCTCAAATCCCAGAGCACGGTGAGGTGCGTGCTCTGCCAGAAGACGAACCCGGCAGTCGCCAGAAAAAGAAATGCCCCAGCGAGCACATCGACTACCGCCACGTGTTGTGAAGTCTCTTGATTGCTGTCGGACATGAACTCGCAATTGATTCTACGTGTCTGTCGCTCCAAAATAAAAAAGGCCACCGGACGCCCGGTGGCCAAGTCGCAGAGTTCAGAGCTTAGAAGGTGCTTCCCGAAAAATTCTCATCTGTTGCGGTGCAGCCGTTGCCATCACCGGAGAACAGGCAGGACCGAAGTCCCGCACCTAAATAGCTCAACCTCTATGTTGCAACTTACTATCCATCTCTAAATAATTCGTTACTTGACTGAAAACGTTAGTCTTACATCATCAACACCGAAACTTCACCTTGCATTTCTATGGAAACCGGAACGAATACCGGCATCCCTCTCCACTTTTCAGTAGATTTACTTAAGTGATTATTAGCTCACACGTCGAAAACCAGAGCGGCCCATCACGATTTGGTCATCACATGGCGTCAGCTTGCAAGCGCCTTCTCCAGCGCCCGTGCTGCTCGTAATGCTACCCAATCCTTACCCCAACCCGCGCTTACCTGCACTCCGACCATCCGGGCGCACGGCAACGTGACCGTCGGCCATCCCAGCACGTTGAATGGTCTAGTATTGCGAAGCATGGCCAGCTCCAGACCCCGAGCTTCCGGCCCGGCAATTTCGTCCAGCGTCGGCGGCACAATCGGAGATGTCGGAGTCAAAAGCACGTCCACTCCCGGGATGCCCGCGCGATTTCTCTCCCGCAACAACTCCAGCGCGCGCCTTGCCTCCACATACTCCTCAACTCGAACTTTCCTGCCGTTTACTATTCTCGGCAATGTGCGCGGATCGTACAACACGCTGCGTTCTCCCACCCACTTTTCGTGGAAGGCCCAGCTCTCCGCATTACTCGCCTTGCGGTCATCGCTGACCTCGATCTCCACCTCGCGCACGCTCCATCCCAGCCTTCCTGCCGCCTCCAGCGCCCGTTCAAATCCTTCCTCGACTTCCGGAGCCAGTCCTTCGCAGAAATACTTTCGCGCCACACCGCACCGCACTTGCGCGCACGCGCTTTCATCCCATTGCGCCGTCTCAGCGGCCAACACCGCAAACAGCGCTCCCGCATCTTCTACCGTCCGCGCCAGAGGCCCCACATGGTCGTAAGAAAATGCCAGCGGAATCACCCCCGCCACTGGAACCGTGCCGAATGTTGGCTTGAATCCCACCACTCCACAACACGCCGCCGGCAACCGAATCGATCCTGCCGTATCCGTTCCCAGCGCGCCAAAACACATTCCCGCCGCCACCGCCGCCGCCGATCCCGAAGATGACCCACCGCACACCCGCGTTCGATCCAACGGGTTTCGCGCCCCGCCAAACGCGCTGATAGCCCCACTTCCGCCGTATGCAAACTCGTGCAGGTTCGTCTTTCCCAACACGATTGCGCCCTGCTCCCGCAATCGCCGTACGCATTCCGCATCGGCCTCCGCCGCCACCGCGTCCTCCAGCACTCGGCTGGCCGCCGTGGTCCGCATTCCCCGAACATCGATGAGATCCTTGATTGCCAGCGGAACACCCAGCAGTGCCCCAGCGCCGGAGTTCCCCGCCTTTGCCATGGACTCGTCCGCCATTTTCGCCTCGCGGAGCGCCTCATCCGCCGCCACGCCGATGAATGTCCGCAGTTCCTCGTTTTCGGCAGCGATTTTCTCCAGACACGCGCTCACGGCCTGCACTGCGGAAACCTCTCCGCGTCGCATAGCCGTGCGCAATTCCATCAAACTCCAATTGCCGAACACATCGCTCATGCTAGTTTCCTGCCGTAAGCGCCTTCACCAACTCATAGTAAAAATCCACTCCCCGGTAAAACGATTCCACCGGTAGCCGCTCGTCTCTCCCGTGCGCACGCACATCGTTCGTCTCCAAAGCGATTCCTGAAACCCCATAGGTCGGCATTCCCGCGGCAGAGGTGTAAATTCCATCGGACGCGCCGGTGGCCATCGTCGGTATGACCGGAGCGCCGGGCCAGTACTTCTCCGTCAGCTTGTCCATCGCCGCCATTAACTCACGATCAAGTTGAGCCGGAGGCATCTGCTTATTCAGCGGCGCCGTGTCCGAAACTCCGCCCGCATTATTCACGAATCGCACCGTCACTTCCGGATCGGCAACAATCGCGATCAGCTCCTGCCGAATTTCCTCTCGCGAATGTCCCGGCAGAATACGACAGTTCACAACGGCTTCCGCCTTTTGTGGCAGCGCGTTGTTTGCGTGCCCTGCTGCGAATCGGGTTGCTACGCATGTCGTATGCATCAGCGAATTCCAGATCGGGCTTGCGGCGGAGAGTCGCGCAATGGCGGCTTTGTCCGGAACCGTCCGCAGAATCGCCTTGAGATCGTCCGCCTTTTGCCCTGTTTCTCTCGTACTCATGCGCTCGAAGTACGCGCGGGTCACGGCGTTCAACTCGAAGGGAAACTCGTGCCGTTCCAGACGCGCCAGCGCATCGGCGAGATGATAGATCGCGTTGTCCGCTACCGGCAGCGAACTGTGTCCGCCCTTGTTCGTAACCGTGAACTGGTAGTCTCCGTAGAGCTTTTCCGTCGCGTCAACGTCCATCGACACCGCTTTCCGATGATCCAGATCGACGCCCCCTCCATCGGGATTGACCACGTATCCGGCTTCGATCAAATCGGGATGATTCTTCAGCAGCCAATCAACGCCGTTCGACTTGCCACCTTCTTCGTCGGCGGTCAGCGCGAGAATCAGATCTCGGTTCGGTTTGTAGCCCTGCTGCTTCAGCCGTATGAAGGTCGTCACTAGAATCGCGTCGCTGCCCTTCATGTCCTGCGTGCCCCGGCCGTAGTAATAGCCGTCCTTCTCTACAAATTTAAAAGGGTCCGACGTCCAGTCCTCGCGCCGTGCTTCGACCACATCCAGATGTCCAATAAACAGAATGGGCCTTTTCGTCCCGCTCCCATGAATCCGTGCCACCAGATTCTGCTTGCGTTCATTCGGACCGCCCAGATAGAGGTCCTCCTTCGCAACGCCTGCATCAAGCAACCGGCTTTGCATCGCTATGGCAGCGGCAGTAACGCTACCTGCGGAATCTGTGGTGTTGATCTCAATGAGCTGCTGAAAAATATCGTGCGCGAGCCTGCGGGTCTCATCATCGAGACTCGATTGCTGGGAAGCGGCCTGCGCGGACAACTCCCGGGGAGCCATCGACAAGGCTGCCATCGCAATCACCATCAAGACAAACTGAAAACTGCGACTCAGAGCGGACTTCTGCATGAGGAGACTTTACCTTTCTTTCTGTACAGCCAGGAGCATGAACTGCATTGCATCACACTCTATCAAACTGTACGCTGCTCCTTAGCCCGCCTCACTTCAGTGCGCGTGTACCACTTCCTCGGCCACAATCGCTATGTCCGCCTCATCAGCCGCCGCAATCACCTTTTCCCGATCAAGCATCAGGCACTTGTTCGCGTCCAGCGCCAGACAACTTGCCCCAGCCCGTACCATGGTTTCAATCGTGTGAATCCCCACGACCGGCACATCGAATCGCATATCCTGATTCGGCTTTGCGACCTTGATCACCGTCAGTTCGCGACTGAGCGTACTGGCCGTTCCATGCAAGCTCTGCATCAGCGCCCCCGCCCGCAGAATCGCCTCATCCGTGCCCTCCATGGCCTCGATGGCAACGCAAGCCGCTTCGGCAATCACCACCGTCTGCCCGATATCGAAGCGCGCCACGTGATGCGCCACCGCGCGACCGTAGGTAATGTTGGTCTGTTCCTGATCGCTTGGCTGTCGGCGGGTCAACACTCCCGCATGGGCCAGCATCGGCTCCAACAGACTGGTCGAGTTCTGCAGGTGGATTCCCTCATCCCCCAGCACCTTAGCCACAGCTCCAATCAGTGAATCCGTGTTGCGGGTCGCCAGGCTCATCAGCAACTTCGCGAGCTTCCAATCCGGCTTGATCGCACTAAATATTTGCTTGTGCTTCACCTGCCCAGCCATGATTGCTTCCGTGACGCCTTCTGCCTTGAAGGTGTCAATCAACCTTCCCAACTCACCCAGGGATAGCCAGTGCACCGCCACAGCCCCGCGCTTTTCAATCGCGGCATCGGTCTCTTCGCGAATGGCGGCCACCACCACCTCATGTCCCTTCGCTCGTGCCGCATCCAGCACCAGAAACGGAAACTTTCCATTCCCCGCAATCAATCCCAATCGTGCGCCCATCGTCTTCGCTCCCCAAAATTGCCTTCACACAATAAAGCCGGAGCATAAGGCCCCGGCGACTCTATCGTCCACTCTTGTTCTCAACTCCAACAATATTTCTTGTCCCACTGCCCCACATCGGCCATCGGGTCCACCCCGAAACGCAGCGGGTGAAGGTTTTGATCTTGCCTTCGATCTTAACCTTGAAACTTTGAAACCTTGCGAAACCTTGAAACCTCGCCCTACTTCAACACCCCGCGCTCGCTCTTCCGAATGAACTCCACCAGCGACTTCACATCCTCGGACATTTCGCCCTCGCTCGCAATCCGCTCCAGAGCCTGTGTCGTATTCAGCTTCGCCGCCAGCAGCACCCGGAAAGCCTTCTGAATCTTCTGCACGCGTTCCTTACTGAATCCTCTACGTTCCAGTCCCACCGAATTCGCGCCATAAGCGTGTACGTCGCGCACCGCGCAGGTCTTTGAGAACGGCATCACGTTCTGCGTGATCGTAGTGCCGCCGCCGATATAGGAGTGCGCCCCCACGGTCACAAACTGATGGATCGGACACAGCGCGCCCACCACGGCCCACTCTTCCACCGTTACATGCCCTGCCAGCGTGGCCGCATTGGCCATAATGACGTTGTCGCCAATGTGGCAATCGTGGGCGATGTGCGCATAAGCCATAATCAGGCAGTTGGAGCCGACCGTCGTCAGCCCTCCGCCCTTCACGGTTCCGCGATGGATCGTAACGTACTCGCGAATCTCATTGTGATCGCCAATTTCCAGACGTGTCGGCTCGCCTTTGAACGAGAGATCCTGCGGCCCCATTCCAACCACGGCAAACGGATGAATTCGATTGTGGCTGCCCAGCTTGGTTGGTCCCGTCAGCACTACGTGCGAAATCAGCTCACAGTGCTCGCCCAATTCCACGTCCGCGCCGATCAGGCAGAACGGCCCAACCGTACACGATTCCGGTACGCGCGCCTTCGCGTCCACCACTGCGCTCGGATGAATGGCCATCTTACTTCGCCGCCGCCACTTCTTCGGACTCGACCTTCTTCAAGTTCACCAGCCGGCAGGTCACGGTCGCCTCGCAGACAGGAACGCCATCTACAGTGATCTTGCCTTCCATCTTCACGGCTGTTGTGCGCCAGACAATGACGTTTACCTCGATGCGCAGTTGATCTCCCGGCACCACCAGCTTGCGGAACTTCGCCCGTTCGATCCCGGTAAACACCGTCAGCATCTCGGCGCGATTCGGAATCTCCGTCATCAGCATCGACGCTCCGGCCTGCGCGATCGCCTCAACCATCAGGACTCCCGGCATAATCGGGTTCCCAGGAAAGTGTCCACGGAAAAACTCTTCATTCACCGTGACGTTCTTGATGGCAACTATCCGCTTGCGACGATCCAGCTCAACCACCCGGTCGATCAGCAGGAACGGATAGCGATGCGGCAATATTTTTTGAATGGCAACGCTGTCGAGGGGCAGCTTCTCCAGCACATCAGGCGTAAGCGTAGCGTCAGGACTATGGAATTCGCTCATTGAACTTCCTGTGGAAAGGTAATTAAAAGTATATCAGCCAGCATTGGTGAGAACGAAGCGAGATCCGCTCCGATGCCCTGCAAACACCGGAACTGATCCTGCCCCACGTCTTTGGCTTCTTTACTCCTTCTAGTCCATCCAACTGTGTTACAACACGCCACAACCAAGCGGCGGGAGCGAACCTCCTGCCGCTTTCGCTTTCATACAGAGGAATGAACTCCGGTGAATTCGAGGCTGCGGTACAATCCGGAATCATATCGACTACCCACATGCCCAAACCGTCCCGATCTCCGCTCCTCCGCTCTCTCACCGTTCAACTCCCCGAGATGGTCTCCACCCTTCGCCGCTACGTCGAACAGGAGTCCCCATCCAACTCCCCAGACTCCGTCGCCTCCCTCGTCGCACTGATCGCCTCCGACTTCGCCCCGCTCTCTCCTCGTATCCGTCAGCACAACCTCCCGGGCTACGGCCCTGCTCTGCAAATCGATTTCCCTGGCCCGCGCCGCGTCCCGCGAATCCTCCTGCTCGGCCACACCGACACCGTGTACCCACTCGGCACCGTGAAAACGATGCCGTGGCGCGAGCACCGCGGGCGCCTCTCCGGACCTGGCGTCTTCGACATGAAAGCCGGAATCGTGCAGGCTCTTTTCTCCCTCCGAGCCCTGCTTGCTCGCGGCCCGCTGCCCTGCCCAATCACTCTCCTGCTCGTGCCCGACGAAGAAGTCGGCAGCCCGGCCTCCCGTTCTCTCACCGAGCGTCTCGCCCTGAAATCCAACGCCGTCCTCGTCCTCGAACCCGCCTTCGGACCTCAAGGTGCCTGCAAGACCTCTCGCAAAGGCATCGCCCGCTACACGATCCAGGTCCACGGCCGCGCCGCCCATGCGGGACTCGACTTCGAGCACGGTGCCTCGGCCATCGTCGAAGCCGCCCACCAGGTTCTCGCCATCAGCGGCCTTTCCCGCCCTCAGCGCGGGCTCACCCTGAACCCCGGCCTATTCTCCGGAGGCACTCGTCCCAACGTCATAGCCGATCTTGCTGAAATTGTCGTAGATGTGAGATTTCTCACTGCATCGCAGGCCGCCCGCGTAGATGCTGGAATGCATAAGCTGCATCTGATCGATCCAAGGTGTCGTCTGGAAGTCTTTGGCGGCGTCGAACGCGGTCCCTTTGAGCGTTCGCCTGCTACGGTGCGGCTCTATCGGTTTGCGGCCCAAACCGCGGATCGGCTCGGGTTCCAACTCGCCGAAGCCTCGGTGGGGGGAGGATCGGATGGAAATATCACCGCCGCCCTCGGAATTCCAACGCTGGACGGCCTGGGTGCCGTAGGTGACGGAGCCCACGCTCCCCATGAGTTTATACTGGTTCGCGACATGCCCCGCCGTACTGCTTTACTGGCGGAACTAATGACCACCTTGGCGAATGTTTAAGGCTTTTCATCCTTTGACGCGCCGCTCAAGGTACCCTACACTTATAGAGAATGCACAGTCTGCAGGTGGAACGATCCGTTCCGATAGCCTCGAACAGTCTGAGCGAATGGAGAAAACAAAATGTTCGGTGGAAAAATTGGCGTCCCGGAACTGCTCGTCATCCTTGTAATCGCACTCATCATCTTTGGACCTTCGAAGATCTCTGAATTAGGTAAGGGCCTTGGCGAAGGCATCAAGAATTTTAAGAGCGCCGTGAAAGATGGCGAGACCCCTGCTCAGCCCGAGAAGAAGTAGCTTCGTCATCGCTGCATTGAAACTTGAAGTCCGCGGAAAGCGCCTCTCCTTTCAGCGAGGCGCTTTCGTATCCCAGCGCGCTCTCTGCGAGTCAATTCTTCGAACTCGCCTGCAAACCCCGCGCGCTTTGCGCACGCAGCAACATCGTCCGCAACCTTGCGACCGGTAGCCCCACCACATTGAAGTAGCATCCCTGAATCCGCGGAATCCATTGCGACGCCCGACCCTGGATCGCGTAGGCTCCAGCTTTATCCATCGGCTCGCCTGAGGCAACATAAGCTTCTATTTCCTCCGCGCTCATCGCCCCAAACTCCACTTCCGTTACCTCGGATTCCACCTCGAACACGACCGCGCCATTCGCTTCGCGGAACGCCACGCACACCCCGGTCGTAACTTCGTGGCGGCGTCCGCTCAAACGCTCCAGCATATGTCGAGCGTCGGCCTTGTCCACCGGCTTGCCCAAGCTCTCCCCATCGACCACAACCGTCGTGTCCGCGCCGATCACCACAGCTCCCTTTGGCGCGGCCTTCAACACATGCAAAGCCTTCTCGCGTGCCAACCGTTTCACGTACTCAAAAGGATCTTCGCCCTCGCGCATACTTTCGTCCACTTCCGCAGGACGAACCTCAAAGGAAATCCCAGCATTGCGCAGCAACTCCGCCCTTCGCGGCGACTGTGAAGCAAGTATCAGCATCCTTTGATTCTAACCTCACGCCTCTGCGCCCTACGGATCTGATAACTCCGGTCCTGGTGACACGGTCACTGTTCTGGTGCCTCATCACGTCCCGCCCGGCCTCATCGGGCTGACGTGGGGTAGTTGCTCCTGCTCCTGCTCTTGCTCCTAACCTTGCGAAACCTCGCGAAACCTTCCAACCCTTCCTTCAACGCAACCCTCCACCCACCTTCGCTCGTCCTATTCAATGTGCATACCGCAATTCAACCCTCACCGCTGGGAGCCACCGTGCGCGGCGACCTCGTGGATTTCTATCTCTGGGCCCCGCGTCTCTCCTCTGTCGTGCTCCGACTCTTCCGCCATGACGCTCCGCCCCGCGACTACCCCATGCTCCCTTCTGGCGGCTACTGGAGCCTTACACTTCCCGCCTCCGCCGGTGACCGCTACCAATACATCACCGGGAATCTCGCTCTCCCCGATCCTGTCTCCCGACTCCTTCCCGAAGGCGTGCATGGCCCTACTGAAATCGTAGATCCCACGTTCCCATGGACGGACGATCTCTGGCGCGGGGTCGCTCTGCAGAACTACATCCTCTACGAACTCCATGTCGGAACCTTCACTCCCGAAGGCACGCTCGACGCGGCCCTCGTGCGTCTTGATTACCTGCGCGACCTGGGCATCACCGCTATCGAACTCATGCCGCTCAATGCCGCCCCCGGCACTCGAAATTGGGGATACGACGGTGTCGGCCTCTACGCCGTGCAGTCCAACTACGGAGGTCCCGCCGCGCTTTGCCGTTTTGTCGATGCGGCCCACTATCGCGGTCTCGCCGTGGTTCTCGATGTCGTTTACAACCACTTCGGCAATGAAGGAAATTACCTCTCGCAGTTCGGACCTTATTTCTCCAGCAAACACAAAACACCATGGAGTGACGGAATCAATTACGACGACGCCGGCTGTCTTCACGTCCGCCGCTTCATCGTCGAAAACGCTCTCTACTGGCTGCGCGAATATCACCTCGACGGTCTCCGCCTCGACGCCGTCCAAACTATCAAGGACGACTCCCCCCAACACATCGTTGCCGAGATCGCCTCTCGTGCTCACCAACTCGGAGCCGCCGAGCGTCGCACCATCGTCGTCACCGTCGAGACCGATGAAAACCTTCCCCGCTACGTCCTTCCCGCCGAGCAGGGAGGATATGCCGCCGATGCCGTCTGGAGTGACGACTTCCACCACGCCATCCATGTCCTGCTCACTGGCGAAAACAAGGGCTACTACCAGGACTTTGCCGACCCCGACCGCCTTCCCGAAATTGTTTCCAAGGTCCTCTCCGAACCTTTCGCCTTTCAGGGCGAGCCATTCCGGTTCTGGCAAGGCCGTCCTCGCGGAGCATCCCCCGCCGGAGTCCCCTTGCCCTCACAAATCATCTGCATCCAAAATCACGATCAGGTTGGCAATCGCGCTCTCGGCGAACGCCATACCGCACTCGCTCCTCCCGGCGCTCGCAAACTCGCCGCCGCATTGCTCTTGCTCTCGCCTCACACCCCGCTCCTGTTCATGGGACAGGAATACGATGAGTCCGCACCCTTCCAGTTCTTCACCGACTTCGGCGACCCCGCGCTCCAGAAAGCCGTCTCTGAAGGACGCCGCCGCGAATTCGCCGACTTCGATTGGACCGACGTACCGGATCCACAGCACCCCACGACCTTCGAACGCTCGCGCCTGCAATGGTCGCAAGCCGCCGAAAATCTCGACATGCTCGCCTGGTACCGCACCCTCCTGCGCCTGCGCCGCAAATACGTCATCCCCTCCCCCCGCACAGCCTGCGCCAAGTGGAGCGCTGACAACCTCCTGACCGTCCAGATCCCCGCCGATTCCCCACGCCTCCAGATCGTCGCCAGCCACGGCGCCGCCATGCCATCTTTCGACGAACAATGGGTCTTGGAACTGGAGACCAATCAGGACGACTATCACACGCGTATCTACATCCGCCCCCAAGGTACCCAAGAGGTGCGCTAGCGCCACCTTCTCCGATAACTCCGATGAGCTGAGGTGATTTCGGGATGAGTCGGGATGATATTGGTGTCCCACGTCCCGCCCGGCTTCATCGGGCTGACGTGGGGTTTTTGACCTTGTTCATGCTTCTGCCCCGACATTGGGATTGGCTCGCCACCCAGCCCGGCGGATCCTCCGTAGCACTACGCAAGCTGGTTGAGCAGGCCCGTCTCGCGAATCAAGACAAGGATCAGCGGCACCGCCTCTCCGCCATGGCTGGTAACGAATCGGGCTTCGAAGAAGCACCCCGCGCCCTCTTCGCCGGCCGACTCGAGCGCTTCGATGAAATCATCGCACCTTGGCCAACCGACGTCCGCGACCACGCCCGCAAGCTCGCACACACCGCAACGCACACGGAGCCCGCGGCATAAAACAAGAAAGGCCGACGCTTTTTCCGCCGACCTTTCAAATGTTTTCGCCTCGTCCATCTATTTCGACGCGAACGTCGCCGCGCTCTTTGTGACTGTCCCTTTGCTATCCCAGTTCTGTACGACCAGGGAGTGCGTCCCCGCCATCATGGTCGCGTATGTATTCACCGAAGTTGAAGCCGTCGAAGTAATGAGTTTGTTGTCTACATACACTGCAGTTTTCACAATGTTTGCCATGTTGCTGGTTGCCTGTACGTGAACCGGAGATCCCACGGTCGTCCCCGCCGTTGGCGACACAATGACGATACCGTGTACCGATGCACCGCTCACCGCCGTAACGGTCAGTGCTTTCTTTGTGTATGCGCCGGTCGAGTCCCAGGACTGAACTGTAACATTGTGCGCCCCGGCTGAAACTGCAATTGTTGTGTTGATCGAGCTACCGTTGCTCGAAGCCTTCAGCACGTTGTCCACATAAACCTGCATCGTCGTAATGCTCTTGATACCTGAAGCCGTAGCGCTCACCTGCATACTGGTCGAGACCGTCGATCCATTCAGCGGCGCCGCCACACTGATCTGCGTCCCGCTCGCTGTCGTCGTAGTCGTGTTGAACATATCTGTCATCGGCACTGCGCTTGCCGACGCGCCCGGGAAGTTCTGTGTAGTGCCCATCGCCATCAGCATCGTGCGCAGAAGATTCTGATGATGGTATGTGGTCGTCGACTTGTAGCCGACCTTCACCTTTGGACCGATCATCGATACCAGAATGCGCCCTCCACATCCGCTAAGGACGGTTGCGCTGCAACGGTTATCGGTGCTGAGGTCCGCCTCATCCGACCAGATAATCAGCACACCGTCTCCGCCCGGCTGAAACTCAGGGCGCGCCAGCAGCGGAGCAATATAGCTTTTCAGGAAAGAATCCGCCGTCTGCTCGCAAGCTGCTTCACCATTCGGGCAGTTGTGCATGTCGTGGTTCCCATCCGGAGTGATGAAAGCGAAGTTCGGCAAATCATTATTCTGAATATCGGCCAGCAGCTGTGAAATGTTCACATGCTTCAGCATCTCCGTCTTGCTGTTTCCCATATCGCTGAAGTACGGCAACGGAGCGTGGCGCTTCATATACGCTCCCGAGTACAGCCCCGCATACCCAGCATAAGGAAGCGTCTGTGCATAGGACTTATAGGACAGTCCAAGTTGCATCGCGTGGCGAACAATGTTGTCCACGTTGTAAGTCAACAGCGTGTCGTTGTTTGAGGTAATCGGCTGGCCTGCCGTCACCCAGAAGTAGTCCGGCAACGAGCTGTGCTGATTGGCATAGAACTGCGTGGCCAGAGCGCCCTTCGCTATCAGGCTGTTCAGGTAGGGCATATTCGAACTGCCAACCAGATGTTCGTAGCTGTGGTTTTCTTCAGCAACAATGTAGACGTGCTTTGATGCCGGAATCTGTGCGACTAAGCTGCCAACTGATACCAGTAATAGCAAAGACAACGTTGCGATGCGTTTCATCCCATTCCCCTTTGTGGTGTAAACGCAGAGTAGGGCGCAATCGAATTGCAAGACATCGGGGATGCTGGTTAAGTACTCAGGGAATCGTCCCTACAGTCATTAGTTACAAAATCAACTGGAATCAGTTGAACTGAATGAGAGCTAGAGGTTTAGCGCTCTATCCACAAAGGCCTTAGTACCCGTAAGGTACTCTCGATTTTCGGGTTCTATTGTGAGAACAACAGAATTTACCGATGTCGAAACAGGCCACTACCAGTCTTCTACTTGATCGCCGGTTCGCGCTGTACCGATAGAGCTTGGGCCTAGTCAATCCGCATGTCGCTGTCGTAATCCACCACCAGCGACTTCTCCGTCACGCGCACCTGGCGAATATCCAGCCGCTCCAGCGTTAACGGATATCCGCTCGTCTCTGTCGATTTCGTAAGAATCTCCCGCAGCATCGTGGCCGCGTTGATCTTGATGCTCGACGGCACCTTGTGGCTCAGAAATGGCGAGAGAACAAAATTCAACTCCGCGGAGTCGCTCACGCGATCCAGCTTTGCATCGGTCACGCCGATTGTCTCTCCCTCCGCGCTCGGAGCCAGCGAGATCACCGTGTTCATCGACACCGGAAAGCCAATGCAGCGTCCACCGATCTGCTTTCCATATTTGCCGCTCGTATGCACGCGTACCAGAATGCGGTCTCCTGAAAACGTCAGGTGAGGATCTTCGGCGTAGAGATAGCAAGCCGAGTGCGCATCTCCGCGCAAGTAATAACGTTGATCGGAAGTATTGAAAAGCCGCGCTTTCAGCGTGCGCTCAAGAGAACCGGAGGAGACTTTGAACTGTCCAGCCTCGCAGGCCGGAACACGGCAGAACAACAAACAGCAGAACAATAAGGCAGAACGAATCGACATGGCCTATCCAGCGTTTTCCAATACAAGTCAACGAGCCGATCCATCGGCGCGCCCAAACCTATTTTGGAGAGAGACTCTGAATCAAGAATACTCCTCTGCGCCGCGCTCGTACGAGGTCGCCCCGATGAAGTTGTACGATGGTCGTGTGAGGAGTGACAGCGATGAATCCCTTTGAATTCGCTACTGCGCAGCAAATCCTTTTCGGGCGAGGAACCACCGCCCAACTGCCGATCGTCGCCGCCCGCTATGCTCTGCATCGCTGCATGGTAGTCACGGGAAAAACTCCGTCCCGCGTGCAATCGGTGATCGAACTCTTGACTCAGGCCGGAATTGGCGTTGTGACCCTTCCGGTTCCCTCCGAGCCCAGCATTCCCCTGCTCCGGGAAGCTGTCGTCCAAGCCATCAAGAACAAATGCGACGGAGTCATCGCCATCGGCGGCGGTTCCGTGATCGACACCGGCAAAGCTATCGCCGCGCTCATGCGCAACACCGATGACCTCTTCGAATACCTCGAAGTAATAGGCAAAGGCCGCGCCCTCCAACACCCGAGCGCCCCCTGCATTGCTATTCCCACCACCTCCGGAACCGGAGCCGAAGTCACGCGCAACGCTGTGCTCTTCTCCCCCGAACACGCCGTCAAAGTCAGCCTGCGCTCGGCCACCATGCTGCCCGTTGCCGCCATCGTCGATCCTGATCTCACTCGCGAACTCGCTCCGCGGACCACCGCCTGGTCGGGCATGGACGCGCTAACCCAACTGATCGAGCCCTATGTTTCGCTGCGCGCCAATCCTCTCACCGACTCTCTCTGCCTGCAGGCTATTCCGCTTGCCGCGCGTGCTCTACCTCGTGCCTTCCACGACGGAACTGACATGCAGGCGCGCACCGAAATGTCACTGGCCAGCCTCTTCGGAGGCATGTCCCTCGCCAATTCCGGCCTCGGTGTCGTCCACGGTTTTGCCGGCCCGCTCGGAGGAATGTTCGATGCGCCACACGGAGCCGTCTGCGCCGCTATTCTCCCCCACGGAATGGCCGCCAATATCGCTCATCTCAAGTCTGCGAATGGCAAAGACGCCACTCTCGACCGCTATCGCACCGTCGCGCGCAGTCTCACCGGAAGCTCCACCGCAGAGCCCGAAGACGGCGTCTCTTTCGTCCGGAATCTCAGCCGTGAGCTCGCCATCCCGCCACTCTCCAGCTTCGGCATGGCGGCGACTGACGCAGAGCAGGTCGTCGAGAAATCTGCCCGCGCCAGCAGCATGAAAGCAAACCCCGTCGTTCTCTCCTCCGAGGAATTGAAAGAGATTTTCCTGCGTTCCCTGTGAGAAGTGTTGGGGAGATTCACTCCTACTGACTTGCCGATTCGTCGTACGCCAACCGCGAGCGGAGCTGCAGCCTTGGGTCGCGTGTCGGAAGAATGCGTACTGAGTGCTGTCCGGCCGTTTGCTCCGGAAGATCGTAGGTGAGCACATACCCGCCGTGCAGATCCTCCAAAACAGCCCGCAGAACGCTTGCTACGTCCTGTCCCGGCGGAAAGCTCAGTCCGCCTGTGTTACCGGCCAACTTGTCGAGCACTGCATCCCCACGATCCTGAGAAGATTTCTTCGAGCGAGCGTTCACACAATAAATCGCAGCCTGCAGATTCTCAGCCGCCAGCACAGCCTCTGACATCGAATGCATGCTGATTGTATCCATTCCATCCGAGAACAGAATCATTGCCGGACGAGCTTGCGAGTCGCGGTTCTGCTCCAGTATTTCCGCAGCAGAAACCAACGCATCATAAAGCGGCGTAGCTCCGGAGGCACGCAATGTACTCAACTTGACCGATATGGCTTGCGAGTTGCAGTTCCGTGCGCAAATCAACATCGGCCTCAGCCCGCCGAATGCCAGAATGGATACGCGATCCCGTTTTCCCCAAGCTGTGCCCGAGATGAACCTATTTACGTCAACGATCTCGGCAGAAATCTGCAACTCCAGCGAGTCACTCGCGTCCAGCAATATCACGAGATCCAGAGGGCTCTCGGACGCAGGTCGAAAGCTCTTGAAATGGCGGATAATTGTTCCGTTATCGGCAACCGCAACGTCCGACGGAAGCAATTCCTTGATCCGCTTCCCGTGCCGGTCCGATGCTGCAAAGGCCAGCCGCACTTCATTCGTACTACTACGAACCGTGTATCCCGTTCCGTCGGCCGCATTCAGAGAAATGGAATTGAGAGACACTGCCATCAACAGTGCGGGCAGGAGTACCGCAAGCCGTTGTCGAGTCGAGACCTGTAACAAAAGCTGCATCGCGCGTACTCCATTCTCCATACGAACGGATGTATCGACTCCCGCATGAAGCCCGCAGTTGCCTCCATTCCCGTTGTTCAAACCGGAAACGAGCCTTTCCGCTTCTGGTTCTCTTCTCATCTAGGTTTGGATCGGCAATCGACGAATTTTCTTAAGAGTTCTCTCACACAATCCGGCACACATGCAAAACGGTTTCAATTCGAACCTTATGACGTTTTGATCTGCTGCTTCGATCCGAAATCCCCGAAACAAACCGGGGTCTCGTAACTCATCGACTGTTGGACGATATCATTGACGTGCGCGACGCAGGATTCCGCAGTTGGTAATTCGCGCTTCGCTCCATGGCTCTCGCCTCTGCTTCCTTTTGGGCCTCTTCGCGCTCCCAATCGCCGCGCAGCGTCATCTGCTGAATTGCAAATCGCGACCTCGCCTTTTCGTCATCTGAAAACAGCACGAGCTCATTCTTGCGGATCAGAAAATCCATATTCTCCGCCAGTGGCATGAATTCTTCCGCATGCCTCCCCACGACCACGTACACCACTTTGTCGCCCACAATTGTGTATTCCGGACAACTCGACGGGACCTGTACCGGCGACCCCGACATTGCCGCCATGAACCCTTTTTGCGCAGTACACTCGGCCATCCGCATCCTAATCACCGTACCCTTGAACGACCAACTCCCCTGCGCCTGCGATGAAGCCGCGACACTCAATAACAAAGCGATTCCGAAGGCTATGCGCCTCATCCCGTCCTCCCGAGAAACTTCGGCCCCGGACGCATTGGCCGAAGCACATACAATTTTCTTTCTCTGATTTACTAACGGCAGATGAGGTAATACACGCCACAGGTTGGCTCAATACACCGGTCGGTTTCTTCCCGGATCAGTACTGGCAAATCGAGTCTCAATTTGGGATCGCGCGGCCATCCGCGGAACATCGAGAGTCGGCGCGAAACTGGCCCGACTGCTACCTGCAGGCTAGTCGCAGAGTTTCGCTTCCGCATTTGAGATGGGTACGTTCACCGCGTGACTTTCAATTTGGAAAAGCTGTTGCACTGCGCTCGTCAGTTCAGGGCGTTCCGGCATTTCCTTCAGCTGTCTTCCCAGGCTCGCTGAGATTCGCTGCGTGATGTGGGCCGAGAGTGCTTCAAGCGCGACTTCCTGATCTTGCGTAAATGGCCCGAACTGCTCTTTCAACTGATCCATCTCCTGCTGGCAGATCGTCTCCAGCCTCTCCCGCATCGCCGAAATCGTCATCAGAATCGACTCCGAGAGGAGCTTGGTGCGAAATCCCGCAGCTTCTTCTGCAATGAGCCGTTCAGCAGCCGGTCGCATCCGAAGCCGCTCCTCATGCTTGTCCGCAGCGCTGCAAAGATCATCGAGATCGAGCGCGGTCACCCCCTCCAGCGTGCGAACGTTCGGGTCCACGGTACGCGGTACGGCCGTATCCACGATCATGATCCGTTTATCACTGCGCTCGCGAAGCACTATTTCAAGTTCCTCACGGGTCAGCAGAATCCGTTGCGAAGCCGCGGAGATCACCACGTCGGCCCACATGACCACTTCCCAGAGACTTTCGGCGTGGGCGGCCTTGACCTTGCATTGCTTCGCCAGTTGCACCGCGTGTTCCCAGCTACGGTTCACAACAGTGATCTCACCGGCCCCCGCGTTCTGCAATTCACGCACCGCCGACAGTGCCATGCGGCCCGCACCCAGCACGACAACCCGTCTCTGTCTAAGCTCACCGAGCCCTGCAATGCATGCTTCGACCGCGGCCTGCGCCACGGTGGTCATGTGCGCTGGATATCCAACTTCCTGCCGAACGCGCCCCGCCACACTAAATGCTTTTGCCATCAGCGCATCCAGAAAACGCCCCGTCGTACTCGCTCGCTGCGCCTGTTGCCAGGCCGCCAGTAGAGAGCCTGTCGCGTCCGGCTCCCCAAAGACCGCTGAATCAACTCCGGCCGTAACCCGCAGCACATGCGCGACAGCAGAATCTCCTACCAGGCGGTAGAAATTCGACCATTCCAGCAATTTCAGGTCACTTGAGCGGGTAAGAAGGCGAAGCACGGAGTTAGCAGCCTCGGATGCATCCTGTGTCCAAACCAGAAATTCCGTACGGTTGCAATTCGAGAGCACAATGACCTCATCAATCGCATCTGAACGTCCCAGCGTCGATAAGGCTTCCACTCTCTGAGCGGGACTCAGCAGAAAGCGCTCACGCATTGCCAGCTTAGCAGTGCGGAGGCTGATGCCGATCACGACCAGAGTCGGTTCCACAGTATTCTCCCTAATACCTGTAACAAGGCACCTAAAGGGCCAAATACCGAGCAAAATCACGACGGACGATGCAGCTTGTTTTCAGAGACTTAGGCACAGTCTCGAAGACACTTGTGCAAGAAGGGTCTTGTTTGCATGTGGAAAATGACACAGAGATGCGAGCGATTCCTCTACTCTGGATGTGCGTAAAAACGTGCAAAGGCGTAGTTCCACGCACAAATCTACGAAAACGATGGGCGGGTATGGATAACTACCGAGCGAGCGGAAGCAGCAATCAGACAACTAGCACCAAGCGTGCTTGCAATCTGCCATCCTGCCCGGGGTTCTATTGAGGTGGGGTACTCACTTCCTCGTCTTCCGTGTGCATCATGCCAAACTTCTTCAACTTGTAGCGCAGCGCATCACGACTGATGTCCAGTAGCTTGGCCGCCTGCGTCTGATTTCGATTGGACTGGTGCATTGCCATCTCGACAAACGAGCGCTCAATCTCTTCCAGGCTCGTGCCGCCGTCCGGAATCGACAGCCGCGGCAGATTCTTGCCATTCACCACCTGCGTCTCCGCTTGACCAGGTACAAACCCTGCGGCAGCGGCTACGTTACCGCCTGATGAGACTTCAAAGGCCGTCAGACTGCTAAGCGGAGAACCCACCGAAAATGGCAGGTACACCGGACGCAGCATGTCATCGTCTTCCAGAATCATCGCGCGCTCAATGGCGTTCTTCAATTCGCGCACGTTACCCGGCCATTCGTATTTCGCCAGCAGCTCGCGGGTTTCAGGAGTAATGCCCCGCACCGATTTGCGGAAACGCTTGTTGTAGCGCTCAATGAAGAAATACACCAGGGGCAGAATATCTTCGCGCCGGTCTCGCAGCGGCGGCAGGAACAGCGAAATGATCGCCAGCCGGTAGTACAAATCCTGGCGGAATTGTCCTTCGCGCACCGCCCGCTCCAGATCTCGGTTGCTGGCGGCGATTACCCGCACATCCACTTCCTGATCCTTCACCCCGCCAACTCTGCGGATGACCTGTTCTTCCAAAACACGCAACAGCTTCGCTTGCAGCAGTCCCGACAGTTCTCCAATTTCATCCAGAAACAGCGTGCCGCCGTCAGCCTGTTCAAACAGGCCTTTCTTCATCGACTTGGCATCGGTAAACGCGCCTTTCTCATGACCAAAAAGCTCGGCCTCCATCAGAGTCTCCGGAATTGCCGAGCAGTTGATCACAATCAGCGGCTTGTCTTTTCTCCGGCTCTCAAAGTGAATGGCCCGGGAAATCAGATCCTTGCCCGTGCCGCTCTCCCCTTGAATAAGGATGGTCGTAGCTTCGCTGGAGGCGACCTTGTTTACAAAGGACATCAGGTCCTGCATCTTCTGCGATTCGCCCACAACGTCGTGATAGGCGGCGCGCCGGCGCTGCAGGACTTCTTTCTTCAGCGTCTCGTTTTCCGAGCGCAACTGCGTAGCTTCCAGGGCATTCTTTACTGCGACACGCAGCTCGTCGTAGTCAATCGGCTTGCCGATGAAGTCGTATGCTCCCTGTTTCAGAGCCTGCTTCACGTCCTCCAGTTGAGGATCGGCCGTAATCATAATGACCGCGCGCGCATCCCCCGCCTGTTTCAGCCGTTGCAGCACCTGCAACCCGTTCATATCGGTCAAACGCACGTCCAGCAAGACCAGATCGGGAGACTCATTGCGCGCCAGGCGAAGCCCGTCCGTCCCCGTTTCCGCTTCGGAGACGTGATATCCCCACTCTTCGCACTTCTGGCGCAAAGACCAGCGCACTAACTTCTCATCATCGACGATTAGAACTTTTTCGCTCGGCATCTATATTGATTACTCGAAATCGGCCTTTGAGAGTATCACAAACGTGCCTATTCGGGCTTCATTCATAACCCCTCGGAGTTCCCAAATCACTCCGTAGTTTTGATTCTGGGAAGGGCCAGTGTGAACTCACTGCCTTTACCCAACTCACTTGCTGCCTCGATAGTTCCGCCATGATCCTCCACGATGCGGCGTACTAATGAGAGCCCGAGTCCAGTTCCATTTCCCTTGGTCGTAAAGAATGGCCGGAAGATGTTCGGCAGCACTTCCGGGGAAATTCCCTGCCCCGTATCCACGACTCTGACCGTTACAACCTTTTCATCCGAGGAAAAATCAACCCGGACGTTACCACCTTCACCGCACGCCTGCACTGCATTCAATAATAAATTCAGCAGAACCTGATGGATTTGACCGGCATCAAATTCCAGCATTGGAACCTGATCATTCTTAACGATTTCCAGCGTAACGTGTTTCGCCGAAGCCTGATCGCGAGCAAACAGCGAAGCATGCTGGGCGACGACAACCAAGTCTCCCAATCGGAACTCTGGAGCCTTTGGACGTGCAATCTCCAGCAGTTCACTCACAATCTTATTTATGTGAACAACCTCATGCCGCGCCTCACCCAGCACGGCTATCGCCGCGGACTTCGCTGGCAGGTCGCGCCCTACAATCTCCATCACACCGGCAATTCCAGCCAGCGGATTGCGGATTTCATGTGCCAGCCCCGCTGCCATTTCGCCCAGCGTAGCCAGATGTTCAGCGCGGGACATCTGAGTACGATGTAACCGTTGAATCTCTTCCCGGCTCTCGCGCAACTGCTGAACCATCCCATTGAAGTGCCGGCCAAGATCGCCGATCTCGTCGTTGCGTTCAGCAAAGTCAACATTTACAAAGAGATCGCCCGCTCGAACCTGCGCAATCTTCCTCTGCAATTCCAGAATTGGGCGATGAACCATCACCGCCAGGACCACGAACAGAACCGCACAAATCGCAACCGCACCGGCAACTGCCACGGCCAGAACCCGATTGCGCAACGGGTCCTGCAAGGTCAGTGTCACAAGGACAAACAGCAGTAGCCCGTTGAGCAAAACGAGCGCAACCGGCAACAACGTTTTGATTTGCCAGTTCATCCGAACTGGGCTCACTCAAACTCCTTGAAGGCCATACCTTTATTCTAATTGTCTGAGAGCCTCAATGGAAAGCAAGTCAAATCCCTGTCCACGTGGCCGCGCTGACAGCATCTTAATGTCTCGCCAGAGTACCACGATCACCCGTGACTCTGGCCGCCCGGAAGCAGTCCACTCCACCAGAAATGAAAAGGCCGTCGCGACGGATCGCGGCGGCCTTCTCCACATTGTTAGATCCAGATCAACCTGCCGCGTAGGCATGCAGGCCGGGCAACAAATAGGTCACGCCGAAGAACGTGAAGATCACCACGCCAAAACCCAGAATCGCGAACCATGCCGCGCGGCGGCCTTTCCAGCCCCGAGTAATTCTCATGTGCAGGTAGCCCGCGTACACAAGCCAGGTAATCGCCGCCCAGGTCTCCTTGGGATCCCAGCTCCAGTAGCTTCCCCATGCCTGATTTGCCCAATAAGCGCCAGCGGCAATCATCAGGGTCAGCAGCGGAAATGCAATGCAGATGATCTTGTAGGTCACATTGTCCAGGATATCCGCCGAGGGTAGCATTCTCTGCAACCCTTCGCGTCTCCACAGCAGCAGCAGATACAGCAACCCGGCAACGATTCCCCCAATCATGCCCGCCAGAAGAAATGGATTCGCCGGAAGCGCGGTCGTGAACAGACCTTCTGCCTCAGGAGCGCCATACTGTCCATTCTTTACGCGTGCGATGAAGATCGCCGTCCCCGCCGTCTGCAGCATCAGGGTTACAAACATCGCCTTGCTCGCGACGTCGAACAACGATCCGTCCTTCTTCAACTGCCCCGCGATGTAAAGCACCAGCGGCACCAAAGCCGACAGGAAAACCAGCAGGTACAGCCAGCCAAGATCCGGAATCCGGATGAACAGCGGATGTCCGCGAGAAATCATCACTTCCGATTTCTGTTCCAGGTCATAGGCCGTGACCGCCAGCGATCCCGAGCGGAAGCGCGTAATCAGCATTCCCGCGTAGATTGCAACCATTCCGGACGAAGTCAGCGCCTGGAACGATTCGCTCTTCATGTTGTCCTGAATCAGGAACATCAGCGCCAGCGCAAAGCTCACCGCGCAGGCCGCATACGACAGCATTGCCAAAGTCACATGCACCTGCAGCCAGGTCGACTGCAGCGCCGGAACCAGCGGCCGCACATCGCTTGGCAGCAACTGCATCAGGATCACTGAGACCACCGTGATCGGCATGGTGATCGAGCCAATGATCTTGACCTTGTAGGCCCTCTCGGCGATTAACGTCAGCAGCGCGAGCGTCCACACAAAACTCAACAGCATTTCGTACATATTGGAGAACGGCGGACGCCCTGCGATCGACCAGCGATGGGCCACCGCGGCCGTGTTCGCCAGAAATCCCGCAAATGTCAAAATCGAGGCAGCGTTAACGTACCGCTCAATCCCCGCGACACCGTATCCCATGTACAGCGTTGCAGCTCCGGCATATAGAACCAGTGCCGCGTACAGCATATTGGCTTCGCCGTAAATCGGTCCGGTATGCGCCTTGGCCGCCGCCAACAGTGCAACCAGCAGCGCGAAAGCAATTCCCAGTCCTACCAGAACCAGTAGCGCGGCTCCGGTAGCCTGTTTCTGCTGCTGTTCTACTTGTACGTCTTGCATAACTTTATGGCTCCTGCGTTGACCGTGGCTTTATGCCTTGGTCAGCGTATTCTCTTCGATCTTGTGGTTCGTCTTGGAAACGGCGCTGCTGCCCAGTTCCTCTTGCAGCGCTGCCTTAATCTGCTCAAACTTCGCTTTGAATCGCTCGCGATTCTTATTGGTCGTGCCGCCCACCCACAACAGTTTGCCGTCTTCGGACACTGCCGCCCATATGCGCACATGTTGAGTGTAAAACGCAATCACCAACCCAAATGCCATCAGCACAACGCCGATCCAGACTCCAAACTGCCCCGGCTGATGCGAAACTTCAAGACCTGTATATTTCGCCCACGTCGCGCTCTTGATCGCGAACTCGTACGGCGCATCCTGGCCCTGCGTAGTGTTCGCCTTCGCATATAGAATCCAGAGCTTTTTCGTCTCGCCCTGTGCATTGGTCAAGCCAAGCTGCACAGCCGGATTCTCCGCCTCGTCCGATTTCTTGTAAACTTCGCCGTCCTGCACGTAGTAATCCGGCACCCAGCGCAGAATGCTAAGGCTCTCGCCGTCTGCCAATGTCGCCTTGCCATTCAGGGGAACCTCAACCGTCTCCGGCTCTCCACCTTTGCTCGGAGTTGCGATAAAGTTGAGTGTTCTCGGCGTGCTCGACTGTCCCATGCTCGACTGGTAAATCCGAATCCCCTTGTACACAAAAGGATCGTTCACAATGATCGTTTTCGCGGCGGTTTCCTTACCATTCTCGATCAGCGCCAACTTCGACCACCATTTTTTCGGACTACCGTCAGCGTAGGTCTCTTCTCCCGCTCCATCGCAGCGAATCAGAAATGGCAGCGTCTTCCTGGTCTCGCCGCCCTTATTGTCCCGAAGCGTAATCTGTCCCAGCGCCTGTCCTTCGGGCACCATGATATTGCCGCGGTAGCCGACGAATCCGTCAATGATGTAGCCGGCGAAGATGCAGAGCAGGCTCAGGTGAACAAGGTAAACGGCAAAAACGGAAAAGCGCTGCTTTTCCGCATATAGCCCTGTAGCGCCGTCTTCCGTGACCCGTTCCGGCTTCAGCCCGAAGCGGTTCAAAACACGCTCTACCACAGACAATGCGCTGGCTTCATCTTTGACTGGAATCTTGACCGTTTGCGGCAGGCTCGGGCGGAATGACGGCTGCGCGAAACGCACCGGCTTGGAGTACACCTTCCATGCATTCGGCCAGCGATCCACCGAGACCAAGATCAGGCAAACGCAGAACAAACACAGCAGTAATAGGAACCACCAGGCATGAAAGATATCGGTAAGACCAAGCTGGTCGAGCAACGCCAACGTCTGCGGCGAATACGCACGCTGCAAATCCTCTGGTTCCGAGGTCGGACGCTGCAGAATCACCGTACCAACCGCCGAGAAAACTCCTACGATAATGATAAGAAAAATACCCGTTCGCACCGAAGCGAGCGTCTGATGCACCTTGCTCCAAATCGACTTCAAACCCATGCCGGGCTCCTACTTTCCAGAAAACTACAAACTTGAACTGCAACTAGTATGCCAATTGCCTAAAATCGATCAACTACTCTATTTCCAGACACATGCGATACCGCCGAACCGATTTCACCCCACTGGATGGGGCATATCGCGCAGATTTCGAGTCTATTCACTCACGATTCCAAGCCTGTCCACTAACCTTCGGCACCTGCCGCCTGCTGCGCCAGAATTTCGCCATGTCCCTAACAGACTACTCTCGCAGCCGCACTGAATCGTGTGATCAAAATCACTAGAAGAAAATTGTCCTTGCAGGGTAAAGATGGCACGCGAGAGGCTTTGAACATTCCCGCCCACGAGACCGGGTCAATGCGTGGGCGGGCGATCTGTGTCTACCCAGTTGCTATCCCTGGGTCTTCGACTCAGCTTGCTTCACGCGCTTGATCATCTCCTGCACTTTGTTCTTCTGCGCATGATCAGGATGATATTTCAGGAAAGCTTCCCACGAAGCGATGGCGCCTTTTGCATCGCCCTTGGCCATCAGCTTCACCATTCCGGTGTTGTACAAGGCTTTGTCATTCTTAGGATCGGCCTTTAGCACAATCGCAAGCTCTGCCAATGATTGATCAGGATCGCCCGACCGGAAGTAGGCGTTGGCGAGGTTGGTACGAATGTCCAGATCGTCCTTCACCTTCAGCGCGCGTCCGTAATAGTCCGCTGCCATCTTCGGATCTCCGCCCTTCATCGCCGCGTTACCAGCCTGCGA
>Ga0255336_100326_pt1 | contig 87704 bp, 78 predicted proteins | sample MeOH1_35cm_T3_17_FD_189102 | JGI IMG/M metagenome (GOLD analysis project Ga0255336, IMG submission 189102) | Sandy soil microbial communities from University of British Columbia, Vancouver, Canada - MeOH1_35cm_T3_179 | ecosystem: Engineered > Artificial ecosystem > Sand microcosm > Unclassified ... | reverse complement strand
GAGTCCTGCTTCACAGTCTTGTCTTCGGCCTTTGAGGAACATCTATGCTAACTGCCGGACCAGGTCATGTGGTTCGAAGATGACGCTGCTCTTGACAAGTTGAAGAAGAAAAATCCCATGGTGGGATCTATGTTGGCTGAATGTGAGTCTCCCTCGACACTGGAACTGTCTTCTTCCGCTTGGTATTGACCTAACCCAGTTTCCGATCATTCGACCGGCATGCATCAGTTCTTCCGTAAGTGTCGATATGACGATCATGTCACTCCAAGTGGAGAGGCGCGTCCGCTTCTCCGCCAAAGCCCATCATGCAGGCTAACTCTCTGATTCAACAGTCTGGACAGCCCTGGAAGCCGAGGGTTTTGGTGCCAACCTGCAGCATTTTACCTTCCTTCCAGTTATCTCACAGGAGGTGCTGCAGACGTGGGACTTGCCCGAGACATGGAAACTCAAGGCACAGCTCGTCTTTGGAAAGCCGACCGGGGGCCCGGATGAGAAGACGTTCGAACCACTTGATCAAAGGGTCAAGGTGTTTTCTTGAGCACCTAACATCTGCAGGTTCATTCACCTTTCCGATGCAGAGGGAAAGGGCAAGAGGTTGAAACATCAGATGTCAAGGTCGGGGATATTGGGATGCTCGGTTAGACAGTAAGCGCAAGAAGCATTGGAAGAAACTAGAGAGCCCGTCTCTACCTTGTCTGCCTCTAACATCTTTCGGCTCGTGCTGAAAAACACATCCGGTCACGCTCACCTCCATCAGGAGCCATCAGCGGAACGCGAGCACACCGTCTTTGGGCCTCATATCACAAGCCGCTTCGTGGATCGGCTCAAAGATCAGCTGAGGCCAATGTCGGCGCCAAGGTCTATAGATCACGTGACAACGGCGAGGCTTATCACGGCTCCTTGTAGCTGTGGTCGAAGACTTATTGAGGTATATTCCCAGAGCATCTGTCCAGCCCGGGGTCAACGCCCAGTGCAGGTTGAACGGTTGAACTTGATGCAAATATCTGCCAGGCTGTAACTGTCATCACGTCACAGCTGCTGCAACTCAACCGATAAGCAAAGAGAACTCTGGACAGTCATGAGTGGCCCAGTCTGCTGTCACGACCATGTGGTGCTCCTGGTCGACTCCGATACCTTTGAGGACCCACCCGCATGGCTGAAGGACAATTTTAACATCATCGAGGGTGGCGTCCATGGAGGTTCGTAACTGGTCCTTTCTTTCCTGTGCTCCTTTTTGCCATCCCGGCTCCGCCGAACCTTTACGACGCGCCTGGGCTCATTTGAGATTATAAGAAAGGCGGGTCGAGTCGCAATAAACTCATTGTCTTCGCCGACGGTACCTACATCGAACTCTTCAACTGGATCAGCACGCCCACAGAATTCACGGCCTGGGCCCAAAAACAGCCTGGCCTGATCGATTTCGCGCTCACGACGGTGCCGCCAGTGACAGCTCAGGATAATTTCGACGCCGTGACGGCACGACTGGGCCAGGACCATGGGGATGGAGAGCTGGGTGTGAAGTTGTTCCCCCCCAAGCCGGGCGGGAGGAGGAGAACGGACGGCGTCGAGGTGAAGTGGGAGGTAACGAGACCGGAGTATTCTGCAGCGCGCAACACGCCTGACGCGCAGTACTTCCCGACCGAACGTCTTGACGCACCGTTCTTCTGCCATGATGTGACACCGCGCGAGGTCCGCGTGCCGTTCACGGACTCGTCGGTAACGTCTCACCCCTGCGGCGCGACAGGCATCCTCAGCGTGGAAGTTCTAGTCCCTGAGGCCTCGATCGATTCCTACATCAACCTGTACACCAGTCTGACGGGCACAACCCCCACCGTGCATGGGGGATACCGGTATAGTCCGACGACGTCGGTGACGTTCCACATTGGCTCGCCCGTGCCTGTCCCTTCATCTTCGTCTTCGACTTTGTCTTCGTCCATATCGAGGTCCAAGCAGCCGGGGCAAGTCCAGGTGAGCATTGAGCTGCACGCACCACGCGACCAAGACGACGACATTTGGTTGCGGGACCGCGGCATTGGGATCCGGAGTCTGCAGCTGTTCGTGCCGGGGACCGAGAGTGAGGGCTACGACGAGCAGGTCCTGGACTCGGAGGGCATCGGCGCGACCATCACATTGATTTCTGATCCTTGATCTTGACCTCCAAGCTCCGAACTTTAATATCTGACCTCTCATCCATTGTCCCTTACGAGTTTGATGTATACCGGATATCTATACCAGTATTTGAACTGATGTGTTTCTTTGCCTTCTATTTCTTTCCTCCTTGGTAACCGAGGTTCGATCTGATCGACTATGTACAAATACGGGAAACAGGCCCCAATTGAAGGCGGTAAAGTGAATTAATCAATTTCCATTCTGTCATCTTGCCCCTGGCGCAGTTAGAGATCCGTGTCGAGCTCCAGTTCATTTCGCGTGTTAATGTATGCTGGCATCGTAATTGTGCTGTAAAGGTGACCTTGGTCCACTACTCTCATGTCTTGCTGTTACATCCACCTACCCCTCTATCTATCTATACTGACATAGTATGAGAGACATGGCATCTAGCTTCGCTTCCTCTATCATAGATTGTAAAAAGTTGCATAGAGATCGTACCGGCGATCGACGGTTAGAACCCGAATCCAAACCCGTACACTGGAGGGGTGAGAAGCACCACCCACACATTTCACTCCTTGATGTTCACCTGCGCTATGTGTAAAACAGACTGACAACAACCAATACGTCGAGCTTTTGGGCAAGTTTGGATCTTAATTTCCCTTGTCTTGTGCATGCGATCCGAGAAAAATTAACCAGCCTCTGATGGACGTGGCATCACCTCTTGACGAAACACATCTCTTCCAACCGCTTGACGCCTCGGACACACCTGCCTTCGACCTCGCGCGTCCACACGTCGGCGGCCCACAGACTCATGGCCAGACTGATGGCCCAGCCGATCGAGACGACGAGGGCCCAGGTCAAGTCGCCGGTGTCGACGCCTTGGACGCCCATGGTCCACCAGATCTTGTGTGGGATCATGTACCCAATCGCGTGCAGGATGGGGCCGTGCACGAGGTAGAGTGCGAAGCTGATCTTGCCCAGGTATTGCGGGATCGGGTTGTTGAGCAGGCGGCGCCAGCGCGAGGTGGGCGGGTCCGAGCGCGCCAGGAGCAGCAGCAAGATGGCGGTGCCGAAGTTGGGATAGAACTTGTCTTTGCGCGTCATCCATTCCGGGATGATGCGGTTGAGCGTCATGTAGCCCGGTGCATAGTCGCGGGATCCGTCGATCGGGTAGGACAAGAAGTAAAAGGCTAGGAGGAAGGTGAGGCATCTGAGGCTCGATTTGATGTGCCGGAAGATGGTCGCCGGGACTCGCGATGAAAGAAAGGTTTGGCCAAAGGCCGCGACCCCCGACGGATTCTTCTCCGACGGCAGCGTCTCTTGCTGGGCCTTGTGGCGGTCCGTGAGGATGATGTCGATCTGTGCGACCATCCCGCCGAGGATGTATACCCAGACTTCCCAATGGTTCCACATGAAATACATGCCGGTCATGATGGACATCACCACCAGGCGCACGTGTCTTCGGCACTGGGCCGTGGCGACCAGGATCCCATAGAGGTGCAATGACGCGCGCATCTCGGACAGGATGGACCACAGATGCTGGTCGTGCCAAGGGTAGACCGTGTCCTCGGTACAGATATTGGTGAGGTCGAACATCTCATGCCGCCAGAATCTCAATTGTTCGCCGTAGGTGGGAAATTGTATCGGCTTCGGCTCATTCCAGTCCCCCGGGAACAGCGTTTCATGATCGAGTAGATATGGTCTGTTGGTCTCGTACAGGCCGAAGTAAATATAGGTGGTAGTGATTAAGGTGATGAGGAAAACGGGCAGGTACAGGCGGAAAGCGCGCCGAAAGAGTGATCCAGAGACATTCAAGAGGACCTTGGAGTGGGACACGGCATCGCCCACGTCCAGCAGTTGAAACAGCCTCAAGCTGGTCAGGTAGCCCGCCACCCCGAAAAAGATGTGGGACGTGAAGCCGGCGTAGAAATATCGTATTATCGGGAGTTCCAGGACATAATAAAACCGTTCATTCGTGCCCCACGGCTGGAAGGTACTCAGGGTGAACGCCATGAGATAGTGAAATGTAAAGACCTTGACCGCGGTGATGCCGCGAAGCCCATTGAGATAACTGGTGGGAAACTGCTTCGATTTGGGAGCGACGTCATTCCAGATGCGCGTGCGCAGGAGCTGTGGTGTCAGCGCGTAACCAACTCGCTTGCACAATCTATATGCATGAGCCGGTCGAGCGAGGGCGAACAACTTGGAGAGAACCCTCCTCCGGACTTCGCGGCGAAATACATCATCGTCGAACTCGGGCGCAGAAGAATCTGACTGGACAGATCTTTCGTCAATTAGCGGTTCTCTGAGCTCAGTCTGATGTTCTTTGGTCATCGTGATCGCCCGGGCGAGGGTCCGACTCGAGTGGGGTTTCCGCGTCTATGATTGGGCCTGCCTTAGCGGCGCCGAAGTCAATGACGGAGACATACAGGGGAAAGGGTAAACGAGAAAACGTTGCGCAGTTCAAGCCATGAATTGTGCAAAAGATTGTCACTCCTCGATTATTAGACGGTGAGAAGATGGTCAGAAAGTCCAAGGGGGGGACCAGATCACACCATAAGGCCAAGTATCGCGTGCCAGCTTGGGGACACTAACTTGGATCAATCACGTCTAACTCCTTGCCCCTGGTGTCTGTGGCGCTCTCGGCCTCTCGCGGACCCGGGGGCCCCAGCTCCTTGCAGTAGCGCCGGCGACCCGAGCGTTGAGCCTGAGCCAGATTTGAGCCTCCCATCTTCAGCATGAAATTGCACGATTTGAAGCACGAGAGAAGGGCCTGCGCAGCTCAGTACGGGTGGATGCAAGTCATGCAGTGTCGAGGTTGCCAGTCTAGATCAGGGCCGGAACAGTACTGCTCGAGGCCGAGCCCAGGCCAAGCCCGGGCCATGCAGAAGTCCAACATTTTCCAGACACGAAATGTGCCAAGGCTCTAAACCTGCGCGGCTGAAACCGCACCACTGACTACCAAATAGCGTTTGTGCAGCATATCCTTCAGCTGGCCAGAGCTCCTCCTCCTAACTTACAGTCGCTGCTTGGACTCTCAGGCTCTGCCGCCGTATTCCGAGAATGTCGAAAAAAGGTGTTGTTCCGTGCTGTGTGCTGCCTTTGGCGTCTATCGGTCCGCCCTTGTGGTCACGTTCGACATGACATACTCTATCCTCGTGAACTTACATTCCAAGACACTTTACACACTCGCGGAGGAAACCAGAGCAATTCTGTGGACTTGTCCTCCGCGTCGACAGCAGCATCAATGACCCGACCAAGACTGACGATCTGATGGATTGACCAGCCTCAAAGTGTCAAGGTTACTATTAGTTGGACGGCGCTGACAGGTAAGCCAAGAATGCTTGCTTTGCGCTGGAGCAAGTGGTCTGTATTCACTATGGTGTTCCGCTGTCTTATCCCATTCCACATGTGAAATCTGGCTCCCACCATGGAAGGCCCTTGAGACTGATACGCTGGCCGGCGTCCCAGGACGTCTCGCCATTGGGTGATATCCAAAGTCGAAGACTTCGAATGTGACAGGCATACTTACACTTTTATAAACCCATGAGAAAAGATATTCCTCTTCCTGGCCTGACACACCAGACACTCCAAGGTGTCCTCCTGGAAACGCTATCACTGTCGACATTTACACTTCCAGATGGCATCGCCTGCGACGCTGCTGACAATAGTGTCATCAATGTGTCAATTGGTGGTTCCTTGTCGACCGGTCGATCTGCTGACAGCTGGGTATCTGGACTGCCCACGTGCTATTGGCGTGCTTCCCAGAGCAGGGAGCCAGCAGTTATTCCCTTGTGGATGTCACAGCAAGTCGAGCTTTTGTTGCTCACCCACCGCCCTCAACTCTCCCGTCCTTGGCAAGCTTGGCCCACAGTCGAAGGCTCTGAAGAAACAGGGTTCACGCAGACATATCCACCAGATATATTTCCCGTATCCACTCACGAACCCTTCCAAGCTGGATTCTGTTGGCCCTTCCTGCAGATCGAGTGACGGACGAATTCATGGTCTCTTGGTCACGTGACCACAATGGAACCAAAAATTTCGTGCATCTCAACGGCCTGCCCCGCTATGAGGGGAACAAAAAAGGTTGCATTGATTGATTGTGCGATTCTTCCCGTCTTTCTCTTCCTCTCAACCACCAGCACCACACCGCCGCTCGGTCCGGCTCCTCTTCCCACAGCGAGCGACTTCTGGAGTTTTGCGCTCGCTAATCTCTACAAAGCTCCAACTCTCTGTGCGTGACCGCAAGTACCCCCGAGTAGAATCGTCTGTTGTGAGCCGCTGTTCCCGACATCACGATGAGCAGCTCCAAGGAGACCGCGGTCCAGTCGACCAGTCTCGACGTTGATCCCCAAGAACAATCATCCACCGGTTTCAGCTCAAAGTCCGCCGTTGAACATGGTGCGCCTGAAGTGGTCGAAACCAATGCTGAAGCCAGCGCCGCTGGTGGGGAGAAAAAGTCGTGGCGCAGTAAATTTTCATACTTCATGACCAAGGATTTCTGGTTCATCCTCACCCTCGGGCAGATCCTGGCTATCTGCATTACCGGAACCAACACTCTCACGACTCTCTTGGTCGATCAAGGAACCAGCATTCCAGCATTTCAGACTTTCTTCAACTACGTACTGCTTAATATCATATACACTTCATTCACCTGGTATCGGTATGGATTCAGGAAATGGGGCCGAATGGTGGTCAAAGATGGCTGGAAGTGTATGTATTGAGCATTCCTCTCGGCTCGCGGGGCTTGAACTGACCGCTTCGTAGACATCATCCTCTCCTTCTTCGACGTCGAGGGCAATTACTTTACCGTTCTCGCCTACCGCTACACGACCATCCTTTCGGCACAACTGATCAACTTCTGGGCAATCGTCATCGTCGTCGTTATATCGTTTCTTTTCCTGCGCGTCCGCTACCACTGGGCCCAAGTCCTCGGCATTCTCATCTGCGTTGGTGGTATGGGCCTGCTGCTGGCCAGCGACCACATCACCGGTGCCAACGGCGGGGACGTCAGTAGCGGAGACCAGCTCAAGGGCGATTTGTTTGCCCTTGCAGGCGCGACCTTTTACGGATTGAGCAACGTATATGAGGAGTGGTTCGTCAGCGGCCGCCCTCTCTATGAAGTCATTGGACAGCTGGCCTTCTGGGGCATGATCATCAACGGTGTCCAGGCTGGTATATTTGACCGTCACTCTTTCCAAACGGCAACCTGGAACGGCCAAGTCATTGGTTATCTGGTCGGTTACACCCTCATTCTGACGATTTTCTACACCCTCGTTCCCATCCTGTATCGCTTTGCCTCGGCCGCGTTCCAGAACATTTCCCTCCTCACCGGAAACTTCTGGGGGGTCATCATTGGGATTCACGTTTTCCACCTGCACGTACACTGGTTGTACCCAATCGCATTCACCCTCATCATGGTCGGACACTTTGTTTACTACTTTGGCAAGGGCGTTCTTGGAGAAGCCGCTAAAGCTTGGCTGGGAGAGCATCAAGAGAAAGGGATTGATGGCTTCGGATCGGCCAAGAGGAGGATTCGAAAAATGCAAGAGAGCGGCGCTGACAGGCTGCCCGACAGTGGGAGTGGTGTGGTGTAGTTGGCCGCTCAGCTGAACACGACGACGACAACAACAACAACGACAACGACCACTCAGCAAGGCTTGTGGAATTGCCACGGCCATCACCTTCATTATGGCGGAATTATGACTGACGATCCCCTAGAGAGCCAAATATGTAGGTAGTTCCGATAGCTCTACTTAAAGTATGACGGTAGAAATTTCATGTCTTTATCGCTACCTTTTAGGCACTGACAACAGATGGGCCATGAATATTGCTGTTTGCTACCAGACTCGTCATTCCCAGTATAATCACATGGTGCCATACTTTCATACAGCGGAGAGCGTCAGAGGCTATGGGCTCAGAGAGGAGGACGGTCTTGAAGGAGTCGGTTCTACCCGTAGAGGCAATGCAGGATTCATGGTCAGAAAGGAAACGGAAGAGCGACGACAGATCAACTCCATTCTCTTTTTTAATATCCGAACCCGCTCGTACGCTCCCGAGACCGGTCGTGAACAGCCGACGAGCGATGCAAATTGAAGGCTTGAAGACAGAAGCTGTCATCTTCGCTCACAGCATCCAGACAGCTGGCATCCATCCATGTCCATATGCAAACCCGGTGGCAATCCCTTTCTCGAACACGAAGATTTTTGCACTCACACCACACCATCGCGGACCGCCATGTTCACCACAGCCGAATAGAACCAATGGTCTATTGCTCGGTTTGGAAGTAGTTCAGGAGCACGTTGCGCTCCTGGCTCTCCTCACCCCAATCCCGCACAACGACGCAGCTGCAGTTGACCACCTTTCTGGCGTTGCCTTCACGGTCCAGCACGCACAGACCGGCCCATTCACCCAGCAGCTTTCCGTCCGGCACCTTAATCAAGGGGATTTTGTGTTCCGAGCAGAGGGCGATGACCAGCTTCTTGTATGCCTCTTCTTCGCAAGCTTCGTTCAGCACGCACATATGTGCCTGTCGGCGATCGAGCGCTTTGCTGGCTTCGCGCAGTCCGCGGGCCAGACCGTCGTGAATGAGGGCCAGTTTGAGGACACCTGTCCGAATATTGGCGTTAGTCGGCGACGTCGTCACGTCGACAGGGTAGCAAGAGTGTCCAAGATCATCGCCTACCTTTCAGGGCATCAAGGACAGACATGGAACCAGAAGAGGCTGCGGCATCGCCCGAGACTTCGACTTCATCGGCGGCGGCGACGGGGGAAGTGGGCTCTTCTCCGTCCGACTAAAGGCGTGCATCGATCAAATCAGCAACATGGTTTTTCCAAATCAGACACGAAACAAAATATACACCCATGTCGTGGTCTCGGATTTCCAAACGGTGTGAAAGCTGGCAGAGACACTCACCATCTTGGTGGCTGGCTACTTCGCGACCAGTAGCGCGAGGCAAGTTAAAATGTCGGATGATCCTCAAAGAGTCACTGGTGGTAGAGAACGAATTAATGGTTGGTGATGGTATATCAAAATCAAGCAGCAGGTTCACAATGTCGAACAATTTCGTGGGTGGAGGTGTGTGTGCGGCTTGGCGCTTTGGGCACGTGATTCACCGCCATTCTCTGCTCTACACAGGAAATCTAAAGCAACGAGTTCAAGATAGATTTGCTTATGTGCCGGTGTTCGAATGTCTGCCTGAGTCGAATGTCTGCCTGAGTAGAATTGTCGTCGTCTGCCCTCCAGTATGCTCTTTTCATCGTCGAGGAAACTACATGTGCTTCTCAACGTGTTTCAACATTCAGAAAAAAATAATGATCGACCTTCATGCCGGAATGTCCCAACGCTGTAAAAAGAGCTGCTTTCATCCTTCCTCGCGGCTATAGACGGACATATCCATTGCTGTACACGGTAGACGGCGTATACGGCGATATGCCGTTAGTCAGCATCGGCGAAGATGGGACGCCGTTAGGTTTGGGCGCCTGCTGGCTGGCAGGGCAAAGTCCGAACGACCTGAGAGAGATCGGCTGTTTCTTCAGACGGAGGCCAGACAAGTGACTGTGGCGGAAGACTTGGTCCTGGAAGTCGGAGAGCTGCTCATGTTAGCCGGGGAGGGCATTATGGTAAAGGGGCATGCATACCTTGACCCAGAACAATTCTTCCATGGCGTAGAACTTGGGTCTCTCCTCCTCCTCTGTCTGGATTGCTTGCTTGATCGAGGTGTTCAGACCGTTGGCATCATAATCATAGGACAGCATGTGCCTGGCAACTCTCCACAAACATTCCCGTTCGGCCGGACTGACGGGTCTCTTCTCCAGGGAGGTGTAATTCCGCAGGTGTAAATCTTTGGTCGCCAATAAGCCGGCGACCTGGAAATTCGGAAGCCATTCCTCTTCTTGCATCGACGGTGCACAGTCGGGGTCGAGCTGTCGGCTACGGACGGTGAACAGAGGGAGGAATTTAGAGAGCCAAACGGGACTCCGGACGGTGGGATCTCCGGTGTCCAGCATCAAAGCGCACTTGCAAAGCACTGCCGGTAGTGCTTCCCTCCGACGTCGTTCACTTTCCAGATGTTGGAGACGAAGTTGCTCTTCCTGCCGACGTTTCCTTTCCTCTAACTCGCGCCGCATTCGCTCTTGACGTTCCTCCTCTTCCTTCTTCCTGATCGCGGCCTCTTCCTCCGCTTTGCGTCGAGCTTCGGCCTCCTCGGCCAAACGACGCTCATTCGCGAGCTTCTCGGCCTCGATTCTCTCGTTTTCCAATCTTTGTGCCTCCTCCGCAGCTCTTCGACTCTCTTCCGCTTTCTGACGCTCGATCTCCTCATTTGTGGGACCCGGCGGGGCGGTCTCTTCCTTGTCATTATTATCATCATCGTCATCGTGAGCTCGCTCTTTCTCTTCATCCGCCTCATTGGGCACTTTATCCTGTGATGCGGCTGTATCTTGTATGGTAACAGACTCTGAAGGTGTCACCCCTTCCATGGCCTCACCATTGCTCGTGCTGGTCGTGCTGGTCTTGGCCTCAGCCCCTTGATCAGATCTGGTCCGGCGCTGACGTTTGAAGACTTCCTCGACATCACTCAGGATCTTCTCTTCCGGCGGTCGATCCAAGTCGCGTCCAGATATCCGCGGATTCTTCCTCTTCAGGCCTGGGCGTGACTCTTCGGGACTACTTTCCAGAACAGTCCTCCTTTTCTTCACCATTGTTGTTCGTGCGGTGTGGCCGTCGCCGGCTGGCGTCGGCTCCGGGGAGAGGCTGTCTCTGGTGCGTTTGAGTCCAGGTCCTGACTTACGCTCCTGCTTGACCTCGATCTCGGTGCCCTCATCAGATGAGTCGTGCGTGGCAAAGCTCTTTCGTCGTCGATGTTCCCGTCCTGTGACTAGTCTCCGGCGCCGATGGATGACTTCGTTTTCGAGGTGGGTGGGCGGAGGCAGGTCGCTTTGGCTTCGCCGGATCTTGTGGCCTTTTCTTGGGGCCGTCACCGTCTGGTCCTGGTCGGAAGAGACGGCGACCGACGAGTCGCCCGTTTCTTTTCGATCGCTCTGGCTTCGGCGCTGTTCTCTCGCCGCCGGCGAACCGGCTTCCTTGTCTTTGTGTGAAGATTGTGGCGACTTGTTCGGGAGGCTCTTGTGAGTCAGTGTCGGGCTCGTCGAAGAACGCGCGTTGACGGGCGCCGCCGGGGACATTGAACGGCGTGTGCCGCGCGATTTGGTCTTGTCGGCATCCCTCAACGCCCGTGGCGAGGCTAGCTTGCGCATTTTGCCCGCCGAGTGCTTGTCATAGGCACTTTTGAGAATGTCGTACTCTTGCTGCCAATCCTCTCCTTTTCTTTCGGCCGAAATTTCAAAATAGGTCTTGCCTTTGTATTTTCTGGTGGGATTGAAACCCGACTGGTCGACAAGCAGTTTCACCACTTCCGGATGGCCACGGCCGATGGCCGCGAGGACGGGCGTATTATAGCCGGCCTTGAGATGACGCACGGGATCAGGGTCGGGTTCGGGATCACCCATCCCCAGGAGATACTGAAGGACGTCTTCGTGTCCGGCTTTGGCCGCGGCGATCAACGATTCGGTCTCGGCCTTTTGCAGGATGTTGAGAATGTTTGCCACACCTTGAACATCTCCCTTCCCCGCGAGGCGCGTCAGGTTGTCCTGAGTATTCGCTTGCCAGAGCAGGTCATTTCTGGTCGATTCGCTCCGACCCGTCCTTCTTCTGGATGTCAGGGCCGGGGGACTTCGTGGCCCCTGCATCGGAGGCGAATCACGAGGACTCGCGGCGGATGCTGCTCTTGACGAGGCGCCATCGCGAACATGTTCGACATGATCGTTCGATCGCCGCCGCTTGATCTCGTGCTCTTTGGCGCTGGCCAGGAGTTTCCTGATTTCCGCGTAGTTTTCATCGTCTGCGGGCACCAACTCATACGGCTCGTCGCCTTTTGCGTTGGCCAGTCGTGGATTCGCCTCGTAATCCAGTAAAAGCTTGATCACTTCCACGTGGCCGTTCTCCACCGCGTCGATTAATGGTGTCTCATGGTCGATGTTTCGTGTGTCGACATCGGCTCCGTTCTCTAGCAAGAACTTGACAATCTCCACAAAACCTTCGAGGGCGGCGATTTGCAGTGGTGTGTTTCCCGCATTGTCGGCCATGTTCAAATCCTCGGGTCTCTCGGCAAACCTGGCTCTCGCGGCTTCAAGGTCATTGTTGTTGCACGCTCGGGACAAGTACGTCCGTCCATTCTTATCTCTCCATTTGCGCGGCCCCGTCACCTTGACCGGGGACATGGTGTCATGGTCCGCGGTGGTGAATTTGTGCATGGCCGGTCGAGTTCGTCGGGGAGAATCAGAACCCTCGGTAGAAACTGAAGCAGCACGATCGGCCGACTTATTCCTCCTGGTGCTCAGCAACGGCGGGCGGCCGCGCTTCTTCCTCTCCACGTCGCCCGCCGTTAATTGTGTCGATACCCCGCGCCGATGTTGTCGTCGTGACACCGGTCGTGGCGACGGGGATCGTTCTTCAGAAGAATGCCGAGGATACGTCGCCGATCGGGTCTCGCGTCGTTCTGACGGCCCTGGATCCACGGCATGGCCTTGTTGCCTCTGCCTCTGCTTGGGGACCTGTGTTAAGAGATCGCTCGGCCGGCGCCTGCGAGCCTGTGGCCGGACGGCCTTCTCTTCTGCTTCCTCCGATTCTGCCATGTGGCCGCCGTCACGCTTCGGTCGACTATTTTTGGGTCGCCGTGCGACAATATGGCTCGACACATCCGAATCACTCCCGGCTGATTGTGCGGCGAGGACGGGCGAAGAGAGAGGAGAACTGTATCGACTTAAACTTGGCGACGCCGATGGCTTTTGAGGCTCGTCCGCCCCGCGCTTTCGCTTTCTCGATTTCGGCTCGGATTCAGGCGCCGCGGCCGTGATGGTCGAGTCGTCATCCTTGGCCTTCGTTCCTGGGGGAGCGTCGTCGGTCGACGTGGTGTCCACGATACTGCGCTGCTTTTCTGGTGATTGGATCAATGTTTCGGCCTCTGAATCACCTTCGACACCGCCATCGTTACCCGTCTCAGCTGCGACAGGTTTCAGGTCGCCGTTGACGGGTTTGACATCCAGTTCCGCCTCTTCATGCTTCGGAGAAGCGGCGACGGGAGTATGTTCATCACGAGTTTCGCGAACCCCTCCATCCTCAGATCTGGCATCCTTGGATTGTTGCGTTCCGACCGCTTCGGTCATGGCTTCGACCATTTGTTCATTATTCCGTGCCTCATTATGGTCAGCCGTGATGGACGGTGTCGACGCGGCCGTAATGTCGTGGTGGTTGTGGTGGTGGTGGTGTTGACTGTTTCCGGACTGGATGGCTGGGTCCTCCGCGCGCCGGCGAGGTTGTGGGGAGTGGCCACCGATGCAGCCAGAACGTCCGATGCGAAAAGCAGAACACTTTTGGAGTCGTTGATGATGATCTCACGGATCGTTCGGACTCTGCGCGATTGTGTGGATGATTCAAAGATTAGAACATCGCACCCCCATTTCTACACTGCGACAAGAATCGGTGTCGGTCACGTGACCATCGGCAATAGCTGCCCTCAACCCCTGGGCTGATCAGCGGCAATTTCCAGGGTGGTTGCAACCGAATCTCACTCAGCCAGTTGCAGCAACCTGGCCTCAACAAGGATTCCACATAGCGGTCTCTGTTTTCCACCTGTCTGCGACGATCCCATTTACGCGTCCCGGGACACCCTCTCAGCTATGCGTTGATGATGCTTGGTCTTGTCATTACTGGTGTGAGAGCATTTTATCTCATCAGCGCCGCCATCATTATTGGGGTCCGTTTCGTCCCGGCTCTGAGAGAGCGTTTCCTGGCTTACGGAGCGCGGGAAAAGGCCCCGGATGGAGACAGCACGAATCACGACGGCGACGACGCGAGGGTGGCAAAGGATGCCCCCATAACGACGGAAGTCCTGGATTTCATCTCTACCATTAAAGTGCCTCATGCCTGGTTCGCTCATTTTTATATTGTCTCGGTTGTGTCGTCTCTGACGTGGATCCACCTGATTTATTCTCACCACGACCTGTTCGAGGCATTAACCGGCTCCATTGAGCCGTTGACGTCGAGCACGTCCGTCAATGTTGTGGACCTCTGCTTGCTGCTCATGCTGCTTCAAGGTACAAGACGACTCTATGAATGTCTCACTCTCTCCAAACCAAGTCTGTCGCAAATGTGGATCGGCCATTACGCCATTGGTCTGGTTTTCTATATTTTGACAAACATCGCCATATGGATCGATCACGCCGGCAGCCGGGAGGTCATGTCCTCTCCCTCTCTGTTGAGACCGATTTCGCTGTTCAAGCTGGTGGTCACATTGTTTATTTTTGGAATGGCCACGAGAGCACAGCATGATTACCACGTCTATCTGGCTAATCTGCCCAAATATACGTTGCCAGATCGCTGGATGTTCCGATACATCGTGGCACCACACTACACCGCAGAATGTGCTGTCTACCTATCACTGGCGATTCTCAGTGCGCCAGCCAGTCATTTGCTCAACCGAACCATGCTATGCACGTTCATGTTCGTGCTCGTTAACCTAGGCATCACAGCCGATGGTACCAAAACGTGGATGCTTGGCCAATTTCCTCAGAGAAAAACGGATATTCAGAGGCGCTGGAGGATGATTCCATTATTATGGTAACTTCTCTAACACGGGCAGCCGAAGACTTCCAAGTGTGATATTAACTATCTAATTAATGCTTTTTTATCTCTCTGGATCAAAGAAGATCAGGTTGCAACATTTGTTGGCTGTCATTTGGATTTCTCATTGCTCTGCTTGAGCTTGTCTTGTGCCGACTTTGGGGCCATCAATCCCTCCGAATCTTCCTTCACCCCAGCACCGCGGTCGCTTCCTCTCTCGCCACTACTCTTCTCTCCATCATCATCATGATCACCATCACTATCCTCCTCTCCCTTGACCGCGGCCTTGATTTCCTCCCTAAACCTTCTCCGCTCTTCTTTCTTCTTTTCTCGCTTCAACTCCCTCTCTGCCTCCTTCTCCTCTTCCCGTCGCCTTCTTTCCTCATACTGCTCATCCATCCAGCTTTGTAGCTGTGCCACTGCCTTGACGGGATCTTTCTTGTGGACCAGCAAGTAGTCTTGCAGGTCTGCCGGGCTGAAGTCATAGTCTGGTATGCTGGCCGCAAACTGCTTGGCCAAGTCCGGGAGGAGTGAATCCTTCTCCGCCCTGCCTTTCTCCTCCTTCAGAGGCGTGGAATTCGGTAGGTCGACGTACATTCGCAAAAAGATTTCCTCGGCCTGCGACTTGGATGCATTCTTGAAGCCCACACGAACACTGATCCGGCCTGCTCGGACCAAGGCCTCGTCCAGCTCGTGCGGCTTATTTGTCGTCATGATGAGAATGTGTCCTTCTGGTGCGGCGACACCGTCGATGGCATTGAGCAGGCCGCTCAGGCTGACCCTGCTCGTGGTGGCCGTCACTCCTTCGTCGTCACTGTCAATCTCCTCGCTCTGATCCTTGTTGGCTACGGCACCTTCGGGCATTTTGGACTGTCGCCGGCGGGACGCCCTGGCGGCGATGGCCGCTTTGTTCTTGCGATGGAGACCGGCGGTGTCGATGTCTTCCAGGAGGAGCAGAGAGTGGCCTGGAAGCTGATTCAACAAGGAGATAAGGTCTGAGTCGGTGAGGTCATGGTCGAGAAGAGTCAGCACGTACACGTCCAGGTTGAAGCGCGAAGCAAGTGCCAGGGCAAATGAGGTCTTCCCCACACCGGGCGGCCTACACGCGAGTCAGACGACGAGAATTCAGAGGTGGCGGAGCGGTGTGGAACTGACCCATGAAACAAATAACCACGTCGATAGGGAATGCCATGGTTACCATAGAACGTCGAAGTCGCCTCGTCCATGTATTCCTCCACATCGGCCAGTACTTGAGCTTTCTGTGCCGCGTCCAGAATGACGGTATCCAGGGCCCGTCTCGGCTTTGCCGTCAGCCGTGACCAGGATAGTCGACTCCCATATCCACCGGTGTAAGGGCGCCGAATGATGGTTAAAGATCGCTCTTTGTCTTTGTTCATGTAGTAAACTTCCTCTATCAGATCCCGGATCGGCTGGGTCGATCTTCCCAAGCAAGACAGACTAATGATCTCTATCCTCTTGTATCGGTTCCCGAGATAGGTGTGGCCTTCGCCGTACTTTCTCGTCACCCAAAATATTCGCTTCTGGTGCACAAATATTTGCATGCCTTGGCCTTGTTCGTATTTGATCTTGGGATCCTCGGTCACCCGGCGATTGCTCTCCTCGAATTCGGGATCATGGCGTCGATGACGTCGGCCTTCTTGCGGCGGGTTGGTGGTCGCATTGAGGGACTGGTCCGCGCGCAAGGTCTTGTGTTCGGCGATATATGAGACCAGGTAGGAGAATAGGTCCTCCTCGGATGAGACGCTGATTGTGGAGACGAACAGCGACGAAAACCGGCTCCATAAGCTCTGGAGCCGAGCGATGGGTCCAAAGTACCATAGGGCAAGCAGGAGTCCGAGGGATCGAAACATTTTCGGGTAACGGGCGAGCAATGGATGCGCTCCCGGAACAAAGGTCGTGATGATGTATTCTGGCAGATCGATCAGGCTGCTGGTGCTGGGATTCCCCCTTGGGCGAAGTCTTTGGACATCCATCGCTCTTGATGACGTTGGATGGCAGAGAAGACAATGACGGAAAAGGTGTAGAGTTCCCAGATTCCCAATATTTTAACAATCTCTCGCTAGCGGTCCCGAATTAGGCGCTGTTCTCAACTCCAGTGATGGCTTTGCCAAGGGCGATGATATGCAGTTGTCCACCTGTAGATGGTAGTAGTATCGACACGCCGCTCCGCAGTGGCTGTCCTATAGTACCACGACTTTACTTTCGCAGCCAGTCATCAAGGACAAAGGATAGGCCGACACCAAGGGCGTTGAAAACAGAATCAACTCGTCAGGCTGCCCATGACGGTATGTGGAGCAGCGGTCAGCCAATAACCGATGGCGCTTACTCCAGCCACCACCGCGGGCAGGGCTGATGCCTGCCGGATCGAAATTTCTGAGGCTGACCTTGCTGTCCTACTGTCAAGCCTCGCACGGAGGTATCTACGTGGTGGTGCGTTGATTGAGCTAATATTTCACCCCGTCTGACAATACTATAGCTGACTGAATCTTCAACACGTTGCCTGGTGCCACGTCTTGTATAATGCGTTGCTGTCCGCGCCGTGGGTCTTTGACCGCCAGCCTTACGTCTTTGACTAGAGATGCAGCCTCAATGACAGCCCAAGGGATCGTCCATTCCACAGACAAATTCCCCCTCTGCCACTCTTTCGAGCCGCATTTTTGACCCGAAAAGCTCGACCTCTGGACGAGGGTGCTAAAGACACGAAGGTTGCTAAAGAAAGGAAGGAGGCTGGATGCTCGATACATATATCACACTGATATTCATGGTTCTGGGGAGGTGGCCTTGCTCTTTCTTGAAAGAGCTCGAGAGCTTCTACAATTTGGGTCGGTCTTGACGCGGAACACAGGAGGCAGTGATGGACACATCAATGTCAACATCGTTTAGGCTGGGGCTGAGTCGCATCTCTGTATCAAGAGGGAAAGGAACTGACAGAACTGATCAGCTGGAATGTATCAGCACGGCCGCGTGTAAGCAAGTAACAATGTTCGTATTCTCTGCTGTGGTATTCAGTGGCCTCGGCACACAACTGACGTCACTTCCTGGCCGGCTCGGGCCTCCCCTGCGGATGAAAAGCCGCAATTCTGGCACCTTCGCAACAGCGTCGCCTCTCGACAAGTTGTGGCCACGGTTCGAAAATGTCTTCCAAGCAATGATAGACTACTCTCTTAAAGCGTTTTTAAAGCCTAGTCCCACCACCTCTTCGAACTTCCATCACCCATAACACGCGATGCCTGCGGTCCAACGCAACGGACGTTCGCGGACGCCGGAGGAGAAGTCCAGAGATGAAATAAAGGTCTCGGAGAGGTCAGACAAACCGGCAACGCCATCGAGGAGGCCTTCACCTTATCTGCTCCTCATATACCCTCTCATCTTAGCTGCCGGCTCGGGCTATTCAATCCTCTACCCAGCTGCAACATCTCTACAGCCATGGTCTCTTCTGACAGGGGGAGTCCCATCCGACTCGAATGCTCCCCTGGCATCCGCGCCCACCTCCTACTTTGCCGGAAAACGAAATGTCTTCAACCTCTACTTTGTCAAGATAGGCTGGTTCTGGACCAGTCTTGCATTTGTGCTCCTGCAGATGACAGCTCGGCCTCCTCCTTCACACCGGCTCCGCGGTTACCTCCAAACGGCCGCTCGATATGGTATCATCACACTGTCCTGGTTCCTGACGACACAATGGCTGTTTGGCCCTCCGCTCATAGACCGCAGCTTTACCATGACAGGTGGGCGTTGCGAGGTGCCGAACATGGATGGACTTGAAGAAGCCCCGAGCGTGTTGACGATCGCGTCGGGCCAGACTTGCAAAGCAGCCGGAGGACGATGGCACGGTGGACACGACATCTCCGGACACGTCTTCATGCTTGTTCTCTCGTCCGCCTTTCTCCTCTACGAACTGTATATTACCGACCGCGCGTCTGCGCACCCTTCTGTCTCGGCTCACGCCGCGACCGGTGGAGCACACGACGTGACCGAGGAAGGAGGAAGAAATGGGGAACCACGGGAATTTGAATATTTGGCCCAGATGAAAATATGGTCGCGCTGTTTTCTCTACGCAGTGGTTCTGTTGGATCTCTGGATGTTGTTGATGACAGCTGTATGGTTCCACACTTGGCTGGAAAAGCTGTCTGGTTTGGTGCTAGCCTCTGCCACCATATGGAGTGCCTACTTTCTGGCCGATTCGGTGCCGCCGTGGGGATACGTTGTGGGAGGAATATGATCATGACGACACTTTTTATGCATTTCCCACTTTTGATCGCGTCTGATAGGAAATAGACATGGTAATCAAATGGAAAACCAGCTCTTTTGTAATCCTTCTTTATTTCTGTTGTCACAAATTTCCGTCCAGACGCCAGGGAATGCTCATCCATTTCAAAGTCATGACACAAAACATAAACATGTATACTGACTGATATTCTCCCTATCGCGTCGGACGTCGTTTTTGAAGGTTGTGGCTGATGAATCCAGCAAGAAGCAAACAAAATGAAGACCAAGCCTATTCCAGGCCTTCCACGAGAGTCAATGCAAAATTGAAATGAAGAAGGATCAGACCTTGTCCAACTGGGCCAGCTTCTTCTGCTGCTCCCTCTTCTCCTCCAGCTTGGTGGCACGTTTCGCGGCCTCACCCTCCCGGCCGTTGTCGTCATCGTCGTCGCCGCTGAAGCTGTCGTCGTCGTCATCACCCGCGAGCTGAAAGTACTCTTCGGCCTCGTCTCCCGTGGGTGGCCCGCCTGCTGCGGTCCGCTGGGAGCCTGGGGGTCCGCGGGTGCGATTGCGGGCCTTGGCCAGGAGGATGGCCAGGCCGATGATTTCCACGGCGATCAGGCCGATGGCGAGGCCGACGGTTAACCGGCCGTAATGGCGGAGCAAGAGGCCGGAGACGAGGTTAGCCATGCCCGCGGGCAGGACGGCCCGGCCCAGCCAGACGTGGACGTTGCTCATCCAGGTCTTGCGCTTCACTTGTAGGTGGGCGACGTGGTGGCGCCAGCCGAGCACCGTCTGGACAGTGAGGGCGCAGATGATGAGGATACCGAAATACTGGTGCGCGATTGAGATGGAGCGCGAATTGATGAAGGCGATGATGGATGAGATGGCCACCGACATGGACGCGAGCGACTGGATCGTCCAGTGCAGGTTGAAGGCCGTCGGACGGGGGGACCGGATGAGGTAGGTGCCAAGGGGGTAGAGGATCAGGAACGGGATGACCATCAGGAAGCCATGGAGATGCCTAGTGGGGAGCGAGGGTTAGAGAAATGCCGGGAATGATTCGTGTGATGGGCATGACATCGGAGGGACCACTTACCACATGAAAGAACGAATATTCCATTGCTTCGGGGTCGTGACGGGCTCTTCCACCTGGGAACCGCCGTCTGGACCAGGCGTGCCATTGGCAGCGCTGGGCTCGGTGCTCTCGGCGGCCCCGGTGTCGACCACGGTGTCGGCCGTCGTATCATCGCCAGTGCCACCATTACCAGTGCCGCCGACGCTGGCCAGGAAGGCCGCCCCAACGGCCAGTTCCTCTTCGGTCGGTGGAGGAGGAGGACCGACTTCACTGAGACCTTTGTGGCCTTCCAAGTCCGTGATCGGTCCAAACGCCGGTTCGGAGGATTCGGCGTTCTTCAGATCCACCCACAGGAAGCCAAAGCCGAGTCCAAATTGGTGCATATCGATTGCACGCTCATATGAATAGTCGCCTTGGAAGTCTTGTTTAAAATTGCTGCTCCAGATCATGGCCTGCTGGTCGGAGCTGTTGGAGACTGGTGCCGCCGTCCATCTGTCGTAGCCACGGATGATGAACTCAGCCACGGCGAGGTGCGACGGGGACATTTGCAGCTTTTCTTGATAATATCCGCCGGTATACTCCTCAAATCTCGTCGAGACCACGTCAACCTCGGGGACCACGCCCGAGTAGAAGCCGGTCATCTCGTCCAGTGGACGCGGAGGATGATGGCCGTCAGCAGTGCGCACGCTGAGAGTCGGTGCCGCACCAGGGGCGCTGGGGTCTCCGTATATGAGAAACATCAAGGCGCCCTGCATCTGTCGTCCAAGAGCCAGAGACGCCCAACCTTTGGCCGAGGACTGGTATCGGAACGCTTCCATTCGCACATAGAGATCGGACTGCTGAGTGGTGCTATTGTAGTAGTTGATCAGACTAAAGGCCTGGTCGGCTCTCCCATTTTCGCCCGTATGTTTGACGAATTGCACCGGTCGATAGGCCGAGATTAATGTTGAGAAAAACAATAAGAGCCAGAGAACGGGCCAGGTTGAACGCGAATGATCCATCTCGCCAAGGTCGTTCACCTCAAGGACGTCCCAAAAAGACTGAGGCCGGGCGGTGATGGATAATATATGACAGATTAATGATGCCCCAATGCCCTTGGCTTCCGGGTTGCTGTTGAAATAGGGGGGGTTCAGCCCGCCAAGATGAGTGCCACCGCTTCCGCCTTTCTCCGCCCACCAGGTCCGGGATGTGCTGGGGAAAGTGTCCAGGCAGGAATGAATACCAGAAACGACGGAGGAGAGTGTTATATGAAAGCAGGAAGCGAGTTGAAGTCAAAGTCAAAAGAGAGACACGATTAGCGGGATGGAAAGGACAAGGGCAGGCCAGAAATGTCGAGGGGTTCATGATATTCAAGCTAGCGAGCCGAGAGACTAGCCTGCTCTGGGACGTGGCTGGGGAGCAAAACCTCAGGGGCGTCATCCCAACTCCATCCAATTTCACTGGCTTGCGGTATTATACGACAATAATTCTGCCTACCTGGAAGCATATCTCCCTACCTTGCATGCCATGTGACCAGCTTGCCGTTCTGCTGATGATTTGGAGCATCAGCGACTGCATCTATTTCAGTCCTCCAGCGAAATCGAAATCACATGGTATTGATTTCCAGATGATTTGGACATATGCTTATTAGCTCGTATTTGGGGAGGGATTTCATCCCTCAACTGCCCCCTCTTCTTCTACTATGCACAAAGATTAAAAAAGAAGTTCCCACATTCACTCCAGGACCGCTGACAAGTCCAAGCTGGACCTGACCAGCGGAGGGAGAAATAGGAGTCACAAAGCCGCTTTTGGCAGCGAACGCTGGCAAGCATCCGCGCTAAGCTGTTCCGTACCATTTCCGGGATCATCCTTTTCTGTCGTATTGTACAACTCCAACGACGCCGTTCCAGCCTCAACGAGCATGTCTCGTGGTATCAAGCTCTATGATTGATCCTTGGTGGGTCATGTGGATTTGTTCTGAAGTCGATTGGTCGGTGGCGAGCTCGTGTCGCTCCTGTTGGTAGCATTGGTCAAGCTAATGGCGATTTTCCTCGGTTTGCGGGCTTCGACATGATTCGGGATGTCGGCATTGCTCGAGACAGATACACCGTCGGCCGCTTGCTTCGAACGGAGGAATCCCTTCTTCCTTCGGAGAGTGCCTTGCGGTGATATGGTAGAATTGCTCGTGGACGAGTTTCTCCGCTTGGTCCCGGTCGACAACTTGCCCAATTCGTCGTCGTCCTCATCTTCTTGACGCCTCCTTTTCTCTGACACCCGTTCCGGAGGACGTTGAAGTTCAGACTCGACGGCAGGGCTGGTGCCCGCAGACGGCGGTACTTTCCGCTCCCGCCTCACTGGGGCCTCCGGAGACGAGTTCTCCTTTTCGCTCTCGGGCGTTAACGGTGTCTGTGGGGTGCGAGCCGGCTTCTTGGACTCGATGATCTCGTCGTCATCGTCATCAGGATAGTCCACCAGCGGCTTCACCACCGGAGAAGCGCCTCCGTTGAGCATGTCCGACTTCAGGCGCCGTCGATGCCATTGCATCTTCTCGGGCGCACTCTTGATGGAGTCGCGGACAGGGTCCTCGCGGACGCGTCTTTCATCGCCGTCCTCGTCGTGATGGTCGTTGTTGTGCTCATTGTCGTCCTCGTCATCGTCGTCGTCCTCGTCGTCGTCATTCTCCTCCTCTTCCTCTTCCTCGTCGTCTTCATCGTCGGATGCGTTGAAGTAATCCTCTTCATTTGCATCCATCTCCTGCAGACCATGCCATCTTCCATTGGCCAGGTTCCGGTTCACGGGCACGGCCTCCTCGTCCTGACTGAACAGGGTATGCTCGGGTTCGGGGTGGTCCGAGGTCAGTTGGTCATATCTCAGAAGCAGGCCTTCAAACGTGTCCACGTAGCTAATCTCCTGTATCTTTTGCCTGTAGTGCTCCCCCAGATGTAGGATCATCGGTTTCACCGTTTCCTTTCGGATGAACTCAAACATTTCCAAGCATGCCGAATTGAGGAGGTTGTCCCTGGGCATGGTATCGATGACAATGTCCAGGATCGCATCGAAGACTCCACTCTTGATGACCTGGGCCGCGTAGAATTGATCTTGGAGTGAGATGCAGGTGCGAAAAAATTTGAGCGCCGTCAGTTTCAGCGGCTTCTGGGGCACTTGGAGCAGCTGCGCGACTCGGGGAGCAAGATTTTCCGAAAGGATAAAGGGTCGACTCCTCATCGGGTGTTGTCGGACAAAAAAGGTCAAAATCTCGACCAGGTAGGAGTACAAAGAGACGTCTTGATAGGTGAAATTCTGCAAGGACGGCCGTGACTCGAGATCCTTCACAGGCCGAAACAGTTTCCGGCACGAGCGATCAAAATTGTCCTGCGCAAACTGCTCGGTCGCATGCTGATTGAGAGGCTGAGCGGGCCGCGACAGCTTCACCATGTTCTCGTAGCCCTGGCGACCGGCCATGGGATCGCTGGAGGGCGGGAGCGGGTCGAGAAGGATCTTGATGGCATCAGCCAGCTGGTTTTTGACACCCAGGTCGGTCTCGGCATGGAGCAGCTCGATCAACGTGTCGGTCAGGGGCGTCTTTCTCTCGTGGACAGCTTTCAGCATGTAGCCTCGCATCATATTGGGATCGTGGTCCAGCAGGGCGACGAGAATGTCGATCCCCGTCGTCCGCATCGACGGGTCCGGATGTTTGACGGCAAAGGCGATGACGGCGAACAGGCCATGGGCAATCAAATTGTTGAGCAGGTTGGCCCTGGACTGCATCTGGAGGGTTTTGGCGATGGCCGCACATTGTTGCAGGAAATGCACCGCCTGTTCTTTTCGCTTCGTGTCTGTATTCTCACTGCTGAAGATGGCAAAAAGTTCCTTCAGGAAGGCCGTGTTGTTCTGGAGGTGTTGCACAATTTCGACTTGATTGAAAAAGATGAGCGAGTTCAGGACGCCAAAGGTGGGATCATCCAGAATGCGTGCCAGCACGACGTCTTTGAGATATTGCAGACGCCAGGTCTGCCTGATTTTCCGCCGGATGTTCTCGTCCTTGATCTCCACCACCTCCTTGTACCTCGACTCGTCCGACAGATATTGCCGATGGTTCGCTTTGTGAGTCGGGAAGTCCGGATCATATTCGAGCGCGCCGACGACCCCCAGGATGATATCGTCCGTCACCAAGTGTTCGATAATGGTGTTGTCGTTCATCAAGATCAACGCCTTCATGATGTTGCACAAGCGATGCAGATCGGGCAGGCTTTCGAGGTCTTCCGCCGTTTCCACCAGCGGGATCAGTTTCAACAAGTACTCTTCTCGGATCAAAAACTTGGCCAGAGCTTCCCTCCCGCCCTGAGTGATGCTGGCGGCCCGTATGTTGGACTCGATCTCGTCCAGATTGTCGAGTTTCGGGGTATTCAAGGTGAAGGAAGTCGTGATATTTTCGAGCGCATCATCGGAGAGTCCATCATCTAGTCCACTTGTAAATACCATGGACCCCGATGACGTGACAAGACGAATACACGACCTACCGGGCAACGCGAGAAGTTGCTGCTGCACCTGATGAACAAAATCCCTGGAGGCGTCAGCTTGGGTTTTTCCCGCGTCGATCGCGACCGTACCAGATGGCCGCACAGCCTTCGGCCTCTTGGAAACTCAATGCCATATCAGTCCCATTGGTCTCGGTCCAGACAATGAGGGTGTCTGAAGCCCGTCAGCCTGCCTGCCTCTTTTCACCGCCTCTCGTGTTCCTCCCGACCTTGTTGTTTTTGATATCCATCTTCCTTGACGATCCGCGTCTCGAGCAGCATCCGGTCGGGCTGGTCTTCGGACTCGACATAGATGCGCGGCTCATCCTGTTGGCCTCACGGTCAGCGCGTCCTTCTCCACCACTCGGGACGATCGCGGCGAGGCGCGAGGGCACCAGCGCAACGCGATCCGACACACACATTGATGATCTGTCCGGTACAGAATCCGGTCCCTCTATCGAACCAGTCATTGTCTCGCAGCTCATAAACTTTTACTCGCTTTTTGTCGTTGGCAAGCGGCGGTTGCGTTGCCATGACCCAGCTATGAGGCACAACGAAGGGACATCAGCAACCCCGACCGATAACACGGCTTGCTGACTCGACAAAGGGAAGAGATATGCGACTGCGCTGTGTCTACCGCTCTCGTGATACAATCCCGGTGGCGGATGATGATCGTCACGGGGTTGTGAGAATCCGGCTGTTCGACCAGCGCCCTGGCGAAGTCCACCGATGGAGCCGCGCCGGTACCTTTGGAGATGGCGCGCGATGGCAGACGAGTTGGCTGAATCGATGCACGCCAGCTGAGATGGCTCGTCTGACGATGACGTGCGGTTTCGAGAGTCGCGGTCGACAGTGGCAGAGGTGGTAATTCTCAGGTTGGACCCTGTGGGTCCCTGAGTCGCGCCGGGGGGAGGGGGCAAGGTCCGTCGCAAAGCCCGCCAAGCGGACGAGATAGGGACAAAAACCGCGCGAATATCTCCGGGTCGTGTGCACCAGTGTGATGGATGCCTCGGTCGTGCTAGACGGGCGCAGTGAGCATCCACCAAAGCTGTCTCAGACGTTGAGCCTGATGGGGTGGCAACCTGGGGAAACAGGGTTGCAGCCTCAAGAAGGATGTAGCGATGCCCTGGGTGATGGGCGAACTGGTGGCCCCCGCGGATGCCTCTAATACGTCACCGGGACAATTTCTGCATGGCAGATCTATTCCTGGCCCCTTCAACCCGTCGCCGCGGCCACGTGACTGACATTTGATCCAACCTGGATACTTTTTCAGTTTCATTGGCGTCGAGTCAATCAAGGGGGACGACATATTGGTCCTTACCTTGGTACGGCTATTTCAGGCCTCGTTGATTCTATGTCAAAGTATCCTTGCATGCCGTACCTCCATCATAGCAATGTTCACAGCGAACAGCTGGAGTCTATCATCTCATGATCAGGGCGTCCTGACGGTGACCCTGCTCCACTGCCCGATCGGCGGGTCAGCCAAGGACCATCCTCCGGCCTAGGACCTACACCACCACTCCTCCTCATTACCTCCAGGCGGCACGAAGAATCCTACGAGGAGAATGCTGTGAAGAGTGCCATAGATCTAACGCAATGAGAAGCTGGATCGCTGGGGGGGTATTAGCGTGGAGAGAGCTTCTGCTTCTGCAAGGGCAAGGTCTGCCCGTTCGGAGATCTCGAAGAGAAGCAATTCGTGTCTGAAAATTAGTCAATAATCTCAGCCCAAACCTCAGCCGACATCGTGAGTGGCGTCACATGGTAGGTACATCCATGGCCGAGAGGAGAGAAAACTGGGTATGGTCATGCTCCAAATGTCGACCAAGGAAGCAGTATCAGGCTGAATAACAAGGTGAGAGCAAATGTGAAGGTCAAAGTGCAACACTGGTCAGAAATATGAGCTGACCGAATCATGTCGTTCAGGTGTGTAACCTGGTCCAGGAAATCGTTGGCCGGCCGGTTTAGACATGATGTTTCGAGAGTCACAAAATCTTAGATATTAATTCCGAGACAGCTTAGATTGCAGCAGTTAGATTTGCAGCAGTTAGATTTGTCTTTGAACCATCCAACTGCAGAGTCGTGATCTGACCTTACCGATCGACATCGACAGCAGTTGGCCCAGACAAAGTGGACGGGCTAGTTGTGACGTTGATACTCGACTGAATAATCCCAGGAGTGTGCCAGCCCGAGGCTTTGGTTCAAAAGATCCTATTTTAGCTGAGGTTCCAACTGCCTGCCCGATGCGTGCGCATGTCTGACATTAGTGGTCAGAGCGGTGATCCCCTGAAGTATATCAGCAAATGGCGTCGCGCTAGCAGTCCGCCATTCCCCAAAAGTATGTGACGTTTGGACGTTGTTGGGACATGAACTGGTGACCAAAATACTCAATCAGGCAATATGACTACTCCATTTGGAGATCGGAGCGCCTGTTCCCGGGTCCTCTTGGAGACCGTCATTCTAGAATGGCATTCGAGGCCAGCTAAATCCTGCATCCCAGTCTGGCTGTACGCGCGGGCCGGCGCCTGTGGAGCGGTTCAAGAGGTGAGTGGCTTTCCATGATGACCTCGTATTCTCACTTCTTTCGCTAGTGTCGAGGGTGCGACCGACGATGGAGGACGGACAGATTGCAGATCTGCCTCCTGCTGGCTTCTACTTGCCAAATTTCCTTGGTCTAGAAGAAGAACAGCACATCCTCAGCGAGGTACACAAGCTGCCCCCCACACGATGGACGGCCCTCAGTCACCGCCGACTTCTCTCCCTTCCCTCGCCTTTGACAGGCACTGGCCGAGACACGCTCCTGGCCGCGCCTCTTCCCGCTTACCTTGACGATCCGATCCTGCCACGGTTGAAAACACTTGGATTATTTGTCGACTCGCCTCATCGCGCCCCCAATCACATTCTGGTCAACGAATATCAGCCTGGGGAGGGCATTATGCCGCATGAAGATGGACCGGCATATCACCCCATCACGGCCACCGTGAGTCTGGGCGGGCACACCGTGCTCGACATCTACAAGAAGAACGACCAGGGCGAAAGAGAACGGGAGCCCACATGGCGGATCTTGCAAGAACCGCGCAGTCTCCTCGTCACGACGGGAGAGATGTACACTGGCACTCTGCACGGCATTGTCGAAACCGAGGTTGACCAACAGCTTGACTCGGAGCATATTGTCAACTGGCATCTACTCGGTGATCCCGCTGCCTTCGCCGCAGGCTGTCAAAAAAGAGAGACCAGAGTGAGTCTGACATATCGTGACGTGCTCAAAGTTGCAAAAGTGGGCGGCGCGTTGAAGTTCATGGCCAAGCGCTGAGGCGAGCGCGGCACAGTTCTGCCTGACCATCATTGCACCTTGGATCGGTTTATTTTACTGTTGGCAATCGTCCACGATTTCACCTTTCTGTCTGGTGCTCTCTGACCGATCCCTGTCATTCTCATGCAGACTTGTGCTAAATTTTGGTCAGAAAACAAACCACATTGTAGTTTATAGTTTCTTCCATACCCGCCAACTCCATCGTTCCCTCTTCGCCTTCAACACTAGATAGGCCACGAATCTATACACAAGCGCACACACCCCCAACGCCAATATATTGAGACCAGGATTCTTGTCCAGATTGTACAGCTCCAATACTTGCTGTCCGGTCTCAATCGGGCAGTGTCCGTCCGGCAGTCTCTGGGCGGCGGTGCAAGTGAACGTCTGGCCCCGCAGCGAATAGGGTGCCAAGTTGCCGACCAACCATTTGACCGGACTCAAGTGGTTGAAGGCCTGCAGAAAACCGGGGATGTTCAGGCTCATGGTGCCTCCCATGGTTTGAGCCACGCTCAAGAAGACCGAGGTGATGTTGACGGCGAAGCCCGTGTGTTGAAAGAGGGTGTTGAACAGGATGCCGAGCGATTCCCCACAGCTGACGATGCAGAAGCAGTTGAAGGCAACAATGAAGAACATCTGGGCCGTGCGCGGAAGACCGACTGCCATGTCGGCCAACACGGCGAAAATCAGGGAGGTGACGATTTCAAAGGGGATCTCGATGACGCTGTACTGTAAAAAGAAGGCTTCGACTCCGTACGCTCGGTCGTCATGTTCGCTGTAAAAGGTCGCTTTCTCGTTCGGATACACGGCAACGTTGTTCAGCATCCCGACAAAGTACAAAGGGGCGATCTCCTGAATGAAGCCCATCCGGGTCTGAACGCTGTAGTAATCATTCTTGAGAGGCGCAAAATAGAGTGCTGATATGATGCCCAATCCGACGACTTGCATGATCCGTGCCAGAATGAGCGGAGGCTGTCGGGAGAGGTTGATGACCGCTCGGTGCACCAGGATCGGAAATGCTACGGTGAACCTGGCCATGCTTCTCTTCAAAGAGCCCAACTCGGCGGGGGTGGCGATGGTGCTCTCGGCAGGCCGAGGAGCCTTCTCGCTATTCCAGCGCTCGATGAAGCTTTGGACTCTCGTCCGAGTTGCCACTTCGTTCTCTGCCCTTTGGAGATCGACGGTGATGAGGTCGAGAGCAAAGTCGGCAGGATTCGTCGTCCGAGGACATTCAAATCCTTGGGACGCAAAATGCGGCAGCATGCCGCTTCCAGGACCGGCATACACGGGATACCCGCCTCGAGCAAGCAGAAGGATATTGCCGAAATGGGCAAAAAGGTCCGACCGGGATTGATGGATGGTCAGGATCAGCGTTCGACCTTCGGCAGCGAGGCCGCCGAGCACATCAAGAATAGACGAAGCAGTAAACGCATCCAGCCCTGCGACCGTTAATGGTCAATGCCTCAGATGTCGGTCGGGGGCCCGTCCACCCGGTCATACCTGATGTTGGCTCGTCCAAAAGCAGCACTCGCGGATCGGTGAGAATTTGGACCGCAATCGTCACCTGCCGAACCAATCAATGTCAGGTTCGGGTGAAGGTGATGGTCAAAGGAAACTCCCTACCCTTCGCTTTTCCCCTCCGCTGATGCCTTTGACGAGGTCGCTGCCAATGAGAGTGTCGGCGCAGTCTTTGAGACCCATTTTCAACAACACCGCCTCGGCCCGTTGGTGCTTTTCCGCGCTCGTCATCCACGATGGCAGACGGAGGCCTGCGGCAAACCTTGGATACATTTCAGCTCCCGAAAACAACAAAGCAGATGGAGACTCCAGGCTCACTTGAGCGTTTCGCGGACGGTCAATGATGGCAGTAAAGCATCATCATGCTGAGTGACGAAAGAGCAAATGGACTGAATCACGTCCTCCGAGGGGACGGCGCCATTGAACAGCATGTGACCGGCGATGCGATATCTCGTCGTAAAGTCATTCTGCAATCGTCGAGCCATTGAATTCAACAGTGTGGTCTTCCCGCTTCCTGAAGGACCCATGACGACATTCAACACTCCTGGTTGGAAGTGCGTCGAAACAGGTTGGAGGACGGCCAAGGTCTTCGATTTCCCGCCCCACCATTTGCGCTTTTCAATGTCGAGGCCATAGTCGTGGAGCCGGATGTCCACGGTGCGGATGTCCTGGGCCGACCTTTCTGTTATTTTCTCCTTGCCGGCAGAGTCATCAGAATCACCAGGGCGTGCTCGGGATATCTGCATTTCCCTTTTCCAAAATTGAAGGATGAGGCCAGCTCCCAGATAGAACGCGAGGACGAATCCGACCAAGATCACCATGGGTCGCCACAGCCAGTCCGTCGGAAAACCTAGGGCCTGCATCACATACTGCCCCGTGTACTCTTTGCACGCCGGGTTGGAAGGCCCACCGGGGTATGGGCAATCATAGAAATGGCCAACAAACTCGTTGGCACAGACGGCGCCAAAAGCGAAGTACTGTGACGAGGTCAAAACAGACTTTTAGACAGAGCGATCACGTCCACATACCACATAAGCAATCCACTTGGTCCATCGAACGTAGACGGGCATCGTGTTCACCTGGACGAAATAACCGCAAGCGAACGATTGGAGGGTATAGGCCATGTTCGCCGCGAGCGATGCCCCGGCGAAATCTCTTGACAGCGCGACACACACCATGGCAAAGCAGACGGCGATATAGTGCTCGAGCAGAATGACGCTGAAGAAAACGAGGAACTGACGACCGTCATTGCGAAAACCAGCCATGAAATAATATATGAGCGAGAAAATAAGCGGCACAGGGACATCCTCGATGAGCAGACGCGCAAGTCGGCGACTGATTAAGAATGCCGGTACGCCCACCACGCCTTCGCCTCGCTCACGGTCGAACACGGGGACGTCCACGGTGAGTCGGTAGGTCTCATAGAGAAGGATCAGATAACCCTGAAGAGCGGCGGCAGTATATAGCGCTCCCTGGCGAGACCGGATTCCGGACAGGCTGCCACCGAGGTGAAGGAAGATCCAGCCGGTGATGATGGCCATGGCAAAGGCCTCGATGAGACTGCCCAACATGCCCATGGGATCCCGAACGGTCACAATCCACGTTCTGGCCGTCAAGACACGGATCTGCCGCCGGACAGGGATCTCCAGGTCCGCGAAAGAAAAGTGCTGCTTCCCTTCGACGGAGAGAGAAAGAGCTCCGTCCAGCAATGGAGCCTCCGTCGCTTCCGAATGCTGTCTCCACGCTCGTTTGATTTCCTCGACACGGGCGGTGGTCGCCTCTTCGAGCTCGGGCGACCGAGTATCGACGGCGGCGATGTCGATGAGGTATTCAGCAGGGTTGACAAATGCGGGCAACACATAGCCCAGTCCTGCAAAGTACGGTAAGCACTCTGGGACCGGACCCGAATAAGCTGGAGACCCTCGTGCGAGAAGAATGATATTGTCGAAGAGACCCCATATTTCTGACCTCGGTTGATGCACTTTGACCTTGACATTAGCACCTCCGCGGGAGGGAGTTGTGTCAAAACTTGCCAGTCATGATAATGGTCCTGTTCTTTCGAGCCAGGTTCTTGAGAGTGCGGACCAGCTGAAAAGCCGTGGTCGCGTCGAGGCCGGTCGTCGGCTCATCCAGGAACAACACCGAGGGGTTGGCGAGCATCTGGACGCAACGATTAGTCCGATCCATTCCAACAGATGACACCAGGAGGAGCCTGCACCTGAACCCCGATACTGGTCCGTCGCTTTTCCCCACCGCTGCATCCTCGGTGGATGTTATTCCCAATCCTGGTGTCAGCGGCATCCTTCAAGCCGAGTTCGAGGATGACCTCCTCCACCACCCGACGACGCTCCGCCGCCGTGACGGACGAGGGCAGCCGTAGATCAGCAGAGTATCGAAGCGTCTCCCGAACGCTGAGGGTGGGGATCAGGACGTCTTGCTGGAGGACGTAGGCAGTGCGGATACTGGATGAGTGGCCGGGGCCGTGGAACGAGATGTTTCCTGAAATCTCCACCCGTCGGCCATGCATTCTCTTGGACATGGCATTCAGCATCGAAGTCTTGCCGCTGCCGCTGCTGCCAATGATCGCCGTAAGCGTTCCGCTGGACATGTCGGCCGACACATCGTTCAGAATCGTCTTCGTATTACTCTCTTGTTTCTTGCGCCTCCGCGAGAAGGCTGCAGCCACCACAGCTTCGGGGCCAGTGGGGGACCTGCCTACAGAGATGGATAGATGTCGGACCCGAACGTCGACTGGGTCAACGGCTCGGAAGGAGATGTCATTGCCAGCATGGCTATCCGCAACATTGGCAGCGACAGCGGCCCCGCCAAAGAGACTCTCAAGCGCCGTGCCGCGATTGACCTTTTCAATGTCTCCCACTCCATCTTCGCCTGCGAGCATCGTCACAGCGTGAAAGGGTCAGCAGAAAACGTCGACCATGATTCCGCTCGCTGGCTGGCCACAGATTTATAACCTGCCTGCACCTTCCCTCGCCTCGGATAAAAGGCCCATTCATTCAAGACTCGCCCAATCGATAAGCGAGGTCGCATCGGCAAGAGCTCGCTTAGCTCGGTTCATACTTCGCTTACAGGTTATACTTCGCTTAGAGGTATGAATGGACGGAACCCGCTTTCTCGCGCACCTGCATTATGGGGAAAGAAGGCGCCGAAGTTGATCTCTCTCAGGCTTTGGTGCGCTGATCAACGTCCTATCGATCGCGTTGTCAACATTCAGATTATCTTTCAGTGAGGACAACGCATTCAGTAATGGCTGCGCCGGCGTCTTTGAACAAAGATGAAGATCCAGAACACTGAAGCAATATGAATGGATAAGCATCGAAGCGAGTATCTTTAGCAGACAGCATGGTGGCCAGCTTATATTCCTAGACGCGAAGGCCTTTGGATGCAGACCAGTGCCAAGATTGTTAGTGGATTTGCAAGTGTTACTTTCCAGACCAAGACTCTCTCGGCTGCATGAAAGTAAAGAGGGAGTTTATCAGAACTCTACAGAATTGTGCCTTCCGCTGACCCGGCTCTGGATCCAGTCATGCACACAAGTGAGATGCATCTGGACAGGATTGATCTCTAACACTGCTGCTCATGCCAAGACTTTGCGCTACGGCCCAGCTCACCAACTCAAATCGAAAGGAAGACGACTCGCGATATATGAGTGTGGTGTCCAAGTGAAGAAGAGTGTCATTGAAGTTGCAAATCCGTGCTGCGGGTCTAGGCCTGGCGGACTGCTGTTATTTGGATTGCCCTCATGAGTCGATCATCGGACAAGAGATTACTCGTTCATCCTCTATGTAATATGTAAGGTCAACCATGACTTTGCCATCCATCATTACCCTCTGAGGTGGGGACTGGGGAATCAGACCACCAAATCAATAACTCCTGTCACTAAAACGACGGCATATTCATACCCGGATCTCTCCAAGGCAGACTTCGCCCACAATGGCCAATTGGCGCCCAATAATGCAATACATGGAATATCACATCCACCAGAGCCTATCGTGAATTTTTGGCCTCATCCAACTGGTGCATTACCGCGGCCACTTCATCGATCAAATTCTTCCTGAACGCGCGCGTCTCAGGGTTGTCCACACGAATATCGTCAGCTTTGAGGGTGATATGCATCATGACACTCTCGCTCAGCTTCAGATGCTGCCGTGCCCTTGCTTGATCATCCACTGGAGGGTGGTGAATAAAGGCTTGACACTTGGGTAGCCATTCGTTGCGGAATGTCGACGACAGCGATTGCAGCTTGCCGAGCGGTGAATTAGGGTCGGCAGCAGGCGTTTGGGCCCTGAAAAAAGCTGGGTTAGGAGAAGGCGACCGGGACCGTGAGAGGGGTTCGCTACGCTGCCCACGGTCGTCGCGCTCTGGTCGAAGACTGTTTCTTTTGTCGCGATCTGCGGCCGGAACATAGCCATTGGGGTGCAGAAACGCGCCGCCCCCTTTCGCAGGCGGGTGATCATCGCTCCGGTATCTGACGCTCGAATTTCCACGCGGCCGTCTGCTGGGATTGTTCACGGCCGACGACACGGCCGAGCCGCTCTCTTCCCCGCTGTCCGAGTGACTCTCTGGTCCACTATAGTCTCCCAGGCCTTCGGTGAGGATGGCGGTCACCTCACTATTTTGCTTCATGTGATATTTCCGGAGCGGCCATCGATCGTGCTTCAGCTCTCTCTGCTTGTACACCAATCTCACTCGGCGTGGATCCGCGTCGAGGGCCTTTGCGATATGCTCCCTCAATTTGGCCACAGTCGCCTTCTCCTCGTTTATAGCGAAAGGAGAAAATTCAACCCGCAAAAGGTCGGCCATGTACCGAACATGGACCACGTCCGGCGCCTCTGGGTCCTCTTCAAACGTTGGTTGGCTGTCTGATCGGGTTGGCCCCGGAGCCGGATGGTCGCGTTGTAACCAGTCATCATCCGGGGAGATGTATTGAATATGGTCTGAAAAGGTGCGACCGGTCGAGTCTAAAAAGGTGGGCTGGCTGGACGGGTAGGGCGAGTGAGGGCCAGGTCCACCATAACCACCCCAGCTGCTGCGGTGGGTCATCAGATGGCGGTAGAGCAGGAAGATGAGAGAAAGGAGGAGCGCGACAGTAGTGGTGATGAAGAACGAAGAAGTCGAGTGACTGGTCACGATCTCGTACAAGTTTTCCTGGGCCGAAGGGAGCTGAATGAGGCTCTGCGCGTCGTGGACGAGGTTGGAGAACCAAGCCTGCTGACTTGGGGAAGCCACGGTGAAGGCGTCGCGTGACAGGGGGGACGAGGCTGATTCTTGAAGAGTAAGCGAAGAGATCGGCTCCAGATGATAATAAATCTTGCCTCCTCGGACATGGATGAGCACGGTGGATGACGTTTTGCCTGTGCATGAGGCCAGTCTGGGCTTACCAACAGCGCTAATGAGCCGGGAAAATCTTTTCGCCGGTTTCATGTTAAAGTAGATATCGCCTCTCAGCAGCCATTGGGACGCCGCTCACGCCCTCCGGTCTCCCTGGTGTGGCGACCGTCTGCCATCTATGTGTCTGACTGAAATGCAGAGGCAAACATGCATCATTTCTTATGTCTGCTTGGCCACCACTCTGACACACGTAAGCGTTTCAACCTAACGCCGGAACACCGCAGGAGTTATATATGTAGGTGCTCTGGTTCTCGAAGAATATTCGTTCCTCGACGCTTTATCATATTTTATAAACCGTGCAGATCCGGTCGGATGGCATGATATGAGAGCGGAGGCTAACCAGAGCTGGGACGCCTCAATTCTGAGGCAGTGTCAGAGCCGAGGATAATCAGGGCTGGACGCCTTAATTCTGAGGCAAAGTGTCAGAGCTCTGGATATATTCAGCCCCTGGCCCCTAATTTTTGCCCTGAAAGGAACAAATGACGAACCAACCAAATTTCACAATATGTATGGAGTCGTGTCAGCCCTGTCTTTGATACCGGTACTCCATCACCGACGACCATTCTTCGTTCACGAAGCACCGTGAATGGAGCCAAACCTTCTCCATCAAACTGACGCCTGCTACTGGCATCGTGTTGGCAGAAGAGCACATCCAGGTCCGAAAGGTTTTCACAGCATCACCAAGAGCTGACGGCTGCATGGTGGTGTGGATAATCAGTCCACCAATTGGGCTGCCATAAGAGCAAGTCGAGGATGCAATCGTAAGGTTGGTTGTTGTCCTCGGACATATACATACTGACAGAAAGTGAGTTCCTGTGGGCTGGCGGCAGAAAAGCTACCCCCCAGGCACCAGTTTCTTGAAAGTCGGCCTCCCCTCCTTCCTGCGCCTTCTGCACTGCCACTTCTTCTATTCCAGCTGGGAGCGAAAAGTCGCTTTTGATGACGGCGGCCAGCCAGAATGGGACTCTCACACCTCGCGCCCAATGTCTGCACCTCCCCTCTACCCGACTCTGAGGTGACGGTCATGGTGCCCTCTCGAGGCCTGCTCTCTCCAGGGAACGCCCACCGTATAAAAGAGAGGTACCCCTTCATCTTTGAAAGCCGTCACTTCTAGCTCTGCACGCCTTAATTTCCACCTATGCCCCTCCGGAACTACCGCTGAGACATAGTTGAACTTTCTCACGAGTTTGATGCCCCCTTCGAGGCCGAACATGTCTCGAGTGAGCAGACCGAGGCCAGGCTCGATGAATTCCGCCAGATGCCATGGATCGAACCCGACTATGAAGACACAACTTTAGAAGGTCTCCGGCCGGTCGAGAGATACTGGCACCGGTACGATCCCTGCCATCCAATACCATTCTGTCAAAGGCAGTGCACAACCCTCCGAACTCCGTACGGCGTGCGGGTACACCCTACAGAGCCAATGGGGTATGATACCAGCCACATATTTCTAAAGATGCTTGGAAAAGACGCTGGCTTTGATATGTCCATTGCCACGACGCATTTCGGTGGTGGACGGCGAACGAGGCTAATCGTAAAACATTCATCTGCCCATTCACAGGAAAGCTTCCTAACTGATAGGCTCGTCCACCAGGCACGTTCACCGATCAAGAACGAAATCGCATTCTCGGGCACACCGGGACCTGGATCTTCGAGAATACTACACGACCATCTCATCCATCGAGACGTTCAAAGCGTCGTCCTGCTCTGTCCTCCCCAGTCCGAGCTGTGTCACGTGGTGGCACAGATGAGTCGCAAGAGGGACCCGAACGCCCCTAATGGCCTCACGGAGGAACAGTATCAGCTCTTGTCTCGCGATCCCTATTTGACGGGCTTATGCCAGAAACACTCTTCGGCGCGAGATGTGCTCTGGAGGCAAGTCGGTACAGAACGCTCGTGGCTCCGAGATTCATCAGCGTCACAGTGAACTGGGAAGGCGATCGCCCGCCGACGGCAGGAGCTTCGTCGGAAGGTTAGGACAAAGTCCAAGAAGAGTACTACTCTGCTAGGGGATAGCCAGAACGCTTTGGGCGCCTGCTGGCCCTGCTACAATGCAACAGCGAGCTGGGTGCGCTCTCCTTCCTGGAATCCACCGAAAAGCGGGGATGAAAGATAAAGTTCTGGTGAGGTCAATGGTTTTGCTGGCCCAAGATGTTAACCTGCAGCCTGTGAGCGATATTCTATCCTTGCAGTACAACTTCACAGTCAGCACCAAATACGATACCGGCGACGCCCCATTGATATCGTTGAAGCAACCAGTTTCGCTTGGCCGAGTCTTCTTGGATAAAAGACTGGATCAGGAGGACACAAAATCAAGTGACTCATTGTTCGTATTCTGGACGGAACTGCGGCACAGTCGGCGCCCGAGGGTACGATAATTTCTGTGAGGAACCAAAGTTGAAAGCCCGGTTTGCCGATCACCGATAGCGTCTCATCCTGGCAGCTGCAGAAATTCTAGACTCATGACAGGCGAACGTGCGAAAGAGCAAAGCTCATGAGTCGGGCGTTCGCAGCATTTTGGACATCATTAGCAGGGCGGATAATTGGCGAAGAGGGCCAGATGGCGAGCCGACTTCCGAGATTCCGTGTCAACAAGCAAAAATCCCTACCGAGGCGGGACGAGAAAGCGGCACACCAGGATATCCCCCTGCACCGCCTGGACAGGTAGGGGGTAACCGAAAAGATCCACGCTTTTTGACGACTCCATGCGCCGTGAGAAAAGGTTGACAAGGAGTTTGGATCATTGTCTACGTATCAGCAATTTTCTGGACTCTTTTCTAATCGCAAAAGTGAGAAATGAAGCACTGGGGGTGTGGTTGGTGCGCCACCTTTTTGGCACACGCTGAACTAGGAAACCCCGGAGATCGAAGTGCGTGAGGTGATTCTCAGTCAAGAGATGGCCTAGCTCAACCTAGGGCCGTTTTATTGGTTTAACGGGTCGAAGGATAACACCCCGCACCCCACAAGCACGACCCAGAAATCTCTGGGGAACTTCCCCTGGGGAAAAGAAAGAGAACCTGCGAGGAGATGCTGGCAGACGGGCTCGCAATCACCTCTACCATGACGACGTCCGTCTTCGAGATCATGGACAATAGCTTTCTTGAATCATCTGGGTTCAATCTGCCGTCACCGCTGTCGACGTCGCCATCAGGTCACTCGGAGAACCCTTGTTCAACATGGAGCCTCAACGACAGACAGGACGACAATGTACTTCGGCGAAAGGCGACTGGGAGTACAAAGAGACGATCGTCGCTGGAGCAGGAAAAATTGCTGGCGTGCACTAGCTGTCGGCAGAAGAAAATAAAGGTTCTGAATTGCAGGAGCGCAACGGCAGGCAGCTTTACTAACCATTTTTGCAGTGCCAACGTGAAAATGATTCATGCAAACGATGCAGGAAGTTGAAGCTGCAATGCGTCAGCCCCGAGGGCGATGGCAGGAAATTGTGAATCATGGCCATGTTGAAATCAGCCGTTGCATACTGACTAATCATAGGAGGCCTTCGTCCAAGAGTCATGTCAAAATGCTTCAGCAACGCGTCGAGATGCTAGAGAAGGAACTGGAGAAACATGGACTTGCGATCCCGACCCTTGAACGTCCTGACCCAGGAATGCCTGCGGCAACACCGGTGCATGATACGACCCAACAACCTCCTCCGGTAGCTCGGCCAGAGTCGAATAATTCGACACTCTCAGTCGGGCTGATTGGTCGCATCTGTGACCGAAAATCACAACTGAATACGGACGAGGTCGGGCGACTGCACTTCTTCGGCCCAACCTCCGGCTTGCATACAGCCGAATGCATGTCGTCGTGGTTTGTGCGATGGGGCGAGTTTCCGACGGAGCATTGTAGTTTGATCGAAGAGATCCCACAACGGCTTCAGGAGTATTTGCTCGATCGGTATTGGAAGTTCCAACATAATGTGATCCCAACCATTCACAAAGAGGCTTTCCTCGATGACATGAGAAGCCGACGATGCCGATACTACAGCAAGGGTCTGCTATATTCGATGTTTGCCTGCAGCGCTCGAATTTCCGAGTTCCCCGAACTTAGAGCATTGGTTCTCTCTCGAGAAGAGCAAGAAGGAAATACAGAGGAACCTTACCTGTTGAAGAAAGCGACCACACTGGTGGAAGAGGAGCTTCGCAACAATGCGAGCATCACCACCGTGCAAGCGTTGAACCTCCTCAGCGTCATATACTGCTCCATTTATGCTTCAGATAATAAGGGATGGATGGATTCAGGTATGAAGCGGAAGCCCACATCTCTTTTCGTCAACCAACTGATTATTGTCTCCGTCAGGTCGCGCAATTCGTCTGGCTTATGAACTCGGCCTTCATCAAGATCTTTCAGACCTACAATCGACCTGCCTGACACAGATGGATGTACAGGTTCGGAATGTTACATTCTGGGGGTGTTTTGTGCTGGATAGGTTGGTCGAGTGTATTTCTCATCGCAGGTTGGGCTAACATGGGGTAGAATGTGGGCATTGTATCTTGGAAGGCCATACACTATACGACTGGACGACGTCACGGTGGCACGCGCAACCAACAAGATGGAAGCTCCACCGTTCGACATGGTCATCGCCGAGGCTTGGTCGTCCCTGATGGAGATTGTGGGTCGAATCTGTGACGCACTGTAAGTGTCCTGATTGTGGTCTGGACAAAAAAAGAGGTGATGAGGTTTGACTCAAGGTGGTAGGAATCAAAAGCAGGGTATTCCCAGCTACTCGTTGAGCGAACAGCTTTCTGCATGGGAATCTCAACTCGATCCTGTGATCCGGTGCACCGCAGGATGTCCTCCGGCGGGGTATATCTTGCAGTAAGCTATTTTTTGGGACTGTCGTGCTGTCGAGTTTCAGCTAATTCGACACACAGCATGCAGTACTGCTGCGCAGTGATCCTGACCCAACGACCCGCAGCCTGCTTTGGCACACCGATCACAGAAGCAACAAGCGTCAGCATCAAGTCCCGGTCGATTTGTGTTCAAAATGCAATCCGCCTGGCAGGCCTCACGCAAGAGTATCGCGAACATCATGGCAGTGCCCAGACCATGCTGGGGACATCGCTGTACACGACCACGATCGCAGCGATCATCCTGATCGCCCACTGGGCCGACGGCGGCTCCGTCGACGAGGGCCAGTATTTGTCTTGTATCGACTCATGTCTTCAGTGTCTGCGAGAGATGAAGACATCATACGTCGTTGCTCGCACGGTCTTGAAGCAGCTCACTGGCTTGATGCGCCGGTGCAACATCCCACGTCTGCGGTCGGATACAGACCCACAAAGCATCGACGGCGACGACTCCGTTCTCGTCCAGCTGGGACAGGCTCTGCCGTTGTCGCCTGTGCCCGAGGATGATATGATATTTGGCCAGGATTTCCTGCTGATGATGTCTGATTGTGATGCTCTGCGGTCGGTCGGGCCTTGGACTTATCCCACTGGCCACCCCATTCTTTAAAAGGGGTTGACGAGTCCGGAAAGGAAGGAACCCTGAATTGCCGGAGGTGCTCTCTCACAAATCTTCTTTTCCTCGATGGTTGTATTTGCGAGCGCGCTGGATCTGTGATGTTGCTGATTTGATGGGTTCAGGATTCGCTGACCCGTGCACGAAACTCGGCTAATGTGCACCTTAGTCACAAAGGACAGACCGAAGCCCCTGCAAGATTTGTCTCATCATCGACCTCTTATCACCCAGTGGTGGACACATGGGAGCCAAAATATCTAATGCTGGCCGGAGAAATATGAATCTCTGCGGCCGACATCGACAGATGGGGAATGGAAGATTGAACTCAGGACTTTAATTGGGGCGGTGGACACTGGTAATAGCCTGCGTGACCGCCTGACTCAGGATGGTGATTTTGAGAATCTTTAATGTCGGTGATGTGAACGATACAGTTGGATGCTTGTCATGTCGGGAACACAGGCATGTGTCTTCACTTGGAAGTGCTTGGTCTCCAGCACATCTGCAATACCACCGTAGACAGCATCTTAGATAGAATCATCCAACCATCTCATCTCGTCTGGTTTATCAACGATAACCTGCCAATTCAATGCCCAAGCGAAGGGTCCGGGACTGAGTCTTCGGGGTATAGTAAACAACGGACCAATCCAGGAACCAGACAGAAATTAGACTGTCGACTGACCCGGATCTAGGTATGGCAACCCTATCCAACTCGGTTCCAATACTCATGTTCTTCAAGCGTGTTACCAACTGATCCCCTTTGTTGTGGAAATTTTCATGCTGATAACACGAGTCGGATCGAGCAGTTCAGATCAGATCAAGTTGAATGGGACTGTTAAAGTCCAGAACACCAACGTAAAGGCGTTTGCCATTGCCATCTCAGCGAGGAAAACCTAATTATTTTTGAGGTCACAGGTATCAACGCTTTATTCTTCAACATTAGGTCATCTCTCAAATCGCTATCGCACCCGTCCAGCGCTCTGGATCAAACCTCCGTCAACCACAATTTCCGTGCCAGTGATGTACTGCGACTCTTTGCTCGCCAAAAACAACGCCGCATGGGCAATGTCCCAAGCAGTCCCCATTTTTCCAGTTGGGCATTGGTCGTCTCTGGCCTTGGAAATACGCTCATAATCTCCAAGCTGATGCTGATCCACATTTGCCTTCACTAGCGGGGTATCGATCATTCCTGGTACCACCGCATTCAGCCGGACACCTCTCTTTGCATAAATCAGCGCCGTCGAGCGTGTAAAAGACAAGACTGCTGCTTTGGCCGCCGAATAGGCAACATAAGGCGAGCCGAGATAGCGCAGGCCAGCGACAGAGGAGATATTAACGATAACACCACCAGTGGGTTGCTTCTCCATGATTGGTAAGACGAAATGCGTGGTGAGATAGACACTCTTGAGATTAACATCCAGCTGTCTGTCCCAAACTTCCTCACTCAAAGAAGCAGGATCTCCAGGTTCACTTGTCCCGACGTTATTAACGAGTATGTCAATCCGTCCATGCTTCTTCATACAGCTCTCGACGAATTCCTTCATCGATGCAGACGATGTGACATCCCCTTTCATCACAGTGATATCGGTTTTCAAGCCCTCATCGAGGATTCGCTGCCGTGTTCTCTCCCCAGCTTGGGTGTCAATGTCACAGCCGAAGAGAATGGCACCTTGACGAGCGAAGAGAGTGGCGATCGCCATGCCATTACCCCAGCCTTCGCCGCTGCAGCCAATACCTGCTAAGAGAGCGACTTGTCCACTGAGGTCGTGCATTTTCTCTGACGCTGGTGGAGCCTGGCTGGTTGCCATGCTGAAATATCGACGAAAATTATTGTTTGGCAGACCTCACAATTCACCCTCAGCCTCTTTTTTTTCTCCCGAGGAGCGATGAGTCAAAATGGCGTTCATGTTCCAAAAATGTGGAAGCAATGGACTTGGACCAGCCTTTGTGACCGGCCAAGCCAATTCGATTGGTAGGGTGGACCCCTGACGAGTCGCTAGAGAACGGCGGACCCCCAACCATCACTCCGCTGTACTAGAGTCCGTGCTCTGAGCGGCGATCGAGTGCCGCCAGTAAGGAAGTTCAAAGTCCGATATTGGTTCATCAAGTGCCCCCAGTCCAAGGAGTGCCAAGTCCGACATGTGTAACAGATGAGAACCTGCGAAAGCTCCTAAATGATCATCAAACGCCGACTGCCCTAATCAGTGGCGCCGCGACAGAATACCGACTCCCACCACGGATGAGATGTTGGTGGGGATCATTGGTTCCTCTTCAGGTCACCCATCTTGAAAGCGAGAGCCTCCATGTTGTCACAAACACGTCAACCCTCGGCAATACATGTCCGTCACACTGCCCAAAGGTATGAAAGAGAAAGACATATTGACCAGTAACACAAAAAATTAGAAACAAAAAAAGCCTGCATTTGGAAGATATCCATCAGTTAGTTGAACCTGCTCTCAAGGACGATTTGTCAACAGCTGCTCCTTCCGACATGAATACCTCCTGGCGGGACATTCCAGCACTCTACAAGTGGCCGACTACGAACGATAGGGGCTATACGATTGACGAGACGCCGTCTGGTACCTACCGACCGCTGAAGATCATAGTGCTTGGAGCAGGCGCGTCAGGAATCAATTTCGCCAAATTCGCTCAAGAGCAGCTACATAATGTTGAAATTACTGTCTACGAGAAGAATCATGATGTAGGGGGGACTTGGTTGGAAAATCGCTATCCGTAAGTCGAAATTTTGTTCGTCTGGCGCATCAGCCATATTCCTATTTGTGCACGGATAACGAATGAAAACAAAAATCCTGACGGAACATCTATCTGCAGGGGCTGTGGTTGTGATATTCCCTCAGTGACCTACCAGTACACGTGGGAGCCAGCCATTTGGTCGAAATACTACTCGGAAGCACCAGAGATTCTCAAATATTTCAAAGATGTGGTGGACAAATTCGGTCTCAGAAAGTACATCAAGCTTCACCATAGCATCGATCGTGCCGAGTGGAATCAGGAAAGCGGGAAATGGACCATCTCTATCTCGGATCTGGAGTCTGGAAACAAATTTGAAGATGGCTGTGACATCTTCCTGAATGCTGGTGGACCTCTGAAGTACGTCCTATTCAGTCAACACATCCTTTGCTGATGAAGTGTTATTGTAGCTTCTGGGAATGGCCCCCGATCAAAGGGCTGAAGGATTTCAAGGGTGTTATTGCACACTCTGCTGCCTACCCTGAAGGATTGGACCTCACAGGAAAGCGTGTGGCTGTTGCAGGCACCGGTTCCAGTGGCATCCAAATTGTCGCAAAAATACAGAGTCAAGTCTCTCACCTATTTACCTGGATTCGAACCCCAACCTGGATGACTGCGGGATTCGCCCAACAACATGCGGGGCCAAACGGAACCAACTTCATGTGTGAGCAGTCGCCTTGTTGATGTATGCCGTGAATACTAAAGCAATATAGACAGTGAAGAGCAGAAGACTCGGTTCAAAGAAGATCCCGATTACTACTTGAAATACCGGAAAGCGGTCGAGTCCGAGATGAACAAGACCTTTCCGTCTTTTCTCAAAGGAACGCCCGAGTCCATAGAGGCCTTGAAGGAAAGTCAAAACGCACGATATATATGTCCATCATTGACGTAGTGCTCCAACAGTTTGCGCGATTGGAGATGACGACAAAGTTAAAGGACCGTCCAGCCCTGGCCGACTCATTGATTCCAAAGAACTTTCCCGTCGGGTGCAAAAGACCCACGTAAGTGGCACCCTCGTTTACCTCCCTCCCAACAACGCAGTCTTTAAGGTATGCAATTGGACTAAAATTCTAAAGGCCCGGAAATGGATTTTTGGAAGCTTTAATCTGTCCAAATGTGACTGTCTATCAGACATCGGCACTCGAGAAGATCACAGAGCAGGGGTTCTTGGATCCTGACGGTAAAGAAGAAAAGGTTGATGCTATAATCTTAGCTACAGGGTTCAACACCTCTTGGGTTCCACGTCTTCCTATCATCTCGAATGGCTCTGATTTACAGGACGTGTATACAAAACGACCGATCTCTTACCTCGGTATTGCCGCCCCAGGAACACCAAACTACTTCACCTTTTTCGGGCCTTATGGACCATTGGGGACCGGAAGCGCGATACCCTTAATTGAGGCATTTACCACATATATCATCAAGATTATCAAAAAGATGCAGGTCGAGGATATCAAGAGCATTTCCCCAAAGCAGCATGTTGCAGATGAGTTTGCAGAGCACGCTGAGCTCTTCAACAGAAGAACCGTTTGGGATTCGCCATGCCGCAGTTGGTACAAAGGAGGCAAGATTGATGGTAGAGTATTGCTCTATCCGGGCTCACGGGTTCAATAGTAAGTGTGTCTCCAATCCTGCCATCGCATGCAGAAATGCAGGACGGATGTTTTCGATATGTACTCCCTGAGTGTGTTATTCACGTCTGATGGGTAATCCTGATTAGCCTGGAACTGATCGACTCTCCTCGATATGAGGACTATGATATCACGTACCGAAGTGAAAACTCATGGTCTTGGCTTGGTAATGGATTCTCGGTCCGTGATATTGAAGGAACAGACCTTACATGGTACATGGGTCTCGTGAACGGCGAGGACAGACAGAAAGACTTTGATTTGTAGAGCAGTAATGGGCAGGAGTTGACTGGATATGCACATGGGTCTTCAAATCAGGCACTCCTTTGCCCGAGGGGAGAATTGAGAATGAGCGAGAGAGACGATGGAGTCAAACTCTCGCGTTTCCGTGGATGAACTCAATAAGACTGCGGCCCTTTTCCCCCAGCAAGATCCACCGGAGTGAATTGCCACAGCAACTTCCCGTGCTTGACTGATCTGTATGTACGAGGAGAGTTCACTGGCCCGGCCTTGACGGTACATGGTACAATGTCTAAATGAGATTGCTGCCGGAAATGGTTCCCCGAGGCGGAGCAGTGTCCCGCGAACAGACCGTATATTAATGGCGAATTTCCATTTGCAAGGAATGTCCAACCAGTTCGCTTCATCATGCCAGGTGTCGGCCATTTTCCGCTCTCAGGCAAAATCGCAGTCATCACTGGCGGTGGATCAGGTATCAATCTTGCATTCGCACGTCTTGCCGTTCAGAAAAATGCGCGTGTGATCATAGCAGACATTCAACTCACGGCGGAGGCTGACGAGTTTTTGAAATATGAGAAAAATGTGGTTTTTCAGAAATGTGACGTGACGAAGTGGACCGATCTTCAAAACCTCATCAAGGTCTCCGAGAAGGAATTCGGGGATGTTCCTGATATCTACGTTGCTGGCGCTGGCGTATTCGAACCAGTATGGTCTTTCCACCTTTCCCACAGCCTTACACTCCAGTTGCCAACTCCTCGGTGATGTTTAACTGACTGCCGTTTCACAGCCTTGGTCCAATTTCTGGGACGACACTGAAGATGAACGCTATGCGGAAGTCGACATCAATGTCAACCACCCAATCAAGCTTACGAGGATCGCAATACGGACACTTCTCAGCAAAAGTAAGAAAGGTGTTGTATTGATTACAGCGTCCATTGCGGGATATAGAGGGGTGTATTCAGCTCCTCTGTACTGTGCAACCAAGCATGCAGTGGTGGGGTTTGTCCGTTCTATGATGGAGGCCGATCGACTGGAGGGTGTTAAAGTTGTTTCAATTGCACCAGGGTACGAGGTTTGATCCAGAAGCGTGCCAGACTAACTAAAGGCAGCAATGTCCGAACCCCACTTTGGACAGCCCGTCAGAAAGAACAATTTCAATTTACCGAGGAGAATTCGATATCACCGGAGGATGTTGCACAGAGCATGGCGGACCTTATCGAAGATGGAAAGTATGGTGGTGGTGCAAGCTTGGAGATATCTTCCGCCGGAACTCGTCTCCTTGGAACCTGGAATATCTCTGAACCGAAGACGACAGGCACTGGAGATGTTCGAGAATTTGGCGACAAAAACTACGCCCCGATTATAGAGCTGTTGAGAAGGGAGCGTAATTCCTGATATCAATATCTAGGACAATACTCTTCGTCTCGGACATATATCTAAGCAAATGAAGCGGTTTGGCAAATCCAGTATACCTACGGAAATGGTAACAACAGACCCTGTACTGCTGGAGATCAGTATACCTGCAGTTCAATTGATCAAAGTAGAGATTAGACATTTAAGCCTGCCCCTTGACCTAGACACATTTACATGTATGACATCGGCTATTATCCACTGTTTCCCATTTCTGGAACATTCAATGACTGAAGAAAAGGCTGCTGTGACCGCTAAGTGTAGCAAGTCTAGGCATTGTGAGCTTTTGGATTTAGATGAAGGCTTCTGCTCAAGAAGGATGTCCGCACGCTTTCCGCACTGGGCAAATTGTCAACATTCAATGGCCAATTTCCAGTACAAAGCTATCCTTTGAGGATCGTAGCACGTCTGGCAGGAGAGTTGTCTTCCATCTTGGGACACCATGTACCAGGTTCCTGATTCAGAGTATGGGGCGGTTCCAAGGAGAGATCCATGATGTTGCTAAGCGCCCGATTAACTCTGGTCGGAGTCAAAGTAGTCGTTCACCAAGCCGGAACTGGATTGTTTCTCCATCTGCCAGTTGGCCCCACCGATCCAATCTCGAGACGTTCAGATCTCGGGAATTGAAGTGTGCAGAAAGTGCGTCTACACACCGTCAATTCGAATATACCTCGGCCTGCACGGCGGCGATCTATGACCGAATCCCCGGCACCCAGCTGAGCAGCCAGTGCTCGGAAAATCAGTGGGGGTGGACGGCAATCGAGTTCCGCCCGGAGGAATAATATGGTGAACCGTCAGCCAGCATTCTCCTACATATTACTAGCCAGATTTCCTCTCTGCGTCAATCTTACGTGGCAACTATCTGCACAGTTGTGCAAATTATCGCACTCATGGCTCGGATGGCTTCTAAAGACCTTCTCGGTCACGAAGAAGTCGTGTCCTTAAAAGGCTCAATCCGATCGAAGCTAATTGGCAGTTGGGAACTTGTTTCTTACATCGCATACTCGGAAAAATCCGCCTCGAATTTCGTCCATCCCATGGGCGAAGATGCGACGGGCATCCTCATGTACACTCCAGACGGCTATATGTCTGGACAGCTCCAGTCCTCTGGTAAAACGACATCTCCCTCTACACTGCCTTATGGGTTAGGTTTGGATGAGACAGGGAGGTACTATACTGGATACACCGGGCGCTTTTATTTGGATGAGTCGGGCGCGGAGCCCATACTCTACCATAATATGAGTATTTCAAACATCCTAAATTGGTTGGGTGAGACGCAGAGACGGTTCATTGAACTGAAGGATGATCAGTTAATATTGAGAACCGGGTGGACAATTGAATTGGAGGTGAGTTAAAATAGTTCATGTTCAAGAATACCTGGAATGACTAGCAAATAGGGCGAACAATGGAATCCTGTCATAACGTGGCGCCGCATGCCAAACAATCTTGATTTAGAAATGTGAGTTAGTGTCACCCTCCATAGGACCATGATGAGATTCTATATTTGGGGTTCAACTGGATGCCTAGGAAACAGTGCTTTAGCATTTTGTATCTCGCTGATCAATTGTTGCCTATATAAAGATCTCTAGACTCCATCAATACACAGAGGACCGTTGACTCCTGATTTTCACAATCTGACAGGTAGACAACAGATGTGGCAAGGAAACCTTGGTGAAATTGTTAGCATCGGTCAAACCCGGGTACAGCTGGCTGGCCCAGCAAAACACCTCAGCTCAGTTGTCTTGGAGTGAATGCTGCAGCCAATCACAGCGCTGGATGGCTGTCTATTCACAGCTGAGCGCCGCAATGATTCATTTGTGTGAATAGCCTTGTCAAGCACATATGCCACATTAGGTGCATATATATCTGCTGCTCAGTAGCACTTGATCTTTCAGACATCGATCTCATCCATCCACATACTTCCACTCTGTCCTGGCGTCGTCCACCCTTGTATCACGTGACCATTCCATACTTGTCAACAGAAATGATGGAAAGCGATGACGCTACATTCAACAAAGTTCACTCTCATCTTCAATCTCGGCCCTGGGCTGCCCGGACTCCTTTGTCACTAAGAACAGGACATTTAAGTGCGAATTCGGAAGAATAATCCCCATCGACGCTGGACTTTGAAGTCCGACATGCGCCACCCTCCATAATTTGGAGATGATTCGCTCTCCAGCGAGCGACCATGCGTCGGCACATTTTCACCGGCCGGTGCGAATTTGGGTATACAGGACCAGCAGATCCCCAGAGTTAAAATGGACCTGCATTGCCGCGTTGTGCTGTGAGAAAAGCGTTCTCAAACCAGGGTCAGCCTGGCCCCTACGAATCTAGTCGCCCTTCTTGATCACTTCTGGTCCATGGTCTTGTTGCTAAGGCCATAACAAAGAATTCTGATAATACGGCTTCACATTGTGGAGACATTCTCAGATTTCTTCACGATGACCACCACCACAAGCGTTCTCCACATTCTCAAACGTCACAACTTCTACAATGTCTTCGTGGTCTTCTTTATGAGCCTGGGGACTCTGTCATACGGCTATGGAGCATCTATCGTCTCAACCACGCTCGGTCAACCGTCTTTCCTCAGCTATATGGGCATAGATACCGCCTCCAACGGAACACAACTTGAGGGAGCAACAACAGCTCTTTATTACGCAGGAGCGATATTTGGCACCTTTACGGGAAGCTTCCTAGCGGATCGGTGGGGTCGAAAATCCCCTATCTGGACGTCGACGATCATTATGATTATCAGCGGTGCACTCTGCACGGGGTCAGTCAACATTGGGATGTTTATCACTTTCCGGTTTTTCAATGGATTTGGGTGAGAACCATATTTTCTTGAAAGGATCTGGCTTGGTATACTGATGGGATGTCGCAGGGGATACATGATGGTCGCTTCCGTTTCCCTCTGGATCACTGAGCTTGTCCCTCCCAAATCGCGTGGATGGCTGGTTGATATGGTTGCAATCTCGACTGTTTTAGGGTTCGTGATCGCATCCTGGGTTGGTTACGGCTTCTTCTTCTATCACGGGAATGGCAATGAGTGGCGACCACCTTTGTGTAAGGACCCCTTGATTCTCTGATAAAGTGCATCGCTGAGAGGTGTTCAGCTTTCCAACTAGCTCCTGCGATAGTGCTTCTATGTGGTCTGAAATGGATGCCAGAGTCACCTCGATGGCTGATATCAAAGGATCGCAATGAAGAAGCTTGGAACATCTTGAAACGTTTGCATGCTCAGCCTGACGATCCAGACGACCTGTACCCGAGAACCGAGCTTCTACAAATCAGGAAGCAACGCGAACTGGACAGCAAACTCGAATCATCATATCTTTCACTGCTTACATACGCTCCATATCGAAAACGTCTCATTATAGGCTTTCTCTGGATCTTTTTTAATCAAAGCTCAGGAGACCTAGTGGTTGTCAGTAAGTGTTGCATCAACCAACTCTTCATACCGGCCACACGATGGAACTGATTTTTTTTTCTTCTCTGCATTTCAGATTACGCACCGACGATATACCGCCTCCTGGGTTACGGGCCGGCGAAACAATTGCTATTTTCATCCGCATATCTGACTCTGATCTGGGGTTGCAACGTTGTTTCAGCGTTTACGATTGACCTTTTACCCCGTAACCGGTATGCAGCGATCGGTCTTTTCGGGTGTCTCTCATGTTTATCAATTGAAGCCGCGCTTGTGGCCAAGTTTGTGGGTGTTGCAACAGTTAATGCCGCTGCTTTGCAAGCCGCGACTTTTGCCATCTTCCTGTTTGCGGTGGTTTATGGGACATTCATGGAGGGGGTGTTATTCGTCTTCATCGGCGAGATATATCCCACTCATTTACGTTCAAAGGGGGTTAATTTGAGCCTTGGTTTCCATGCTCTCACAAATATCATTTGGACTACACCTGCAGCGACCGGTTTCAAGTAAGTGGCTCATGAGGTGCATCGAGGGAAATTACTAAGACATTTCACAGGAACATCGGCTGGAAATACTACCTTCCCCTGATTTGCGTATCAACCATTGGCGTCCTCACCCTGTGGTTCTTTTTCCCTGATACCAGGAGGATCCCTTTAGAGGAGATTGCGAAGATGTTTGGAGTAGGTCTAAATCCGCATTCGCCAAAATAACCGGTCGTACTAATTCACGTCATCAGGATGAGAAAATGGTGGCTGTTTACCAGAAAGATCTGACAAACTTGGAATTGAAAGAAGAAAGTTTCGCAGCCACCCAGCATATCGAAATGACCGGAAAAGAATTGGCTTGAGGAAGAGGGTGGGCCTTGAGGGTGATGAGAGCAACCGCCTCCCGGATTGACTTGTCCACTGATCAAGTTAGTTAACATGCCCACGCACAGATTTGGACAGTGCTGCAGAGCTTGTAGAGCCAACCTTGAGGTTCTGCATGGGGTTGGAAAGGCAGGCTTCGGTACATCTTTTAATAATCTTTGGTTTTTTTGATATCTTTGAATGGATGAAGTCCGAAGCTGGAAGGGTTAAGTGCTCTTTGAGGCAAAATTAGCTCTGGCAAGGTCATCTTGCATGTGTCCAAAAGGGTTATAGCAGGTCCATTCACAGTAGTGTAGAAACTGGTGTCCTCAACAAGTTAGAGAAACCTTGACCACGCTTTGTCTATCAATTGTTGACATTGGACATCCTGTTGACCTGATGCCACTTAGCGTCGACAAGCTCATTTATCATTCATACACCTGATGTACATTTATGAATGCGGCATTCGACACTGACAAAATGGGGCAGTATCCATGCTCACATATCCACAGTCTCAGTTGTTTCAATTCGGTCCTAGACGTGGCATCTGCATGTTCCTAGATAACAAGTCCCATCGCAACATGACTCTTGTACCTTCGACCAGTCACTTTGGCGCAGAATAAGTCGGTACATTCCCCTTAACACCAGTCATCTCTCCGCGATACCAGGATGCTACGCTACGCCTTGGTATCGACCTTCCATCCTTGGAAATCGTTCTCCAAACTCCGGTCCAACGTGGCGACATACTCGACCAAGCCGCCCGACCTGGCTGTATGTCAGTCTGACTGCGACACGTGCCGTGATATGGGTACAAGTTGCAGACACCGGGATAAGAGCAACTCACCAATTCAAGGGCTCCACCCTCTTGCCCGGGATGTTCGACCCCTGATACCAACTCTTGGCCAACGGGAACAAGGTCGCATCCCAGGCCTGGTGCATCCTCCGGTACCAGTCATCCTCGCTCTCCGGCGTCGCCTCCATCCTGGTGATTCCCTTCTCCTTGATTGACTTGAACACCTTCTCCACCCATTCGGCCTGTGCCTGCGTGCACGTGGGCCCACTGCTGAACGCGGTGGGGGCCTGAGGTCCATACAAGAAGAACATGTTGGGAAACTTGGGAATCGCGATGCCAATGGCGGTGCGGGTTCCGTCCTTCCAATGGTCGGCGATGGTGCTTCCGTCGGTGCCCTGGATGTTGAGCTGGGCCAGCGAGCCGGTCACCGAATCGAAGCCGGTGGCTAAAATAATGACGTCGACCTCAACGAGGCCTTGGTTGGTCCTCAGCCCCGTCGCAGTGACCTCCTCAATCGGAGACTTGTTGACGTCAATGATGTCCACATGCGGCTGATCCACGACCTCGTAGAACCTCTGCTCCAGGCTGGGCCTCTTGGTTCCCCACGGGTGAGGTGGCACTTCGGGAGCCAGAAGCTCTCGCTTCTTGGGATCCTTGATCCGCGTCAAGACATACTGACGCCAGAACCGGTACGCCTCGTCGTTGGCCTTTTGGTCGAACAGCATGTCCTTGTACGTGGCGAGCCAAAACTTGAACCCGCCATCTTCGACGAGAAGCTTGTGGTACAACTTCTCGCGCTCCTCGGGGGTGTCGTCGAAGGTGTTCTTTTGCACGAAATCATATGTGAATCCGGCGAAGGTGTGCCGAGTCATCTCCATCTGCTTTTCATACCAGCCCGATTCCTTCTTCTCGTCCTCCTCCTTGGGATCCAGCGGGCACTGATTCATGGGCAGACACAGGTTGGGCGTCCGCATGTAGACAGTCAGGTGCTTCACTGTGTCACCAATCTCCTGGATGACCTGGATGCCAGACGCTCCCGTGCCAATCTCGGCGACCCGTTTCCCTTTGAGGTTGACGCCGTGCTGGGGCCACATGGCCGTGTGGTAGATATCGCCGCGAAAGTTCCCCAGGCCCGGGAAGGGAGGCGTGTACCGGCGAGAAGCGAAGCCGATGCACGGAATAAACCAGCGGCAATAGATCTCCGATCCATCAGAGCACTCGACCAGCCACTGGCGACGGCTCTCGTCGAAGACGGCGCTGTCCACGTGCTTGTTGAAGGAAATATGATCCTGGATATGCCACTTCTTCTCCACGTGCTCAAAGTACCGGCGAAGGTCTTGCCAACCGGCGTATCGCTCTTTGAACGTGAAGTCTTCCCAGAGCTCCTTGTCGAAGAGTTGGTAAATCGGCGAATCGGTGTCAACCCGAGCACCGGGATAGCAATTCCAGTACCAGATGCCCCCGCTGGCCGCGCCTTTTTCGTAGATCTTGACGCCGAAACCGAGTTTGCGAAGTCTTGATCGACCGTGAGTACGGCGGTGCATGGAAGCGGTAGTGGTTAGGGTGAGACTATCAACGTACCGGTTTAGGAGTGTGAAAGCCGCGAAGCCGGCTCCGACCAAGAGGACATCGACCTCTTCTGGTGCCGTGGAGCCCATTGTGTCCGGACCGACTTCAATGTTGACGGATTGGAAACGACGGATGTGTGCGACTGAGAGCAGAGGGGGCTCAACGTACCCAAGGTCGAGAAGGCCCTGATTGTCGAGAGCCCTCTCTGTATATATATACCCCGCGGTTCCGGTGACCCAGATCGAGGTAAGCGTCAACGGTGAGGGGAGAAGCGGGCCAAAGGAGTGTGTGCAATATTGTACAGATCCAATGCCAGAGAGGTAGAGGTGTGTGCACGGTCATACCGGGTGGGGTGTGCAAGATACTGCTGCGGACCCGTTGGGTGGAGACGTTCGGAAACGCAAACGCGAGAAATGCTGGATATCGGGGACGAAACAGTCTCGATGTCATCCATACTTGCCTGTGTGAATTGCGTTGCAAGTGTCTCGCAACCCTGGCCCCTCGGTCATTATTCTCGAGCTGGATTGCGAGAGGCTATGCTGGATCCTGGCAACATGTTCTGGCGGCGTGTTTCCGTCGCATCGACGCGACGGAGAGGGTCGAAGAGGGGATGAAGACTGCTCGAGAGGGGACGTTCTTGGTTCCCCAGAAATGGAACGAGTTGCAAGCTCGACATAGCCGAATCGGAGGATTGACTGACGGCGCCATTGGCTGGCCTGCACGGCGACTCACATGTCGTTCTTGGTCTCCCCCACAAACTCAAACCTCCAATTCTCCACATCTTTTAACGTCCATGGCTTCGGAACCGCCTTGCCTCCTGCGAAATCCCTGTCTGAAGCATCCTCTTCAAATCGCCCTAGGACGGACAATCGGAGTTCGCAAGCCCAGGCTGGTCTCTGGTGTCCTTCCATCCGACATCGCTCATTTGTTTTGGAGGGCGGACGAGATGTTGTTGTGATAGAAGCGGTGGTGGCTGCTGCTGCTGCTGCCACTATCAGCGCCCATCTACGGACGGACAGACATCAAGGCGGAAACGCCAATCCCTTGCCCAATACAGTCCAGACGCATCACGAAGATCGACTCATTGATCCTCGCTTCAAACCTCAGACCGGCTTCTTGTGGCATGGTCTGATGGGCCAGAATTCTCCTCCTGGGCCCCTCTTCCTGTTCTGTGACCGTGGTTTAATCGCTCGGGCGTTGGGCCTCCTCTGCAGGGTCTCCATGTTGCATCATCCGTTCCCTCCTCGCAGCCTCCTCTTTCTTCATCTTCTCCCGCAAGGACTCTTCCAATCGCTGGAACAGCTTGTCCAACAGCCATTCTGCTTCGTCCTTCCCACCCATCAGTGGACTCCGGTGGCCGATCCAGCTCCATTTCTTGATCTGAGTGGCCTTGTTGTCGCGGTCGCTGACCTCTCCTGGTGCCTGCGTGTCTGCCTGTCCGGCCTGGTCAGCATCGCCAGTGCGGGCCCGAGGCCTATGGTCCGGCGCATTCACCGGGGGACGTCCGTGGTAAGTGACATCACGCTCGTCCTCTCCCAGCAGTTTCAGAAAGTATGCCCACTCTTCAAAACTGTACTTTTTGGGGGTTGCTGCCATCGTGTCCTCATACACCTTGCGTATTTGAGAGATCAGCTCATGTCGATAGCGATGCTCGTCTGCAACCAGAGTCAGCTGAAATCCTGGACCAGCAGTCTCCACCGACAAACGTACTTACTGCTGCTATATCACCTCGTTCCCTCGCCTCGGATTCATCCAGTTCTTCGGACTCTTCAAATTCTGATGCCAATCGTTCGCTAGCTTCGGAAGCGTCCCCAATCAGCCGCTTTTGACGCAGGCCAAATGTGGGTGCCTGACCACCATGGGGCTCTTCTAGTTCCTGTTCATCGCTTGCCGCTTCGGAAGCAGCCTCCTCTTCCTGAAACTTGCGGGTGGCATTAACTCGGCCAAACGACACTTTGTACAGGCCATACTTCAATCGTTCCGTGGGGCTGCTTTCGTCATTGGGAAGCACGGTGATTTCTCCGAGCCATATGGTGACGTCCTTGACCACCTTGACCACCGTGTCTCCCATGTCTGAGATAAGGATGGTCAACGTCGGCACGGCGAGCAGCGACCAGAAGACAAAAAAAGACCTTCCGCTGCTGCTGGTAGGCTTGAAGTCCCCGTATCCAATGGTGAGCAATGTGGTATAAGCAAAATAGATCGATTCAAAATAAGACCAATGTTGGTTCTTCTCTGTTATGAAGAAAACCAAAGCTCCGATCAGCCACTGTTCGACAGTCAGTACGAGCACGTCCGCTCCGGCTGCGCACGTACCAAGAACGCAAAGGCAAAGGATGAGGTCAACAAGCTGAACCACTTGCGCTTCAATATGACGAGGTGTTGCACCCGGCGCATGGCATCGAACTCGGCTTGTCTCCTTTCCACCTCCGGCAGGTCTGTGTCGCCGGGCTCGAGGGTCAAAGCCCTGGCCGTGTGGGCAGGGAGGCCCATCACAGGTTTGTGCTTGAGCCATTTTTTCTCATCCCTATCGGCAACTCGCTTGACTAGCTTGAGCCGTGTCTTCTCGGTCATCCTCGCCGCCAGCGTCTTCTTCCCCCTGTCCAGAACGAGGGTCCGAATGGAGCCGACGATCAGACCCAAAATGAGGATGCCGCCCATGGCAAAGGGGAACAGAAGACTGCGACCAAGATGCGTCTTGGGTGTGAACTCCCCGCCGAGCCCAATTGTGAGGGAGGTAAAGTCGGCCCAGTAAACGGCATCGAGATACTTCCATCCTTCGATCCGGGAGAAAACCAATGCTCCCAGCAATTGATAGGTGAGGAAGGATATGGTCTGCAACATCAATGTCCGTTGGGCCATCGTCAGTTTAAACTCTTTATTATAACCTCCCCGATATGCACCGTATACCGTCACGCACATGAGGTAGGAAATTATCTGGTACAGGCCGGCGGCGTAGGCGGCATAGTAATACGCCTGCGACAAGGCTTGATGCTTCACGCCGGGAGCGTGGAGGTCGTTCGCCGCCACTGCAACGAGGACAATGAGAAGGAGGGATGCGACCCAGAAGCCGATGATAGTGACGGGTTGGGCAATGTAGAAGGGCACGCGTCGAGTCATATTTAGGAGCAGGGAAAGGTTGGCGACGAGAGCGCAGGCAAGGGAAACCGCATTAACAACAAGGAGCCTGGCAGGATGAGGTCAGCCATGTGCGCTCAGAAATGGTGGAGCCATACCATGGAGGATCCTTGATGCCCGTACCCTGCTCTTCCGCACCTCCAGCGGGAATCTCGACTCTCCAGTTCTCTACCAATGCGCACACGCTGAATGCGCTGGCCATGGGCCCAAAGGTGCCAGCGATCAGTGGAAAAACGGTGCTGGCATACCACCATCGCGCCGGCTGTAGGAAGCTCCGCTCCTCCTCTTCATCTTCCCATCTTCTTATTCTTGTCTCACTGAGGTCGTCGGTCTGGTCGGCCAGGCCGTCAGCGCTGCCAGCGGCATCATCCTGCCCCCGATCGTTCATGGCCACGGACGGGGAGAACTGAGGTTTTTCGTGGTCGCTACGACCACCCGGTGCATCGTCATAATTCCACAGTGGAACGAAGGCCTAATCATGACCACTGTCAAAGGCATATGGAGATGTGGATGGAATGTTATGGATTTGGCCTCCTCCGCTCGGGCCTGGAGATCAGCAAAACAGGTGACGTCGTGGCGCGGGCTGGCGCCATTTACCGCTGCACGTCATGCATGTGCTAAAGCTGAGGGTCTTCAGCAAATAAAGATTGTTTTGTGATACCCACCTCACATACTCCGCATCCACGCCGTAGAGACCATGGCGATCAAATTCTCGGTGAAGCTGCAGCAACTAATGATACAGCGTTCAGCCGCTGCTGAGATGTTCGACTGAGAGGCCGTAAAGTAGGGCCGAGGTATGGTAATGCGAGCAACTCGATGCAGTACCCTCTATTTCGATCGCTGCCATAAGTCTCATCTATCGACAAGATATCGCACCTGATGGCTATCCAACTGAGCAATCCACTCCGCGATCTAAAGGAACGCCTCGACAGACAACGCAGGTTCTCTGAGTCCCGCCGACAGTTTCAGAGGCTTATTGGCCGGGAAAGATTGGTGAGTGTTCAAGCTTAATTTGTGCATCGCTGTGAATGATCATACACTTGTCTGCTGCTCCAGAGGAAGCACTGCTCCACTCAAAGACGTGGGTAGGTGCTGTCATCTTTCCAAGAAATATTACCTCAGAAAACAACGTAACAAGACGACAGCAACCGATGATGGAATTTGAGCATTCTAGGGCGGTACGTTTGAACTGACAGGTTTGTTGACTTGTTTGGGGTATTGTTCCAAATTCTAACAATAATCCATCTGCAGATGGTACAAGTTCATGAGGCTATGTGGAACATGAAGTGTCATGGTGCAGTGTATCACCGAGATGTTTCTGCTTTGCAATCAAAGCTCCATTCGTCCATCGATATTGAGGAATGTGGTATATGGAGGTGGTATGGAGGTGGTATCTCGAACTGGGGTATGGAGCTGGCACAAAGTATGACAGATGCTTCGACACCTGGAAAGCCTTGACTAACGGCAGCTACCAGCAATGGCGAACAGATTGTGTCGATTCGTGGTCTTCAGAGTTCCATCGTTATGCTCAAACCCAACACCATTTGGGCCAGAGTTGGCTTCAAGAACATGCTCCTACTGGTGAGTGTCCAGGACCAACCACGATCGGTGCTCTGGAAAGAAGATTGGCGGCCAGATACGAGCAAGACTCTATTGAATCTTGGTGAAGGGGACAACTCTCACTCTCCTGTCTTGTCAGCAGGTTGGGCCTCGGGATGATCAAAAGTCGTTAGAATTGTTGTCACTAGGGGCATATCTTCATCCCTTTTGGCGCAGAAAATCACTGTCATTCAAAAGATCCCGAGGAAACATGTTTGGACTGAGTTGAAATGGTGCCGTGATTCGTGGTCAGTCATAATAGAAGCCAGCCTGGGCATACTCTACACATGTCCATCAGGTCCTTCGTCCCCCTCCAGGACGACCTCGATCAAGGACATGATGCTCCCAGGCGGATTGGCCACATTCTTGATCTTCAGCCTCGGGTCCGCAGCTTTGAAAAGCTCGGCCCACTCTCCATAGTCTCTCTCCTTAGCATTTGTCAACATCATCATCTGGAGGTCGACTGTCCTCATGATCCGTTCGACAACAGGCGGCGCAGCCCCCACCGGCGGCATCAACTGGTCCATGACAACAATGCGCGAGTGATTCGGCTTCATGGCGGGAACAAGCCCTTTCAAGATCTTTGCGGCATACTTGTCCGAGTAGTCATGCAGAATCATCCGGAGAAAATACACGTCGGCCTCGACGGGCTGAGGTGTGTAGAAGTCGTGCACCATGAAGGTGAACCGGTCTCGAAGGTCTTCAGGAATGACGCTGGTCGCCGGATCCTGGGCGCTCTTAATAATCTCGGGCATGTCCTGAACCACGATTCTGAGCTTCGGATTGGCCCGTGCAATGGTGACGCTACAATGGCCCACATTGCCGGCGACATCGACGACCGTTCCTTCACCCAATGCGGCCCAGTCAAACCCGGCGGCAATATGGACGTCGGACATATAATGCATTCCAGAGACGTACGTCATGAGTTTTGAGAACCGCTCTCTGACGTCTGCATTCTCCTCGTAGTAGTCGTACATGGGCTTGTCTGTGTGATACGCGTAGTTGAGAGCGGCCTGGTTGGGCTCCTGTGACCCATGACCCCATTTTTCTAAAGCTTCAATCTGCTTGGAAGCTATGCTAAACGTATCCTCACTTATGAAGCCGTTGAACTGTCCGACTCCCCAGTGCAGTAGCAATTTCGACGAGGCCGTGTGTGCGACATGGTCCGGTTGTGGCTCGCAAAAGACGTGGAGTTGGATGAGTTGCCGAATCATTTGCTTGAGCTGGCCGACGTCCAGGCCCAGCGTGGCCGCCAGCTCGGCATAACCGATCGTGGCATTGAATGGGACCGCTTTGGCAATCTGGTAATGGTAGACGTATCGAAAGGCATTCAGATCATGCGCCTGCACGAATTAGCAGCGAATCGCCTGGAACACATCGATCCTCCTACGCAGCTGTATGGATGTTGCGTGACCACTTCATCTGGGCCCGACGCGAGGTCATAGAGCCTCTTTGCAGCAGCTCGGAGGTTCAGTCTCGCATATTGGACCTCTCCATTTGCATCGGGGAAAAAAGGAGGGCCGTTCTGGTCAAAGGACATTTGAGGAAGGCCATTGGAGGCCAGATATTGCTTGATGGTTCGGGCACCGGCCAGGCATATCTCAGCCAGCTTCTCGAGATCTTCTTCTTTGTTGTCCAACATGGTGACGGAAAGGCTCCCTGAGAGGACGGTGATCTCGCGAAGAGGCCATGTTGAACGCTGGGCAAAGATAGATCACATTAATGGCGAGCATGACAACTCAGCGGCGGATCAATGGCCATGCATCCGGGGAGGACTAAGTGTCTTCTAGTTGGGCTCGCGGCCGTGTGTCTGGCGGGCATTTTCTTAGGTGCATGAGAAAGTTGCGAAGCGTCAAGGCCGGTTCATGCCCCTGCCGACAGCAAATCCTTCTCTATTGCCGAACACGTGCAGGCAGTGGCTGGGGCTAAGATAAGAAGGACTACAGTATATCCTCTATGACGGCTCGCTTTTCACCAAAGTTGTCTGCATGAGCAAGCAGCCTTTCACTATTCCTCGTGCTGGTCGCCAACTTTTGGCCCCTCATCCGTGGCCAATGGCCAACCAGTAACATCAGTTCGTCATCCGCGCGAACCATGACAGTGGATAAGATTATCGTCCTGCCGCAATGGTTCCGCGTTCGCTATGCACTCGAGTTATCAGATTTGAAGGATGGTATTCCAGATCACAGGGTAGGCGGAGCGGCATGGCATGGCATTCTCCCTGTTGAAAAGGAGCCAACATGCCATTTGCAGAATATCTGCACCTAGACGACTGATACGGTGGCTTTGAGAAAATAACAATTCAATATTCCTCTTTGTTTTGGCATCAAGTCCTCTTTCTCAGCACTCTACGTCCAGCGGCTGGCTCTGCAACCACCACTTTCTTAGTGGCAGCTCCAACATTTCTCTTTGAAACGGTCTTTGCGGCAGCAGTGGCCCGGGGTGCGACTTTCTTTGGCTCTGGGCTCTTCTGTCTCGTGGTCGTGGCCGGGGCCGTTGTATTGTTCGATGCCTTCACTGCTCTTCCTCGTTTTGGTTTCGTCACGACGGTGGTGTTGGTCGACGTTGTTGAGATATCAGACGAGGCGCTATGATTGCTGGCTTGACTCACCGCTCGCTGTGGCGAAGAAGGTGCACTCGGTGCCGCAGGGCGCGGTGGTGGGAGCATTTTTCCTCGAGCTGTCGCCGTGTTGTTCTTGTCTCGTGATGTGGTTCGGGAAGCTTTAGCCGCGGTGGCCGCGGTCCCCCGTTTCGCATGCTCAATCATGCCCTGCACAGATGCCGAGATCGCCGATGTCGCCACGGATGCGACCGATTTGAGCGGCGATGCGGGTTTGAGTGGTGAGATGGGACGAGCAATCATGCTTTTGATCGGAGACGCAGGCGCAATGGAGTATTCTTTGCCCAGTGGCTTTGGAAACGTTCGTGAGTTCTGTGACCTGGGAGACAACACCGCTGCCTGCTTGACCGTACGTGAGGCTGCACGCGTTGCAGCACCTGCTCTGCCCCGTTTTTGGTTCTTGAGGACAGAAAGGGCGTCGAGAGCTGCTGGCGCCGCCAGTGCTGCTGATCCGGGTCCTGGTGCCGCATCGTTCTCCTTGTCTGAGGCAATATGAATCTGGGAGCTCTTCCGCCTTTTCGTCCGAGACAATGGCGCTTGGGCTTGAGCCCTGGAAGGCGAGGGCACCGTTGCGGCTTGCTCCTGCGGGAGAGGTGGCAGGGGACGTTCCGACGCCGAGGCTGGGTTCGTGACTCGCATAGGTTTGGTGGTGATGGCAGGCTTGGGTCTCGGGGCAGCTTCATGCCTTGCCATGAGATCGCCCATGGTCATCTTGCGCATAGCAACGGGAATGCGGTTGACCCGTCTTTCAATACGGGCGCGAAGATCTGCACACTGGAGCGCATAATGGGCTCGAAGATGTCGCGCTCGTTCCGTGACTAGATGCCGTCAGAGGACTCTATGGATTCAGAGACGAGCATAGACGAGCATACTTTCGAGCTGAAGGTTGTCTATCAGCGCTTGTTTCTGCGATTGGGTGATTTTCAGCCTTTTGGGTGCTGGGCTGCCGGTCGGCGCGACAGCTTCAGGAGTGCCTGCCATCTCATCCGATTTGCGTTTCCGAGTCGTTAAAGGTGCCATGGTCATTCGTAGCGCTGCTTATACGACAGAAGGCTATACACAGACAGCGTCGTTAGATTGCAACCGTCGCTTCAAGGGCGTGCCGAATCTGTTGAACGGCAAGGCAAGACTGGAGTGGAGATGCAGGGTCAATAAACAAAGAAAGGCGCTAAGGTCTTGGCGGAAAAAGACCCTACCCAGATATCACCGCTTTGAAAACACCACTTCTCACGATCATGCTCGCGCTCAACCTCGACTCCTATCGCCGACCTGCTGCCCTAGATGGACCTTGGCAAGCGAGATGCTACCAGACTTAGGGTCCCAGGATGATTCTGGTCTACGGACGGAGGACAGCCAACAAGACCAACGCATTCTCAGCCACAATTGAGCGAATCTAATGACCTTCCTGTGAGGCCAATATGAGACACCACCTCGGTTGGGTGGGTCAAGATTTAGGGACAGAAGATAATTTTGGAATTGTCATCGTAGACTTTCCTCAGCCTCTGAACAACCGCCAACCTCGCCGAGTACCAGCTACTACGAGCCAGTCAATTATCAGTCACAATGTGGGTCAGTTTGAGTGAACTCTCGAGGCATGCCCATTGCTCAGTGGAACAACATCCACGGTGTCGTTATTATCGCCCAAGACCGACAAAACGATCTTAAGGGCCTCCTAACTATCTTACAGATACCCTCTTTCTCTTTCATGACAGTCAGAAAATCATTTTCCCCTTCGCGCAACATTCGTGGCTGAGCACAGAGACGAGCAAGAGGTGGGTGAAGAGAACGTCGCAAAAGCCTCAACCGCACGGAACACGCAGCGCAGCAATATGAGCGTCGAGGTGCCGTACAGCATGATGCACATTGTACGGACGTTATGCGGCAGCATGCCCGAGCGCACACATCGGTAATGGACGAGGGCCACCATCACCATGAAAATGCACTCCACGACGGCTTGCAGGATGAGGCCGATGGATATCAGCGTGCCTCCACTTTTGTATAACGACAGATCGTACCTCGCCGCCGCAATGCGAGCGGCGCCTGCAGCGGTCAAGCTTTCGACAAATATCCCAAGATAGACGAAGAACCAGAGGACGCGGCCGGGCTTGAGTGGTGCGTGCATCGGGAGGTAATGCAATAGCCGACTGAGGATATTGTATTCGGCTGCGGAATAAATGGGAGGACCGCCATAAATGCAAACTGATTGAGCCCAGCTGATTGGGTTGGTGCGTCGAGATACTGCGCAGGATCCACCCTGTTGTGAAGACGGCGCCGCCCCAGATCATGAAAAATGTGATTCTCCAGAATCTGTAGCGGCTAGAGGTGTGGTGCTTAGTGTGGGAGTATTTGAAGAGTCGATGAGGTTCCTTACAAGTTTTGCAGAATATGCCAGAGTAGTGAGAGACCTATTATGGCAGCGAAAACAATTGGAAGGATGTGACTGGGGTTACACGTGCATAGACCATGCACTGAGACCGTGTTGGGAGGTATTGTGGTCCGAGCTGTGTCTGAGGTGGAAATTCAACAAAGGAGCGGATTCGGCTTCAGACGAGAGAACTTGTAGAATGTTGCTTGGATAGATACTTGGTTCGAGAAAGGCTCTTATACATCGGTGCAGACGAGAGATGCTGCACTGAATGAAGAGTGCGCTATTTCGCTCAGCCCACTGGTCTGCAATTTCCGTTTTACAACACAACGCAGGTTGAAGGGAAATCTGCCGCCGAATTGGGGGGTGTTGTGCCGCCGCTTTTGGCGGTCTTCTTCCCTCAATGCCAAGCCACCACCCTTGTTCCAAACAACCACCTTCCTTGACATACCTGGGTGCCTGATATGGCCCTCTTCATAATTGGCAACGGAATCCTTGGCTCTTTGACCGAATGATCTTATCGGCTCCAGTAATGGCGCCTGCCATCCTTCACTCAAGACAGTCAAGCCCTTGTCACGTGACGCATAATTTGTCCTTGGCGTTGCCGAGCCTATAGTTTAGAATCACAAACAGTCCGTCATTTTGCCACCCAGTCTACCTCACCTGGCTCTCACCACTCGACGCTCCTTTAACCAGCACTATCTATGAGCAGAAATTCTCAAGGCAATGGAGTCCACGATCAAATTTTTACCTGCGATCCCGATAGTAGAACCTTTCGATGTTCAGAAGCGCATCCAAGAGCTCCGCGGCTATTTAGATCCGAATAACCCTAAGTATCAACCAGAACAACAGCACATCAATATAAAAGCCGCCATTAAGCTCTACGAGGATGGGAAGATCGACGGAGTAGAGCACGTCTTCATAATGGACGGAAAGGTTATCCCTAGACAGGAGATATCCAAAGGATCTTCCTACTGCTGGTTTGAGGGAAGGATTCATCAGCTCGCTCAAAAGCATGCTTATGGTCATGGGCCCTTTGGTGCCAACTTTCACGAAGTAAGCATTGACCCTCCTTTCTAATGTTTGGGATTTAAGTTTTCTTCAGATTCGCATGTTACTCAGGCTAATACCTGCACTTGGAGGTGACGGAACAGTCTGCGGCATAATCGCTATGAACGACACCGGCTCAGAGGCATTGACGCTCTTTACTACCGATTTTCCTTACCTTGGGGGGAATATTCAAGGATATCGAGCCTGGCTTCCGGACAGTAATATCTTGGACGCGAACGGTGGGATCACTGTCTTTCCAACAATTCTTGTACAAGTTAGGCTAGTGAAGGATGACAATACTCCATGGGGTGACTGGGTTGTTGAGCTCGCTGTAGTTAAACAACCTAGTCCTAATCTCTCACGGCTATCGGGGATTGGAATCAGACATGAGTTGTATTTCGGTACTCCTCCGGGTAATAATCTCTTGGCTGTCAGCGCGACTAGAGGCGGCTTAACATCCCTGTTCTAGGAATATCTTTGGCAAGCCAAGGATGAACCGGTTAAGGAGTTCCTCGTTCTGTGGCAGTGTGGGAAGGGTCGGGAGAAATCATCCATATACGTAGTAGAGGCGCCGTTATTAGAGGCTGTAGAAGGTATCAAAGAGTCGAAGATTCCGTTGCGAATTATGAAGAGGACCGTATCTGGCACCGAGGGTGGGCCGCCTAAGCCGGAGTCGGATTTCCCAGTCAACGACTTTACAGAGGTAAAGAGCGGCACGTAGGACCTCAATGAGTTAACCGTGGCCGCAGGATCTCGCATGTCACTACATCAGCCAAGAGAGAGTCTTGTTGCTATTTCTGATATCTAGAGCAAGGCTCAATCCTACTGTCACAGCCACAGTGGAGACCACCGGAGCGCTGCAAAGCACCATCTCGAGTTAGCGCCCTTGACAGATCAGCCAATCAGAGCAGAGTCCCGGCATCACAAGGGAATGTCGACGGCCAAGTTAATAAGGACTAGAACAGACCTCACATCGAAAATCTTAAACGGAGGCTTTGTACAAAAATCGTTCAAGACCGGGTCTGAGAGCTCGCGACTTACTGATTTGATTTGATTTTCGTCCACCTGTTTGAAGGCTAAACCTCCAGAGACGGCAAATCTCACAGTCGATTAGAGCGCCAATTGTGTGCCTGCCACGATTCCTCCAGGTCACTTGAGAGCTGAGGTGTTTTACTGGGCCAGCCAGCTGCATCCAGGTTTGACTGATGCCAACAGAAGGAATGCCGGTGAGTCGTTCACCAATGCTCCAGTGCAGCGGAGAGCATCACACTGCCACCCTCTCCTTTTGAATTGAAGAGTCATGAATTGACGACGGATTTCCTCGACAGGGCTTCCAACCAACACCGTCTTCCGGAGACAGGATGCCTGCGTCACAAGGCTTCGACCTCTATCCACCCCAACCACATCACACCCGGGCCCCTTCTCGCAACCTTCAATTTGAATACACAAATTGGAAGGGCACAGGCATTCGAGTCACGGACCTGAGCCAAGGCAATCTCCTCTATACTGCGGATGTGAAAATCCTGAAACCACACTTGATCGTCAAGACAGTCTCGCCCGCCGAGACGGTCATGGGAACCGTCGCGTTCCATATTCTGCGGTCCCAAATCGATCTGCAGGTATATGGTTCAACCATCGCTCTTCATCGAAAAGGCGCGCTACACATTTACTTCACATATATATCCCCAACTTACCACGACAAGAGGCTTAACTGGAGAAGCAAGAGCTCTTTTCAATGCTTTGATTTTTCATGTGAAACCGAAGATGGCGAGTCGCTGGCTCGATTTTCAACTCGGTCTTGGAACATCAAGAAGATCGGACAACTAGAGGTTTTCGGGCAGATGGGACAGGACGGTGACTTTATGGATGAGATGGTCGTGGCGGTACTGGCACTGGTGCAGTACTCCGGCGCGATGAGGGCAGCAGTTTGATGTCATTGTTGGTATAGCTGAATCGGAAAACGCGAATAATACTTTGCACTACTGGCTGTAAATAAGTAATTCTCAGAGGACCTCCTAGTTGAAGCATCCAGCATCACGGCGAGAGGCGTTGTGTTCTCGGCGGGTGGCGCATGGGCCCCCAACCTAAGCGCCCTCCACCGGCTTGCACATTACGTCAACGGCTTGGCTTTAGGCGACCATCGCTTGGACTTTGATTGTCATTTGCAATTGTTCTTGTCCAGCGAGCTCAGAGATGGCACTTTAATTTGTTCACAGCATGCCGGGTGTTCCCTCGGGACGGGCATGCGAAGGCTGTCGCAAGCAGAAGAAGAAGGTTGGTATAAGATACTCCAATGTCAGCAAGCACAAATTAACACTGTCAAAGTGCGATGAGACGAGGCCTTCCTGCTCGCGATGTAGACGCCTTCAGATAGTCTGCATCGGATCAGGGCAGCGGAGGTACAAATTCGAAGAGCCCATAAATCGCGTTCACCGTTCGAAGACCAAGCAAAGCAATACCAGTCGTCCAGATTCAGAGGAGCGATTTGCGACCGGAGACATCTCCCATTCCCCGAGTAATGAACTGACAAGATTGGTCGATGCATTCACTGAACGGCTCCATCTCTTCAGTGACCTGAGATATAGCCTGACGTGGGCCTATGGTGGATTTCTGGCAGACGTGCCCCGGCGACTCGGCCAAAACGAAGCTCTGGATGCCGCTGCCAGCGCTCTCTTGACCTCACATCTCCGATTCCTGACCCCCATGGACAAAGTCACATCTCAAGCGCTGTCCCAATACTCACACACTCTCAACGCTCTTCGAACGTGCTTGGATGATCCTATCGAGGCTTGCACTGCAAACACGCTTTGCGCGGTGATGATTTTGCTCATATGTCAGGTGAGCAACTTTGACTCTAACAATTAGATCCTCCTTCTCACACATTTCCAGAGTTTCATTGGCTTCAGCGGGAACCGTTGGACGAGTCACTGCGAGGGCGCGGCACAAATTCTGAAAGCGAGAGGAGCACGCTGCAATGCGAAAGATGAGTTTGAGCGCACATTGCTCCTTGCCCTGCGAGGGCCAGTGGTAAAATGTCCTGAACATGATTTTATGCTTTTCACACTAACATTGCAACCATAGGCGTTTGAAGGTGTTCTCAATAGAAAAATCCAATTCAGATGCCACGAGTGGGAAGAGCTGGTGGAAAATGAATTGGACAGATTGACGGGTGTAGGCCAGGTGATGGGGTGTCTCGCTCGAGTCCCCAGTATCCTTGAATGCGGCCGAAGTGCCTTTAGAGACAGACAACAGAGTCGCATCATGGAGTTGCGGGACGAAACAAGAAAGCTGTACGACATCCTCAAACGCAATTCCACCGATTTGCATGGCAGCTACTTGGCCACGACCTCGAAACGACCATGCTGGCATACAAACAATTCTCAGCCTGTGTCCTTGATACTGTATGCACACCTTCAACGTTCATACGGGCTAGCGCTCACTGTTCTTATCATCCTCAACTGCATCGTCCGCGCGTTGTGTCCCGAGGAAGAAACTAGCCTTGAAATCGAATCGGCTTATTTTGCCAAAGAGATCGTGGCTTTGGCCGAGGATGTAAAGATCTTCCGACCTCTAGGCTCCAGTTATATGCTGCTCTGCCTCACGACAGCTTGGATCGGTACTAGCGATCTCGAGACCAAGAAGCTGGCTGAAGCGCTTTTGGAAGATTACCAATCGGACTTTCCAGGTATGAAGGAGGCGAGGCTCCAGCTGGAATGGACATCTCGACAATTTGATTTTCGCCATCTTTTTGAATCATTCGATGAGGATGAGTTGACCTGTGAGAGTACATAAAAACTTGGGATCCAGCCGATCGAAACACAAGCTGGCAACTTGGGGTTGCAGCTCCAAACAGAAAGGTATTCCTGTCGCCAAAGTGCGGCCGCCCATTCCTATTGTTCCGTTGGCCAGGTCCCAGAAATGCAGTCGCCAAAGGGCAGATGCCAAAGAGCAGGTCAAAGGGCGGGCGTCCTTCTTGGACCTAACCAATCCTAATAATAAAATCAGCCGCCAAAGAGATCTATAAATAGACGAAGGAAAACCGTGGTGCCTCTCCTACAGAAGTGGAGGGACGTATTCAAAGGTCAAGCAGGTCCTTTCGATTCTCTAACCTCGACCACAGATCTTGGTGGTAGCCACCCCTCCGAGGCTAGCACCGCCAATGGACCTCTCGCGCCTTGTTTCCCCAATCGTTCACAGTCCTGATCCAGGCTCCGTCCGCCGTGCCCGGACCCAGCTCGCAAACGCTCGAATGCCGATCCTGTGTCGTCGATGAGATCCGCCGACGCGGTGTGCTTCCACGTTCGAGCAATTCTCATCCAATGTTCCACCCGAACCAGCCCCAGGAGACACGTCTACGTGCAATAGCCGCGGGGTTGAGCCCTCGTCCAAGACGACACCGGACCGTCGGTCAAGGCTGTCGGCGCCGGAGCTGTGCAATTGGCCGGGGGGCGTCTTGTTGTCTCTTGATTCCGTTCAGAGGACGAATTGTCATCCGAATCAGCGTACAGTGGAGTTTCGTCTTCCATCCACTTTCGGCCAGAAGGTCTCGTCCGCGGGTTGAACGTTCGTTCCCCTTGGGAGACTTTCCCTTGAACTCAGGTGCGAGGGTGGTCTGGGGCATCTGAGGCTGGGCATCTCTCGATTGTCTGGCGTCTCGGGAGGAATGACCTCGCTATTAGCTGGCCATTTCGGTTGGCTTTGTTTCCAGCCAGTTGACAGCCAGTTGACTCGGACCAGGTGGCCCAGCCAGTGACCCACCAGTTGACCCAGCCAGTTGGCCAGTTGACCCACAAGTGATCGACCAGTTGACCCGGCTAGTTTGGCCAGTTGACCCAGAAGTGATCGACCAGTTGACCCAGCCAGTTGACCTAGCCAGTTGACCCTGACCAGTTGATCAGTTGACCAGTTGACCCGACCAGTTGACTGACCAGTTGGCCCATCCAGTTGACAGCCAGTTGGCCTAGCCAGTTGGCCTAGCCAGTTGACCCCCAGCCAGGACCCCGGACCAGTTGGCCCAACCAGTTGGCCCATCCAGTTGACCCCGACCAGTTGACCCCAGCCAATTGACCGGCGGTCCACCATGTTCTGCGCCAATCCTGGCCTCGCCTTTCAGACAAACGCCAGCAGTTGAAAGAAAGCACCTGACCAAGGGCCGTGTGAAAGACATTCGTTTTCGGATTGTCAGTCGCCTGAGGCTCTTCGTCGGGAATGGTGAGATGGTAGAACACTGTCGTTGGGTTGTTATTCTTGATCATCTCGCTCCCCACCTTCTTGTCCGCATCATGTTGTTGCCTCTTTTCCTTCTCAGTTGGGTTTGAACTTCAGAGCCACCCCCCTTTTGATATCTGTCACCGGGACTTTATTGGCCGGCTTGTACTCGACAAATAAGAAAGAAAGTTCTCTGCCATCTACACATGCTTAGAAATCGATGCATTGTCGCTCTCTCATTAACTAAGATATGTGTGTAGTATTTTTTGTTATGAGATCATAGTCATCGTAGCTGAGGTTGGGGAGTAATGCTCTTGGGGACATGGCGGAGGTTACAAGGCTCCGGACTCAACTGTCCTTAAACGTCACGTACAGTACATAGTTGCCCACGTGATGCACCCTCCCGCGTCGTGCATATAGCCGTTATTTGTTTAATATAACAACCCACCGCGTTCTAGTTGACAATAAAACGCGTATTATTAAATTGAATTTATCCGTATTACCGCTGGTGTTTATTTAACACGCAATCCAAAGGCACGACTTGCGACATACCTGTGACTGGGGCCGAAGTGCAATCGGTGGAGCAGGCATCATGGCGAGACTGGCCACATTTCTGGCCACCAGGAGTGCCCAACCGAGTAAGTCCGACTCTCATATCCTGTATCACCCCTTTATCCCATGGTATTCCAGAGCAAGTTTCGCGGCATGGCGTCATGATGCAGCACCCCCAGCTGGTGAATTGCTTGCAAGGCCCAATCAGCCCGGCCCAGCACATCATCCATATTTCCAGGATACGTGCTACGTGTTGGGAACACAGGCAGTGGTCACTTCATGAGCGCTTGGCCTCCAACATACCTTCATCACTATCGCAGGTAGCATCTTAGATAGAATAAATCAACCATCTACTCGGTGCTTGGTTCATCACTACGTGCTACCAAATGATGGACGATGGATCAAAGACGGCACCTGGTACCTGCGCTCGCTGTCGCAGACCAGCGGTGAGAAGATGCACCGGATGCCTGGAAGCTCCGGGTTACGAAACATGCGTCTCTCAGCCTACATCTTACTGCGGTCTAGTATGCCAGAAAGCTGATTGGGCCCAACACAAGTCAGAGTGTAGAAAGTTTCAAGCTCGCAAGAGTCTTGCGAGAGCCGCTCTGCTTCTCCAAGCCATCATCTACCGGATTCGACTGCATGCCTCGCCACACCAATTCAAGTCGATGCGCATCGAAGGTTCGATCATTTACCTTGACGGATATCAGCCCGTTGGATTGGACCCTCAACGGCAACTGAGGCCCTTTCCCATTCGTTTGGAAGGCGATCCATGGGCATTCGAGGCGGTTTTGGTGTACATGGGGTGTATGGAGACTATGATGTATCTTCATAGCTTTGCTGAGGAGCTTTTGGCAGGTAAGCCTCCTTCTTCCCACATTGTCTCCTGGATCCTGACGTATTGATTTCGCAGAACTTTGCTCCAAGATTGAAGAAGTCACCGTCAGCGTGATCAACCCGAAGCTCCGAATCTCCTTTATTCTCCCAACCGGACACCCATTTGATACACCATGCCCCTTCCACAACCTCTATAGAGTTACGCTCAAGAGTGGGGAGATGTGGGCTGTGGACACCACCGGGGCACAGTTCGGACATGCGCACCCTCTCTGTCCCTGGGACGATTTCAAGCGACACTGGTCGGGCAAAATCAACAGAGAGTACGACTTCGGCTACATCCGTTCCCAGGCCTATCAATCATGTGCAAGGTTCCCTACAAGATATTCGGTGGCCCAGACGATGGAGAAACGGGAGCTCACCAAAGCACTCGAAGAGGGAATTCCTGCATTGGCTCGGGAGCAGGGAGGCAAGTTGAATGCCATTTTGAAGGGTCCAAATGCTGCCTTTGAACAAGCCAAAGGCAGGTTCTTAGACCAATTGGAGGACCATCTCAGGGCATCTATGACCAAATTGTACGCTCCCGAGCAGATTACGAGAAGGAACAAGGACGTTAATATCCAGCTATCTCAGAACATGATGGATCCTGACAGACAGAAAGAGTTGGACAACTTCATAGCGTTCGTAGCTTCTGCACTAACTACTGCAACAGGCACATAGCTCAAGGAATTGATGGGTCCGACATCGTCATCTTGGTCGCATTCGTCTAGAGCATTAATCACTCTGATGATTCTTGCGGGACTCATCGAATCATTTCTCAAACGGGCACCAGTTGGGCGCTGGAACTGACCTGGGGCTGATTGTTGAAACTGGCCCCTAGGTGCCAGGAAGGGGGAGGGTGCTAGAAACGACGCTCAAGAGTTGGGTGCTGAAATTGCCACCCCGGTGCCAAAAAGGAGCCGAGTGCTGGAACTGATGCGCTGGAGGTAGGGGGTGGGTGCTGAACTGGTACCCTGGTGCCGGGAGCCAATTAGAACTAGAACGGCTGAAGGCGAGTGACCCGATTTCTAGGAAATATGTCCTGCTCGGCTAGTAAGTAGGCGCTGTAGGACGGTAGCCCCAAGCTTGATGTCATATCTCGTCCACCAAGCAAATAAACAAAGATTGCAGGAGCTGACATAGGCCGTCAGGCTGAATCACGTGATATCAACTGGCGGCAAAGAGCATGATTTACCTTTCAAAAGATATGAACAAGGGGCGTGAGAAAACGGGCAACGAAAATCCATGGGTCAGACCCCCAATACTACTTGTCATTTCTCACTTCAGCATTCATCTCAATCCAACTTCCTGGGCCAAGCCCGCAGGAACATGTCTTCCTGAACGACGACCGAGTTCGATCTGACCTTGATCGTGTTGAACGGGTCGACTATGGTGAACTCGTACGCGCGGAGGAGCTGCCAGCCCGTTAGCCATCCAGAACTGGGAGAAAAGGCCACCATGGCGTCGGACAAAATTTGGCAGATATCAAACGAGAATGGCGACTGACCTCGAAAAAGACCTTATGCAACTCCATCAAGGCGATGCCTTTGCCGAGACAACTCGACCGACCGTATCCGAAAACCATGTCTTGGAGGCGTTCATAGTTCTTCACAGTCTCCGCGTCGTTCTCTAGCCAGCGTTCCGGGCGGAAGGTGTCGGCGTCGGGACCGAAGAGGTCCTTGCGACGAAGCATCGAGTAGACTGCGGCACCCACATCTGTCCCCGGTGGAATGTAGACGCCGTTGACCGTGGCACCGTCTGGAGACGGAGAGACGCGACCGGCGAGACCTTGGAGCGGCATAAACATCCGAAGACCTTCTTTGACCGTGGCTTGGAGATAGGGCAGCGTCTGCGTCTGGCTGTGCTTGATGACCGGAGTGCTAATGCCACCGGTGTCGACGGCGGCCGTGATTTCTTTGACGAGTTTGGTGTAGACGGGCGGGCTCGTCAAAATGAAGAGGAAAATGGTCCTGAATGCAGTCGAAGTCGAGTCCGAACCGGCAAGGATCTGCAACATGGTCTCCGTTTCGCATTCCTCCCGGGTCATGCCGTGCCTGACGAAGGAGCTGATCATGTCATCGGACAGCTTCGCATGAGGTTCGAAGCGCTCGGCGACGGCCGCGTGGGCGACGCCGATGATGGCTCCCATGCCGACTTTGTCTCCGGCTTTGGGGCCGGCGAGGAATTGCATCACTTTGCTGTTCAGGATGCTCAGAACGGTCGGGTGGTTCGAGCCAAGCTCCATGAGCGGGTAGAATTCACTGGTGGCCTTGTGATAGTTATACAAGTCTCGGTTTTCGGTCAGGAAGCCGAGAGCATGTCCGAATGCGATCTTGGTCAGGATGTCGAGAGTGAAATAGCCGGCCAATTTCGTGAAATCCATGGCCTCGTTCTTTTCGACGTAGTCTCGTCGAATCAGATCGATCAACTCGACGACCCTCGCGTCGACGTCGGCTTCTAGGGTGGGGACCTCTTTGCCCGTGTACTGCCCGGGACGTTAACTGATATGGTCAAGACGGGATATGAGAGTCACCTGTTCGTACCCCTGGCATCAGCTTGGCCCTCAGTTCGGCGTGCGCCTTCTCATCGACCATCGACAAGACGTTGTCCTGCCCGGCTCCGAGCCTCATGCCTTTAAACCATCGTCCCCGGACAAAAGGCGACCTCGGAGCACACATCATCCTGTAGAAATCAGGATCATCGGTGACGATCATGTCGGTACTGATGCGCGCCGGGGAGCCTACGATAGCATGAGTCGGTCAATGCTCACGGCCACCAAGAAGCAAAAGAGGGGGTCCCGACCATATTTCTCCAAGACCTCCTGGGAAGCCAGATAGAGCTTTCCGCGCACCGTCTGGTAGAATAACCATGCTGGACTGATAGACGCCAACCATGGCCCTTTGATATGGCGAAGCTTCCAGTAGCTCAAGAAGGTCTTGATGATGAAGTACCCGAACCAGACCAACACAAGGCCGCCGCCTACGGAGGTAGGAGTGATGAATCCCATCGCTGAGGCTGCTCTAGTGTGAGAGAACTACTCAACTCTCTCGGTGTGAGGGAACTGCTCAACTCTAGAAAGCGGTCGACACAGCGTGTAGAGTGTGTGCAGGGAAGAGGGTGAAACGTGGAACCGATCATGGCCAGAGTACGACGGCCCCGATAGTGGCCGTCCTGGGAGATGGGGCACCCTTAATCCACATCCTGCCGCTGCCGGCTCTCTTCCGCTTTCAAAGCGAAGAGTCCCAAGCATAAAGTCCCGCTTCGTCCGGTAAAGATATCCTGGAGGTGCTGCCCTGTTGGCTGGAAGGTGCAGACCTAGGGAGTGGACAGAAGGGTCCGGGTCAGCTTCCCCGACTGACCACCGGACAATGCCCAATCACACCGTCAGCGGAGGCGTTGCACGCGCTTTAGCCTGCGATAAGATGTGCCGACTGTGCGAACAAGGTCGCCCTTTCCCACCGTCGCAGCAAACCGTCTGATGCTATCCAATTTAGCACCTTGGTGGTTGGCCGGACTCGCATTGGTCTGTATTGTGCTGTGGTGGAGAATACAAGAAAGGAAAGCTGAGGGTCGGCCCGCAGAATCTCCGAGGGAGCAAATATGAACTCCATGTGAGATGAGCGCCTTTGATTCTCCCCATCCACTCGCACCCAGCGATCTCCACGACAGCCGTAAACGCGGCACCGCCGTCCCTTGCTCGATCATCAGTGCGCCGTCGATCTCCCCCCCGATTCTTTCCAACCTCACGCGTCGGGGATAACTGTTCACGCGCAGAGATATGAACTGTCGGAAAGAGCAAAGGCAAGATCATCGGGTTCAAGTGGCCGAACGGTCGCCATGGCGGAAGTAATCGAGGCTGCAGAGACCATCGAGGTCACTGACTTGGACGACTTCCGCGACAGTGACTCGACATACTTTGAAGACACGGGCTCGTCCACGCAGTCGATCGCCTCAAGCGTCTATGATTATGAGGTGTCCCACGGGAGAAGATATCACGCGTATCACGGCGGCAAATACATCTTGCCAAACGATGAAAGTGAGCAGGAACGCATGGATATCATGTATCATGCGATCCGCCTCTCCATAGGCGACAAACTCTACCACGCGCCGTTGAAGAATCCCACCGCCATCTTGGACGTGGGCACGGGCACAGGGATTTGGGCGATGGATGCTGGTCAGTAACCATGTCCATCGATCGCCGCGGCTTGCCAGTCACACTGACCTCAATGTGCAGCGGACGCACACCCTCAAGCAATCGTCATCGGGACCGATCTCAGCCCCATTCAACCGTCCTATGTTCCCCCGAACCTGCAATTTGAAATTGCTGACGCCGATGAGGAATGGACATTCCGCCAGAAGTTCGATCTGGTGCACACAAGAGTGATGAACGACACCTCTCTGAAGGACTGGAGTCATTTCTACCGCGAGGCCTTCCGAGTCCTCAAACCGGGCGGCTGGGTTGAGAACCAAGAGTTCTCCTACAAGCATCATTCCGATGACAACTCCCTCCCGAAAGACTCCCGTATCCTCTACTGGGCCGATCTTTGGACCGAGGGTGTTGGCAAAATCGGTCTCAAGGGCTCTTGCGATCCTGATCTTGTCGTCCGCCAGATGATGGACGCAGGCTTCGTGAACATCACCCGTCTCGATTTCAAGATGCCCATTGGGCCCTGGCCCAAAGACCCTCGGCTCCGCGAGGCAGGTATGTTCGGCTACGTCAACCTGATGGACGGCTGGTACGGCTTAAGTGTAAAAGTTTACACCCAACTACTGGGATGGTCTGCCGAGGAATTAAAAGTTCTCCTTGCCCTTTGCAGACAAGAGCTAAATCGGAAGGACATTCATGCATACTGGCCCGTGTGAGTTCTCCCAAGTCAGCTGAAGTTGCTTAAGCTCGCAACCGCTTGCATGACATCGTTCCAGGCAGTGGTCATATGGATACTGACAACCACGGCAGCTGGGTCATATTTGGCCAAAAACCATCAGACGACAAGGAACCTCACTAATCCGAACCCACCTCAAAAAAACTTTCAGCACCCAACTGAGGGTGCCCGTTCCTGTGCTTTGACGCCTGTCCCACCGATTTTGCCGCGGCTATCCCCCTTTCGGCTATCGAGTCCTCGAACAGTGTTATACGATATACAAGCGACATGAGCATGCTTGTTGTCTGCCACACAATCTCAAGGTGAAACGGCCTGGAAAAGCACAATCTTGTGGTATTCCTTTCCATGAGAGTCGGCCCTGGCTGGGAATCCCATTCATCCAGAACGCCAGTTGGATGTTCTGCTACTGATTGATTGGTGGAGATAAAGCCTATGGGCGCTTACGTGTTAATCGCCCGGTTCGGTCGCTCTGCTGCCCAGCCAGTCATAACCGCATGCTTCCAAGCCTCGGCCTGCCGTCATCCGCCCACGGCGGCTGCCATCGTTCTGGATGATGCCCAAGCTGTAATGCATACCGGTTTGCCTCCAGTTCCGCCATCCTTCCAGGTCTGGCATTCTCCCCCCAGACTGGCTTCCTGAAATTCAGGTCGCTCGCCTTAGCCATTTTCCAAGTGCAAAAGGAACTCTAAAGCCAATTGCTGGGAATTGCTGGGACTCTTTGAGCTGGCCGGGGTCGCCAACCCTCGAGGACTGCCATCACTCAAGGACTGCCCTGCCTCTAGGACTGCCCTGCCTCCAGGACCGTCATGCTTCCAGGACCGTCATCCCCCCGATCCCTTGCCAGGCGTCGGCATTTTGAAACACGATAATCATTGAGTGCTTGGACAACTGCGTCAATCCTACCTGCTGGCTCTTCCTAGATGCGGTCATATCCCAACAGGATTGAGTCCGTACTGTTTTGCGGAAAGGCATGGCTTTGACCAGATGATAAGTGTCCTGCGCGGATGGAATGAAATGAACCAAGACGATGAACCGGTGTGTGGAATATCAATTCATTCTACTGTCGAAACACGGGACAGGATTCAAGATGATAGTAGATGACGACTAGAGCGTTGGCACTGCGTTATGAGCACATTCCAGTCAGGGTGCCAGTTCAGGACCTACCTCCGGAGCGTCGTTTCTACTTAGTACCTACCTCCAGGACATCAGTTCTGCCACCCCGGTGCCATAGCACCTGCCTCTGGAGTATCATTTCCACCACCCGGCCCTCATTGCATCTACAGAAGGTGCCCATTTTAGCACCTAGGCGTCATTTCCAGCACGTCCGCCTCTACCGGCACCAGGGAGCAGTGGACTCTTCTTTTACAACCACAAAGATTGACAGGAGCCCTTCCCTATCGAAGCCGGAAAAGCAACTCGACGATATTTACCTTAATCTTGAAGAGTTCAATCCGACAAGGCTATGGAGAGCAAAACTTTAAGATCGATCCTTGAGGCCATTGTAATTCTATACTCCCCACTTTCTCCCTTGTCTCTGGCAAGATTACTCTGGATGCCCAAAAACGACGTGGACCGGACCCTGAATGATTTACATTCGATCCTGGATATTCCTAAAGACCAATCTCTTCCCATACGTCTCCACCATCCCTCCTTTCGAGACGTTCTTTTCGACAAAGAAAGATGCGATGATTCACAATTTTCCAGGGAAAGCTGACCGAGGTGGAGGCAATGTGGCAGCGCGCCCTGCAAGGATACGAGAAGACCCTGGGTCCGGAGCGTCCATCCACCCTCATGACGGTCAACAACTTGGGCGCCCTCTACCGGGACCAGGGAAAGCTGGGTGAGGCGGAGACGATGTGGTAGCGCGCCCTGCAAGGATACGAGAAGGCCCTGGGCCCGGAGCATCCATCCATCCTCACGACGGTCACCAACTTGGGCGCCCTCTACAGGGACCAGGGAAAGTGCGAGGCAGAGACAATGTGGCAGCGCGCCCTGCAAGGATACGAGAACGCGCTGGGCCCGGAGCGTCCATCCACCCTCATGACGGTGAACAACTTGGGCGGCCTCTGCCGGGACCAGGGAAAGCTGGGTGAGGCGGAGACAATGTTGCAGCGCGCCCTGCAAGGATACGAGAAGGCCCTGGGCCCGGAACATCCATCCACCCTCACGACGGTCAACAACTTGGGCGGTCTCTACTATGACCAGGGAAAGCTGGCCGAAGCGGAGACGATGTGGCAGCGCGCCATGCAAGGATACGAGAAGGCCCTGGGCCCGGAGCATCCATCCACCCTCATGACGGCCAACAACTTGGGCCTCCTCGACAGGGACCAGGGAAAGCTGGGCGAGGCGGAGAAGATGCTCCAGCACGCCCTGCACGGACTGGAGAAGGCGCTGGGCCTAGAGCATCCATCCACACTCATGACGGTCAACAACTTGGGCAACCTCTACAGGGACCAGGGAAAGCTGGCCGAGGCGGAGACGATGTGGCAGCGCGCCCTGCAAGGAAGGGAGAAGGCTTAAATCTCTTACCAACTAGTAACGTTAAATCAGTTAAGCATTTACAGTGGATGTACGTATAATTTTTAAAATAACTCCTTAGTGAGGTCCAGGGCGGACGCATTATTTATAAAATGTGAATTACCATGGCGGGTCCTAGAACCTTCCAGGCATATCAAGTTCTGGAAACGTGTCGCGAACCACAGGGTTTGGGTGAGGGCAGGCCGCGCCTGTGCAAAGCAGCGGTGATGACTGGCAACATTTGGACACGACCAACAAATAAGTCCCAGGAATCACGTTGCGACCGGATATAGGTCCGTTAAAAACAGGTCCGCCATATGAGACTGCGCCTCCCTAACTATTGTCCTTTGTCCCATCACTCTTTGGTGTCGGTGCAGACCCCATCCATGCCGGCTTGCCATGGGCAGGCATCCGCCTGCTGCTGGAGGTAAGATTCGTCACCCTTGGGCTCAAGTCCACAACCTTGCGCTGCATCCAACAGGTGGTGGTATCTGAGGCGGACCAAATGGCTTCTCTATCGTCGGATGTGAAACCGTTCTGTACATGGCGAACCGACTAAAGGCGTACATGATTTCTTGCATGGCCGCCTGCCTGCGACGCTGATGCGAACTAATTGAGATTGCGTTCACGAAACTTTATGCACGTATCCAGTTCCTGGCTCAGGCCATCCGGATATGCCAGACTCATACTTGACTTGGACAAGTTGCCATATGCTAAAGGAGCTGTCAGGACGAGCTCCACTGTCCTTTGGGGATCGCCCAAAAAGACTGAATCCTGTCAATCCTTGACAGATTTGGAGCTCATAACATATATGCTTGTCAGGGATTTCCCGTCCTGACAGGAGCAATGTTCAACTCGTATGACCGGCATCGACGGGTGCTCGCGGCCCAACGCCTTCTGACCCGGCCAGCGCCCACTGGTAGTACTCCTCCGCCTCGGGTCGGTGTACCGGAGCCCCGGGTTGGTGACTAATTACCTTCAGCTGCATCGGTCTAACAATTTGGCCGGCTATATATGAGCAGAATACGACTGAGGGTTAGCGTGGATGACAAGCTTGGATCCCGCTCGTTAGTCCTGGTCAAAATCGATTCTTATTGCCCAATGAGGGTCTTCATTCCACAACAAAGTTAGCCTTGCCGCAAGACACCCAGCGCTTATAAAGATTAATTCCGTTGTATACGCTCTTAAAGCCGTCGGAATTAAAGACATCAAAAATCAATATATAACAGCTTGTTGAACATATTCATGTTCTCCCTAACACTACAATCAATCGAGTCTTAACCATCTCACTTGTCACTTCACGACCAAATCCACCATGGCAGCAAGTCACATTGAAAAGGTGGCCATTGTCGGAGTAAGTCATCCTATCATACTTCGACTTGGCTTCTAAGCTCGAACCACAATTAGGCCACGGGTCGCATTGGCGGCCACTTCGCAGAAGCACTCGTCAAGACTGGCAAGCATACAGTTACCGCATTAACTCGTGCAGACAGCAAGGGCACCGTCCCCGCCGGTGTCAAGACAGTTCACGTCAACTTCGAGGATGAAGACTCTCTGGTTTCTGCCTTGAAAGGCCAACAATTCCTCGTCATCACTCTGGGCGTCCGCGTTCCGGAAGACCTGCACGGCAAAATCGCCAAAGCTGCGGGCAAGGCCGGTGTTCCCTACATCATGCCCAACGTCTATGGCGGGGACGTTCAGAACACGAAACTCGGCGAAGAAACGATGTATGGCCCTCGCTCACAGCAAGCGATAGCCGATGTCATGAACGCCGGCGCCTCATACATTGTCATGTGCTGCGGCTTCTGGTACGAATGGAGCCTGGCACTCGGCGAGCAATGGTACGGCTTCGACATCAAGAACAAGAAAGTCACCTTCTTCGACGACGGCACCACCAAGATCAGCTCCAGCACCTGGAACCAGTGTGGTCGTGCTCTCGCCGCTCTCTTGAGTCTTCCTGAATCCGGCGCTTCGCCCTCGCTGGCCGACTTCAAGAACAAACATTTCTACCTCACTAGCTTCACGGTCAGTCAACGCGACATGCTCGACAGCCTCAACCGTGTCATGGGCACCACAGACAAGGACTGGGAGATTACGAGCGAGCCGACCGCCGAGAGATACCAGAAGGGTTTGGAGGAGATGAAGAAGGGCATTTTTACTGGGTTTCCGAAGGCCATGTACACGCGTGTCTTCTATCCTAACGGAGGCGGCGATTTCGCATACAGAGGTCTGAGCAATGATGTGCTTGGCTTGCCAAAGGAGGATCTCGACGACGCTACCAGGCGCGCCGTCGATATGGTCCATAGCGGTTGGAGCCCTTTTGCTTAAAAAAGTGTATGATTAGAAACCGTTTCCGCCCACATCTCCCGAACGGGAAGGTTGTCGCATGGCTGGTCGGTCAAGAGCCTTGACTGGGCTGGGTTGGAATCCAATGGCAGAAATCCCTCACAACATGGCCTGAGACGGGGGACGGTCGGCATAGAAAGCCCTTGACGATTTGTCCACTCCGATGGCGGGAAGGAATATCACGCGTCCTGAAAATGCGGCGGCGGGATCGGCAACAAGGACGATGCTACCTTGTGGCATGTTATCGGGGGAATCGATGAGACCATTTTACCCGACAGCAGACCCGTCGACAGAAGTGCCGATACCGCGAACATGGAGGAGGTCTGCGCAGGCTTGGTCGCCTTTGCCCGGAAACGAATGCGACACAGACTGCAGACAACAGGAAGAGCAATTTGAAGTGCCGAATCGAAAGCAGTGAACAACGTAAACGTGGGATATGAATTTCAATATGGCGGACAATGTGGTGTGATCTAGCCGTCGGTGATATCTTCATGCATACCTGGCGCTGTTTCAGGGGCTCTAAGCCCGTGGCTTTCACTGTCAGCATAAGTGCCATCAGATCATTGCCGTCTGGCAGTTTATGGAGCACAGCGTCTAGAAAAGAGTCTGACAGGTTGTTTCCAAAGGTGAATGAGGGTTCGGGAAGTATAGCCCACCATGCTGAGGGACAATGCTTGTTGTGGGCCCAAACACAAAGGTCTTGGCAAGGTCAAGGTCCTCATCTTCTTGGCAGACCACTCCTTCATAAATCCTTCTGCCTCGCCGTTAGTTAGAGAATAACAACTACTTGACACACGAACCCAAACCACCATAATAATGCTGGTACCTTTGTCGATTGTCTGATGATTTGTGTCTTGGTAACCTGGTGACGGACGCAGCGACATCTTTGAAGCAGCCGACGGACCTGGAGTTAGCAAGACCCTTTGTTTTCATCATCTTCTCCCGTGACATTCATTCAACCATCTCAGTCGTCAAGAATCAAAGGCTGGAATCCCTTATTGCCATTCCTGTCCACCACTTCACGAAGCCAAACATTCTCTCGATGAATAACGGACGTCTGAAGAATGAGCGTCTGAGGAAGGTCATGGACCTCGTTTGCCAGAGCTAGGTTGCTACCCGTTGGTGTTCAACAGCTGACGTTCACGTGACATCAATACAGCCTCCTGTTTGCCAAGGCCTACCAGACAAACACACGTGGCAGTGCCAAAGGTCCAGCTGGTCTTGGCGGGTCGTGGCAGTGAGGCTGCGGACATTTGTTCCAGAACACCCGCTCTCCACGACACTTGTTCTCCAGGACAAAAGTCGAGTTCTCGATCATTGAAAAGAGAACATGCCGCCCATCTTGGACCATGGCCACTCTCGCAAACCATGGACAAGTTCAGAACCAAGCGGTTAACCAAACATTCAACGCTGCAGTCAGCTTGTAAGATGTTGGTCAAGGTTGTGGTTCATGTGCTGACACAGTTCAGCACTACATCGCAGGATGATCAGGCACGGTACCTCCAAACGCTACCTAATGCCAAAGATGCTGTCTTCAACTCCTCCGAGACGCAGCATGATGATTTATGCCTCGAGAATACTCGTGTTGATATGCTGGACAAGATAAGGACATGGGCTAGAAGGCAAGATGATAAGAACATCTTCTGGCTCAACGGCTTCGCCGGTACAGGAAAGTCCACCATTGCCCGTACGATCGCCCGCGAATGCTACGAACAAGAATGCCTTGCCGCAAGCTTCTTTTTCTCACGAGGTAGTGGAGATGTTAGCCATGCTGGCAAATTCTTCACCAGCCTTGCTCGCCAGCTAGCGGACCGGTCACCGTCCCTCAAGCACTACATCTGCGAAGCGATTGCAGAGCATAGTAACATCGCCAACGAAGCGCTGCGAGATCAGTGGCGTCACCTTATCCTTCGGCCGCTCTCGAAGCTTGACCGCAGCCTCTCTCCCTTTTTGATCATTGTCGTGGACGCCTTGGACGAATGTGAGGACGAAAATAATGTTCGGATCATTGTACAGCTCTTTGCCGAAGTTCGATCCTTGAGCAAAGTCCGATTGCGGGTATTCATGACAAGCCGACCTGAAGTTCCTATTCGGTATGGCTTTTACCAGGTTCCAGATTCTGAGCATCAGGACTTTGTTCTTCATGATATCTCTACCCGGATCGTTAATCATGATATCACGGTTTTCTTTGAACACCAATTCCAGACCCTCAGGCAGGAGCGAGGACTACCCGCGGATTGGCCCGGACACCAGAACATAACAGTCCTGGTTCAGAAGGCTGCTGGTTTATTTATTTGGGCTGCGACGGCCTGCCGCTTTCTCAGTCAAGGTGGGCGGTTTACAGCGAGACGACTATCCTCTCTCCTTGAAGGGAGCACTTCCCTTCCGAAACCGGAACAGCAACTTAATGGCATTTACCTCACAGTGCTTAAGAGTTCAATCAGACAAGACTATGAAGAGCAAGAAAGAGAAGAGTTATGCAAGACTTTGAGATCTATCCTTGGGACCGTTATAATTCTATTTTCCCCACTGTCTCCGTTCTCACTCGCAAGACTACTCTGGATGCCTCAAGACGACCTGGACCAGACGCTCGATGATTTACATTCGATCCTGGATGTTCCCAAAGACCAATCTCGGTCTATCCGTCTACATCACCCTTCCCTTCGTGACTTCCTTCTCGACAAAAATAGGTGCAACGATCCACGATTTCTGGTGGATGAGAAGAAAGTGCACGAAGCATTGGCCAATTCCTGCATCCAGCTTATGTCCGAGGGGCTCAGAACAGATATCTGCGACCTACACTCGCCTGGCGCCCTTGCCAAGGAGGTCACACTGGAGACCGTTAGACAGCGTCTACCAATGGAGCTTCAGTATGCGTGCCTATACTGGGCCCAACATGCTCAGAAGAGTGAGACTCGACTTCAAGACAATGGACAGGTACATATCTTCTTGCAGAAGCACTTCCTGCACTGGCTTGAGGCTACTAGTCTTATGGGGAAGACCTCCGAAGCTGTTCTTGCGTTAATCTCTTTGGATTCTATGGATCCAGTAAGTGGGATGTAACCCTATCCTGTGCGGAATTCTGACTTCTGGGAAGGACAATAAAGGTCCTCGACTACAGGCATTTATCCACGATGCGAAGCGGTTTGCCACATATAACGGATCAATAATCGAAGAAGCCCCTCTTCAACTTTATTCCTCTTCTATTATTTTTGCCCCGGAGACGAGTGTCATCAAGAATACGTTCAAGGATCCGATCCCTCATTGGATTCGTAGATTACCGAAAGTTGAATCATTTTGGGGCCCGGTGATGCAGACACTCGAGGGCCACTCGGACTGGGTCTGGGCGGTCGCATTCTCACCCGACGGCCGCCTGCTGGCCTCTGGCTCAGGTGACGGAACAGTCAAGCTCTGGGACGCCGCCACGGGCACGGTACGGCAGTCGCTCGAGGGCCACTCGGACAGGGTCATGGCGGTCGCATTCTCACCCGACGGCCGCCTGTTGGCCTCTGGCTCAGATGACGGGACAGTCAAGCTCTGGGACGCCGCCACGGGCACGGTACGGCAGTCGCTCGAGGGCCACTCGGGCAGGGTCTGGGCGGTCGCATTCTCACCCGACGGCCGCCTGGCTCCTGGCTCAGGTGATATATTTGTGAAAGGGCATTGGGTGACTCGAGGAAAAGAGAACCTCCTTTGGCTCCCTCCTGACTACCGAGCTGACATCTTAGCTCTTCGAGGGAATATTCTCGTCTTATGTCACGTATCTGGCCGAGTCACGTTGCTTGACTTTCACTAGATAATAATTTTTAATAACTTTCTGAGCAAGGGTCCAGGGCGGACTCAATATTTATAAACTGGGAATTGCCACTAGCTGGTTTTCGAACCTTCCGATATCAACTTGTCACGGAACTATGAATTCGAGTCACGCCACAAACATTTGCACTACAACACACCAAGCCTGGAACACGTTGCGATAGACTCTTGGGTGTCCTTCCTTGAAGGCGGCACAGACTGAATACAAGCACCGGCGCCAAGCCTTACTTGCCCAGAACGGCTATGCCGTCTGACCGCCTGCCTATAAACTAATTAGCGCACATAATGTGCTTATTCTGCCGGCCAAAGAAGCCAACACCAGACATCAACCCATCCCACTGATTGCCCCTTTACAACCTTCACCACGTTCACTTTCTGACTCCTTTCCATCTGCTCTCACTTGGATCAGCAGCACGAGCGGGTAACCGGACGGATCAGTCTACGTTGTTCTCCTCCTGCATGGGGTGAAGATTCCTTTTTCCACGGCATCTGCAACAAGATCGTCTCCCTGTCGCTGAAGCCTACGTCAGATAGAGGGCTGCAACCGAACAAGCCGAGATGGCCATGCTCATGTGGTCGGTCGAGAGCCTTGACTAGGCTGGGATGGAATCCAATGGCAGGAATATCTCACCAAATGGCCTGAGACGGCGGGGCGGTCGACATGGAAACCCCTCGACGACGTGACCACTCAGATGGCGGACTGCCACGCGTCCTGGAAATGCGGCTGTGGGATCGGCAACGAGGATGATTCTGCCTTGCCGACATATATGGATGACATGTGATCGACGAGATTATTTTGGCCGGCAGCGAAGCCGTTACCAGAAGTGCCGACGCCACGAGCACCGAGGACGCCTTCGCAGGCTTGACAAGTGCTACACAGACTGCAGAACAATTTCCAGTGCCGAAAGCAGTGAGCGACCGGAAGTAGGATAAGAATTTCAATATGGTGGAAAATGTGGTCCGACCCCTAGTGCAGACAGCTGGAAATCCACCGGCGAGGCAGGGAGACCCACCTCCTTGGTTTGTGACCTGGCAACGCGTTGGCATATCAGCACTGCTCCACTGTACCCAGCGGAGGCATGACGTGGATGGTGGCAGGTCTCATGGAACATGTGACATGATTTGGGTAACAGGAGACGTTTCTCTCGTTCTGCTGGGAAATCTCGGGTTGGGTGTAAGAGCAAAGCGACAAGATGCGGAACCCTCCGCTGCAGGAGACATGAAAGATAGTGACAAGCGAAGAAGAGGTGTAGGGCGAGATGAGACAATGGCGAGGGTGGCCTGCAAGGCCTGCATTGCTACCGCTGCTTAGGCGCACTGCCACTCCCCACGACATCGCCTTTACCGACAGACTAGGCCAGCAGGAACCGTCGGCCTACCTAATTGTCGTCTCTTGCTTTTCCAACATGTCTGGCCTGTTCCTGCGGCCCAATTCTGGTGGTGCGTCACATGACTGATTTGGCTGAACCGTCATGAAATCAACAACCTGGATTCCCGCTCTCCTCCTAGGAGAGCTGCTGTCTACTTTATATAGATTAATCTGAGTCAACTTCACGTTTTGCTGAACCCTCTTCTGCTAGGGTTGTCTCTGAATCTGAGTGGTTCATTGATGAATGAGTAGAAAGATGATGTAAATGTTGTCAGTGTGACGAATGTTAAAGGGGTTCCGTATGATATGGATCCGACTGAGGAAATTAAGATCGGCGTTTGTTGCTTCTATGCTGGGACTAAGGCTTTTGCACCCAAACTTCATATCCAGAGAAGATGATTGACAGATTCGGTGATTGTCTCAAGGATGGGCCTGGTCAGGAGGGACCATTTTGGTCTCTAAGATCCTACAAGTTTTCGAGACGGGTCATATAAACTGCGCAAAAGACTGATCAAGTTCCATTTGTTATATGTAGTTAAAAATCGGGGTATTCGAATGTTTTTCATCTTCTTGAATCTTTAAACTTTATTCGCTTATCGCCAGCAGAATCCCTAGCGCTCCGGCACCTTGCAGGGGGATGGACGCTGGCACAGCTGTTGGTAAGTCATAACACCATAGGTCATCAGTTGATTCCTCTAGTAAACTCCGCCGCAATGCAATCAATCCCAGTCCCTCACCATACGATAGTCATGCCTGCGGCTTCTGCCCGTACACAACAACACTAGAGATGGTGTTAGCTTTCGTATCCCCCACCTAAGTGGAACGCTCACAATGAGACATAGCTGTGAAAGCGCTGGTTCACCAGCTCCTTCCTCATCTGCATCAGCAAAACCTCCAACTCGTCTCTCGTTCTGCCCAAATTGGTGGTATAGCCTCGAAGCAAGAATGCCTGGGCCCCCTCCATTACATTCATCAGCTCCAACGCACCAATCTTCTTTAATCTCGGATCCCGAGGCCACGGAGAGGTGGGGATTTTGAAGATATGCTCACGAACATCCTGGAAACCGGCGTCAACCATCCACGGCCTGTAGCTCAAGGGAGCGTCAGGCGAGGCGCCGATCCTGTCCGCGATCTCCTGGAATGTGTCGCACACCTCTATGTATGCCGATCCTTCCTTGGGCAAGGTGTCGTCGTCGCTCTTGGGTACGGGCCACACGCAGGCCAGTTCGAGATATCCTCCGGGTTTGAGATGGCTTGATTTGCGTTAGTTCAGGCCCCTTGAGCTGGGAGCTGCTCACGTGTACGCTTGCCCGATGAGCCTGGGCCAATCGCGAATCGAGTGGTAGAGATCTCGGCCGTGGATATAGTCGAATGAGTCCTTCGGATACAGCCAATCTGCTTCTGCATCGTCGATCTCGAACTGACAGTTCGGGGGCACCCTATACTCGTGAGACGTTTCCTCTGGGAGCAACAGGGAGGCCCTACCATGGGGGTTGCATGGGCGAAATGTCCGTTCCGGTGATTGTGGCCGAGGGGAACATGTCTGCGAGGTCGATGGCAAAGATTCCTTATTGTATCAGACCTCGTCTCTTCCGTGCGTGGGGCTGGAAGTACCTGTGCCGGTCCCAATATCTAACATCTTCTGGGGATTTGGAGGCAAGGGCGCGAGAAACAGCTTGTTTTCCTGCAGCAGGGTGTACTTTTCGTGGTTCATATCGATCCGGTCCAGCTCATATTCGTCAACGGGCAGGCCATATTCTAACCCTCGTTAGAGTCTTCGGAGGGAGAGGGACTGTGTGTACCATTTCGTCCGTACGCGGCGTACACACGCCCATTCTCAATCCTTCCGTTCCTGATCTCCGACTGGATCGAGGTACAATAGCTCGACGTGCTGGGAACTTTCGTTAGCCGCCCAGTCGATTGCAGGCCAAGAGAATCACCTCGACTCTGCAAAACCTTCGTCTTCCGGCGCGGACTGCCATCGCGGTTCAGAAAAGCTCCTGCAGCAGAGATGGTCTGGCTTACGTCTGGCTCAATAGCCGCCTGTGTCACCAGGTTCGGATCATGGTCCGGCGCATCTGCCATTGTGTCGCTGTGTCTCCTATCCGAAACACAGTCATCCGCAGACCATTTTATCGTTGAAACTGATCGAGGTGGGCGCCACGGTCGGTGGTACAGTATCGGTGGGTACAAACAACGTGGCCATCGTGTGGTGATGAACAGGTGTGGGAGAAATCTACCGCAGGCAAAGCAATGTGCTGGAGCTCCGAATGTGGGTCTTCCTGCTGCTCGGCAGTCCTTCTCAACACTCTCTTGAATGTCCGCCAGCCAATTCGATCGGGTCCAGTGGGAAAGCTGAGGCGACGGTGAGGTTGTGGCCCTCCGGGAGATCGCCTTCCGAGGGGCCGCTCCGTCGAAACTTTAACCC